>Ga0207659_10001389_pt1 | contig 14450 bp, 14 predicted proteins | sample KBSM43metaG_FD_184330 | JGI IMG/M metagenome (GOLD analysis project Ga0207659, IMG submission 184330) | Miscanthus rhizosphere microbial communities from Kellogg Biological Station, Michigan, USA - KBS M4-3 metaG (SPAdes) (version 2) | ecosystem: Host-associated > Plants > Roots > Rhizosphere >...
GAATGCCGCCGAGAATGCAGAGGCTTTCGGGATCGATCGTCGCGGTCAGATTGTGTTTCAGTGCGGCTTCGCCGGCCGGCGTGAGTGGCAGCTTCCACCCAGGAAGATCCTTGCCGATGTTGCCACCGGGCTTGGTTTCACGCGTGCCCTTCCAGTAGCCACTGAGGTCGGGCTTGCCGCTCGCCGTACGTGGCGCCGGTTTCGTCGATTTCCGGTCGGGCTCTTGAAGCGGACGTTCCTGCGCGGACGTCAGGATCGCGGAGGCGGCCACGCCCGCGATCAGCAACGCGATCGTGGGTCGCGAGAGACGAGCGATCATTGCGGACCTCCATCACCGGTCGATCCACCGGAAACGATGCGGCCGTCGGCGAGCGTGACCCGGCGCGCGTCCATCATGTTCGTGCCGTTCTTGGCTCGATAGCCGTCCACGACGATGGTGTCGCCGAGCTTGAGGTCGCCGCGCTTGAAGCCGCGGCGCGACAGCGCTCCGGGCGATGCCGATTCACAGGTCCACTTCACCATGGCGCCGGTGTCGTCCTTCACATCCAGGTAGAAGTAGATATGAGGGTTGGTCCACTCGACCTTCGTCAGCGTCCCGGTCACGCGGACCGCTTTGCTGGCGTCGAATTCCGCCGCAAAGGAGTGATGCGCGAGGACTTCGGTCCCAGCGGCGATGGCCACCGACGCCAGCAGAACAGCGAGGATGTGCTTCATGGCGTATGTTCTATCACCCTTCGACTCGCTTACGCTCGCTCAGGGCAGGCGCCTCGACTCGCTCGCGCTGGCCCGGGGCAGGCCGGAATGGCCGGTTTTGCGTCGGCGGGCCGTCCCCAGATACAATCAGGGGTCTGTGTCACCCCGAACCTGTTGTCCCTGCGTGTGTTGTTGTACCAGGACCAGAAAGGTCCCCGCGGCAACGGTCCGGCTGTTTGGGTAAGAACCAGAAACACCCAACGACACGCTGAAAAGATCGAGGCCCGGGGACGAACCCCCGGGCCTTTTTGTTTTGTCCTAGACACTGATGTCCACTGTGGCCGTTACGTCCGACTCGCCCGCCACGCTCAAGCTCGATCACCTTCGTGCCCTGGAGGCCGAAAGCATCCACATCCTTCGCGAAGTGGTCGCCGAGTTCGAGCGACCGGTGATGCTCTACTCGATCGGCAAGGACTCATCGGTGCTGCTGCGGCTGGCGCAGAAAGCGTTCTATCCCGGTCCGATTCCCTTTCCTCTGCTCCACGTCGATACCACTTACAAGTTCCGCGAGATGATTCAGTTCCGCGACGAGATGGCCAAGGCTGTCGGCGCGCGGCTGATCGTCCACACCAACCAGGAAGCCATTGCCGACGGGACGCAGCCGTTCAAGGTCGGCACGCAGCGCTGCTGCGGTCTGCTCAAGACCAAGGCCCTCCTCGACGGACTGCAGGCCGGCGACTTCGACGCCGCCATTGGCGGCGCGCGTCGAGACGAGGAGCGATCGCGCGCGAAAGAGCGGATCTTCTCGGTCCGCGATCCGAACGGCCAATGGGATCCGAAGCGTCAGCGGCCAGAGCTGTGGACGCTGCTCAACGCCAAGCTGCGGCCGGGCGAAAGCATTCGTGTCTTCCCGCTCTCGAACTGGACCGAGATCGACGTGTGGAACTACATCGACGTCGAACACATCCCCATCGTCCCGATGTACTTCGCCAAAGAACGCGAAGTGATCGTCCGCGGTAACTCGCTGATCGTCCAGGAGCAGCCGTTCGTGGTGACGATGCCCGGCGAGAAGCCGCAGGTCGTGCGCTGCCGTATGCGGTCGCTTGGGTGCTCGCCCTGCACGGGCGCAATTCGCTCCGACGCCGATACGATTCCCAAGATCATCGAGGAGTTGATTGCGACCAGACAGTCCGAGCGCCAGCTGCGGATCATCGACCACGATCAGGACGGCTCGATGGAATTGAAGAAGCGCGAAGGCTATTTCTGATGGAGTCAGGCCTCCTTCGGATCTGCACCGCGGGCAGCGTTGACGACGGCAAGAGCACACTGATCGGGCGGCTGCTGTACGACTCGCGATCGATCTACGAGGATCAGGTGTCCTCGGTCGAGAAAGCCTCGAAGAACCGCAACGCGGGACCGATCGACTTCTCGCTGTTCACCGACGGCCTGCGCGCCGAACGCGAGCAGGGCATCACGATCGATGTCGCCTATCGCTACTTCGCCACCGCGCGCCGCAAGTTCATCCTGGCTGATACGCCCGGGCACGAACAGTACACGCGCAACATGGCGACCGGAGCGTCCACGGCCGATGTCGCGATCCTGCTCATCGACGCCCGGAACGGCGTCCGCACGCAGTCGAAGCGCCACGCGCGCATCGCGCGGCTGCTCGGCATCACCGACTTCGTGCTGGCCATCAACAAGATGGACCTGGTGGACTACGACCGTGAGGTCTACGAGAAGATTCAGGACGACTTCAGCGAGTTCCTTACCGGCGCGGCCGTGCACGCGATCCCGATGAGCGCGCTCAACGGCGACAACGTGATCACGCGCAGCGATCGCACGCCGTACTTCGACGGGCTGCCGCTGCTCGAGTTCCTCGAAACGGTGCAAGTCCACCGCAATCTGCCGGCGGCGCCTTTCCGTTTTCCGATCCAGATGGTCGTCCGCCCCGACGACGTGTTTCGTGGATACGCGGGACAGATCGTGTCAGGCACCATCAAGCCTGGTGACCGCGTCACCGCCTGGCCTTCCGGCCGGAGCGCGCGCGTCAAACGGATCGTGACCTTCGACGGCGATCTCGAACTCGGCTTCGCGCCGATGTCGGTGACGCTGACCCTCGACGACGAGATCGATATCAGCCGTGGCGACGTGCTGAGCAAGGAGCCGGCATTCGTCGGGCAGAAATTCGAAGCCGACGTGGTCTGGATGGACGAACGGCCGCTCGACCCGGCGCGCGTCTATCTGCTGAAGCACAGCACCCGCACGGTGACTGCCGAAGTCAATCACGCGCTCGTCCTCAATCAAATCGGCCGGGTCCAGGTGTCGACGGCGAGGCCGCTGGTGTTCGACCGGTACGGCACCAACCGCGGCACGGGCAGCTTCATTCTGATCGACCCGTCGACGCAGTTCACCTGCGGCGCGGGCATGATCACCGACCCGCTTCGTGATGCGACGGAAGCGCACCACCCGGCACCGCTCAGTTTTGCCGAACGTCTCGCGCACATCGCCCGGCGTGCGGCGTCCGATGAAGAAGCCGCCGAACTGGTGAGAAAAGCTCTCGAGGAGATGTTGACGTGACGACCATCGACCCGCGCGCCGTGATCGAGCGAGCGCTCGGTGACGCACAGTTGCCGTGCATCACGTCGAGCTTTCAGGCCGAGTGCGTGGTGCTGACGCACATGCTTCGCGAGGTGCGTCCGGACATTCCGGTGTTGTTCCTCGACACGTTCCACCACTTCCCGCAGACGCTCGCCTATCGCGACGAGATCAGCGAGCGATGGGGCTTGAACCTGATCAACCTGCGCGCAGCCACGCCGACAGTCGGACTCTGGCTGGCGGAGAGCACCGAAGCCTGCTGCAAACGCCACAAGGTGGAACCGCTGTTCTCTGCGCTCGAGGGCTACGACACCTGGTTCACCGCGCTGCGCCGCGACCAGTCGCCGTCGCGAGCCAATCTCAAGGAGGAAGAGGCGTTCAAGCTGCCAAGCGGGAAAGCCATCACACGCGTCGCGCCGATCGCCGGCTGGACGGCGAAAGATGTATGGGCGTACGCGAAGCAGCATCAGATCCCGCTGCTGCCGCTCTATGAACTGGGCTTCACGAGCATCGGCTGCGAGCCCTGCACCGAGCTCCCGCCGGACCCGGACAACCCGCGTTCAGGCCGGTGGCATGGCCAGAAGCTCGAGTGCGGCATTCATATTCAGGCCAAGTGAAACTTTGGCCTGAATCAACTCCCAACTACGTCAGGCGCGTCGCCGATCATCGTCGCGCGGGAACGCTCTACGTTCGCCGCGCCCCCGCCGATCGTTCACAGGGGACACCGAGTAGCCGCTTGCACGCAGAAATCGCTCGTACTCGGCCTGAAAGCGCACCAGCGCTATCGGGTCTCTGAAGAGCGACGAGTTGCGCCAACTGTCAGGACCGGACACCGAGAACTCGAGTCCTTCGGTGCCGGCCATCGTCGTGCTCCACCGGACAGTTCCCACGTCGCTCGTGAACATCCGGATCACTGGGTCCATATGCGGCGTGCTCGTTAGACCTTCGCGCGCTGACGGCGTCTCACGACGAGGCCCACGATCCCGGTGCCGAACAGGGCCAGCGTCGACGGCTCTGGCACCCGCGTCAACTGGTCCTGCGCTTCGGGGCCGACCCCACCGGGCTTGGTCGGATCGTAGAGATACATGTTCAGCACCCGCACATCACCGATGCCGAAGTTCGCCGGCGTGCTGTTCATCGCGAGTTGGACGAAGTAGTTGTTCTGGTCCAGCGTCTCTTCCTGCTCGAAGCCCCAGAACGCATGCTGCAGCGCGTTCGCTGACGCCTCATGGCTGGCGAAGACGTCGTTGCCGGTGTTGTTGTAGTCGTACTTCGATAGCGTCCCGTCGGTGAACTGCGTATACAACCACGCGGTGTACGACGAGATCGGATCCTGCCCGTTGACGCCACCCTTGTCGTCGGGATCGGTCAGCGTGTAGTCGTTGATACTGCCAACAATGAAATTGTTGGTGAAGTTCATGTGCTCCGACTGCTGCATGCAGAAGGAGATGATCCAGTCGGCCGCGTTGCTGATGTCGGTGAGCTTGAACTCGCCACCGCCGGTATTTCCGGGCAGGTCGGAGAAATTCACGACATCTCCGACAACGATCGGGCCGGCGCCCGCCTTCATCGGAATCACGGCTGCGAGAGCCAGGAGAGTCAGTATTCGAAAAATTCGCATCAGATGTTCCTCACCGCTATGGCACACGGTCTGTCCACAGGGATAACAATCCGTGGGCCATATGCGGTGAGCATCGGAGCGATCGAATTGCCGTTACATTCGTGGCGTTGTCAGATTTGCATTCCCGCAAACGGCTGACTTCAGTTCCACAAGTCGGATGCCACTCATCCCGGAATCTGACTTCAGGTCCTGGCCACAACTGGTGATGTCGCGGGTTTTGTCAGCGGCCAGTAGCCGAAGAAGACTGCGTAGTAGATGAGAAATGGGAACGTGACACTGAGGAGCGCGTTCACCAGCCACACTTCGAGATCGTATCCAGGCGGACCCGACGCGAGCGTACCGCTGACGAGCGGTACGAGGGCCACGTAAAGATGTGCAAGGACGACACCCAACACCGCGGCGCCAATCGCGTTGGCCAGGCCCTTCACCGGCTGCGTCATCGTGGCGAACAACGAGTTCTGCAGCATGTTCAGCATGATGATCGTGCCGAAGATGAACGGCGCGGTGACGCCGGTGAGGAACGCCATCGGATCCATGCCGAAGACGCCGATGCCGATCCACATCGCCACACCCGCACCGCCGAGCGCGATTGCGCTCCACACCAGACCGAGGATTGGTTGCTTCATGATGGCCGGGGACGAGGTCAGTGGCCACAGGTCGAAGCACAGCACGAGAAACATCACCGCGAGCGCGGTGACGTGGAACACCAACGCCATGATCGCGTTGAACATGCCGTGTGGCGCTGAGGCCAGATAGACCGGCGCGTCTTTCATGAAGTCGTAGTTGAACAACAGGCGGAATTCGACAAACGTCAGCATGTAGGCGACGACGACCACCATGAAGCCGGCGCTGATTGGGTTCTTGATCCGGCTCGTCATCGGCCAGCCGCCCATCATGATCGCCAGCCAGAACGTCGTCGGCACCACGACGACGGCGAAGTGAGACGGGATCGGGCCGGGTGGGCTGACGCCCTCCCCGACCACCACGAACGCGGCCGCCGTCGCGACGAGCGAGACGACCACGGTGAGCAGCACCAGCGCCAGCCCCTTCAACGGCTGACTCATTCCGCTCACGAAGCTCGGGTTGCCACCCCACAGCACGACGGCCACCACCTGCATGGGAATCAGGCCGAGCATGAAGAACGATACCCAGCCGAGGAATGATCCGACAGAGAAGAGCGAGATAAAGGCCAACGCGACCGCGATCACGATCGCGCTGGCCACGAGTCCGAGTGCGGGCTGCTTCACGGCAATCCTCCCGGCATGCAGAATGTAGAATACCTACTTACTCCCCTTGAGTTCCTCGTAGATGATGCCGACGTTGCCGGCCGGCCCGCCGCGCCCACCTCCTGGTGTGACGGTGTAGCCCTGGAACTTGCCGTCGGGCACCTTGAACTCCTTCATCGCGTCCTCGGCCGACTTGCCCGCCTTCAGCGACTGCTGCGCGTAGTTCAGGAAGTAGCGATTGAACTCGCCCCACTCGACGAGGTCCTGCCACTTCATCGTCGTCGTTGAGTGGCCGTTGATGATGACGTCCACGTTCTTGATGCCCTTCGCCGCCTTCTGAATCGTGTCTGGATACCCCACGCCGCTGCCGCCGTTGGCGCGGTCGATGAGTGGAAATCCCTTGTTGGCGAACGCGTCGCCGGCGTGCATCACCCGCAGGTTCTTGAAGACCACCCACGCATCGCCGCCAGTGTGTGCCGGGCCGAAGTAATACAGATCGATCTCGTCCTTACCCTTGAGGACGCTCATCTTGTCCTTGAACGTGCGATCGGGCAGACCGTTCTTGTTGGCGGCCTCCTGGAACACCGGCATCTTCTCCATGTAGCCCTTGGTGTTCTCCTGGACGATGACCTCGACCGACGCCGGGAAGAACTGATTGCTGCCGGTGTGATCGCCGTGCGTATGCGTGTTGATGATGTGTGTGATTGGCTTGTCGGTGACGGTCTTGATCTGGTCGAGGATCGCCTGGCCGTTGTTGGCCAGCTTGGTGTCAACGACCACGACCCCGGTCTGCGCGACGTAGACCGCGGTGTTTCCGCCCTGACCCTGAATCAGATAGAGATTGTCTTTGACTTTTTCGATGGTCTGGACCGGGGGAAAACCGGGCCCGCGTCCACCGCCGCCGCCTGCACCGGCTTGACGGCCCTGTCCCGCCGGCGCGCCGCCTTGCGCCGCCAACATGGCCGATGTAATGACGCCGCCGAGAATGATGGTTGAAAGAACGATGGTTCGTTGCATTCTGCCTCCCAGAGAACGATCCGAACGATTCGAACGGGCCGAACGACCCGAACGCTAACGAGCGAACTGAATCTTGTCTGACATCCCGTCTTCCCAACTGCTCCATCCCGACGTCATGCCGTAGGGCGCGCGCTCGAGAATGGCCTCGATCTCGTGGAGCAGGCCCTTTTCGACCTTGAACAACTCGGCGATCTCCCACGTCCACGGCACCGTCGGCCCCGCTGTCACGCTGCGGCCATCCGGCGTCGTGAAATGACGCGACGCGCCGGCATCGTGATCGAAAAACGCAAACGCGACGACGAGACCGCGCTCCTCATCGACGACCAGATAGCGCCGATCGCGGATCCGCATGACGAAGTGCAGGAGACCCGACTCGAACTGCTCGCGGCACGTCCACATATCCGAGTAGTTGCTCGACGTCTTCGGGTCTGGCTTCACGGTGATGCCGCCGCGGCCGACGCGCGCATTCGTCGTCTTTCCGCCGTTTTCGAGGCGATCGCAGTCGTCGGCGAAGGGATAAGTTCCCTTCCCGTCGTTCAACTGCATGCCGCTGAAATACATGTTGGCGACGCGCACCAAATCCGCACGCGATGCCCGATCGGCCGGCGGCGTCGGACGCAGGAACGCCGCGCGGGGCTGGCCGATCGCTTCGAGGTTCTTCGCACCATTTTCACTGTGCGCGACGAGCGTCTCGATCTCGGTGAGGCGGCGATTGCCGTCGATCTTGAGCCGCACCGCGATGACCATCGGGGTTCCGGCCTCGCGCATCGTCGAGAAGGTGACGATCTGGCCAGCGGCCTGGTCGGCGATATGGAGTTTGTAGGTGCCCCGGCCGGTGATGGAATTCCAGAGACTGTCGCCGAGCAGCAGCCGCTGTCCGTTCTCGGTGTATTTGAGAGTGCTCGCAACCTGGAGCTTCTTGGGATCCTTCGCCACCAGCGCGTCGAGATACTGCTCCGCGATGCCCTCCAGGCACGCGCGATCGCATCTGCCCTGCGCGCTGGCCGTTGTTGGCATGTCCGAAAGGACGTGCCCTACGATGACCCCGAACAGCACCCACGCGGCGCGACGGATCATCCCACCTCCGTCGGCGAGAACTGCTTCTTCAGCCCCTGCCAGTGCCTGTAGTAATCGCGTTCGAGGAGATCGGATTCAACGGCGAACTTCGTCGGGCGTACTGGCAGCTGCGTCTCGAACAGAAAGACTAGTGTGTTGTCGAGATACTGCGGCTTGAGGTCCGCATCGCGCCCGCGCTCATACGCCGCCGCATCGGGGCCATGGCCCGACATGCAATTGTGCAGGCTCGCGCTGCCGGGGACAAAGGCGTCCGACTTGCCGATGTATTCGCCGGAAATCAGTCCGAGGAACTCGCTCGCGACGTTGCGATGAAATGGCGGCGGACGGAACGTGTGCTCGGCGACCGTCCATCGCGGCGGGAAGCATCCGAGCTCGACGTTCGACGTTCCAGGGACCGCGGTCGGCGACGCGAGCACGCAGTAGATCGAGGGATCAGGGTGATCGAATGTCACCGTGTTGATGCACTGGAAACGATACAAGTCGTACTTGAACGGCACGTAGTTCCCTCGCCACGCGACGATGTCGAGCGGTGAGTGATCGATGTCGGCCTCCCAGAGATGGCCGCCATACTTCGCGACGACACGGAAGTCACCGTCGCGATCCTCGAATGCCGCGACCGGAGCCAGGAAGTCGCGCGCGTTGGCGAGGCCAAACGTGCCGATGGGTCCGAGATCGGGCAGCCGCATGTGCTGTCCGTAGTTTTCGCAGATGTACCCGCGCGCCGATCCATCCGGCAACTCGACGCGGAACTTGATGCCGCGCGGCACGAGGATGACCTGACCGGGAGGCACATCGAGCACACCGAGCTCGGTATGCATCGTGAGCGTGCCCGACTGCGGAACGATGAGCAGCTCACCGTCGGCGTTGTAGAAGAACCGCTCCGTCATCGGCCGGTTGGCGGCGTAGACGTGAATCGCCGCGCCGGACTGGAGCGCCGGATCACCATTGCCGCCCAGCGTGACGATGCCGTCGACGAAGTCGGTCGGCTCGCTGGGGATCGGCAACGGACGCCAGCGCATCTGATTCGGCGTCGGCGGTACTTCGTTGAACGGCCCGCTGCGAACCAGCCGATCGCTGATCTGCCTGAAGGGTTTGTGCACGGCCGACGGGCGGATGCGATACGTCCAGGTTGAGCGGCTGACGCCACGAGGCGCGGTGAACGCCGTGCCATTCAACTCTTCAACGTAGAGGCCGTAGGGCGGTTTCTGCGGCGTGTTCTGGTCGGGCGGTAGCGCGCCGGGCAGCGATTCCGACGAGAAATCATTGCCAAAACCGGCGTGGTACGAGCGTTCTCTGGGTGCCATGGCGGGATGTAGGCTATCGCCGCATGTGCGACAGGTCAAGAAAGGCCGGCCGGTCGGCGCGCCGATTGCTATATCTCGGCCGCAAGTTGCGGTTTTTCGCCACGTCGCGCCAGAAGACGCGGAGGAAGACTGCAGGCGGCGAGGATTTAGTCACCCAGACACATGACATCGAAGGCTAGCGTGGACCGCGCGGTCGTGCGGATGTTCAGCTCCGACCCGGATACTGTTCGGTGGGAAACACGGATCGCCGACGGTCGAGGTCTGGAATTGAAGGAATTCGGACCGGGGAACGTGCGGCGTGCTCAGGCGTTTCCTGATGCGATGACGCTTGTGGAGTACCAGGTGCAATACGAGCGGCAACTGCTGTCGACCGGATATTCCGTGCTGCCGCACAGCGAGCGCCGCAGCGGGTATGACCGACGGCAGGAGACACGAACCACCGTGGACAGGCGCCGGCAGTGATGACCGACGTATCCAACACTCTCCGGATCGTGTCGAGCAGTGACGGCGTGTCGAACAATGACGCGGCGTCGAGTCCCGACGCGCCCGCGCGGCGGCTGAGCCTGGCGCGCCGTCACATCGAGACGGCGATTTCCCACATCAACGACGCTGCGCAGAGTCGTATCCCATTGACGGCAGACGGCGAGCCCGCACCCGAGGTAGACGAACTGCGGCTGATCGTCCGGGCGCTCGCCGATATCCGCGAAGCGCTGCGCCCCCCCAACGGACCAAATCCACTCGACAGCACAGTCTGACGCACGGGGTCCGGCTGGACTATGATTACGGGCCCCAGCTCCGATCGAGCGCTAACAGTGAAGAAGGGCTTATGAAACTGCAGGAAGCGGCTACCGCGGTCAAAGATGCCAAGCGACGCGTCAAGGCCGCGAAGAAGGAAGCACGCGAGGCGAAGTCCGCGTTGAAGCTCGCGAAGAAAGGGCTCAAGAAAGCCACGAAAGTCGCGCGCGACGCGGAACGAAAACAGAAGAAAGCCAAGCAGCAAAAGAAGACCAAGTCGCGCCCTGCGCAGCCTGCCGAGGACAAGCCGGCAGCGGCCGCCAAGCGATCGAAAGTCAGACCGATCGCCGCACCGCGGGCCAAGAACAAGAAGAAGGCGCGGCGCGTCGCCGCTGCAGCAACCGCACCCACATCGCCGGCCGCGAATGGGCCCTCATGGAACGAGGGTGAGTGGACGTCAGACGACGCGTCTAACGGCTGACTGGCGTCGGTCGAGCCGCCGCCTGAGTCGGCACGCCGTTCGCTTAGTCCCGGGGCTGAACGCCCCGGGCAGGGCCGGATGCCCGCCCGGGCCATAAAACCGGCTTTCGCTTCGCTGAAGGTGGAAGTCTTCCGACCGGGGGTCTTCGCCCGTATCCTCAATGGCGACGTTCGAGGAGCTATACCGTCAACACGTCCAGGCCGTGTTCCGATTCGCCCTCAGCGTCGCGGGGAAACGTGAGGTGGCTGAAGATCTGACCTCCGAAGCGTTCCTCGCGCTCCACCGCAATCTGGCCGCGATCGATCAGTCGCAGCTGCCTGGATGGCTGCTGACGGTCGTCCGAAATCGGGCCCGTGACTGGTGGCGTCGTCAAATGGTTGAGCGACGCTATGCCGAGCAGTTCGCGGCCGCGCCCGAGCCTGAAGCGCCTCCTGTCGAGCGCTGGCTGCTCGACAGCACGGACCTCAAACAGGTGCACCGGGTCTGCCTGGCACTGCGTTACGTACAAGGGATGACGCGGGCCGAAATTTCGGCCCGGACCGGCTTGACCGAGATGCAGGTCAAGGGACATCTGCAGTACGGGTTGACGCTGTTGCGCAGGGCACACGGAGTACAAGAAACGTGAGCACCGATCGACACACCTGGGATCGCGAGGAACGTCAGGCGCTGGCCGGCCTCGAGGATCAGATCGACGCGATGCGCCGCCGGCACGTCGGGGCTCCCCCGTTTGAGCTGCTCCGCGCCGCACGGGCCGATGCCCTGCCCGACGATCTGCAGACAGCGGTCTCGGAACACCTCGCCGCGAGCCCCATGAGCCGCACGCTGGCGGAAGGACTCGGTGAAGACGCGCCCGTGCTCAGCGCCGAGGAACAGGAACGCCTGCTCGCCCGCATCATGAAAGATGCGCGCAAGGAGGCAGCCCCGGCCAGTGTCTGGGGGTGGCTTCGCCCCGTTCTCGTAGGCACGGGCATCGTCGCGGTCGCGTCGCTGGTGTGGATCGTGTCGAAGGGAACCGACGTCGGCGAACCCCTCGCTCCGCCGGACAGTCAGGTGGTCGTGGCGCTGCCGCCCGCGGTGCCGCCATTCCTGCTGCCGTTCGAGAAGCCCGATGTACGGCTGAGCATGAGCGCACTCACGTGGCGCGGCTCGGCGCCGTCGGCGACCGATGACGGCAACCAGTTGCTGGCCGATCTCAAACCGGGACTCGACGCGTACCGAGGGAATGATTACGCCACAGCGAATCGCCAGCTGACCGCGCTCGTCAGCCGCTATCCCGGCACGATCGAGATTCTGTTCTATCAGGGCGTGTCGCGCGTGTTCCTCAATGACTACGCCGGCGCGATTGCCGCATTCGACGCGGCAGACGCCGTCGGCGATCGCACATTCGCAAGCGACGTGGCGTGGTATCGCGCCGTCGCGGAACAGCGATCCGGCAACGACGCCCAGGCGCGCGCGCAGCTCAATGCGATCTGTAACGCGCGCGGGTCCGATGCGGGACGTGCCTGCACCGCGCTCGAGCAGCTGGCCAAGGCTTCCGCGAATCCGCAATAGTTGTTCGAGCGATGCGACCCTGGACACGCACGCTGTCGGCGCTCTGTCTCGCCCTGCTGGTCGCGCTCCATCCCGAGGTCGGTGTCGCACGCAGGGCCGGTCCTCCAGGACCGGCCGCTCAGTCCGAACCGCCGCCCGTTGTCCCAGAGAACGCGTCGGTTGACGAGCTCCTGTCGATCGCCGATCGACTGCTCAACGAGATCAAGGGGAACCTCGCGTTCCCGATCTACGAACGCGCGCTCGTACAAGCGCAGCAGCTGTCCCTCGAGCCACAGCAGGCACGGGCACGCTACGGCATGGCGCGTGTCCTCTACTACCGCACGCAATACACAGCCGCCCGTGACCACGCGGTCAAAGCTGCCGAGATCTACGATCGAGTCGGGACACCCACCGAGATCGGGCGTCTTTATAACTTCCTCAGCGCAGTCGAGGATCTCTCCGGCCGCAACGCCGAGGCGCTGGCCTACTCCACACGCGCCGTCGCCGCATACGAGTCGAGCAGCGATCTCGCAGGCCGGGCGCGCGCGACGCTGCAGCTGCTGCGTGTGTCGCCAATGGATCTCGACAAGCAGCGGCCGCTCTACGAGAGAGCCACCGCCGATGCTCGAGCCGCTGGCGACCTCGCGCTCGAGGGCGACATCCTGCACAGCCTCGGCGACCATCTCTTCAACGCGAACCAGTTCGAAGAAGCGCTCGATATGCTGTTGCGCGCCGAGTCGCTCCTGCTTGGCACGCCGGATTTTCTCGAGCTCGGAACGGTCTACAACAGCATCGGCCGCGTCTATCGTGCGCACGGACGCTTCGACGAGGCGCTCCGCTTTCAGCTGAAGGCCCTGGCGCTGCACGAGAAAGGCAGCTCTCCGTTCGAGGTGATGCAGAGCCTCAACGCCGTCGCCACGGTGTACGACCGGATCGGCGAGGTGAAACAGGCGCGCAGCTACTACGAACGTGCACTGGCGATTGCCGAGAAGTCGAGCTCGCAGCGAATTCAGGATTTGCTGCGGGCGAATCTCGCCTTGACGTTGATCAGGGAGGGTCAGTACGCGCGCGCGGCCAGTGAGCTCGAGCAGGTGCTGGCCCATGGAGTCGACGCGTATCCGGCGCGGCGGCAGCGCATGCTGTCGCTGGCCTACTCGAAGATGAACCGGCCGCGCGACGCGTTCGACGCCGCAACGAAAGCGGTCGATCTGTGCAAGGGCGACGAGGCGTTCTGCATCGACGCGCTCGGGCGCCGGGCCGCGGCACACGCGGCACTCGGCAATGCGCAGGCCGCGCTCGCCGACATCAATGCGTCGCTCGAACTGATTGAAGGTCTGCGCATCCGGCTCGTGCCCACCGACTTCTTCAAGCAGGACTTCATCAACGCGCAGTCGTACATCTACAGCCAGGCTATCGCGCTGCAGGTGCAACAAAAGCTGGAACGCCGGGCGCTCGAGACCGCCGAGCTCGCCCGGGCGCGGGCGTTCCTCGATCTGCTCGCCAGCCGAGACGTGCACCTGAAGGATCATGATCGCCGCGTGATCGCCTCATGGCAGGCGGAAGACACCCCCCGGCCCTCGCGCATCGAGCTCTCGGCGTCAAATCAGCCGTCGGTGTCGGCGTTGACGCTCCGCGGCAGCAACAGCGTGACGAATCCACCGCGCTCCTCCGATCGCGACATCGAGCTGCGCAGCTTCGTGTCCGCAAGTCCATCGGCCGCCGACGATCTGATTGCGACTGCCGCCCGGCTGCGGTCCACGATGGTCGTCTACTGGGTCGGCGAGGAGGAGTTGTTCATCTGGGTGGTTTCTCCGGATGGCACCGTGCAGGTGCGCCGCGTGTCCGTGCCGCCGGCGCGGCTCGTGGAGCTCATTCGCGAGACGTCGCCATTCGCGGAGAAGACAGCGGGAGCCGCAGCCCAGTCGATTGTGACGCGCGGCGAATTGACCGTGCCCATTCGCACCGCTAAACCCGTGGCCTGGCGCGCCCTCTACGACCTGCTGATTCAACCTATCAGAGGCGCGCTGCCGAAAACATCCGGCGCACTGCTCACGATCGTGCCGCAGGGTCCGCTGCTCAATCTCAGCTTCGCGGCGCTGCAGAACGCACAAGGTCGGTATCTCCTCGAGGACTATGCGCTGCACTACGCGCCTGCGGGTGCGGTGCTCCAA
>Ga0207659_10001390_pt1 | contig 14450 bp, 10 predicted proteins | sample KBSM43metaG_FD_184330 | JGI IMG/M metagenome (GOLD analysis project Ga0207659, IMG submission 184330) | Miscanthus rhizosphere microbial communities from Kellogg Biological Station, Michigan, USA - KBS M4-3 metaG (SPAdes) (version 2) | ecosystem: Host-associated > Plants > Roots > Rhizosphere >...
GCGATCGCCCGACGCGACGAGCAGCCTCGTGACGTCGTGCGACGTGCCTCGCGGCAATGGTTGGTCGGCCATAGCCAAAGGATAGAATGAACCACTCGCCGCCCGTTGAAATGTCTGAATCGTACCGGGTTTGTCGGAGGGCTTATTCCGAGAGAGGATGGAGCCCATGGCACGACCCAGCAAGTACTCCCCGGAGCTGCGTGAACGCGCGGTCCGACTCGTCTTCGATCACGCCCACGAGCATCCTTCGCAGTGGGCCACCATTCGATCGGTCGCCGAGAAGATCGGCTGCACGGTCGAAGCGTTGCGCCGGTGGGTGCGTCAGGCCGAACGGAACGCCGGCCAGCGGCCTGGCCTGACGACCGACGAGCGGCAGCGCCTCAAGGAGCTCGAACGCGACAACTTCGAATTGAAGCGAGCGAATGAGATTCTCCGGAAGGCGTCCGCGTATTTCGCGCAGGCGGAGCTCGACCGCCGAGCGAAGTAATGGTGCGGTTCATCGACGATCATCGGACGCTGTATGGGGTCGAGCCGATCTGCCGTGTGTTGCCGATCGCCCCGTCGACGTACTTTCGCTGCAAAGCCGAGCAACGCGATCCGACGACACGGTCAGCCCGCGCGCAGCGAGACGACCTCCTGCGGGCCATCATTCGGCGCATCTGGAACGAGCATCACCAGGTCTATGGGCAGCGGAAGGTCTGGAAGCAGATGGGGCGTGAACGCCTGCGCGCCGCGCGCTGTCGCGTCCGCCGGCTGATGCGCGACATGGGCTTGGCCGGCGCGGTCCGCGGCCGGGCCTGGATCACCACCACGCAGTCGGCTCCGGACGCCCCACGGCCGCGGGATCTGGTCGATCGCCAATTCACGGCGACGCGGCCGAATCAACTCTGGGTGTCGGATTTCACGTACGTCGCGACCTGGCGCGGCTTTGTATATGTCGCGTTCGTGATCGATGTCTTCGCGCGACGGATTGTGGGCTGGCGGGTCTCGTCTTCACTGGCCACCGACTTCGTGCTCGACGCTCTCGAACAGGCCATCTACGACCGCTGCGGCCAGACGACGACCGGCCTGGTCCATCACAGCGATCGCGGCACGCAGTACCTGTCGATGCGCTACACCGATCGCCTCGCCGATGCGGGCATCGCGCCGTCGGTCGGGAGTCGCGGCGATTCGTACGATAACGCCCTCGCCGAATCCGTCATCGGCCTCTTCAAAACGGAAGTCATTCGGCGCTTAGGACCGTGGCGGCATCTCGACGCCGTCGAATTCGCGACGCTCGAGTGGGTCGATTGGTTTAATCACCGCCGGTTGCTCGAGCCCATCGGCTACATGCCGCCGGCCGAGTACGAAGCGCGCTACGATGAGCAGGCGGCGGTGGCGTGACTCACACTAACTGCTCTCCGACGGTCCCGGTACGATTCAGTCAAATCGGAGAGGCCAATGGATCCTGATCGTTGGCGTCGAATCGAGACGATTTTCCAGAGCGCGCGCACCCGTCCCGAAGCGGATCGAGTCCAGTTCCTGGATCACGCTTGCATCGGCGACGATGATCTGCGGCGGGCGGTCGAATCGCTCCTTGCTCAATCGTCCTCGGCGAACGACGTTGTGTCGCGACCAGCAATCGACGTCGCGGCACAACTCGAAGCGGCAGCGGTTTCGCCATTCGGCGACGTTCAATCGACGGTAGCCTACTCTGGCGTTCAACGCTCGGTCACGCCGGAGGTCGCCGATCGTTCAATCGGTGGTTATCGGATCGTGCGCAAACTTGGCCAGGGCGGGATGGGTGTGGTGTACGAGGCTGAACAACAGCATCCGCACCGGTTGGTGGCACTGAAAGTGATTCGCGGCGGGGCATTCGTCGATGACTCGCAGATTCGCCTGTTCGAACGTGAAGCGGAGGCACTGGGCAGGTTGAAGCATGCGGGAATCGCGGCGATCTATGAGTCCGGGCAAACCGCTGATGGGCAGCCGTACCTGGTAATGGAATTGGTGCGCGGTCTGGCGCTCGACGAATACGTTCGCACCTTCACATCGGTTCGCCCGCTGACGCGGGCGCGCGTCCAGCAGATTCTGTCCCTCTATCTGAGAATCTGCGAAGCGATCGCCTATGCACATCAACGCGCGGTGATCCATCGCGACCTGAAACCGTCGAACATCATCGTTTCGACGGAAGGCACCGGAGATATCCCGTCGCTCGCCGCACTGCCAGGCATCAAAGTGCTTGATTTTGGTCTGGCGAGAATTACCGATGTGGACAAGCTCGACGCGACGGTGCTGACGCGCGCCGGCGACATTCGCGGCACGCTTGCGTATATGAGTCCCGAGCAGATTCGCGGCAACCCCGACGACATCGATCTGCGCAGCGATGTGTATTCGCTTGGCGTGATTCTCTACGAGTTAGTTGCCGGGAAACGGCCGTACGACGTCGGTAGTCTGCCACTGCTGGAGGCTGCTCGGACGATCGCGGAGGTGCAACCGGCGCCGATCGCGACCGAGATCGTCGACGGCGATCTGCGCGCGATTATCGGCAAGGCGCTCGAAAAGGAACCAGAGCGCCGTTACCAAACCGTGCCGGCATTGGCCGACGACCTGTCGCGGTACTTGACGGACCTGCCGGTTCTCGCAACGCCGCCGAGCACGACCTATCACGTCCGCAAATTCATCAGGCGGCACAAAGCGGGGGTGGCCACTGCGGTGGTCGGGCTGAGTCTGCTGACCGTGTTTGCAGTCGCGATGGCGTTTCAGGCCCGCCGCCTCGCGGTCGAGCGCGACCGCGCGAACCGGGAAGCCGTTGCTGCGACGCAGATCGCCGATTTCTTGATGGGGCTTTTCAACGTATCCGATCCGAGCGAAGCGCGGGGCAACAGCATCACCGCGCGCGAAATTCTCGACAAGGGAGCCTCGCGGATCTCCGCCGATCTTCGCACCCAACCGCTGGTCGCTGCGCAATTGCAAACGGTGATGGGCCGCGTCTATCACGCGCTGGGCCTCTACGACAGTGCAGCGCCGCTGCTGCAGAGCGCACTGAGCGTCCGCCAGGCGCAGCTCGGCCCGCGTCATCGCGACGTCGCCGAGAGTCTGGACCTGGTCGGTCGAGTGCTGCGTGACAAAGGGCAGTACGATGCGGCCGAAGCGCACATGCGCGAAAGCCTTGCGATCCGCCGCGACACTTTTGGGCCGGGGGATTCGCAGGTCGCCGACATTCTGAACGATCTGGGTTCGGTCGTTTTCGAAAAAGGCGATCTCGCTGCCGCCGAACAATTGTTCCGTGAGGCGCTGACGATTCGGCGTGCGACGCTGGGCGATGGCAACGAGAAGACCGCCGACAGCCTCAACGACCTGGCGATCACGATTGAAAACCGGACCGCCGACTACCAGACGGTAATCGACCTGCAGACCCAGGTCCTTACACTGCGGCGCGCTCACTGGCACAGCGATCATCCATACGTTGCGCAATCGATGAACAACCTCGCGATGGCGTACTACCGGAATCGACAGTACACGGCAGCCGAACCGCTGTTTCGCGAGGCGCTCGCCATGAATCGGCGGCTGCTCGGTGATGTCCACCCGGAAGTGGCGACCACCTTGAACAACCTTGCGTTGTTGTTGCGTGACGAACGTCAATTCGCTGCGGCGGAGCAGACCTTCTTGCAAGCGCTCGAGATCGATCGCAAAGCACGAGGACCGGAGCACCCGTTGACGGTTGATATCATGATCAGCCTCGCTGCCGTCAAGACACAGGCCGGCAAGGCAGGCGAGGCGGAACCGCTGTTCCGCGAAGCATTCGATATTCAACGCCGAACGCTCGCAGCCGACGACATCCGTCTCGCGACGACTAGCGGGCTGCTGGGCGCCGCACTGGCAGCATTGAAACGGTTTCCGGAAGCAGAGGCGCTGCTGATTCCCGCCAGCACGAAAATCGAAAACCGCTTCGGCACCGAGCATCCGCGTACACAGGCGATGCTTCGCCGCGTCGTTTCGCTCTACGAAGCCTGGAACCAACCGGCGAAAGCGGAGGAATACCGTCGCCGGGTCAAGGAGTAGTCAGTGGCGCAGGGTAACTTCTGGCGCCTGTGGTTGTAGACGAGGAAGAGATCGGCAAACTGCGCGAGCATCACAATGCTTGTAGCGAACTCGCGCCGAGTTGGTGGCCGCGACCTGGACCCGCGCGAGAGGGAGCAGGCCTCCATGCTCAGACAAAGCGGAGATTCTACGCGCGCGGAAAAGGGGCGAGCCTGATCGGCTCGCCGAAGAGGCTCAGCGCGGTGAACAACTGTTCGATGTCCCCTTCAGTGATGTGCAGGTGCGGCGCGAATCGAATGGATGACCCACGCTGACTGACGAACACGTTGTGCTCGCGGAGGGACCCAACAAGGTTGCCGCTGACATGCGACGGCATCTGGGCGCCGAAAAGATGTGGGCAGCGCTGTGAAGGCGGCGGAAGCTCGAATCCTAGCGCTTCGAGCCGGTCTTGGAGGCGCGCGTTGATCGCCGCAAGGCTCCGAGCCACCACGGGCAAACTCCACCGTTGCAATTGCTCCAACGCCGCGATTGCACCGGGAAGAATCGTGGACGTGCACTTTTCTCCGACTTCGAAGCGGCGCGCTCCCGGCAGGTACGTGTCGTTGTACTGGACGAGGGTGGCGAAATTGCTCGAGTTGGCGCGCGCAAGCCACGTTTCTTCGAGCGGCCGAGCATCGCGCCACGCTGGCGCGACATACAACAACCCGAACCCGTACGGGCATAGCAACCACTTGTAGCCGGCGGCTACGAGAAAGTCTGGCTGGACGTCGGCGAGGTCGAGCGGCATGGCGCCAAGCGATTGTGTAGCGTCGAGCACCAAAGCGGCACCGACCGCCCGACAGGCCCGCGCCACTGCTGAAAGATCGACGCGCGCACCGTTCGTCCAATGGCAGTGGCCCGCCGCGACAACGCGTACGCCCGACGTAATGGCTGCGAGCGTCGCCGCCGTCCAATCTCCGTCGCTGGGCCTCGGAACAGCGACGATGGTGGCGCCAGTCTCGGCGGCAACCCGTCGCCAGGGCAAGACGTTCGACGGAAACTCTTCGTCGAGCAGGACGATGCGAGCGTTCACTTTCAGTGTCGGTTCGATCGCTCGCGCGGCCGTGCTCACACCGTAGCTGGCAGCGGGGACCACAGCCCAGCCATCAGCATCCCCACCAAACAATTCAGCGGCCAGCACGCGAATGCGCTCGGCGTCATCGAAGAAATCGCCAGGCGGTCGTTCCCAGGGCTGGCTTTTGGACGCGGCGCCCGCGACGAGCCGTGCCCGCGATTCGTTCAATTGCGGCGAGTTGTACGCCGTGTTGAAGTATGCGATACCCGGCGGCACGTCGAAGAGGGACCGCTGGGACCCAATGGGGAATTCGAAAGAATGGCTGAGCATGGTCGGAGGTGAGAACGGGATGGAAGCTCAGATCTCCCCGCGTTTTGCGAATTGAGCGATCTGTTCGCCCGCGCGAAACGCCAGCGCCTGAATCGTCATCGTCGGCTGGCCGCGGCCCGACGTCACCAGGCTGCTGCCGTCGCAGAGGAACAGGTTGGGGACGTCGTGAGCGCGGTGGTATTTGTCGATCACCGAGGTCGCTGGGTCGGTGCCCATACGGCAGGTGCCGAGCAAGTGCACCGACGCCGTCTGGGGCGCGACCGCCGCTTTCGTCACCCGCAGCGCGCCCGCGGCCTCGAGGATCTCGGCGCCGCGATCCTGCAGGAACCGCTGCGTCGCCAGATCGTCGGGATGATCCTGGTAAGTCACGCGAATCGCCGGTAGTCCCCACGCGTCCTTGAGATGGGGATCGAGCGTGACGTTGTTCGTCGCGAGCGCCAGCGACGTGCTGTGTGTCGCGACCTGCATCGTGCGCGGAAAATCTCTCAGCCTGGCCTTGAACGCGCCTCCCCACGACGGACAGTCGGCGTCCGTGCGAATCGCCCACGTCGACGGCTGAGGGCCGATGCGCGCGTCGAGCCCGCCGCCGCCGTAATGGCCCCGCTTCGGGTCGGAGTCGTAGAAATCGTGCAGGATCCTCGTGACCTGCACGCTCTTGTGCTCGTTCAACTCGTGCTCGAACACTCCCGTTGCGCGGCCGCTGATGTTGAACATCAGGTACTTGCCGACGAGCCCGCTCGAGTTTGCGAGGCCGTTGGGGAAGCGCGCGTTCGCGGACAGCAGGAGCAGTCGCGGGGTTTCGGCGCCGTTCGCGCACACGACCACCGCACGCGACCGTTGGAAGTGCTCACGGCGATCGCGATCGAAATAGGTGACGCCCGTGACACGCCCCTGGTCGTTGGTCTCGATGCGGAAGACGTAGCTCTCGGGCCGGACCTCGCACCGACCGGTCGCTTCCGCCTCGGGAATCACCGTCGTCAGCGTCGACGCCTTGGCGCCGACCTCGCAGGCGAAGCCGTGACAGAAACCGCAGTGCACGCAGAGCGATCGGCCGCGGTACGGCTGCGAGTTGATCGCCATCGGCGCGGGCACCGGGTGCAGGCCCAGCTTGCGCGCGCCGCGCTCGAAGAGCACGCCCGACGACTTCACGGGCAGCGGCGGCATCGGATACGGTTTCGAGCGTGGCGGATCGAAGGGGTTCGCGCCGGCGAGGCCGGACACGCCGATTTCCCATTCGACCTTCGTGTAGTACGGCTCGAGATCGGCGTAGGTGATCGGCCAGTCGGCAAAGCCAGTGCCGGGGATGGCGCCAAGCACGCTGCGCTCGTTGAAGTCGATCTCGCGAAACCGCCAGAAGTTGGCCGTGTAGTGCAGGCTGCCGCCGCCGACGCCGCGTCCGTACCACAGCGACGGCTTGAACTTCTGGATCTCGGCCGTCTTCGATTCGTCGTCGCGAAATGTTTGTGGATTCTTGACAGCGTCGTTGGTGATGCCGCCGAGATACCAGTCCTTCAGTTCGTCGTGTTTGAAGTTCCGCAACGAAAACCGCGGACCCTGCTCCATCAGCACGACCGATAGCCCGCTTCGAGCCAGTTCCCGCGCGACGACACCACCCGCTGCGCCCGAGCCCACGATGATGAAATCGACGGTCTCCGAATCTTTGAAGGTCTGCGTGCTCATTTGACGGGCCTGGTTTCGATGACGAAGCCGGGATAGTCGCGATCGTAGTAACCGAACGGCGGCTGGAAGATGTGCGCATCCTCGAATCCGATCAGCTTCCAGCCGACCCCATCGCGATTGCCGCCATACGCGGGCAGCGAAAACATGCCGAGGAGCGTGAGTACGCGCGTCGTGTTGAAGAACGGCGTTCGGTCGTTCTGCCTCAAGTGCGCGATTTGTTGATCGGACGTGAGCGCGGCGAACGATGCCGCGGAGGGATGCCGCTCACGAACGGCTGCCTGAAAGACTTTCAGCTGCGCGCGATAGTCGCCGGCAAGCTGCGACCAGAACGTCGCGAGCGCGCGATCGATGAAGTGCACGACTCCTGCTTCCCGAGCGCCCGGCGTGTCGTCGGTCGGCACGATCTGCGCGGCGATGGCTTCGACGTCCGCCGCTTCAGAAGGGGTCAGAAACGAAAAGCTCGAGTCGCCCCTCCCCACCGGGCCGGCGTGCGCATGCTGCATCGCCTCCGCGACATCGGCCCACCCCACGGGAAGGGCCATCGTGGCCACGGCGGTTGCAAGAGCGTGCAGGAGCGATCGCCGTGAGAACTCGACGCTGTCCATCCTCGCCTCCGCTCAGATAGGACAGTTGGAACGGATCCCTTTCGGTCCGAACTCCTCCCTTGCCGCGTCGTCCGTCAGCCGGCGACGGAGCGTCCGGCCAGGGCGGTAGAGCGTTTGGCCCCGGTGCAATCAGGCATCGATCAGGCGGCGTCCGCCGACGGACTCGAATTGCGCCACCGTTCGCAGGTGACGCTCGCGCGCGCTTGCGAGCGCGGCTTCGAAATCAGCCCGACCACGCAGCGGGTCGATCCATCGGTCCCGGTCCATTCCAGGAACACAGAAGAAACTGCGGATGGCCCGAGCGAACGCTTCTGTCGCAAGCTCCAACTCGCCAACCCTGGCCAGCGCCCGCGCCAGGTAATACAAACTCTCGCCGTCGGGAAAGTCATCGTCGAGAAGCTCGAGCGCCGCCGCCTTCGTCCGCGCACGCTCCCCGCGCATCACGCCTTCGAACGTGGCCTTCAAAGGCAGCGTCGATGGTTCCGTGGTCAACACCTGCAGCGCTTCTTCCGCCGAACCGCCCAGTTCTCGATGTGCAATGGCGAGGAAGACCGACGACTCGGGGTTCCGTGGTTCGTTGAGGACATCGGCGTATTCGCCGAGCATCATGAACGTAAGGAGCACGCTCGTGGGAACTTTGGGGTCCAACATGCGCGCACGCTGATGCGCTGCCAGGGAAACGTCGAGAAGGCCGCAGTACCGGGACACGTGACACAGCGCGCCGAAAAGCTCCGGATCGTTGGGCTGCCGCTGAAGACGGGTCACTAGGCGAAGAAGGGCCGCTTCTGCCTGGCCGATCTCGGCTTCGAGATACGCGAACAGATTGTGGCCAATCGACAAGTCCGGATTGAGCTCGAGCGCCCGCCTGAAATTCGCTTCGGCCGCCCGGTACGAAGGCCTTGGCGCGCGTTCGTCGAACTTGCCGATCACTCGGTTGATTCGACCCAGCCTCGCCCACGCCGGCGCGTAACTCGGATCGAGTTCGAGGCACTGCTCGTACAGGTTCTTCGCCAGCGTCCATCGTCGACGGTCGTAGCTCACCTGATTTGCGCGAAGATAGAGTTCGTACGCCCGCGGCGCCGCCGGCACATCCTGTGGCACCAGCGTGGAATCGTCGCGGTCGACGAGGGGGAGCGAGCGCACGATCCGGCGAGAGAGGCTGTCCTGTACCTCGAATAAGTCCCCTACTGGGACGTGGACGGTCTCCGACCAGCGGAGCTCGCCGCTCGGGGCTCCCACCAACTGACATGTCACGCGGAGTTGATCGCCGGAGCGAAGGATCGTTCCTGTGAGGACGTGATCCACGTCCAGCTCTCTGGCCACTTGTCCCAAATCCGCCGACGAACCAAACCGCAAGGCCGCACTGTTCGAGCGCACCAGGACGCTGCGTACCGATGAGAGCGAGGCCGTGATCGCCTCGGGCAACGCGCCTTCGAGAAATGCGGTTTCCTCGTCTGCGCGAAGCAGCCGAAACGGCAGGACAACAAGTCGAACCGTCGGCCGCAATGCGACGGCCGAACCGATCATCGCACCGGCTTCCGCGCGCAGGTCCGCTACCATTGCGGCCGCCGTCTGATACCGCGCGTCGGGCCGATGGTCAAGGGCGCGCCGGACGATGGAGTTCAGGTGAGATCGGGCGTACGGTGGCGGTAGACTCGGGGGGTCGGTCTTCAGTATCGCTTCCAGGCGAGCCAGCATCGAAATCCCGTCGAATGGCGGTCGGCCAGTCAGCATCTCGAAAAGCACGAGGCCGGCTGCATAGATATCGGTCCTTGCGTCGGTCGGATCACCCGCGAGCTGCTCCGGCGCCATGTAGCGAGGCGTCCCCAGCAATGTACCGCTTTGCGTAAGGTTCTCTCGAATCGCCGAATCGCCGGCGGCGGTCGCCAGTCCAAAGTCTAGTACTTTCACCGTACCACCGGGTGTGATCTTGACGTTCGCAGGCTTCAGGTCGCGATGGACAATCCCCTTCTCATGAGCCGCCTGCAGCGCTTCCGTGAACTGCCGTGCGATTGAGAGCGCCTCGACGACTGGCAATCCCGATGGATGGGCCACGATCCGGTCCGCCAGCGTCGCGCCCTCGACGAGCTCCATCACGATCGCGCGCGTACCACGATCTTCCTCGACGCCGTAAATGTTCGCGATACACGGATGGTTGAGTGAGGCCAGAAGCTCCGCTTCACGCTCGAATCTCGCGATCCGCTCGCGATCGGCGGCGACAGATTCGGGCAAAATCTTCAACGCAACATCGCGTTTCAGCCGCGTGTCGCGCGCACGGTACACCTCCCCCATGCCACCGGCTGCGAGAAACGAAACGATCTCGTACGGACCGACACGCCGTCCGGGCTTGTGCGCAGTGGGCGGAGTGTTGTGAGTCTCTGGCTGTTCAACGGGCAGCAAGACGCTTGCATCAAGAATCCGGTGGGGCTCGGCATCCGCACGGAGCATACGCTCCACCTCGCCGATCAAGGTGGCATCGCCCGCGCAGGCGCGTTCGACGTAGTGGGAGCGCTCGGCCGGGGGCCGCTCGAGTGCCGACTCGAAGATATCCCGCAAGCGCCGGAACTCGTCCGGGCTGACAGCGCCGGACACTCGAGGTTCGTTCATTGTGGTCCAGCTTGGCGTTCAACTGTTACGGCAGGCGACGGAAGCTCCCAGTATCATGCCGGACGCACATTCATGGCGGAACTTCCGCACCAGGCAGAAATCACTGGCTTGCTCACCAGGTGGCGGGAAGGTGATGAGCAGGCGCGCGACGCGTTGTTCGCCGCCGTGTACCCGCAGTTGCGCCAGATCGCCGCGCGTTTCCTGCAACGCGAGCGTCGGGATCATACGCTCGAACCCGGCGCCGTCGTGAACGAGCTGTTCCTTCGCATTTTCGGCGGGCAACCGATCGCGTACGAGGACCGTGCCCACTTCTTTGCAGTCGCGGCTGAGACGATGCGCCGCATTCTCATCGATTACGCGCGCGCCCGAGTTGCCGACAAGCGAGGCGGTGAACACCGGCGGGTGCCCCTCTCGGATGACGTGGGCGTGAGCGCCGCACTTCCGATCGAACAACTGCTCGACCTGGACACGCTCCTGTCGCAGCTGGAACAGGCTGACCCTCGCGCGGCTCGAGTGGTGGAGCTGCGGTTCTTCGGCGGACTGCGCGAAGAGGACGTCGCCGAAGTGCTGCAGATATCCGTTATAACCGTCAAGCGAGACTGGAAGGCGGCGCGCGCCTGGCTCGCTGCGCGGCTCCTGTAAGTTCGCCTGGTCCGCACCGTCACTTCCCCGAACGTTCGCGACCGTGATACGCGAACTGTGCCCTTTCCGCTAAAGCGGGTACAGAGGCCGAATTACTCGCCCACGTGAACGCCTCATCCTGAAAGGAACTGCCATAGACCTGTGGCCGGCGAGGATTCAAAGAGGAGCCGTCATGGTAACCATTGCCCGAAACTGCCTGAGTGTGCTGCGCCGCTGCGTGTCGACGATGCTAGCCGCCTCGCTTGCCGCCTCCGGTCTGCTCGCACAGCACGGCCACGGTTCGGAAGGAGTCGGGACAGCACACATGGAGATTTCCTGCGCTCCGGTCGTGCGAGCCCGGTTCGATCGCGCCCTGGCTCTTCTCCACAACTTCTGGTACGCGCGGGCTCTCACGCAGTTTCAAGAGATCCTGAAAGCGGATCCGGAATGTGCCATGGCTTACTGGGGCGCGGCCATGACCTACAACCACCCGCTTTGGGATGAGCCGTCGCGGGCAGACGAAGCGGCGGCGTGGGCGCATGTCCAGAACGGGCTTAAAGCCAGATCGCAGAATGATCGCGAGCACATGTATCTGCTGGCCGCCGCCGCGCTCTACGAGGAAGCCGGCGCGGGGACGAAGCGCTCACGGGACGAGGCCTACCGCGAGCAGATGGCCGCCGCACACGCGAAATATCCGGACGATGAAACCAGCCTGTTCTATGGCCTGTCGATCATCGGCGCGATCAACGAAGGGACGAAGGGCTTCGAGGCACAGGGGCAAGCAGTCGCCCTCTTCGAATCGGTCTACGCCCACGACAAGCAGCACCCGGGCGTGCTGCACTACCTCATTCACGCGTACGACGATCCCGTTCATGCGAAGACCGGACTGGCCGCTGCGCGGGCGTACGCGAAGACGGCTGCCGCAGTGCCGCACGCCCTTCACATGCCCTCGCACATCTTCACGCGACTGGGGTATTGGGCCGAAGCGGCGACGACGAACGAGAACGCATGGCAGATTTCAAACGACGATGTGAAGGAGGCGGGAGAACCGGGAGAGCTGCGCGATTTCCATTCGCTCAACTACCTCTCCTACAACTACCTTCAGCTTGGCCGCTACAAGGATGCGAAGAAGGCGGTCGATCTGTTCGCGGCACAATACGCAGCGATCACGAACTGCACAACCGCGCCCGACTCGCCAGATCTTCAGGCCCGCCACGTGCGCGGTCGGACGATCTTCGCCTTGCCCGATCGCGTACTGTACGGTTACTTCGACACTCTCGCCCGCTTCATCGTCGAATCGGAATCGTGGAGCGATCTCCCGACCTTGCCGCTCGTCGCACCCTCGAGCGATTTCGTGGTGATGAAGCTGCATCTCGAGGCGATGGCGGCGGCCAGGCGGAAGGATGCCGCCACGGCGAAGACCAAAGCGGTGGAGATGATGGAACGGGCGCGTGTCCCCGGCTTGCATCCTTTCGTGCGGCAGATTCTGACAATGCAGGCGAGAGAAGCGGCGGCGTTGGCCGCACACGCTTCTGGAGACGCGGTGGGTATGATGCGCGAGATGGATGCTGCCGTGGCGATCGAAGATTCAATCGACAGCCTGTCGCAGCCACCTTATCCGATCATTCCCGCCCATGAGCTATATGGGTCGTTGTTGATGGAGGTGGGAAGGCCCGCGGAGGCGGGCAGGCACTTCGAGGAGACGCTGCGACGGACCCCCGGCCGGCCCAAGGCGATCGCTGGTATCGCGCAAGCCGCCGAGGCGATGGGGGATGCCGTCACGGCCACAGCGGCATACACACGTCTGATTGAAATGTGGACGGCTGCCGATCCCGATCGCCCCGAGCTGCAGGCCGCGCGGCGCTTCCTAGCCCATCCCGGCAGCCTAATGGTGAAGCGTCACTACAAGACTGAAGGACAATCCTTCACGCTAACTTTTGCGCGTCACCACGATCCTGGCCCTTATCGCCTGGGTCGCATCACAACGTCTTTGCCGGAAGCACGCTCAGGCGAGAAGACGCGCGAAGTGTCATGGTGACGACACAGTGTCCGAACGAACATGACGGGAAGCGTACGGCGATCGGCGCTAAAGGTCAGGCACCTCATTCTGTTCGTCCTTTGCCTGATGTACTTTGTAGCGTACCTCGATCGCGTGAACATCTCGGTGGCGGGTCCCGCGATGCGGAAGGACCTCGGGCTGACGCCGATCGAGCTCGGCCTGATGTTCTCGGCCTTCGCGTATCCGTACGCTGCGATGCAGATCGCCGGCGGGTGGGCGTCCGATCGATTCGGCCCGCGCCGCGTCCTCGCCGCGCTGAGCTTGCTCTGGGCGGCGGCCACGATCCTGACCGGCCTGTCCTGGAGCGTCGAGTCGCTCGTGGTCTGCCGCGTGCTCGTAGGGCTCGGCGAAGGCGGTGCGTTTCCAACGGCAACGCGCGCGTTCACCTGGTGGCTGCCGGCTCGCGAGCGCGGCTTCGCGCAGGGCATCACCCACAGCTGCGCGCGGCTTGGCGGCGCGGTCACGCCGCCCATTGTGCTGGCGGTCGTGGCGCGATACGGATGGCGCGCGTCGTTCATCGTGCTCGGCGTGGCAAGCTTGGTGTGGACCGTCATCTGGGTGGTGTCATTCAGAGACACGCCGGAGGACCACCCATGGGTAACCGACAGCCAGCTCGCGGAAATTCGCGACGGCGGCGAATCGCCGCGCGACGCGCGCGCATCAACGCCGTGGAGGCAGATTGCCAGCCGCATGTGGCTCGTCACCGTCGTCGACTTCTGTTACGGATGGTCGCTGTGGGTGTTTCTGACGTGGTTGCCCTCGTACCTGTCGGATTCCCGCGGGTTCAAACTCGATCAGATGGCGCTGATGACGATGCTGCCGCTGCTCGCTGGCGTGGTGGGCGACACGCTCGGAGGGGTGACCTCGGACGCAATCTTCCGGCGCTCGGGCAATCTCCGGTTGGCGCGGCGCACGTTGCTCGTCGTCGGCCTTGCCGGCGCGTTTGCGTTCATGGTGCCGGCGATCGTTACCGGCAGCGCGCTCGGCGCCGTATGTCTGCTCGCGGCCGCGTTCTTCTTTCTCGAGTTGACCAACGCCGTGCTCTGGACGCTGCCGATCGATATCGCCGGACAATTCGCGGGGACCGCCGGCGGAATGATGAACACCGGCTTCGGCGTGGCCGGTATGATCTCGCCCATTGTCTTCTGCATGCTCACCCAGCGCACCGGTCGCTATGAGCTGCCGCTGTTCATCTCGGCGGGGCTGCTGTTGGTTGGTGCGCTTTGCTCGTTGAAAATCGATCCGACCGCGAAGGTTCGGGCCCTTCCGTCGGCTGATTCGGGAGTGCGTGTATGAGCGATACACTGAGTAACCCGGCGCACGGCACGATGAGTGTCGAACGGACGGACGCGGTGCTCGGCGCTCAGATTCACGGCGTCGATCTCCGCGCGCTCGACGCCGAGAGCTTCGCCGCGATCCATCGGGCCTGGCTCGATCATCAGGTGCTGCTTTTCAGAGATCAGCAGTTGAC
>Ga0207659_10001397_pt1 | contig 14392 bp, 12 predicted proteins | sample KBSM43metaG_FD_184330 | JGI IMG/M metagenome (GOLD analysis project Ga0207659, IMG submission 184330) | Miscanthus rhizosphere microbial communities from Kellogg Biological Station, Michigan, USA - KBS M4-3 metaG (SPAdes) (version 2) | ecosystem: Host-associated > Plants > Roots > Rhizosphere >...
AGCGTCGACTCCTGATAACCCTGTGCCGCCATGAGCAGGTAATCGACGTCGTACTCCGCCCCGTACTTCTTGAACAGCTCGACGACCGCCTGCAACTTCCGGCGCTCGGCGTCGGCCGCGGCGTTCTTCGCGTATTTGGTGCTTTCGAGATAGCGGCGTTCAATCACGTTTCGGAATTCGTCGCCCTTGCCGTGCTTCCGGAGCCAGGTGTTGACGACCTCGCGGAGCTTGGGGTTGTCCTTGCGAAACGCGACGGCCAGGCTGCCGCCGGACCGGACGGCAATGTCCGGGTGCGTTTTCAGGTCGGTGAACACTTTGCTCCAGAACTCGGCGAGGTAGTCGTCGACGATGGTGGCATTCACGAGGCCGGCGTTGACCATCTCGAGCACGTCATCGTCTTCGAGAACCGCCGGGGCCTCCACGAACACCGCCGCCGGCTTGACGCGCGCCTTCAGTTGCTCGTTCAGTGTGATGAGGCTCTCCTCAAAAATGCTCCCTTTGCGAACGAACACGTCCTGGCCGGAGAGATCGTCCAATGTGGCGATCGGAGGTGCGCCTGGTCCGGTGACCACCACTTCACTGACGTTGGTGCGCGTCGGCTCCGAGAAGGCGACCAGTTTCTCGCGCTCGGGCGTGACGGTGACCATGGCCGACCATGTCGACCTTGGCGCTTGTGAGGGCGGGGTAGAGCTGATCGCGCGACATCGGCACGATCACGACGTGCACCTTCAAGTTGCCGGTCTTCAAGTCCGCGTTCAGATCCTTCTCGAACACTTCAGCGACTCGAACGTCAACCCGTGTTCCTGCCCCTTGTCGATGAAGTAGTGCGTGCGGTTGTACGTCACGGCCACGCGAATCGCGCGGCGCTCGACCAACGCGTCGAGGTCGCCGGTGAACGGCTTGCCCACCCCATCGCGCACGGCTTGCGGAAGGGCGTCGTAGGGCGAGGCCGTGGCTGGAATGGGCGCTTCGGCGGCGGACGTCGCCGCCGTCGCTGACGGCGGCGCAGCCTCTTTCTGGCCCGAACATGCCGTGACGGCCGCCAGGATCAGTAAGGAGACAACATATGTGGATTTCATTTTTTGCCTATCAGCGATTGAGGTCGATCGCGTCCATACGTCGTTGCCGCTGGCCGCGATCGATGAGAAGTCGGCGGTGATCGTCGTGCGCGTGCGGACGGCCTTGCCTGATCAGCTCGTCGCACTCCGAATTCCGGGCGGCCCGGTAGCCCGAATGCAGCGGATTGGAGTGGTGCTCGTCGAGCCAGTTGTCGCCGTCGAAGAAGAAGAACTGCTTGCTCCACAGCATGACGGCGATCGCCTGGCGCATGACACGCGCCGCATCGGCGCTCACGGACGGCGGCGTGACTGATTGGTAGAACTCGTCCGCTTCGCGAATCCGGTCGGAGAAGACCGCATCGAACGCCTTGCCGAACGGCTTGCGCTTCTCGTCCGGGAGACCGCTGGAGAGCCGCACGCGGATCACGGCGGACTGTCCGGCGCCGATCGTGGCCTGGCAGTGAGCGGCGACCTTGGTGCCATGCTGGTCGGGATTCACCGCATCTTGCCGGCCGTTCACGACACAGTCGTTGATGCCGTCCTTGACGTATTTGCTCTCGTTCCTGGTGTGGAACAGCCGCTCGTGATTCGTTTCGTTCTCGGTGAAGAGCCACGGAACGTCGCCCTCGCAGGAGAGCACGAACGCGCCCAGGAGGGTGTGCGCGGCTGAGACGGCTGCGGTACCTGCGGATGCGGCGATCCGTTCGATTTGCGGTTTTGCTGCAGCCCGATTCGACGAGGCGATCCACTGCGACCAGTCGTTGCGGAACCAGAGCGTCGGCAGCAGATGCAGATCGGCCGCCTCCGGTCCACGGTTCTCCGCCGTGATGCGCACGAGGATGTCCTCCGCGTCGCCCTTCGCGTACTCCACGAACACGTCGAAGTACCGATTCTCGTGGAAGACACCGGTGTCGATCAGCTCGTACTCCATCTCGTCGCGAGAGCGGCGGCGATTGGTTTCGACCAGGTCGCCGTACGGAAATGGCGCGTGCGGGTACTTGTAGAGGTACTTCATGTACGAGTGCGTCGGCGTGCTGTCGAGATAAAAGTAGTACTCCTTGACGTCCTCGCCGTGATTGCCTTCGCTGTTGGTCAGTCCGAACAGCCGCTCCTTCAGAATCGGATCCTTGCCGTTCCAGAGGGCGAGGCCGAAACAGAGGCGCTGCTGATCATCGGAAATACCAGCGATACCGTCCTCGCCCCAGCGGTAGGCGCGGGAGCGGGCATGATCGTGGGTGAAAAAATTCCAGGCGTCGCCCGTTTCGCTGTAGTCCTCGCGTACGGTGCCCCATTGCCGTTCGCTCAGGTATGGCCCCCACTTCTTCCACGGGTTCGTCCCGGTGCGGGCTTCGTCGAGGCGACGGTGTTCGTTGGTCAGCATAGATTCCTCATTCCATCTTCATGTCATGCGTCCGACGCTCGCGACGGTGTGTCCGCGGCGAAGGCCTCACTGCTTCACTGGCTCCGCGGCGATAACCAGTGCTTGGGTGTAGGTGATGTCGATGCGATCCACGGCCTTCACGCCGTCGATCTTCTTCTTGTCTTCGATCTTCGGCGCGCAACCGTGCGACGAGTGTTCCTCCACTCGTCAGATTCAATCGTCGGGATATCGGCGCCTACTTCCTGGCGGTCACCGTGATTTCGATGTGGCCATCACCGACAAGCCTCGACACCACGACCGTGGTCCGTGTCGGCCGCGGGTCCTTGAAGTAGGCGGTATAGACGGTGTTGAAGCGCTGAAACAGCGCGGCGTCGGTCAGGTACGCCTGGACGCTGACCACGTCGGCCGCGGTCATTGCAGCCTTCTGCAGCACGACACTGACGTTGTCGAGCGCCTGCTGGACTTCCGCCTCGAAGCCAGCGGGAATCTTCCCGTTCTTGTCTTCACCCGCCTGGCCCGAGATGTACAGGGTGCCCTCGATCAGGATCCCGGGGCTGAAGTTGCCCCCGGGCGCGGTGCCAGAGGGGCGCACGATCTGCTTCTGCGCGGCGAACGCGCTCCCGGTCGCCATCGTGGCGAACAACAGCGCGGTTGCCCACTTATACCAATGCGATTTCTGCACGTGATCCTCCTGAAGACGGACTTGAACGAAGGCGTGTCGCCGGAGTGCCGGAGCACAGACTGTGCTGGTGTGTTCATCTGGTATCAAGTGACCGACTAGCCACGTCATGGCAGAGACCTGCGATGACCGGCGAGAGCCCTAGCAGTTCAAGCTTCGGCGGGTGAAGGTCATGCGACAGGCAGTGGACGTCGCGGACGATGTCCCTGGCCCGTTCGGCCAGACTGGCAAGACCCTCGGCGAGCGCTGCGGGCACCACACCGGTCTGCGCGCCGAGGCTGGCGATCTCCATGCACAACAGCGAAAGCTTCTGGCCTAAGTTGTCGTGCAGATCGCGTGCGATGCGGTGACGTTCTGATTCTTGGCCCGCGATGAGGCGCCCCGCGAGAATGGCTGCCTCTCGGTCATTCGAACGGAGTACCGCCTCGCTTCTGCGCCGCGTACCTTCAGCGCCGGGCCGCCGGACTCGTGGAGTCGGCAGCGTCGAGCAAGCGGTATTCATGCTGGGTCTCCTGGATCCAGACACCTCAGGGCGTTCACCTCGAGCTGTATGGGGGTCGTTACAGCACAGCAGATGGCCATTAACGGTTGTTGCAGCGGGCGTGCATCTCTCTTGAACAATAGAAATCTGCCGATCGGTAGACTGGACAAAGCGAACCAGAGTCGAGAGTGGCCGACTCGCCCCAGAATCTGCTGTTTCCTTTTGCACACTAACGAGTGTCAACCGACGAATTCATGCGGAGTTACTGTGGAGCTGGGTTGTTCTTGCATGCGGCATCGCCTCGGTCATGGGTTACGGCGCCGTGAGGGTCGTGTCGGCGGTGCACGGAGCGCGCATGGCGTCCTTCGCCTCAGGCGGCATTCTGGCGATGCTTTCAAACTCGCTCATTCCTTTCGCCCACGAACGCTCCAGGGGCGCCGGATTCTGGACCGTCGTTGGCTTCTGCGCGTCGTTCGCCATGTCCTGAGCGCATTCGTCTGTTTCCGGCTGTGCGACGACGCGGTGGCGTTTGCGACATGGGCGGGCAAACGTCTGCCCACCGAAGCGGAGTGGGAGTTCGCGGCTCGCGGCGGATTGAGCGGGAAGCTCTACGCGTGGGGCGATGCGTTCTCTCCTGGACTGCCGACCGCCGCTTCAATGAAGGATGGCGTTCGTTGTCGCTCTGCGTCCTAGGGCGCGTGGGCTAAGAAATGCTGAAACGCTGGGCGCGCCATCAGCCAGTTAGAAAAACACGCTAGTTAGGGTTCGAATCCCTCTCTTTCCGCCCGCTCACTGCACAGCGATCGCCTTCGCTTTCGGCGTGGCATCCCACACCAGCACCGACGGCCACGTCGGCCACTGCATTCCGAGCGCGGCGTTGTTCGGATCGCCCGTTCGCGCAAACGCGCCGATGGTCCGCATCATCGCGTCCGAGAGCGACAACCGTCCCGGCTCGTTGGCCTTCGTGTACGAGATGTTCGCATACAGCGAGGGGCCGAAGTTGCCGAACGCGAACGGCAATTCGAACGCGTGCGACGCGCCGTAGATGACGTCGAACGGCGGCGGCAGCTCGTCCCAGTCGAAGCGGTAGTACCAGATGTTGCTCTGCTGCGTTTTCAGTGCGTTGAGCACGCTGTCGCGGCTGGCCAGGAAGAACACGCGCGTGAGTTGTTCGGTCTTCGCGTTGAATCCGGTCCCGGCGGTCGTGGCCGGCAGGTATGACGCGGGAATCCACTGCTCGACTGTCGTCGCGGGCGCCGCTTCGGGGTTGTAATGGAACGCCGTCGAGAACACCGTGGAGTCGTTCAGCAACCGTCCCGCCACGCCGCCGACGAGCGGCAGCATCGCCGGGAACAGCTTGCCCTCGTCTCGCGTGTTGCCGACGAGCATCGGCCCTTTCACGTAGCGTCCCGCCTTGATCGCCGCAATCGGATTCGGCGGCAGCACGTGGCCGTCTGGAATCGGTCCCGAGCCGCCGGCGTTGAGGGGCGCGAGCTTGCTGACGACGGTCGTCCAGATCGCATCGGCGCTCCTGCTCCGCATGAAAGCGGCAATCTCCGCGGCGGACTTCGACGCGACCAGCGCCGTCGCCGCAGCGGCGTCGGCCGCCTGGCCGTCGCCTATGAGCAACTCCCGCAACAGCAGATCGGCCTGAGCGCGGAAGGCCGCCGGAGGCGCGAGCGTCGGGACGCTGCCCGCGGGCAGTTCGCTCGCCGGCGAAATGCCGCCGCTCATCGGCAGCAGTTTGTGCACCAGCGGCGGCCTGGCATCGACCACCAGCGGCGACGTCATCGCCGCGTAGACGTTCACCGCGCCGGCCGATTCGCCCATCAGCGTGACGTTGCCGGGATCGCCCCCGAAGGCGGCGATGTTGCGATGGACGAACTGCAGCGACTTGATGATGTCCAGCAGCGCGAAGTTGCCCGAGTCGTCCAGGGGATTGCCGGTCTTCAGCTGCGCCAGGTTGAAGAAGCCCAGCACGCCGAGCCGATAGTTCACGGACACGACGACGACGTTGGCGGTGCGGGAGAGGTGTGCGCCGTCGTACATCGGGTCGGCGGTGTAGCCGGAGATGTTGCTGCCGCCGTGCACCCAGACGATGACGGGCAGTTGCACGGCCGCGCCCGCCGGCCGCCAGATGTTCAGGTACAGGCAATCCTCGGAACCGACGGTCTTGCCGAGCGACGTGCCAATGGTGGCGTCGTACGTGTTGTTCAGACCGGGGCCGTAGAGGCGGCTCGCTTGCGCGCACGCGGGGCCGAACTGCTGCGTGAGCCTGGGCGACCTCCACGGTTCGGGGTCCACTGGCGCCTTCCAACGCAGTTCACCTACGGGCGGCCTGGCATAGGGCACACCCTTCCAAACCATCGTCTCAGAGAGATCGGTCCCGACCACTGCGCCGAAGGTTGTCTGCCGCTGGGTCGATGACATGGATCCTCGCTGGAGCGACGCCGGCCGCGCGGCGGACAGTTCCACAACAATGCTTCCGCCGCAGGCAAGTAAGACCGCCAGGACCATCGCGCCCGAAAGCTCCTTCGCTCTGCCCGGCTGTGCCACGTCAGCTCCTCTAGCGCCAGTATTACAGGTTTCGCTCTTCGTACTCGCCGCGCAGCACGCGCCTCGCTCTGCGAAGCATCGCGACGCCATACGCGCCGAGCGCGGGCACTGCCCCTACGATTCCCCCTAACGTGTACTGCGCGCGCCAGCGCTGCACGGCATCGTCCACGCCTTTCAGCGTACCGAAAGAATCGTGGCGCGGTGCGAGCGCGAACACCAGCACGCCGCCGATGCCGACGGCAACAATCGTGAACGCGGACAGCGCGCGGATCAGCAGCGTTTCGGCCGCACGGAATTCCGCATAGTGGATCCCTTGCCCCTGGCGCGGACCGTACGTGACGCCGTTGGCGTCGATGGCCGACGCATTGGGCGCTCGCTGGTGCATCGCGCGAAGGCAGCGGTCGGCATCATGTTCGGTCAGGAAGATGCGTTGGGTTCGCAGCGGTCCGGTGGAAACCGCAAGCGGCTGGAGGTCACTCGAGCGTGCTCCGACGACGAACATGGGGTCGGCGAGGCGTCCCGTCGCCAGGAATCGAATGCGCCGATAGGGAATGCGCCGCGGCAGCCACCTGCCGAGGACCACCGCGTTGTCGTCTAGGGTCAGCGTCCAGAACAGTTTCCGGCGAACGACGAGCGCGATCGCCGCGACGGCGGGCGCGCCGGCCAGCCACGCGATCGTCCGGTCCGACGGCTCGCATTCAAGGATGTCCGCGATGCCGATGATCGGAAACGCGAGGAGGAACGCGACGGCCGCGGCCGCGATCGGGATCAGGACGACGAGGAGCAGTACGTCGCCGGCGACGCCGGGACTCTTGAACCTCACAGCCCGAGAGCCTACACCCCGCCCGAATTGGGCAGCACCGGGCGTCACAACGCGGCTGTCGACTTCCACCGACGCACATCAACGCGCACTTTAGAGCCAGCCCTTCGTTCTGGCGATGCGGGCGGCGAAGTCCCGCGTGTTTGTTGCGGACTCGGCTTGACGCCGGCCCGCCGGGTCAAACCAGGCGCTGACGGAGCGCGCCGACGAGCGCGAGCTCTTCGGTGCTCCGACTATCGTGGAAGCCCGACGCGCTCGACGAGCGTAGCAAAACGCTTATCCGATCGCAGTAGGTCGAAGGCCGGTTCGACTCTGAGCAGTGCCATCTGCCAGTCCCTTGCCTCGAGCGCCTTCTCGAGCCACTCGAACGCGCGATCTGTCTCTCCAAGCGCAATGTGTACCATCGCAATGCGAAAGGGCGCTGGAGTTCGCGGTTTCGCGATCTCCCACAGCCCGTCGAGCATCGCCCGCGCGTCGCGCGCGCGTCCCGCACGCGCCAGTGCGTAAGCGTAGGGCGTGAGGACATCGGGGCGACGACCCAGGAGACCCTCAGCGCGCTCCAGTTCGTCGACCGCACGATCGGGCATCCCCTTGGCCACATAAATCCGGCCCAACATGGTATGCGCGGGGCCGAAGTCCGGAGCGAGATCGAGCGTCTCGTTGATCGCGACAACGGCCTCATCGTAGCGGCGGCCAAGATAGAGGATGATTCCGAGATTCATCTGCGCGTCCGGCGAAACGGGATCGACGCGCCTGGCGCGCTCGGCGAAGTCCAGAGCCTCATCGAGCCGTCCCATGGAGGCGAGATAGAACGAATAAAAGCGCAGCACCGTCACGTCGTTCGCACTCAAGGCGACCGCGCGCTTGTAGTGCCGATCGGCTTCGGACCAATCCCAGTAGTAGTCCGCGGTGATCGCCGCCAGCGACATGTGCGCTTCGCCGAGGCTGTCGTCGAGCTCGAGTGCCTTCAGCGCCGCGGTTCTCGCGAGCGGGTACGCCTCGCTCATCGGCAGGAACCCATCCGCGCCGAGCAATACGTAGGTATCCGCCAGGCCGCTGTAAGCCGACGCGTATGAAGAATCCAGCTCGATGGCTTGGCGAAAATGCTCCATCGCTTTCTGCAGCCGGTCCGACGTGTCCTTGGACCAGTAATAACGTCCACGGAGGTAATGCTCGTACGCCTCCGCGATTGTCGAATGCCGTTGCGCTTCGGCGTTGATGTACGAAGGTGTGACGGCCAGCCTCTTCGTGATTTGCCGGACGATCGCTTCGGCGACTTCGCGCTGCAACGCCAACACGTCTCTCGCGTCCCGCTCGTACTGTTCTGCCCAGAGGTGACTCTCGTGTCGGGTTTCTATCAGCTGGACGGCGACTCGGATGCGGCTTCCGGTCGTCCGTACACTCCCCTCGAGAAGGTGGCTGACACCAAGATCTGAACCGATCTGGTCGGCCCGTTTGCTGGTCTTCTTGAACTGCATCGCGGAGGTTCGGGCGATGACGCCCACACGCGACGGATCCATTCGCCCCAGCTGGGCGATCAGCTCCTCAGTCATCCCGTCAGCGAGATACTCCTTGTCGGGATCGCCGGTGAGGTTCTGGAACGGGAGCACGGCCAGCATGAATCGGCCATTCTCAGCAGCGGATTCGCGAGGCGCTGGAGACCAAGGTCGGTAGCCGAACGCCCACAAGATAGCGGCTGCCACTAGCGCCATCGTCGCGACCACCGCAGGGACTCGAGCACGCGTTAGTGGCCGCGCCAGCGTTTCGGCCGGCGTCGGCAATGCTTCGCTCTTGGTCTGTTCCTCACGGTGGGACGGCGCCTCTTCGTCCGCGGGTGGCTGGATGACTGGGGCGATGAATCGGTAGCCACGACGCGGCATCGTCTCGACGAACCGCGAGGCATCCGCCGAGTCTCCGAGCGCATCGCGCAGCCGGCGAACGGCGGCATTCAGGCCGTGTTCAAAGTCGACGAATGTTTCCGCCGACCACAGTCGCTGCCTCAACTCCTCCCGTGTGACGAGCTCGCCGGGACGCTCGAGCAGCGTCTTGAGAACCTGAAAAGGCTGATCGGGCAGGTTGATCCCGATGCCGCCCTTCCGCAACTCACCCGTGCGCAGGTCCAGCTGGAACGGGCCGAAGCAGACCAGAGTATTCAGTCGAGCGCTCATTGCCGAAGTCTCGTCCGATAAACCGGGTGCGCCAGGAATGCTACCACGCCCGATGATAGCGAGCCGCATCAGCATGACTGCCTGAGACTTGCGCCGTTACCTTCTTCGGGCTGTTTTTTCACCTCGCGATCATTGAAACCGCCGGCTCTTCGCCTCATCGTCCATCGTCCATCGACACCGAGCAGGACGCGAAAAGAAGTCAGTCGCCACACTGGCAATGGAGAAGGCCAAATGACACGCGATGCGCGAGCGAAGTTCTTGTCGACACTCACAGTCCGGGCGGTGATACCGACGGCAATGTTGATGGCGGTGGCAATGCGACACGTTGTTGTCGGGGGCGCGCCAGGCGGTCGACAGGCCGACCGATTCTCTGTCCAGGAAAGCTCGGCGTCGAAGAGTGAAGGGAATGAAGGGCGACGACTCTTTCGGAAGGAGACGTTCGGGGGAAACGGCCGGACGTGCGAAACCTGTCACAGCCCGAGCACGGGCACACTCTCGCCGGAGGACGTGCGCGAGCGCCTCAGGGATCCAACCGATCCCCTCTTCCTTCACGATGGCCTCGACGACGGCGTCGCTGGCACTTCGCGGATAGCGCAACACGCGACGATCCGCATCGTACGTCCGCTGCCTCCCAACGTCAGAATCGCAGACGATCTGTCGGCGACGAGCGTTGTCTTGCTTCGCGGTATTCCCAGCACGCTCAACACGCCGGCGTTGGATCCAGCGCTGATGTACGACCTGCGCGCGAGAACCCTGGCCGATCAGGCTCTCGGCGCGATCCACGATCACGCGCAGAACAGTGTGGAGCCGACGCAGGAACAGCTGGCGCTGATCGCAGACTTCCAACGCACCGACAAGCGATTCTTCTCATCCGATGTGCTGCGAGACTTTGCGAGCGGCGGGCCTGCTCCAGTGTTGCCGCCGGGGAGGACGGCGTCCGAACAGCGCGGCCGTCTGATGTTCGTCGAGGCGGAGACCACTCCAGGCTCGACCCAGGGTATCTGCGCCCAATGCCATACCGGTCCGATGCTCAATCAAACCAGCCCGTTCAACACCGGCGCGCCCCCTGGAGCCCGGATCGCCAACATCGGGGTCAGTGAAAGGAACCTTCTGAACCTGCCCGTATACACATTCCTGGTCGACAATGGCGCCGGAGACGTCCGAGCGGTCACCACGCCCGATCTGGGGATCCCGTTGACCAATCCCCGTCCCCCTGGCGTGCCGCCACCGTCCGTTCGGCACCCGGCCTTCTTCGCCAACTTTTTCAAGATTCCATCGCTCTGGGGCGTGAGGAAGACGGCCCCTTACTTCCACGACAACAGCGCGAAGACGCTGGAAGAGGTCGCTGCGTTCTACACGAACATGTTCGCGAACAATCCGGACTTCCCGGTGCAGCTCAAGGCTCAGGATGAGATCGACATGGTCGCCTATCTGAAGTTACTTCGCTAAGGACAGCCGGAGGACGCGAGGATGAGACGTCTCGTGCCGCTCATCGTTACGCTGCTGTCGCTTGAGTGCGGCAATGAGCCGGCGTCGCCGAGCCCACTTAACGGCGATCGCGTCGATTCCGTCGATCGCCGTAAACCTCGATAAAACTCGCTTGATCGATCGAGCCACGTCACAGTTACGTCATAGTCGGCGCAGCGTTGCTCGAGTGCGGGCGCCTCATCGAGCAAGGTCGATCAGGACGATATCAGAGTTTTCCCGCACTCTGTCGAAGACGATCTGCCTGCCGTCGGCGGTCACATCGAAAGACCGCGTGGCAGCGGAGTTGTTGAAGCGAGTCAGTTGGCGCGACTTTTTCGTCGCCAGGTCGAGCAGCCAGAAGTCCTGCGCCGGAAACGGTCCTTGCGCGTACACGAGCGCCAGGCCATTTGGAGCGAATCGATAGCGCTTTCCTTCAACCCGAAGCCGGATTGCAGGCAGTTCGACATTCGTACTGTCTGAGCGGATGGCCAAGAGGGGCGCATCCACGCTGACGTTGGCTCCCCTGTACACAATCAGGTCTTCAGACGGCGACCACACCGGATCGCGGGCGGTGCCGGCAATCAGTCGGACGGCCGCGCCGTGGTCCAGGGGAATCTTGAACAGCCCAGGTCCACGATCGTCGATGCCGCCCGCGATGATCCACTTGCCATCGGGCGACCAGCTTAGCGATCCCCGAATGTCGATCGGCTCCGCGAGCGATCGGAGATCGCCGCCATCTGCGGACAAGACGTGGAGACGCAATTTTCCGTTGCGCCTCAGGATCACGGCCACCTGACGTCCATCGGCCGAGACCGCCGGCGGTTCGAACAAGGCATCGTCAGATCCCTTCAAGATCTCGACGGCCTTGCCGTCCTCGAAACGCCAGAGGCCGTCGCCAGTGCCCTGCGAGGACAAGTAAAACAGCGACTGCCCGACAAGCTGTGGCGCGAGCGCCCGCACTGTCGGCAGCGTCATCGGTTTCGCGTCTGCATCCTCCGCAGGACGATCCAGAATCGGCACCGTCCATAGGCTCGCACTTGGATTGGCCACCGACGCGACCAGGCGACGATGGTCGGCGCTAGCGGCAATCGACAGGTACTGCTCCGTTCCGTAAGCGACACGGCGCGTCGCCCGGCTGTTCGTATCGAGCGCCCACAACCATGGGCCCGAGCCGTCATGATCCTGCGCGATGTAAAGGACGTTGCGATCGTCGGTCGGTGTCGGGAAACCCACATACGCGTCGTGATAGGTGAGGCGTTCCGGTTGTCCGCCGTTGGCTGCAATCCTCCACAAGTCCATTTGCCGCGTGTCTTGAATGCCGCGTGCAAAGTAAATCCATCGACCATCGGGCGACCATGCCTGATGATGGTTGTGTCCTCCTACAATCGGATCGACAAAAACCTGTTTGGCGCCGACACCGGTACGATCCGCGACGAACATCGGGTCGCCCGGGGCGTCGGTGTGATACACCATCCGCGCGCCATCGGAGGACCAAACCACTTCAACCGCCCGGTCAAGCAGGAAAGGCCTCGATGGCCCGCCCATCATTGGCATGATCCGCATGCGGCCGACCGGCGCGCCGCCGAACCAGATTTCCGATCCGTCGCCGGAGAAACCGAGATTTCGCACCGGTCTCAATCCCGGCATGTGGCTCTCCCGAGTCAGGTTCACGAAGCGGCCCGAACCCACCTGTGTCAGCCACACATCGAGCGGGCCATCGCGATCGGAAAGAAATGTGGCGAATTTGCCGTCCGGCGATAGAGTCACCTCGGCCTCATCGCCTTCAAAATTCGTCAACCGAGTGAAAGTCGCGTTGGACAACGGGTTGTCTGAAGCGGGATTGAGGCGCCTCACACTCCACCCCGCCAGAGCCGACGCGAGCGTGAGAAGCACGATCGCGGCCCATCGGCGCCACACCGAATGCGGGGAGATACCGGGAGGGCGTCCTACCACCATCGCCGGCGCTTTCCCACCCTCCAACGCGTCGTCGAGCTCAGCGCGTGCATCGGCGATATCCCGCACACGCCGCTTCGGGTCTTTCTCCAGGCCGCGCTTGAGAAGGCGCGCGACCATTGGGGGCGTTGTCGCGGGAAGCACTGCCCAGTCCGGCTCGCGTTCCAGGATCGCCGCAATCGTGTCCGACACCGTCTCGCCTGGAAACGCAGCATGCCCGGTCAGCATTTCGTACAACACACAGCCAAATGCCCAGATGTCGGTGCGCTTGTCGACCGGCTGTCCTCGCGCCTGCTCCGGACTCATGTACGCCGCCGTACCGAGGATGGTTCCCTGCTGCGTGCTGTCCACGGTCACCATCGGCGATTGCCTCTCGCCGGTCGCCGCCTTCGCGAGGCCGAAATCCAACACCTTTACCACGCCGTCCGGGGTGACTTTGATATTCGCCGGTTTGAGATCTCGGTGAACGATCCCTTTTTCGTGCGCGGCGTCGAGCGCATCGGCGATCTGACGCGCAATCGTGAGCGCGTCTATGACTGGCACCGGTCCGCGCTGGATCCGATCGGCCACCGTCTCGCCTTCCACCAACTCGAGCACCAGCGCCCTGACGCCACCGGCTGCTGCTTCGAGGCCGTAGATGGCGCCGATGTTCGGATGATTGAGGGCGGCGAGCATGCGTGCTTCCCGCTCGAAGCGCGCCAGCCGTTCCGGGTCTGCCGTGAAGTGCCGCGGGAGGATCTTGATCGCCACGTCGCGGCCCAGCGTCGTGTCGCGTGCGCGATATACCTCGCCCATACCGCCGACGGCGAGCAATCGCTCGATGCGATACGGACCGATCGACGAGCCTGGCGCCAGCCGCGGCGCGGGAGGCGCGACGAGCTCCGCCACGAGCGCGACAACCGGCGCGTCGATCACGCCGGCTGGTGGCTGCGCCAGCAAGGACTCGACCTCGCGCCGCAGCGTCGGATCGTCCGCGCACGCGAGCGCGAGAAACGCGTCGCGCTCAGCGGGCGTCCGCTCGCGAGCCTCATGAAACAGTCGTTCGATCTCGCGCAGGCGCTCAGGCGTCACGGCCAGCCTCGCGGGTCAATTCACGCTGCAGCCACGCCCGGGCGAACTCCCAGTCGCGCAGCACGGTTTTCGACGAGACCTGGAGCGCAGCGGCGGTCTCGTCGACGGTCAACCCGCCGAAGAATCGCAGCTCGACGACGCGGCTCTTACGGTCGTCCAGGGCGGCGAGCGCCTTCAGCGCATCGTCCAGCCGAATCACGTCCGCATCTGGCGCAAGGCCGCCGATCGCCCCTTCGTCGAACGTCACGCGAACTGCGCCACCGCCCCGCTTGTCCGCACCACGCGATCGAGCGAAGTCGACGAGCACGCGGCGCATCAACCGCGCCGACATCGCCAGGAAATGCGTACGGTTCTGCCAGTCGACGTGTTGGACGTCGACCAGGCGCAGATAGGCTTCATTGACCAATTCGGTCGCCTGCACGCTGTAGTTCGCACGCTCGCCGTACAAGCACCGGCGGGCGATGCGCCGCAACTCGTCGTGGACGAGCGGCATCAACGCATCCAGAGCCGCCTCATCTCCCTCGCGCCAGGCTCTGAGGAGAGCCGTCACCTCGCGGGTCGGGCTCAAATGACTGCATTCTAACGGGTTTCGCGTCGTGTCCGTTTCGGCCGTCCCTTTCCGCCTCTTCGATAGGAGGAGCCATGCTGAAACGTCACCTCGTCAGCCTCGCGGTCGTCGTCTCGACCGGCGCCGTCGTCGGCATCCTCGCCTCGGACCTCTCGACAGCCGGCGAAACCGATTCCCGTCAACTCGTGTC
>Ga0207659_10001399_pt1 | contig 14367 bp, 14 predicted proteins | sample KBSM43metaG_FD_184330 | JGI IMG/M metagenome (GOLD analysis project Ga0207659, IMG submission 184330) | Miscanthus rhizosphere microbial communities from Kellogg Biological Station, Michigan, USA - KBS M4-3 metaG (SPAdes) (version 2) | ecosystem: Host-associated > Plants > Roots > Rhizosphere >...
AAAGGTCTATCGGTCGATCGGGCTCTGGATGCAGTTGTTGCAACCTCAGGGCGGCTGACGCAGCCAACTTCGGCAACTGGCGTGTGCAATCTTGTGCATTGTTGAGCGGGTTCCGGTCAGTTCAGGAGCTTCAGCCGCGCCACCAGCGCCTTGAAACGCGGATCGTCACGGACGCCGTCAAACACCGGCAGGACGTTCGTATAGGCCACGAAGCCGTCCCGCTGGTCGAAGGCCTTCGCTGAGGCTCCCGAGCCTGACCCTCGTCGGGCACCGTTCTCCTCTATACTCAACCTCATCCTTGGCATACAGCGAGGTCGACTGATGCGCCGGATACGGGTTGCGGCCTACGTTGCGATCCTGTGTCTCGTTGGCTGCCAACAGACCGAGGTCGATCATTCGCAGCAGCCGGCAGCCACCGGCCCGGCAGCCACCGAGAAAAAGGCGGAGGCGCTGGAACAGAACGCTGCGGCCGCCGGCAACAAGGCGCCTCCCTCTCCATCCGAGATGATCAACAAGCCTGAAGCGCAGGCGGTCGACCCGGCCGGCGCGGAGCCGTTGGACGATGCGATCACGTGTCTTGCGCGCACCATTTATTGGGAGGCCAGGGGCGAGGCGATTGTCGACATGGAAGCAATCGCCAATGTCGTCATGAACCGGCTGGGCCATGCGGGCTTTCCAAACACGATTTGTAACGTTGTGAGGCAAGGGCAGGAACAGGGTTCCTGCCAGTTCTCGTGGTGGTGTGACGGCCGTTCCGATCAGGCGAAGGAAGATGGGTCTTACGCGACCGCCAAGGAGATCGCGCGAAAGGCGCTTAACCTTCAACTAACGGATCGAACGGGCGGCGCGCTGTATTTCCATCAGCGGAATGCGACGCCAGGTTGGGCCGCGGAGTACGCCAAGACGGTCGAGATCGGTGAGTTCCTCTTCTACAAGCCTCGCGGGGGTGAAGCGCGTTAGCAAAGCGCGGCTCTCAAGGCCTTCGCCGGGGCGACAGATGCACCAGGGTGGAGGATCCGTATTTGGGTCGAGCGCGTCGGCGGAAGCCTGCTTCAAGTGGGCGACTACAGGGGGCTCAATGTCGCGACGTCGATTTCCACGCATCCATCACCGCCACTGACCTCGAGCCTGAGGGTATGGCTCCCGGGACCGAGTGTCGTCGTGCCCGCAGGGTCGGTCACGAATTCATCCCACCCATCGATGCTGTCGCCGCTGTCGCGATTGTGAAACGAGCTGACCATCTTCCCGTCGAGCGACATGACTCCGATCGACGGCACGACGTTGGGGACGGCTGCGTCGGAAACGGCGCCGCGCTGCACGCCGGAAGCAGCGGCACGAGAAGCCAGGCAGCCAGGTAGCGCACGGTTATTTCCAGGCGTCGAGCGCCTTACGGTGCAGCGACTCCGGCGTGATCTCGGTGAGCTCGATCCGGTCCATGTACGGGTCGGTGACGTTGGCAAGGATCGCCTTCGTGTTCGCGCTCACATTGGGCTGGCTCACAGTGACGCCGCGCTGCCTGAACCCCGATACGGCGGCGTCGCTGTTCTTCACCACGAGACCATAGTGCGTGAATCCGGCCGGGCGCTGGGCGTTGGCCTGGCCGAGCTCGAGGAATGTGTCGCGGCTGATGTGCAGATAGACGAGCGTCGGTTCGCCCTTGTCGTTAGTCGCGCGAAACGCTTCCTTGTACCCCATCTTCTGCGTGTAGTAGGTGATGGCCTCGGGGATGTTCGGGACGTTGATCCCGACGTGATTCATCATCTGAACCTGACTCTGCTCGTTCTGAGCAAGCGTCGCCTGAGCGGCGACCCCGACGAGCATGCCCGCGACGAAGACGAGCATAGGGCGCATGTGAACTCCTCCTGGTTGCACGCATCATAGACCTCGAACCGACGGGTGCAGTCCTCGATCGTGCCGGGGTCCTGACCCGATAGGACGTTGCCTATCCTCCCCGGCGAAAGTCGTCTATCCTCCACGTGCGGTGGCGGCCAACTGTGGGCGCCGCCGTCGTTCAGCCCGAAGCCCGGCCGGGTTCAGGTCGCGCACGGGGAGAACACGGGACGAAACGGGGGAGCTGTTATGGAAGGCATCCGAGGCACAAGGGCGAGCCGATCGCTCGCCGCGCTGGTCATCGTCGCCGTAGCCTCGGTCACGCTGGCCGCGCAGGCGCCGACGTACAAGGTGCCGCGTACGCCGGACGGGCAACCCGATCTGCAGGGGTTCTGGTCGAATGCGACCTACACGCCGCTCGAACGACCGGACAGCGTCACCAAGGAGTTCTATACGCCGGCCGAGGCAGCCGCGGCCGAGAAGGCCGCGGCGGCACGCGAGAACGCCGAAACGGAGCCCGGGACGGTCGCCGACGTCCACTACGACTTCACGCAGTTCGGTCTCGATCGCAGCCAGGCCACGCTCGCAAGAACTCTGCGCACGTCGCTCATCGTCGATCCCAAGAACGGGAAGCTGCCGCCGGTGACCGCCGAAGGAAAGAGGATTCTTGCGGCGCGCGCCGAGGAAGCCAAGCGGTTGGGCGGCCGATGGGACTCGGCACAGAGCAACCAGCTCGATGATCGGTGCATCATCATGGCCGGGCCAGGGCCGCCGATGATGGACGCGGCGTACAACAGCAACTATCACATCGTGCAGGCGCCGGGTTACGTGATGATTCTCACCGAGATGATTCATGACGTGCGTATCATTCCGCTCGACGGCCGGCCGCAACCTCCCGAGAGCGTGCGTCAGTGGATGGGCGTCTCGCGCGGGCGGTGGGAGGGCGACACGCTCGTGGTCGTGACGACCAACTTCAACGGAAAAAATCCGCTGAGGGGGTCCACCGAGAACATGACGGTCACCGAGCGTCTGCGGCGTGTGGCGGAGGACACGATCGAGTACAACTTCACGATCGATGACAAGAGCATGTGGGAACGACCCTGGTCCGTCGAGGCCGTGATGAGGCAGACTGCGGGACCGTTGTTCGAGCACGCGTGCCACGAGGGCAACCGCGGCCTGTACAACACACTCGTCGGCGCCCGGCTCGAGGATCGGAAAGCTGCTGACGCTCCGTCGAAGACGGATTCAAAATGATGGGGAACCGGTTCCTCAGCCGTGTGACGGTTGTGGCGATCGTGGCCTGGGTTGCCGTGGCGATGACGCTCGTGACCGCACAGACGCCCGGCTACAAAGCGCCGCGTGCGCCGGACGGCAAGCCGAATCTCAACGGCATCTGGCAGGCGATCAACACGGCGAATTGGGATATCGAGGCGCACTCCGCCGCGCCCAGTCCCGTGCTGGAGCTCGGGGCCGCGGGCGCCGTTCCCGGTGGTCTCGGGGTCGTCGAAGGCGGGCCGCTGCCGTATCGTCCCGAGGCGCTGGCCAAACGAAACGAGAACCGCGCCAATCGGCTCAAGCTCGATCCCGAGGTGAAATGCTATCTGCCCGGTGTTCCGCGGGCCAGCTACATGGGGTTCCCGTTTCAGATCATCCAGAGCCAGAAGCACGTCATGCTCGTTCACGAGTACGCTGGCGCCGTCAGGACGGTCTACATGACCGATCAGGTAGAGGCACCGGCCGATAGCTGGATGGGGTGGTCGAACGGACGTTGGGAAGGGGAGTCGCTGGTCGTCGATACGAAGGGGTTCAACGACCTGAGCTGGTTCGACCGTGCCGGCAACTTCCACAGCGATGCGCTGCACGTGGTGGAACGCTTCACCGCTCGGAGCGCCGACACGCTCAACTACGAGGTGACGGTCGAGGATCCCAAGGTCTTTACCCGGCCATGGAAGATGAGCATGCCCCTCTATCGCCGCGTCGAGCCCAATGCGCAGATTCTCGAGTTCAGATGCGTGGAATTCGTGGAAGATCTCTTGTACGGCCATCTCCGGAAACAGCCGAGTCAGTGAGCGTGTAACGGAGAGTCTGATGAATTCTCGATCTCTCGTTTCGGTCGGAGCCGTGGTCCTCGGAGTCGCCGTTCTGTCGGCGAACATCGCCGGTCAGGCGCCGGCCCCCGCCGCCAAGGCGGCGCCCGCCGCAAAACCCCCAGCTGCGAAGGCCTATACACCTCCCAAGACTCCTGACGGTCAGCCGGACTTGCAGGGCTTCTGGACGAACTCCACGTACGTGCCGTTCGAACGGCCACAAGGCGTGACCAAGGAGTTCTACACGCCCGACGAAGCCGAGGCGGCGATCAAGGCCGCTGCGGCGCGTGAGGCGGAGCAGACCGAGCCGGGCACTGCGGCCGACGTCCACTACGACTTCAGCCAGTTCGGACTCGATCGGAGTCAGTCGAAGTTTGCGTACAGCCTGCGCACGTCGCTTGTCGTTGATCCGCCCGACGGCAAGGTGCCGCCGGTGAACGCGCAGGGGCAGAAGCGTGCCGCCGAGCGCGCGGCAGCGAGAAAGCTCGCGGGCGGCCCCTACGATGCGGTGCAGAACATGGCGATCGGATCGCGCTGCATCATTATGGGCGGCTCCGGTCCCCCGATGATGAACGCGGGCTACAACGCGAACTATCAGATCGTGCAGTCTCCCGGCTACGTCATGATCCTGACCGAGATGATTCACGACGTTCGCGTCATTCCGCTCGACAACCGGGCGCAGCCACCGCAGGACGTCCGGCAATGGATCGGCCTGTCGCGCGGCCGTTGGGAAGGCAACACGCTCGTCGTCGAGACCACGAATTTCAACGGGAAGAACGCCTTCCGTGGCGCCAGCGAGAACATGAAGGTGACCGAGCGCTTCACGCGAGTGGCCGACGACGTGATCGACTACAAGTTCACGATCGAGGATCCGGCGACCTGGGATCGGGCGTGGACGGCGGACGCGCCGCTGGCCAGGACCGAAGGGCCGATTTTCGAGTTCGCGTGTCACGAGACGAACTACGGCATCGCGAACATTCTCGCCGGGGCGCGGGCCGAAGAAAAACAGAAGGCCGAGCGGGCCAAGAAGGGATCCAACTGAGATGCGCGCACTGCTTGTAGTCGTGGCCGCCTGCGCTGGGCTGTTGCTGGCCGTTGGCCAGGCGCGGGCGCATCACGCGTTTGCCGCCGAGTTCGACGTGACCAAGCCAGTCACCTTGAAGGGATCGCTCGTCAAGTGGGAGATGGTGAATCCACATTCCTGGTTCCACGTCGCGGTGAAGGAACCGGACGGGACGGTCACCGAGTGGCTGATTGAAGGCGGCAGTCCGAATCAGTTGATTCGCATGGGCGTCACCAAGAACACCGTGTCGATCGGGACGGAACTCACGATCGAGGGCTATCGCGCCAAGGACGGCGGCCTCAAGGCGGTCGGCAGGAATTTCGTGCTTGCTGACGGCTCGCGGTTGTTCCTCGGCGGGTCGGCGCCCGGCGCTACCGGCGGCGACAAGAAGTAGCGACAGCAGAGGCCTTCGAGCACAGCTGTCCGAAGGGGGCGCCGGCGAGGTTGGCCATCGACACCACTCTCGCCGGCACCCCCTCGATCACGACCGAGCGGGACGCCGGCTCCGGCAACTTCGAGAACAAAATGGCCAGCCGCTCTCGTTCGGGTACCGACAGCGCGAGGTGATCGTCGGGGAACAGCGTCACTTCCCGGGGCATGATGTTGCCGCTCATCAGCCCGTACGCCGAGTGCCCCTTCGTGACCAGCAGCGCGTGACCCATCTCGTGCGCCAGCACGCGGCCCAGCAGCCGCCCGAGGACGCCGTCGCGGCCCATCGTGCCGTCCGGCTCCAACACATCGCTGCCCGCCGCCGTCGCCAGGCGGCGCGCGCGCGGGACCGAGATGAGGATCTGCTGGCTCCGGCCGGCGAAGAGCGTGATTCCGAGCGCGGTCGATCCCTTCCTGTCGTACCTCCGCAGAGTGCGGTCGTCGAACGACACGGGCACCCTGAGCGTAGCGGCGGTATCGGCCGCGTCAAAGATTAATTCAACGCCTTCGCGAGCCCAAATCGCCCGCGCCTCCTTGGTCATCGCCGTCCACGCGATGCCACTGATCTCGTCCTTCGGCACCACTTGGAGCGCCACTGTTACCAACGGCGCCGAAACCGCCTGCGCGTTCGCGCCGGCGCAGAGCACGGCCGCATCGACCACGACGACGAGGGAGAGTGCGACGACGCGTGAAGTGCTCATGGCGGCGACCTCCGAAACCAGCCGCCACACCCCTTCAGGGAGCGCGTTGGGTAGAATCAGGCGGCTGAAACCCACGGCTACCGGTTAAGGCGAAAGGGCGCGGCAAACCTTGTCATCCCCGTCAGCGTCGGCACGGACACCTGGTCAAGTGACGGAACTGCTGGTCGCCTGGCGACAGGGGGACAGGGCCGCCCTCGACGAGCTCGTCCCTCTGGTCGAAGCGGAGCTGCGGCAACTCGCCCGCCGCTACCTGCGGCGGGAGAGGCCGGGACACGTCCTCCAGGCCACCGCACTCGTCAACGAAGCGTTCATCCGCCTCTTGAACTGGCGCGACGTCAACTGGCAGAATCGCGCGCATTTCGTCGCGATGGCGGCGAGGCTGATGAGGAATGTGCTCGTCGACCTGGCCCGGCGGCGCGCGAAGAGCCCCACGGGACACACGGTTCGATTGGGCGATGTCGCGGAAGCCGACGGCGTGGCGTCGGAGCGGTCTCAAGACCTCGTGGCGATCGACGATGCCCTGCGGGCGCTTGCCGACCTCGACCCGCGGAAGGCCCAGATCGTCGAGCTGCGATTCTTCGGCGGCCTCAGCCTGCCGGAGGTCGCGGAGGTGATGGGTGTGGCGCCAATCACCGTCAGCCGCCAGTGGGCCATGGCGCGGGCCTGGCTTCATCGAGAGATCGGAGACGGAACGGGGCGACGTCCGAAGCCGCGCCTGAAGCCAACGTCATGACCGACCCGCGCTGGACGACGGTCGACGGCCTGTTTGAGGCGGCGCTCGAGCAGAATCCAGGCGAGCGTGCGGCATTTCTACGCGAGGCGTCTGCGGGAAACGAAGCACTGCGCCAGGAGGTCGAGTCCCTGCTGGCGCACGAGAGGGCCGCCGATTTCCTCGGCCGTCCCGCGCACGAACTGATCGGGGGCGCGCCGGCTCGCACGCATCAATTGTTCATCGGCCGGAGCCTTGGTTCGTACCGCGTCGTCGGCCTGCTCGGCGCGGGCGGTATGGGGGAGGTCTATCGCGCGCACGACACGACCCTCGGCCGCGATGTGGCGCTCAAGGTCCTGCCGCCCCCGTTCACCACCGATCCCGATCGGCGTGCCCGGCTCGTGCGCGAAGCCCAGGTGCTGGCAGCCCTCAATCACCCGCACCTCGGTGCGATCTACGGCATCGAGGAGACGGACGGCATCCGCGCTCTGGTCCTGGAGCTCGTCGAAGGCGATACGCTCGCCGACCGTATCGCCGGCGGTCCGCTGCCGCTTCGAGAGGCGTTGCCGATCGCGCGCCAGATCGCCGAGGCGCTCGAAGCCGCACACGAGAAAGGCATCGTGCACCGCGATCTGAAGCCCGCCAACATCAAGATCACGCCCGACGGCAGCGTCAAGGTGCTGGACTTCGGCCTCGCAAAGGCGACCGCCGAGGTCACGGCCGGCGGCACGCGTGACGGCGTGATTCTCGGCACCGCGGCCTACATGAGCCCTGAGCAGGCGCGCGGCAGGCCGGTCGACAAGCGGACCGATATCTGGGCGTTCGGCTGTGTGGTCTACGAGATGCTGACCGGGCGCGCGGCGTTCGGCGGCGAGACGGTCTCAGACACCCTGGCGGCGATCATCGACCGCGAGCCGAATTGGCAGGTACTGCCGCCGGCGACGCCCGACAAGGTTCGCGACCTGCTGCGGCGCTGCCTGCAAAAGGATCCTCAGCGTCGCCTTCGGGATATCGGTGACGCGCGTCTCGACATCGACTATGCGGTGACTGCTCCATCAGGCACGGGCGGCAGCGCGGGAACCCGACGTTCGACCTTGGCGTGGGTCGTGGCTGCCGCAATTCTGGCGAGCCTGATCACCGCGACCACGTCGCGTCTCCTCCGTCAACAGCCAGCCATTCCAACGCAGGATCTGGCGCTCACCATCGAGCCGCCTCGCGACAGCGGCATCGCCCCCGTCACCTCCGCTGCCGGTCTCGCCGTTCCGAAGATCTCGCCAGATGGCTCCTTCGTCGTGTATTACGACCGATCGCGACGGCTGCAGTTGCGCCGGCTGAATGCGACCGCGCCGCAACCCGTTCCGGGTATCGACGGTCAGTTTGTCGTCTGGTCTCCAGACTCGAAGTTCCTCATGTTTTCGGACGGCACCATGCTGAAACGCATACGGGTGCCCGATGGCGTGCCTGAGATCGTCGCCCCGGCACCGAACGGAGAGGCGCTCGTCGCCATGAGCGATAGCGGTGCCTTGGTGTTCCTCAGGAACACGTTCAGCCTGCTCATCGCCCCGCGCGCGGGGGCCGAGGCCAAAGAGGTCCGCGTGCCAGGTTTGCCGGAAGGCGCCTACGGGGGCGTGTCGTCGCTGCCTGATGGTGACGATTTCCTGATCACGTTCGTGCCCCAGGGATCCAACGAGAACGAAATCTATCTCGTCACGCTGCGGAGCGGCCTCCTGTCCGATCCTGTACTGCTGATGAGACATGCGTCGGCACCGCGTTACACACTCGCGGGAGGCGGACGTGTGCTCTTCGTCCGGAACGACAACCTCTACGCGCAAGCCCTGAATCGAAAGACCCGAAGGCTCGAGGGCGATCCGGAGCTCGTGCAGCGGGGCGTCGCATCAGGGGGATTTCTCGCGTCATTTTCGGTGTCTCGCGCAGGCATCGTGGCCTGGCGGTCCGGGCGCGAGACGCTGGCGCAGGTGACAATCTTCGACCGCTTGGGCACGCCCATCGGCACTGCCGGCCCACCATCCTTCACCGGGTCACTCAAACTGTCGCCGAACGGACAGCGCGTGCTGTTGGCCGAACGGTCAGGTCAGGCATGGCTGCTCGAGCCCAATCAGGCTGGACGGCTCGATCTGCGTCAAGGCGACATCAGTATGGTGTGGTCGCCGGACGCCTCGGACTTCCTGTTCCCGCAGGGGTCGTGGATTGTGGCGCGACCGGTCACCGGGTCGAACGAGGTCCGGAAACTCGTTCGCGTATCAGACGTGGTCCGTCTGGAAGACATGTCCGCCGACGGCTCGCTGCTCTTGTTCAGACGGAACGTCGAGCGTGACCTGTATTCCGTCCGACTGGACGGCAAGCTGGAGGATCGTGTTCCCAGGGCCGTGCAGACGGGCAAGCAAGTGTCGAACGCCCACTTCTCTCCGGACGAGCGCTGGGTCGTCTATCAGGTGGACGGTCCCGAACAGGACGTGGGCATCTCCATCCAACCGTTTCCGGGCCCGGCCTTGCCGAAGCAGATCGTCAGCAGCGGTGAAAGCCCGGTGTGGGGGAAAGATGGAAAGGAGATCCTGTATCTCGATCGCGAGCGCATCTGGTCGATCCCGGTGGACACATCAAGTGGTGAATTTCGCGTCGGCGCGGCCGCGCCGTTGTTCCCAGTTCGTTCCATGGAAGGTGCTCGACGGGTGCGCGGAATCAGGCAGCTCGCGGTGTCGCGCGATGGCTCGCGCATCTATTATCAACAACCGGTCGAACAGCCCCCCGATTCCGATGTGATCCACATCAGGATGGGTTGGGAGAACGCAGCCGCTGGAAACCGCTAGCGGTCAGATACTCATAGGTGCAGGCCCCAGCGTCGCGCGGCAGAGCGGCGGCGCGTCACGTGCAGGTTACGGCGCTAGAATGAGTTTCGTGCCTGGCCCGGACGTTCCTCGGCACTCCGGCCCCGGAGTGATGCTCACCATCCACGACGCCGCAGCGGCTCCTCCCTTGTCGCCTGACCTCGAGGTGGTGAAGAAATCCAAGGGCCCGGTGATGACCGTTCTGGAGGAGTTCTACAAAGTCGGCCCGGGGCCTTCCAGCTCCCACACCATGGGCCCGATGCGCATCACCCACGACTTCTACCGGCGCTGCACGGAGCTGCCGCCGGATCAGCTCGCGAAGGCGACCGGCCTGAAGGTGCATCTGTTCGGCAGCCTGAGCGCCACCGGCGTCGGACACGGCACCGGGCGCGCGGCGCTGGCGGGCGTGATCGGCAGGGAGCCGGCAACCGTCGAGCCCGAATTCCTGGACAGCCTGGTATCGAACCCGGATCAGAGCTTTCCCGTGACGTTGGGCGACAAGACCTTCAATCTCACGTTGAAGGACGTCATCTACGACGAGCCCGAGGGGCGTTTCCCGCACCCGAACACGATGACGTGCCGCTTGATGGCCGGGAACCACGCGCTCTATGAGCTCGAGTATTACTCGGTCGGCGGCGGCTTCATCGAGTGGAAGGGGTATCAACCTCCGAAGAAGGGACAACCGAGGTACCCGTACTCGACCATGAAGGAGCTGCTGGCGCATGCAGAGCAGCACCGACTCTCAATCGCGCAGGCGGCGATGGCAAATGAAGTGGCCATCTCCGGAAAAAGCGAGGCGGAGGTCAACGCCTTCATCGACAAGATCCACATGGCGATGGTGAACATCGTCAAGGCCGGGTTGGAAGCGCCGCCAGGCACCCTGCCCGGCCCCATCAAGCTCAGGACCAAAGCGGGCGAAGTCTATGCGCGCGCGAAGGACGACCCGTTCGAGGCGCGGCGCGCGATGGGGCTGGTGTCGGCGTATGCGCTGGCGGGATCGGAAGAGAACGCGCGCGGCCATCTCGTCGTCACGGCGCCGACGAGCGGATCGGCGGGCGTCCTGCCGGCGCTCGCGTATTCGGTGGGCGAAGGCGGCCGCAACCTGCCGCAGCAGAAGATTCGCGACGGGCTCCTGGCCGCCGCGTCGATCGGGTACCTGTGCAAGCACAACGCCACGCTCTCGGGCGCCGAGGGCGGGTGTCAGGCGGAGATTGGCGTCGCGTCGGCGATGGGCGCCGCGTTCATCAGCCAGGCGTACGATTTCGCCCCTCAGGTCGTGGCGAACGCGGCCGAAGCGGCGCTGCAGCACCACCTGGGCATGACCTGCGATCCGGTCGCGGGGTTTGTGCAGCTGCCGTGCATCGAACGATGCGCGTTCGGCGCCATCAAGGCCTATGCAGGGTTCGTGATCGCCATCAACGAGATCCCGGCGCACCGGCGTGTCGAATTCGACACGACCGTGGCCGCCATGGCTCTCACGGCCAAGGAGATGAACGCGAAGTACAAGGAAACGTCCGAGGGTGGTCTGGCGGTGTCCGTGACCCTCTGCTAGGAGCAGCCGAGCCAGGGACGAGTGATCGACACGCTCGCGCGATCCCGCCAGGCGCCGACGCGTCCACCCCATTCACCATCTGGTGGAACCGTCTGGCGCAGCTCGGGAGAGCCCCTTAATCACTCAACAGCTTGCGACCACGAGTACTAGAAGGGCCCTCCCTCCTTCGGACGGCCAACCCGCTGGGGCCTTCGGCACGTCGAGAAGCGCGCACGCTCGAGGAGCGGCTCCTTCAGCTGATCGAAGTGGCCGATGCCGAATCCGCTGGTAATGGAACTGAAGGCGCGATCTCGCTGATGCGTCGGGAGCCGCGCACGTCTTCAGGGGCCATCGTCGGTGGACGGCGCGCGGCGTGGCCGGTCCGCCGTTTCTGGATACAGCACGAATGTTCGCGGCGGCACGCACCCTGTCCTGGCCCCGCCGGGCAGGAGCGTTGCCAGCTGCGCGGTGCTCACGCCGGGCCGGACGAACTGCTCCGCGCCAACGCCGGCCGGCCGAAACTTGCTGGCACTCACACCGCTCTGCTGCGACGTCGCGGTTCCCGACGGCTGGCCGGGGACACCGTTCACGCTGCACGGCTGCGAGAGATCGAGTGCGGCAGGCGATCCGGCTGCGCTGTCCTCACTCTGGCGCGGCAGCGACTGCGGTGCGATCGGGCCAGTGGAGTCGACGGGCCGCTGCTCACTTGGCAGTGCTGGCGACGGCTGAAACTGCGTCGGGGCGAAGAGCAGGCCATCCGATGACGGTCCGACGGAGCCGGGTGTCAGGAGTGCGGGCGGCCTCCCCGACGAGGGCTGAGGCGTAGGCGCGCTCGAGCCTCGTGGCGATGCGGTGTCAGGCTGTGTGCCCGGTGTGGTCCCTTCGGGCTGAGACGGCGGTCGACCCGTGGACGTGGTCTGTCCCTCGGCGGCAACTGGTGCCGCGGCAAGCGCGACCGCTATGCACAGTAAGAAGGGCACTGCGTGTCTCATGGGCAACCCCGTCCAGGTAAGTGGTGTATGCCCTGATTCCGTGCAATGGACTGGCCAGCGCGCGCTCACGCTCGAATTGGGGTCCGACCCGTTGCGTGGATGAGCCAGTTGCGAGAATCGTCCAAGTCGGGTCGAAATCGCTGTGTCAAAGGACCTGTGCGGCGCGCTTAGCCGCGACGCAGGTAGCGACGGCTTCAGGTTATTGGCGCGTCAGCGCCTCGAGGGCTGCCTTCGTGTTGTCGGCGGCGATCACCAGCCGGTTGCCCGTGGCCAGATAGCTGTATTTGATGTTGATGTGGGCCGTCGCGAGCCGCTGGAAGACACCGGCCGCCGCGCCCGGCTCGTCGGCCACCGTGACCAGCAGCACCTGCTGCTCCTGGACGATGCGGAAGCCCCCCTTCTGCAGGCAGTCGTGCGCCGCCTGAAGGTCCGGTGACAGTACGTGCACAACGCCGCCGATTTCGGCATAGCCGTCGAGGTTGATGCCGGCGTCGCCGACACAACGAAGTGCCCCCGCGAGCGTTCCTGGGCGGTCCTCAGGGAGCGTGACGGCAAGGTCTGCGTCGAGATGGACCACGCGGCATCTCCTGTGTGCGGACGAGTGGACGAAGTGCGAACGGCAGCGGATCCTAGCGCGGCGCCGATCGTTCGGCAAGGAAGATATCGCCGGACCAACGGTAGGTGCCGAGTATCAGCGACGTGCCGTCGTTCGACCACGTGATGCCGCGGGTGAACACGCCGGCCTCGAAATCGAGCAGCTTACGATAGGGCTTCGGGCTCGCCGGCTCGACGATCCACAACGATCCGATGCCGGCACCGCTGAGCGACGAGGCGGCGATGCGCTTGCCATCGGGCGACCAGACGATCGAGCCATTGCCAATCTGCGGCGATCCTGGCGCGTCGAGCGGGCTCGATGACACCGGCTCGCCACTCGACCGAATCAACTGAATATAGGCGCCAATGCTGCCGCCGCGCGGCTCGATGAACGCGATGACGTTGTCGCGCGACCACGTCGGGCCGGTGGCCGCCGCAGCAGTCTTGAGCGGCGTGGTCCTGCCGCTGGCCACGTCGACCACCGTCAGCCCCGGGGCGTCGCTGTTCGGCGTGGCGTAGACCAACTGCTTGCCGTCCGGCGACCAGCTGAGCGTGTCGACGACGTCCCCGGTCACGACCAGGCGTGGCGTGCCACCGTCCGCCTCCATCACCCAGATGCCGCGGCGTCCACCGCGATCGGAGACGAACGCAATCTCGCGGCCGTCGGGCGACACGGCCGGCCGCTCGTCGAACGTCCTGCCCGAGGTGAGCGGTGCCGGCGGCGCGGCGGCGCCGCGCACGGTCCACAGGTTCCGGCTGCCGGTTCGCGACGAGCTGAAGACGATCCGCTCTCCCTCGGGTGAGGACGAAGGATCGAAATCGCCCGAATGTCCATCGGTCACCGGCTCCAGTGGCATGGGCCGGTCGAGGTCGACGGCGACGCGCTGCAACGACTGCTGCGAATCGAGCACGGTGCCGATCAGGACGCGGCCGTCGCTCGAGAGCATGGGATGCGTGTACTCGCCGACGCCTGACGTCAAACGCGTATCGCGCCCGGTGGCGAGATCGCGCCACCACAGATTGAGATCCACCGTGTCCGGATTCCCGGCGTAGACCAGCGCCGTGCCGTCGCCATTCACGAATGGAAATGCGGCCCGCCGCGCCGTCGCAATCACCGGCTCGATCGCGCCGCCGGTGACAGCCACGCGAAACACGCTGGTCGGCTCGATGTTGAAGTTCTGCGGCCCGCGATTGAAATAAATGTACTTGCCGTCGCCCGACCATCGCGGCCAGTGGAGGTGTTGGGCGCCTTCGCGCTTGGCCACGACCCTCTCGTGCTGCCCATCGGCATCCGCGACAACCAGGCCATCGCCCAGCGGTCCGCCCATCCGGACGAAGACGATGCGGGTTCCATCCGGCGACCACTGCAAACCGCTGTTGCCCGCAGCCAGGAGACGGCGCGGCACGCCGCCGAGCGGTGCTGGAATCACCCAGCTCGAAACCCGGTTCGGGACGTCGACCACGGTAAACGAAATCTGCGTACCGTCGGGCGAGACGGCGAGCCCGCTGACGTAGTCGGTCGACTGCACCGTGAGCCCGGTACCGGCGGTGAGGTTGGCCGGATCGCCGCCGGCAATGAATTTAA
>Ga0207659_10001402_pt1 | contig 14354 bp, 12 predicted proteins | sample KBSM43metaG_FD_184330 | JGI IMG/M metagenome (GOLD analysis project Ga0207659, IMG submission 184330) | Miscanthus rhizosphere microbial communities from Kellogg Biological Station, Michigan, USA - KBS M4-3 metaG (SPAdes) (version 2) | ecosystem: Host-associated > Plants > Roots > Rhizosphere >...
CGCCGTGAACGCGGGGCGCGACAGGAGCTCCTGGGGGTTGGGCGGCAGCGGTCCGGCCGGGAGCACGGTGAGGCGATTGAGGCCATGCACCGGGAATTGCGCCTTGGTGTCGGTGCGTCCGGAGAGCAGCGACGACAGGCCATGGCCCGGCGGAATGCCGAAGATCTCGTGCTGGCGCGGCTTGCGAAGGTCCGCATCCATGAGCAGGGTACGCGCGCCCAGCTGCGAGAACGTCACGGCGAGGTTCGCGGCGACGTAGCTGCGGCCTTCGCCGCCCTCGGGGCTCGCGATGACGAGCGCGTTGCGTCCCTGCTGCGGGTTGTACCAGCGGATCAGGAGCTGCGTGCGAAGCGCGCGAAGCTCTTCCGTGCGCGGATGGAACGGCGCGAACGCCGCCACCAGCTCCTTGGAAGGCTGCAGCCCGCCCGTCTCGTGCTCGGGGGAAAGCAGCGGGAAGTCGAACTGCTTGGCGAGCGCGAAGCGCACGTCGTTGTTGGTGATGAGGCCCAGCTGCACCGCAGCCTCGCCGAAGCGCACGCCGGTGTCCTTCTGCAGGCGCAGGACGCGCTCGATCTCGTCGGGCGTGATCTTGCCTTCATCGGCGAGGATCACCCCGATCAGGCGATCGGAGCGGATCACCGCCGGCGCGCGCGACGAATCGAGGTTCACCACGTTTTCCTGGATGCTCATTGCGTTCTCTCTCATGGATCAGGCCGGGCTCGGGAGGGCGCGCGGTGCATCTTCGCCGCCCAGCATGCGAGACGGTTGCCAGGTGTTGAGCGTGCCCAGCAGCGGCACGTCCATGCCGAGCATCACGCCGTCGAGGTCCGGATCCGAACGCACGCGGCGGTCGAGGATCTCGAGCAGGAAGATGGCGGCCAATCCCAGCAGGGTGCCGACGAAGAAGCCCAGCGCGATGTTCAGCGGCACGCGCGGCTTCGACGGGAAGGTGGGCTCGATCGCCTGGTTCAGGATGCTCACGTTGGTCATGCGGGCGGCGCTCTCGACCTTGTTCACGTGGTAGCGGGCGAGCGCGGCTTCATAGGCTTTCTGCGCCGTCTCGACGTCGCGCTGCAGGATCATGGACTCGGCGCGGGCGTCGCGCAGGTCCGCGACCTTCTTGCGCTGGCGCTCGAGGTCGGCCTTCAGCGCGCCCTCCCGGGCTTGCGCCTGGGCCGTGGCGGTGGCAAGCCCGCCGGCCACCTTGCCGCTTTCGCTGGCGACGCGCGAGCGAAGGGCGTCGACTTCCGACTTCTGCTGGATGTACTGCGGATGGTTGGGCCCGACGCGCGTGGAAAGCTCCGAGAGCTTCGATTCCGCGCGCAGCAGCTCGGTCTTCAGCGCCGTGACCAGGGGATTGGCGATGACTTCCGGCAGCGTATCCGCGGCACGGGTGCGCGACTGGTTGAAGCGCGACGCGTTGTCGTAGCTGGTGCTCGTGGCCTGCAGCGCCTGGGACGAGAGCTCCGCCAGGCGGCCGGTCTCGATGTCCATGCGCTCGTCGACGATGAGGATGCCCTTCTCGCGCTGGAACTTCGCGAGCTTCGCCTGCGAGTTCTCCAGGTCCGCGCGCAGGCCCTTCAGCTGCTCCTCGAACCAGGTCGAGGCCTGCTTGGAAGGCTCGGTGCGCAGGTTGAGCGTCGTGTCCACGTACGCCTTCGCGAACCCGTTGGCCACGAGCGCGGCGAACTTGGAGTTGTTGGCCGAGTACGTGATGCCGATCACCGAGCTTTGCGAGACCTCCACCTTGAGGCCGGCGAGCAGGCCCTGCGCCACCCAGTCCTCGGGCGTGCCCGGGCTGCCGGCCTTCTTCCACGCGGCGATCACGTTCTCGCCCTGGGCGAGCTTCAGGTCCGTCACCACCTGGCGCGCCACGCGCTGGCTCTGGATGATGTCCACCTGCGTCTGCATGTACCCCATGGATTCGCGGGGGCGCATGACCTGCTGGTTGATCATCTGCTCGTCACGGTTGTCCACGAGCACCGACACGGTGGCCTGGTAGGTCTTGGGCATGAGGACGGTCACGACGATGGCCGCGAATACGGTCGCGGCCAGCAGCGCGAGGAACACCCAGATGCGCCCCTTGAGGGCGAGGAGGAACTGGTGGAAGGTCATGACGCTTTCGTCGGTGCGTTGGGTCGGGCTTGCAGTGGATTTAGAACAGGCTCTCTTTGATGTAGATCACGTCGTCGGCCTGGACGGTCGTGTTGAGGTCGGCATCGACCCTCTTCACGCCCGAGGCGTCGCGACGGCTGATCTTGATGCCGCGCTCGGTGCCGCGGGGAGTGATCCCGCCGCCCATGGCGATCGCCTGCATCACGGTCATGTTCGGCTCGACGCGGTACGCGCCGCCCTTCTGCACTTCGCCGTACACGTAGACCATCGGCGCCTTGTGCACGTAGATCGTGTCGCCCGGCTCCAGGGTGATGTTGCGGGTGAGGTCGCCGCGGCGGAACATCTCGGCCATGTCGACGTTCACCTTCTCCGGCTTGCCGCCGCGGTTGGTGATGATGGTCACCTCGTCGGAGCCCGTGGGCCCGACGCCGCCGGCCAGCGCGATCACGTCCGTGAGGTGCGCGGTCGTGGAGTCGAGCGGATAGCGGCCCGGCTTCACGACGTTGCCCAGCACCGAGACCTGGCGGCTGTTCACCTGCATCATCGAAACGGTCACTTCCGGGTTCACGACGTACTTGCCGCTGCGCAGCTTGTCGGCGATGCGCGCTCCCGCCTGCGAAGGCGTGAGGCCCGCGATGTTCACTTCGCCGATCATCGGGAAGAGGATCGTGCCGCGCTCGGAGACGCGCCCTTCGGTGGTGAGCTCCGGGTTGCGGAAGACGGTGACGCGCACCATGTCGCCCATTCCGAGCGCTTCCAGGCGAAGGTCGGCCTGTTGCGGCTCGGCGGCCGGCGTGATGGTCGAGGGCGAGGCCGCCGCGACGGTGGAGGCGGCGGCGGTCGGCTGCGTGACCGTGAGGGAGGCCACGGTCGGCGCGGCGATCGCCGTGCCCGAGACGGCGAGCAGTATCGCGATGCTGTTGCTGAGACGATTTTTCATGTGGACGCTCCTTTGTGCGTGGATCTGCGCTTGCGCGAGGCAGCACGGCATCGTCCGCGGTGAAGCGGAACTGCCGCGCGCCCCCCTTTGGATTTGGTTATGAACGCTTCGAATTACGCCGGACGATGAAGCCCACCAGCGCGAGGCCGGCCAGCAGCATCGCCCACTCGCCGGGCTCGGGTACCGGGGTCACCGGTCCGAAGCGGCCCACGGGGCGGCTCATCGGGTTGGCGTTGGCATTCGGGTTGTTCACCGGGTCCGAGCGAGGCGTGCTCGGCACGTTCCGGAAGTAGAACGAGCTGTGCTGGCCGCGAGACATGCCGTTCTGCGGTTGGGTCTGCGCATCGGCAGTGGTGGCCGCAGCGGCCATGGCAAGGGCAACGACGAGACTGCGAATAGCGAATTTCATGGGCATCTCCTTGTGGTAGATACCCTAAGCGGCGCAGGTGAAACCCTTGGGGAATACGCCCCATGCGGGGATAGTCCGGAAGGACTACTCGATCGCTAAAAGCCGATCCGGCCCTCGACGAAGCCGACCGTGACCTCGTAATCGCCGTTCACCAGGTCGCTGGTCCGGACCTCGCGGTTGATGCCGGCCGATAGCAGGATCGTGCGCGTCGGGCGGTAGTCGACCTTGCCGCCGAAGGTGCGCACGCGATGGCGGAAATCCCCGCTCACGGGGTTGCCGCGATAGTCCCAGACCGCGTATTCGGCGTTGCCCTGGATCGAGACCTTGTCGGTCACGAGCCATAGCGGACGCACGTAGCCGCCGGTCACGAGCACGAAGGACGTCTGGATGTCTTCGGCCGGGCCCACGTCGCGGTTGATGGCGGTGAGCATCTTGAACTTGGGCGTCGGCGACCACGTGTAGAGCGCGCGGATGATGGGACCGCTGTAATTGCGCTCGGTCGCCTGCTCGTACTCGCGGCGCACGAGGTCGAGGCGGCCCTCGAATTTCGAATGTCCGGCGGGGTTCCACACGACCGTGGCGCCGATGCCGAACTGGCGGTACTCGTTGTCGAAGCCCAGCGGAAAACCCGGCAGGCGCTCGGGCTCCGGCATCTGCCCGTGCTCGGCGCGAATGACGACGCCGGCGGTGTTCTCGAGCGGCGTGACGTATGCGACGCCCAGCTCCGCGGACTGCACGTCGATGTTGTTGATCTTGCGCTCGACGTCCGCGTGGCGCGTCTGGATCGCGTTCAACGCGGTGGTCAGCTTCCAGCGCGGCGTCATCAGCCAGTTGCCCGTGAAGTACGCCTGGCGCGCCTCGATGAGATCGGGGTCGCGGCCCTGGATGTTGTTGAAGCTCGAAAGGCCCTGCGTGGCCGTGTAGCCGAGCGTGCCGTTCTTGTCCTGGCCCCACAGCCACTGCCAGTGCGCGCGGGCCGTGTAGCCGGTGAAATCCAGGTCGTCGAAATGCTTGTAGTTGCTGCGATAGCGCGTGTATTCGGCCGTGAAGAGCTGCTGGCTGATGGGCAGGTTGCCGTTGATGCCCAGGTGCGTCGTGTAGATCGTGTCCGAGAGCTGTGTCGCGCCCACCGACCCCGGGCTCAGGTTCTTGGAGAGCCTGAGGACGTTGGAATCGTGGGTGATGTTTTCCGCCGCCCAGATCTCGATGCGATCGTCGAGCACCGCATACGCGGGCGCGGCGCCGGCCAAGGCGGCGGCGAGCAGCGAAAGACGAAGGAGCTTCCTACCAGAGATGCCAGCTGCCGGTCGTGAGAATCCAGAGGCCGAGGATCGCATTGGTCACCGCGTGGGCCAGGACAGGCGCCCGTAAGTTATTGGTTGTCATGTAAAGACCGGCGTAGGCCAGCCCAGCCATCAGACCGGCCACCCAGAGGGAATGTTCCACGGCAAAAAGCCCGGTGGTCAATGCCACGGCCATCCCCGAAACCTTCCGGGCGTCCAGGTTCAGGAAATCGCGGGCATCGATCCAGCGCATGAGGAACGAGCGCCAGAAGAGCTCTTCCATCACCGGAACGACGGCGGCCATCACCGCGAGGCGCGCCAGCGCGCGCGGCCAGTCGACGCCGCCTTCGGCGGTCAACGGCGAGTAACCCGCGCCCTCCCCGCCCAGGCGGGCCCACGGCTGGTCCAACGCGATCCACGCCCCGAACACGGCGAGGCCGACGGCGACGGAAATCATGACAGCGCGAGGTTCGAGGCGGGAAGCGCGCAGCTCGGTGTAGTGGCGCCAGAAGAGCGCGAGCAACAGGGCCGCCGCCAGCCCGCGCAACCACCACAAATGCGGAAACACCGCCAATAAAACGATGAAGGCCGCGAACGGCGCGGCCCTCACGATGGCGGGGTGGTGTGTTTTAAGGATTAACGATTCTGAGCGCAAGCGCCTTGCCGACGGCCTGGGTACGGTTCAGGACATTCAGCTTGCGCAGCGTCTTCTGCACGTGGTTCTTCACGGTGAGCGGGCTGATCTCGAGGATCATGCCGATCTCGATGTTGCTCTTGCCGTGGTAGATCCACTGCAGGATCTGCGTCTCGCGCGGGGTGAGCAGCCCGGTCTTCGCGGGCTTGTTGGCGCCCGCGCGATCGAGCGGCCACGTCACCTGGCTGCGCACCCATGCGGCGTGCAGGTAGGGAACGATGAGGTCCGCGAGGTACGCCTGCTTCGAGCCGATGGCGCCCGGGCGGCACGCGAAGACGAAGAAGCTCGTCATCTGGCCGGTGGCGTCATGCGTCCCGTGGGCGAGCACGTGGCTCGCGCCCAGGCGCGAGAACTCGCGCGCGAGCGCGGCGCCGGCGAGCGGTCCGCGTTCCGTTTCGCACAGGATGGCCTGGCAGCGGTTCTCCTCCCACACCTTGATGAGGTGCGGGACGAGCGACATGTCCTGCTGGAAGAGCTCGTTCAGGCGGGAGCAGTCCACGGGCGCGGTGGAGAAGCTGTCCACGCGCATCGCGGCCTGGCGTCCTTCCTGCAATCCGCACACGAGGACCTCGTGCGGGATCATGCTCTGCAGCGCGCCCTGCACCCAGCTGAAAAGCTGTGGACGGGTGTGCACCCGCAGGGACACGTCGATGTTGAGGAGCAGGGCCTCGCGCTCGGAGTCGTTGAGGCGGACCTGCGATTGTTGTTCCGGCTGGACCTGGTCGCGCGAATCCACGTCCTGGGCCTCGAGGGGCTCGTGCGTGAAAGCGGCGGCCCGGCTGGGCAGGCGGGGTTCGGGCGGTCTGGGTTCGATTCGCATGGTCCGGACTATAGGCAACGATTGTGAAATGCGTATGAAGTCTTTGAATTTGGGGGGTCAGCAGGGCCGGTAGTCCTTTAGGACCAGACTAGTTGCACTGAGTTTTTGCAATGAACCGATAGGGTGAGGGCCGTTGGCTCGCAACGACAGCCGACTCCTATTGCGGAACTCACGTGCTGGCTACACAAGACTCACATCTTCGGTTGACGCAGGCCCCGCTCGCGGTGGCCGCCCTGGTGCGCATGCTCCTCGAAGCCCTGGTGGCCGTCGGCTGCCTGGCCGGGTGCGCGATCGCCTTCGGCGAGCCTTTCGCAGGCCCCTACGTCATCCTGGCGCTGCTCGTCTTCTCGCTCACCTTTCCGGGGCACGCCCCGCGCGGTACGAGCCCCGCAGCCATCGCCCGGGACGTGCTCACCGGCTGGATGCTTATCGTGGGCTTGCTCCTCATGCTGGGATGGGCGACGCGCACCATCGCTTTCTTCGACGAGCGTGTGATCGTCACCTGGATCGCCGTGACCCCGGTCGTGATGTTCGGGGCCCACCTCCTCACCCCGGTGCTCCTGCCCCGCCTGCTCGCCGCGGAGGGCCTGAAGCGCGTGGCGGTCATTGCGGGCGGCGGCAGCCTGGGCCTGAAGCTTGCCGAGCGCATCGCCGACACCCCGATCCTGGGCGTGACGGTGGCGGGCTTCTTCGATGGCCGGACATCCGATCGCCTGGAACCGGCAGTGCGCGAGCGGCTCCTGGGCTCCGTGGACGACATCGCCGATTACGTGAAGAAGCACCGCGTGGACCTCATCTACATCACGCTGCCCATGTCGTCGCAGCCGCGGATCATGAAGATCTGCGACGAGCTGCGCGACACGACCGCCTCCATCTATTTCGTCCCGGACATCTTCATGTTCGACCTGATCCAGGGACGCATGGACTCCATCGGCGGCATGCCGGTGATGGCCGTGTGCGAGACGCCCTTCTTCGGCGTGAACGCGATGGTGAAGCGCCTCTCCGACATCGTGCTGGCGAGCCTCATCCTCATCCTCATCTCGCCGGTGCTCCTGGCCATCGCGGCCATCGTGAAGATCACTTCGCCCGGCCCCGCCCTTTTCAAGCAGCGCCGCTACGGGCTCGATGGCCGCGAAGTCATCGTCTACAAGTTCCGCTCCATGCGCGTGGCCGAGGACGGCGCGGTGGTGAAGCAGGCCACCAAGGACGATCCGCGCGTGACGCCCTTCGGTGCCTTCATCCGCCGCACCTCGCTGGACGAGCTGCCCCAATTCATCAACGTGCTGCAGGGCCGCATGAGCATCGTGGGCCCGCGCCCCCACGCGGTCGCGCACAACGAGCAGTACCGCAAGCTCGTCAAGGGCTACATGCTCCGGCACAAGGTGCGCCCCGGCATCACCGGCCTCGCGCAGGTGAAAGGGATGCGCGGCGAGACCGAGACGGCCGACAAGATGATGATGCGCATCGCCTACGACCTCGAGTACCTGCGGCACTGGTCCCTCAAGCTCGACCTGCAGATCATCTGGCGGACGATCTTCGTCGTCCTCAAGAAGGACAACGCGTACTGACATGAAACTCCATCCCGTCATCCTTGCGGGCGGCTCCGGCACGCGTCTGTGGCCGATGTCGCGCGAGTCGTATCCCAAGCAATTCCTGCCGCTGCTGGAAGGCAAGTCGCCCTTCCAGGCGACGCTGGATCGCTGCGCCGGACTCGGCCGCATCGAGCCGGCCACCGTGGTCGTGAACCAGGAGCATCGCTTCCTCGCCGCGGACCAGGCGAAGAGCGCCGGGCGCAAGCTCAAGCAGGTGTACATCGAGCCGGTGGGCCGCAGCACCGCTCCGGCCGTGGCGCTCGTCGCGCACGACCTGGTCGCCGAGGATCCGCACGCGCTGATGCTGGTGCTGCCCGCCGACCACGACATTCCGGACGAATCGCAATTCGCCGAGGCGGTGGAGACGGCGCAGGCCGCCGCGAGCCTCGGAAACCTCATGGTGTTCGGCGTCGAGCCGCGCTGGCCCGAAACCGGCTACGGCTACATCGAGCGCGGGTCGGACCTCGTGAGCGCGCCAGGCTGCCACCAGGTCGCGAGCTTCGTGGAGAAGCCCGAGCTCGAGATCGCCACGCGCTTCCTCGAATCCGGCCGCCACTACTGGAATAGCGGCATGTTCCTCTTCTCCGCTGCGCGCTATCTCGAGGAGCTGGAGCGCCTCGAGCCCGAGCTCGCCGAGCAGTGCCGCCTCGCCGCCCAGGCGTGCAGCGACGAGGCGGGCTGCCGCCGCATCGATCGCGACACCTTCGAGCGCTGCCGCTCGATGTCCATCGACCATGCCGTCATGGAGCGCACGCAATCGGCCGCCGTCGTGCCCGCCCGCTTCCGCTGGTCGGACATCGGCTCTTGGGACGCGCTGTGGGATCGCGCCCAGAAGGACGAGGACGGCAACGACGTGCACGGCCGCGCCCAGCTGCACGACGTCTCGAACTGCTTCGTCCACGCGGACAAGCGCCTCGTGGTGGGCATCGGCCTCGAGGACGTGGTCATCATCGACACGCCCGATGCGCTGCTCGTGGCCCGGCGCGGCGAGACGCAGCGCGTTCGCGAGGCGGTCGAGCAGTTGAAGGGCGAAGGCGCCAGCGAGCACAAGACGCATCGCGTCGTGCATCGCCCGTGGGGAACCTACGAGGACATCGACCAGGGCGAGCGCTTTCGCGTGAAACGCATCACCGTGGCGCCCGGCGGGAAGCTCTCGCTGCAATACCACCACCATCGCGCCGAGCACTGGATCATAGTGAGCGGCACCGCCCGCGTCACGCGCGGCACCGAGACCGTGCTGCTGGGCGAGAACCAGTCGATCTACATCAGCGTGGGCGAGATGCATCGCCTCGAGAACCCGGGAAAGATCCCGCTCGCGCTCATCGAGGTGCAGACCGGCGCTTATCTCGGCGAGGACGACATCGTCCGCGTCGAGGACATCTACCAGCGCGTCGAACAAAACCAAGGAGCCTGAAAAATGTGCGGCATCGTTGGCGCCGTCGCGCGCCGCAACGTGGTTCCCATCCTCCTCGAGGGCCTGAAGCGCCTCGAATACCGCGGCTACGACTCGGCCGGCATCGCGGTGGTGAACGGCACGCTGCAGCGCCTGCGCAGCACCGGGCGCGTGGCGCAGCTCGAAGGCCTGGTGGGAGAGCAGAATTTCCACGGCAGCATCGGCATCGCGCATACCCGCTGGGCCACGCACGGCAAGCCCACCGAGCTGAACGCCCACCCGCACGTGAGCAGCGGCATCTCCGTGGTGCACAACGGCATCATCGAGAACCACGACGCGATGCGCGAGAAGCTGCGCTCGCAGGGCTACGTCTTCACCTCCGAGACCGATACCGAGGTCATCGCGCACCTGGTGCATTCGCATTCGCAAGCCGGCTGCGGGCTGCTGGAGGCGGTTCGCCGCAGCGTCTCCGAGCTGCAGGGCGCCTACGCCATCGCCGTCCTCGACGAGGGCGACAAGGACCGGATGGTGGTCGCGCGGATGGGCGCGCCGCTCCTCATCGGGCTCGGCGAGGACGGCGAGCTGTTCGCGGCTTCCGACACCTCGGCCCTCCTGCAGGTCACGCGCAAGGTGATCTACCTCGAGGAAGGCGATTGCGCCGAGCTGGGGCTTCGCGACCTGCGCATCATCGAGCGCCACGGCCGCAAGGTCGAGCGCGCGACGCACGAGACGACGCTCTCGGCTTCCGCCGTCGAGCTGGGCTCGTACAAGCACTACATGCAGAAGGAGATCTTCGAGCAGCCGCGCGCCGTGGCGGACACCCTGGAGCTCGCGGTGGCCACGAAGTCCATCTCCCCTTCCCTCTTCGGGGCGGAAGCGGAGCAGGTTCTCGCGAACATCGACTCGGTGCTGGTCCTTGCCTGCGGCACGAGCAACCACGCGGGCCAGGTGGGCCGCTACTGGATCGAGAGCATCGCCGGCGTGCCGTGCAACGTCGAGATCGCGAGCGAGTACCGCTACCGCGCCTCGGTGCCGAACCCGCGCCAGCTGGTCGTCGCCATTTCGCAATCCGGCGAGACGGCCGATACGCTGGCCGCGCTGGAACATGCCAAGTCGCTGGGCCAGGCGCACACGCTCGCCATCTGCAACGTCGCCGAGTCGGCGATCGTGCGCGCCGCGGCGCTGCGCTTCCTCACGCGCGCCGGCCCGGAAATCGGCGTCGCCTCGACGAAGGCCTTCACGACCCAGCTCGCTTCCCTGCTGCTGCTCTCCACGGCGATCGCCAAGTCGCGCGGCAAGCTCTCGGTCTCGAAGGAGGCGGAGCTGCTGGAAGCCATGCGCGCGCTGCCCAACATCCTCACCCGCGCCCTGGAAACCGAGGGCCCGATCACCGAATGGTCGGTGAACTTCGCCCTGCGCAAGCACGCCCTCTTCCTCGGCCGCGGCATCCATTACCCGATCGCAATGGAAGGGGCGCTCAAGCTGAAGGAGATCACGTACATCCACGCCGAGGCGTATCCCGCCGGCGAGCTGAAGCACGGCCCGCTGGCGCTCGTGGACAGCTCCATGCCGGTGATCGCCATCGCGCCGCGCGGCGCGCTCCTCGAGAAGGTGAAGTCGAACATGCAGGAAGTGCGCGCCCGGGGCGGCGAGCTCTTCGTCATGGCCGACGAGGATGCGCACATCGAGGCTTCCGAAGGCATGCACGTGATCCAGATGCCGCCGCACCCGGCGATCGTCTCGCCGATCGTGCACGCGATCCCACTGCAGCTGCTGGCCTACCACGCGGCCGTGGTGCGCGGCACCGACGTGGACAAGCCGAGGAATCTCGCGAAGTCGGTTACGGTGGAATAGCGAGTGAAATTGTTACGCTGATTTCAACAGGAGGAAAGGCGAAGGCAAAGCGGAGGAAGGGCGAAGGAAGCATTGATTCAATTTCGTGCCCCGTCGGATACTTCCCGAAATTGATATGTTGTTTCCTCTTGTGCCTCCGTTTTGCCTTCGCTTTTCCTCCTTGTTGAAATCATCATTGCAATTTCGCCCGCTCTAACACCGTGTCCACTCCGCGGCGGTAGTCGGCGAAGGACCACGACACCTTCACATCCGGCTCCACGGTGCCCACGCCGATGGAGCCGTACCAGATGTTGGGCCAATGGCAGCGCAGCAAGTCGCGGCAGCCGCGCGCCCAGTCGTGCATGCCGGTGGAGATGTTCACGTCGATCCGGGAGTTGGGCAGCGTCATCTGGTTGCCCTCGGCCCAGAACACGAGGCGGTCGCGCGGGCGCTCTCCCACGATCACGGTGCGTTGGGCGCCCACGAAGTGCTTCACCAGCGCCGCGGTGATGATCGCCGCGGAAAAGGTCGTGTTGTCCATGATGACGACCGCCTTGCCATCCGCCGCGAGGTGCGACGGCAGCTCCTTCATGGCCTGCAGCAGGTCCGGGTAGTCCCCGCCCGTATCGAAGCGCAGGTCGATCACGATACGGCGCCACTGCGCGCGCGGTGCCAGCGCGGCCCGGATCTGGTCGTCCATGCGGCCGCGCGAATCGCTGCGGATGGACCAGAGATGGAGGTACATCGTGTCCTCGCCCAGGCGCTCCGCGAAGAGGTTGCGCGACGGGTCCCGCAAGCTCACCGGGATGGCCTGGTCGAGCACCCCTTTCCACACCTGCCGCCCTTCCGCGAATTCCGATTGCGGGGATAGCAGCCTTCCCGGCCGCACCACGGGCGGCGCCTCGCGCGCATTTACTGCCGGTAACTGCACGCGCACCACGTTGCCGCTGCCGTCGTCCAACGAGAGAACCAGCCGATCGCCGGGAGCCGCCGGATAGAGGGTGTGCAACGCCTCGGGCGACTCCATGACCAGCAGGCTCGACACGCGGCCATGCTCCTGCGGCCCGCCGAAGTATTTCGAGGCATCGCGCACGATGAGCTCCGGCGACATGCCGTCGATAGCCACGACGCGCCTGCCGAGGAGTTCCGCCACATCCTCCCTTGCGCGCACCACGTGAAGCCCCTCGGCGAACCATTCGAAGCGCACCGGCGCGCTGTTCAGGTAGGCGCGCCAGAAGCCGCGCTCGACGCTCGTGTGCGGGTTGTCGGCAATCGCGACGGCCTTCGAGATCCCCATCAGCAGCGCGCCCCGCGACAAGGTGGCGGCGTTTTCCCGTAGCCTGGCGAGCCGCCGCGTGAACTCCACTCGCGACTCGTCGTTGAAGCTGCGGTCGTAGTCGAGCAGGCGCGCGACGTAGTCGAGGTCCTGGAGATTGGCCTCCTGCAGGTCGCGCGGCTTGGCGAGCGATGGCAGCGCCGGCACGCCGCCGTAGCGCAGGTCGAGGATCCGGTCCACGACCTTGTCTCCTTTCCACACGAGGAACAGCGCCACCGCGGCCAGGACCGCGAGCGCGGCGAGGAGCGGTTTACGAAGCGCCAAGCTCTTCCTGGAGGAATTGCAGGACCGCGATCTCGTCGCCGCGCAGGGCCGCGCCGCGTCCGCGCCTGGCGCGCTTGCGCGACGTGGCTTTGGGCGGGGGCACCGTGCGCCCCTCGAGGTAAGCCTCGATCAATGCCGGGTGGACGTAGTACTTGCGGCACACCGCGCGCGTGTTGCCGAGGCGGTGGGACACGAGGTCGATGGCCTCGATGATGTTGCGGTCCGCCTCGCTGCGGCTCGGCGCCGGTCCCTTCGTGCGAAGCGCCAGGGCAGCGGCCATGGTGCCGCCCCAGGTGCGGAAATCCTTGGCCGTGATGTCGCGCCCGGTGATCTCGCGAAGATGCGCGTTCACGTCGTCCGAGGCGATGGTGTGGCGCTTGCCGCCGGCATCCAGGAACTGGAAGAGCTCCGTGCCGGGAAGATCCTGGCATCGCTGGATGATCCTGGCCAGGCGTTTATCGTCGATGGAGACGTTGTGCTCGACGCCGCTCTTGCCGCGGAAGGTGAAGCGCAGGTGCGCGCCATCCACCTCCACGTGCCGGCGGCGCAGCGTGGTGAGCCCGAACGACTTGTTCTCCTTCGCGTATTCATCGTTGCCTACCCGGATCAACGTCCGGTCGAGCAGGCGGATGACCGTGGCGAGGATCTGCTTGCGCGTGAGCTCGTCGCCCGCGAGGTCGCGCTCGATGCGTTCGCGCAGCCGCGGCAGCACCTCGCTGAACTCGAGCATGTGGCGGAACTTGGAGCGGTCGCACGCCTCGCGGTAGGACGCGTGGTAGCGGTACTGCTTGCGGCCGCGCGCGTCACGGGCGGTGGCCTGGATGTGGCCGTCGGGATCCGGGCAGATCCAGACGTCCGTCCACGCGGGCGGGATGGCGAGCTTGTTGAGGCGCGTGCGTTTCGCGGCATCACGGATGCGCGCGCCGTTGGGCGCGAAGTAAGTCCACCCCGTGCCCGTGCGCCGGCGCGTGATGCCCGGAAAAGCATCGGTCACGTACTTCAACCCGATGCGCGACGCGGTCCTGCGATGCTCGATCGTCCTTGGCGATCCCATCCGACGTCTCCCCTTGCGCCGATGAGTGCCGCGTCATTCTGGGCAAAAAAAAGCCCGCCGTCGAGGCGGGCTTGAGAAGCCGTACACGCCGATTCAATTCATCGGGCCGGAGCGCGTGCGGCGCAGGACAACGAGGCCGAGGAAACCGAACGCCATGATCCATGCAACGCTCGGGTCGGGATTCAGATGGAGCAGGCCGCCGAACCCTTGCGGGTCGGTCATCGCCTGGGCGGCAGCTCCGAGGGAAACGCTGGTCGCGGTGAGCGCGATCAACGGTGCAGCGAACTTCTTCATTCAGGCCTCCTGTATCTCACCTTGCAAGTTACAGGAGGCTTGTGACTACTCCGCGATCAGGCGGCCTGTGCGAAATAGCCCGGAAGGACGTGTGCGGGGCGGAGCAGTGCCGGTGAGCGCGGCGTGGCTTCCTGCGGCAGGTCGCGTCGGAAGCAATAGCCGACTCCGCGTACGGTTTCGAGAAGGTCCTTGTGGCCGGTGGGCTCCAGCGCCTGGCGCAGGCGGCGGATGTGCACGTCCACCGTGCGCTCCTCCACATAGACGTTGTTGCCCCAGATTTCATCCAGCAGCTGGGCGCGGCTGTACACGCGGCCCGGATGCGTCATG
>Ga0207659_10001409_pt1 | contig 14335 bp, 14 predicted proteins | sample KBSM43metaG_FD_184330 | JGI IMG/M metagenome (GOLD analysis project Ga0207659, IMG submission 184330) | Miscanthus rhizosphere microbial communities from Kellogg Biological Station, Michigan, USA - KBS M4-3 metaG (SPAdes) (version 2) | ecosystem: Host-associated > Plants > Roots > Rhizosphere >...
AGTACCGCCAGCTGTCGCAGCATGCGCGTGTCGCCAAGCGGGTGATGAGCCGCGCCGACGAGCGGCTGCAGGTGCTGCTGGCCGAGAACGGCGACATCATCCAGTTCGATTCGAAAGGCGCGCGAATTGCTGACAAGGCGCCGGCCGGCCGTGTCCTGATCGATGTGACGCGCGTCGGCGAGGTCGGCGACGAAGTGCTACGCGATCGTCGACACCTGGCCGGCGACGGGGTCATCGTCGCCGTCGTCGCGATCGGGCGGCAAACGGGCACGCTCGTCGGAGAGCCCGAAATTGTCGCGCGCGGCTTTGTGGTCGCCGAAGACGAAGCGCAATCGCTCTTCACAGACGCCGCGGCCGTGATCGCGGAGTGCATCCAGGCGTCCGGCGTCGAAGAACGCGCCGATCAGGGATTGATGACGGAGAAACTGCGTGTCGAGCTGCGCAGGTTCTTCAAGAAGCGGTCGGGGCGCCGGCCGCTCGTGCTGCCGGTGTTGATGGAGATCTGATGCCTCAATCGACCTTGTCGCGGCGCATCAGCGAATTTGTGGGCGTGGCGCTCTTCGCGCTGGCGCTCATCTGGCTGATTTCGCTCGTGACCTACGAACCGACCGACCCTGTCTGGTTCTTCACGACCGACGCCCTGCATCCGCCCGCGAACTTCGTCGGACGTGTCGGGGCGTTTCTGTCTGAACTGTCGTTTCAGCTCCTCGGCTACGCCGCCTATCTGATACCGGCGGCCATGGCCTGGGCAGGCTGGTATTACTTCTGGTGTCAGCCATTCGACGCGATCTACACGAAGGGGTTCGGGATCATGCTGCTCCTTGCCTGCAGCAGCGCGTTTCTCAGCCTCGTCTTCGGCAGCGCGGACGTGTCCGGCAAGACCTTCGAGGCCGGCGGATCGATTGGCGCGTGGCTGGGTGCCTGGTCCGCCGAGTATCTGAATCGCACCGGGTCAATCATCGTCATCCTGACGTGCATCGTGCTCTCGGTGATCCTCTCGACACAGTTCTCGTTCGGCCGCATGTTTGCCACCGCGAGCCAAGGATCGCGGGACCTTTCGGCGCGCGGCGTCGGGTTCCTCCGCGGCTGGCTCGAGGATCGGCGCAAGCAGAAGCAGCGCCAGGAAGTGATCGCGAAGCACACGAAGAAGGCCACAGTCGCCATTCCCGCCGTCAAGGAGCCACCGAAGGCACCACAGCAGGAGGATTCGCCCGCGCAGGCGACGACGGTCGCCAGGAAACGCGCGACGATTGCGGCTCCCCTGCCGCTGCCCGAACCGGAACCGATGAAGGTGCCTCGCCGCCAGGGTGCATTCACGCTGCCGCCGTTGTCGCTGCTCGATCCGCCGAAGGCGGAACAGAAGATCGACGAACGGGAACTGATGGATTCCGCCCGGCAACTCGAGGAAAAGTGCCGTGAATTCGCCGTGGAGGGGCAAGTTGCGCAGATCCATCCTGGACCTGTCGTCACCACGTTCGAGTTCAAGCCCGAAGCCGGAGTGAAGTACAGCAAGATCACGAGCCTTGCCGACGACTTGTGTCTGGCCATGCAGGCCGAATCGGTCCTCATCGACCGGATTCCCGGCAAGTCGACCGTCGGCATTCAGATTCCAAATCCGAATCGCGAGGCGATTTCGCTGCGCGAGCTGCTGCAGTCGGAGGCGTACGAACGATCGACCTCGAAGCTGACGCTCACTCTAGGCAAGACGATCCACGGCGAGCCGTACGTCACTGACCTTGCCACGATGCCCCATCTGCTCATCGCGGGATCCACGGGCACCGGCAAATCCGTCGGCCTCAACGCGATGCTCACGAGCATTCTTTACCGCGCGACGCCCGATGACGTGCGGATGATCATGATCGATCCCAAGCGGCTCGAGCTCGGGATGTACGAGGAGATTCCGCATCTGCTCACTCCGGTCGTCGTGGATCCCAAGAAGGCGTCCAACGCGCTGCGCTGGGCCGTCCGCGAGATGGAAGAGCGCTACAAAACTCTTGCGGCGGAGGGCGTCCGCAACATCGAGCAGTACAACCGCAACATCAGGCTGGTCCTCGAAGAAACGGGCAACAAGGATCCCGACGGGCCGAAAACGCTGCCGTTCATCGTCGTCGTGATTGACGAACTGGCAGACCTGATGATGGTCGCCAGCAACGAGGTCGAGGAGTCGATCGCGCGACTCGCGCAGATGGCGCGGGCCGTCGGCATCCATCTGATCCTTGCGACACAGCGGCCGTCGGTCGACGTCATCACGGGATTGATCAAGGCGAACTTGCCGTCGCGGATCTCGTTTCGCGTGTCGTCGAAGATCGACTCGCGCACGATCCTCGACGGCAATGGCGCCGAGCAACTGCTCGGCAAAGGCGACATGTTGTTTCTGCCGCCCGCCTCATCCCGATGCATTCGCCTCCACGGTCCGTATATCTCCGAGCAGGAGAGCGCACGGCTGGCGAGCTTCCTCCGCAAACAGGGCAAGCCGATCTTCGACAACTCGATCACGGCCGAAGACGAGAAGTCGGCGGCAGACGGGCTGCAGTTCGAGAAAGACGATCTCTATGACGAGGCCGCGCGCATCGTTGTCGGCAGCGGCCAGGTGTCGATCTCCTACCTGCAGCGGAAGCTGCGCATCGGCTTCAGCCGCGCGGCGCGGCTGGTCGACATGATGGAGGCGGAAGGGCTCGTTTCGCCCGGTGCCGGCGGGAAGCCGCGCGAGGTGCTGGTCGACAAGAATTACTTCGAAGAAGTCGATGCCCAGCTCAGATGATCTGAAGGCCCGGCGGGGATCTCCGGTGGGGTCTGGCTTTCGCCAGACCTTGGCCGCGGCGATCTTCCTCGCCCTGACCGCAACAATGTTCGCGCAAGGATCCAACGCCACCGCGTTGTTTCGCGAGGCCGTCAAACGCGAGACGGCATTGCGAAAAGAGATCGACACGCGCGGTCCCGGCACACCAGCCCCTCCCCTGCTCGAACGGACGCGAGTCCTTGTCGGCGCCTACGAAGACATCGCGCAGTTGTTCCCGGCAAGTCCGTATGGCGACGACTCGTTATGGCACGGTGCTGTTCTCGCCGCCGACGCGTTCTGGGAATTCGGCGAGCAGGACGATCGGGCCCGCGCGCTGCGTTTGTTCAAAATGCTCGCAACCCGCTATCCGAAAAGTGCTCTGGTGAAACAAATCGGGTCGCACGTGCAACGGCTTGAGGCGGCGCAACCGGGGCCCGATGCCCCGAATCCGGCAGCCGTGGTCCTCAAGACCATCCGTCGAGAGGCGCTGGCCGGGGCCATGCGAGTGACGCTGGAACTGGAGGGCGAGGCGACCTTCCACGACGAGGAGGTCGGGGGGCAGCCACGGCTATTCATCGACCTGCAGAATACGCGGCCCGCTGAACCATTAAAGGACGCGACGCAAACGTTCCCAGACGATATCGTGCGTCAGATTCGCGTGGGGCCGCCAACCGGGACCCGCACGCGTGTCGCCCTCGACCTGAGCGCACGCGCACCGCACACCGTGTACGCGCTCTACAACCCGTATCGCGTGGTGATCGATTTCGCACGGGAGAGTACGAAGGATACGAAGGTCGCTGCCGCGACCACGAAGGACACGAAAGTCGCTCCTGCAGGCACGAAGGACGCGAAGACGGCGGGCACGGGCGAGGCAAAGGCAGTGAAACCGCCAACCGTGAATGGACGTGGAGGATTTTCGCTCTCTCGGCAACTTGGACTTGGCGTCGCGCGCATCGTCATCGACCCCGGCCATGGGGGCTACGACCCCGGTGCAATGAGCGACGGTGTCAGCGAAGCCGACGTGGTGCTCGATGTCGCGATGCGGCTGGAGCGTCTGCTGGTCCAGCAACCGGGTGTCGAAGTGGTGCTCACGCGCCGCGGGAATGTCTACGTTCCGCTCGAGGAACGAACGGCCATGGCGAACCGCGCCGGCGCTGATCTGTTTCTGTCGATCCATGCCAACGCGAGCGAGGACGACCGTGCGCGGGGAATCGAAACCTACTTCCTGAACTTCGCGCCAAACCCCGCCGCTGAAGCGATCGCGGCGCGCGAAAACGCGGCGTCGGCACGGACCATGCGCCAGTTGCCGGATATCGTGAGAGCGATCGCGCTGAACAACAAGATCGACGAGTCGCGCGACTTCGCGTCGCTTGTTCAGTCAGCGATGATGGAACGGCTCAAGCGCGGCAACGGGAACGTGAAGGATCTCGGCGTCAAGCAGGCGCCGTTCATGGTCCTGATTGGCGCCACCATGCCGAGCATCCTTGCCGAGACTTCTTTCCTCACCAACCCGCAGGAGGCGGTACTGCTCCGCGGCACGCCGTATCGTCAGCAGATTGCGGAGGCGCTCTTCAACGGCATCATGCGGTATCAGCGATCGCTGAAGACGGACGCGACGGTCGCCTCCCAGTAGGGGCCGACCTTTAAGGTCGGCCCAACAATCGCTCCTACTCCTCGCGCTGGATCGACATCTCCTTCGCCAGCTTCAGCAGCGCCCGGCTGACGGCGACGTGCGCCGCCGCGACGCTCGGCTTGCCGAGCGCCTGCGCCACTTCCGTGTACGGAAGACCGAGCTCGATGCGCGCGATGATGGCCTCACGATCCGTCGGCTTGAGCCGTTGAAGCGCCGCTTCGTAGCGCGCGAGCGCTTCGCTGCCAATGGCTTCTTCAATGGGTGACGGGCCATCTGCGGGACGGTCGCTCGCGAGCACGTCGGTCGGACGCCGATGCGCCCGGCGAATCTCGTCGCGGATTCGGTTCAGCAGCGCGGTCCTTAGAAATGCCTGGAACGCTCCATCGTGTCGCGGCTCGAAGAATTCGATGCGCTGAATGACCTGCGAGAGGGCATCCTGGACCAGGTCGTGGGTATCGAGCGCGCCACGCGCCCAGGCTGGCAGTCGGCCGTGTGCCCACTTCTGCATCCGGGGCAAATAGCGGGCGCAGAGGTCGTTGAGCGCATTCATGTCCCCAGACCGGGCGCGAACAAGCAGCTCCATCGAGGCCATCGCGCTGGCGGGGGTCGAAGCCTTCGGCCGGCGAACGGACTGTGAAGCTGGTCGTTTTGCCATCGCAGAGCCCGGGATGAAGGTAAGGGTGGCGGCGCTCATCATAGCGTGAGTTCCTTTGGAGCGAACGGGGAACGCGGCGCGGATGCGCCGGAATTTCGCTCGCCGTCATCCAATAACGACGGCTGTCGGCGGTTCTAACAGAGGACTCTAACTGCGCAGCTTGGCGTGGCCGGGATCGGTGGGCCCTGCATCGCGATCCCGCAGCCGTTTCCTGACGACGACGATGAGACCGACGAGCAGCCCCGCAACCGCGGCGGCAATCATAACCAGACCGACAAAGCCGACTGCACCAAGCACGACGTCGCCCATCGTAATTTCGCGAGTGATGGGCGGCTGTCGGACCGTCTGGACGATGATGGCGCCGGACTCGGAGCCCGGTGATGGTGTGCTCTGAGGAACAGGACTAGGAGCAGGCGCAGGTGCGGGCGCGGGCTGCTGATGCACGGCGGTTACCTGACGTTCACCCACGAATCCGCATCAAGAGCGAGTTCAGCGAGCGTGCGGACGCCAACGCCAGTCGCTCCTTTCGGCTGATACGGCCTGGTCTCCTCGGCCCACGCGGTGCCGGCAATGTCCATGTGGACCCATGGCAGATCTCCCGCAAACTCCTTCAGGAAGACCGCCGCGCTGATTGCGCCACCGGCACGACCGCCGGTGTTGGTGAAGTCGGCGATCTCGCTCTTGAGGAGCTCCTTGTAATCGTCAAACACCGGCATAGGCCAGCTGCGGTCGCCGGCGCGTTCGCTCGCACGCCGCACCTGCTCGACCCATGTGGCCGGCCTGCCGAACAGTCCGCTCGTGGTCTTGCCGAGTGCGACCACGCACGCGCCGGTCAACGTGGCGACATCGACGAGATGCGTGACGCCCAGCCGGCGCGCATACCACATCGCGTCGCCGAGAATCAGGCGCCCTTCCGCATCGGTGTTGAGCACTTCGACGGTCTTCCCTTCTGCGCTCGTCAGGATGTCGCCGGGCTTCATCGCCCGGCCGCCGGGCATGTTCTCCGTTGTCGGGATGAGGCCGATGCATCGTACCGGTGCCCCCAACTTCGCGACCGCCATCATCGCGCACAGGACCGCGGCGCCGCCGGACATGTCGTCCTTCATCTTGTCCATGTTCTCGGACGGCTTGATCGAGATTCCACCGGTGTCGAAGGTGATCCCTTTGCCAACAAGGCCGAGGACCGCCTTGTGCGCGGGCTTCTTCGGTTCGTAGCGGAGCACCACGAGGCGAGGCGGCTCGCTGCTGCCCCGCGCGACGCCCATCAGCATGCCCATCTTCAGGTCGGCGATCTTCTTCTCGTCGAGGACCTCGACCTTCAGGTCGGTAGTCCGGGCAAGCTTCGCTGCGCGGGCGGCAAACTCGCGCGGCGTCAGGACGTTCCCCGGTTCGTTCGAAAGCGCACGCGCCACGTTCGTGCATTCAGCCAGGACCCGCCCACGTTCCACGGCTTGGCTGTCAGCATCGTCGGCGACGCGAATGTCGACGCGATCCAGCCAGGCAATCGAATCGTCCGACGTCTTGTACGAAGTGCCTTCATAGTTGGCGAGCACGGCACCTTCCGCGAGGACCTGAACCGCCTGGCTGACGGGAACGGGGGACGACGAACGCACGACAACCGCGATGTTGCCGAAGCGTCGTTGACGGGCGGCCAGCCCCCCAATCGTCGCGGCCCGCCGCAGCTGCTCGGCCGTCACTTCGGCGCGCGGACCGAGGCCGACCCACAGTGCGTGCCGGGCCTTCCACTGGTCGCCTGAAATGGATGTGAAGAGCTGCTCGTACAAGTTGCCCGCAAATGCACCACGCTTGACCGCCGCGCTGTACTCGCCGCCGGAGGCCCCATCGAGATCGCGATCGCCCTTCAGATCGTCGTTTTCGAAGACCGGGATGACAAGGAAGTCGGCCTTCAGATCGCGTATGGGGCGGGTCGTGGCCGTAACGGCCGGCGTCTTGTACACCGTGTGCATCGAGTTGAAGTCTGCCTTAGAATCGAAGACGCCTGCTCAGGGGATCAATCATGACCGATGCATGTCGCGCGTCTTGCACGATCGCTGCGCTCGCTGCGGTATTGGTGGCAACAGCCGCGTCCACGGCGGCGCAGCGCGACGGCGCGGACAAGAAGCCAAGTTTATCACTCAAGGCGACACCGCCCGCCGGCTTCGCGCCACTTCGCGTTCACGCGGTCGTCGACGTGAGGGGTGGCGCGAACGACTACGCCGAGTTCTACTGCGCCACCGTGCAGTGGGACTGGGATGACGGAACGATCTCCGAGAATTCCGAAGACTGCGACCCGTACGAAGCGGGCAAGAGCAGCATCAAGCGGCGCTACACCGGCGATCACACCTTCCGGTTGTCCGGCGATTATCGGGTGACGTTCCGATTGAAGCAGAAAGACAGGGTCATCGCCTCGACGACCACGACGCTGACCGTCAGGGCTGGCGCCACCGAGGGCTTTTAGTGCGGCTTTTCGTGCTCTGTTCCAGGCACGCGAGGTGAGCGCCTCGACCGACCAAGTCATGGCGGAGCTGCAGGGCCGCGTCCGCGAGCGGGTACGCGCCGAGCTCGTGCGTCATGGCGCATCCGCCGCTCTTGAAGATCCCGCGCTCTTCGCCGACATCGACACCATCCTGCGAGCCGCGATCGAACGAAGTCAGCCTGCCGCGCTGCTGCTGCCTGAGCTGCTCGGCGATCCATCCACGTGGCGGCTCGACACGGCCATAAAGTACCAGTCGCATCGCGGCGCGGCCGGCGCGCCAATCGTCTTCGTCAAACAGCGTCTGCTGATGCCGCTGCTTCGCTGGTTTTACGAGTTCAATCGCGACAACTTCGAGCGCCAACGCCGCATCAACCAGGTGCTGTTTGCCTGCGTGCAGGAGCTGGCGATCGAACTGGCGAAGCAGAAGCGCGAACTGCAGGCCGTTTCAGCGCAGTCCACCCAGCGGCGTCCGTGAAACTCGCCTTCGTCGTCCAGCGCTACGGCGCGGACATCGCGGGCGGCTCGGAGATGCATTGCCGTCAGCTCGCCGAGCGCCTCTCGCCGCGGCACGACATCACCGTTCTCACGACCTGCGCACGCGATTACGTCACGTGGGAAAACGCATACCCGCCAGGGGCGTCGATGGAGAATGGCGTGCGCGTCCAGCGTTTTCCCGTTGCGCGCACGCGCAACCTCAAACTGTTTGCGGACCTCAGCGACGAGGTGTTTGACGATCGTGGAGCGCCGCCTGACCGCCAGGTGGAATGGTTTCGCGCCAACGGCCCTGACAGTCCGGCACTGATCGAACACCTTCGCGTACACGGCGCCGAGTACGACCTGTTGCTGTTCTGGGCATTCCGCTACGCTCCGACATTTTTCGGCCTGCCGTCGGTCTCTGAGCGCGCGATTCTGCTGCCGACTGCCGAGGAAGATCCCGCCGTCGATCTCGACGTCCTGCCGCAGTTCTTCGCCAAGGCGGCGGGATATTTGTTCCTGACGCCCGAAGAGGAAGCGCTCGTCTCGACTCGAGCAGGGCGCACCTTGGGTCCGTCGCAGGTCATCGGCATCGGCCTGGAGCCTGAAGCGGAGAGGCGGCCATCCCGTGATGTCCTTGATGGCCTCGGCGTTCCGCAGGAGTTCGTCCTATATCTGGGGCGCGTCGACCGCAACAAAGGGTGCGCCACGCTCCTCGAGTATTTCGAGGAATACATTGACGCCGGCGGAAATACGACGCTGGTCCTGGCTGGGCCGTCCACGCTGATGATTCCAAATCATCCGCGCATCCGCGCGCTTGGCTATGTGACGGATGACGTTCGCCGTGCGCTCCTCACACACACGCGCGCGCTCATCGTTCCGTCGCCGTACGAGAGCCTCAGCATCGTGCTCCTGGAAGCATGGAACCATGCCACGCCCGCGCTCGTGAACGCCTATTGCAAGGTGTTGAAGGGCCAGGTGCGGCGCGCCAGCGGCGGCCTGTATTACCGCTCGTCGCGCGAATTCCAGGAAGCATTGTCGTGGCTGCTCGTCAATGACGGCGCCAGGCGCGAACTCGGCGAACATGGGCTCGCGTACGTCAATCGCGAGTACCGCTGGCCCACCGTGCTCGAACGGGTGGAGAGATTGCTGGAGGAAGTCAGTCGACGACGATCAGCGGCACCGGCATGAGCCGGTCGTCGTGGAAACTGTAAGCGCGAATCTCCATCCCGCCAATCGACCCGCCAAGACCGACAATCAGAAATATGAAGTCTCGGAACGCCTGCTCGACGTCGGTTTCCGATGGTTCGGAATCGCCGCGCGGATGCGAATGGTAGACGCCGACGACGGCGAATCGCTCCGACTGCGCCTCGTTGATGCGGCGGCAGCGTCGGATCTGCGCGAAGTAGTCGACGGGAGAGATTTCGTAGCGCCGCGTCGGGTCGTCCGCGCCGTTGCTGCAGGGGATCGCTTCGAGGATGGACGGCCCGTGTACGTAGGGGCCGGCTTCAGCCGGCCCGTTGGCGCGGCCGACCAGCAATCCGCAGCATTCATTGGGCGCGTCACGCCGCGCGTGCGCGACGATCGCAGTCAGCGCTTCGCGATCGATTCGGACGTCAGGCAGCCGGGACCTCGATGACCATCGCGATACCCATCCCGCCTCCGATGCACAGCGACGCGACACCTTTGCCGCCGCCCCTTGCGCGCAGCGCGTAAATCAGCGTCGTCAGCACGCGAGCGCCGCTGGCGCCGATCGGATGGCCGAGCGAAATAGCGCCGCCTCGCGTATTCACCTTGTTGCAATCGAGCCCGAGCTCCTTGACGACGGCGACTGCCTGGACCGCGAATGCTTCGTTCAGTTCGAACAGATCGATGTCCGACGGCTGCAGCTTCGCGCGATCGAGTGCGTTCTTGACGGCTGGCACGGGACCCATGCCCATGATGGCGGGATCGACTCCGGTGGAGGCAAACGAGAGGATGCGCGCCAGCGGCTTCCGTCCGAGCATCGCGGCGCGCTCCGCGGTGGCCACGACGACGGCGGCGGCGCCATCGTTGATGCCCGACGCGTTGCCCGCCGTGACGCTGCCGTCCTTCTTGAACGCGGGCTTCAGCCCGGCGAGCTTCTCAGCGGTCGTGCCGGCGCGTGGATATTCGTCGGTATCGAAGATAGCCGGCTCGCCTTTCTTCTGTGGAATCGGCACGGGCACGATCTCGTCCTTGAACAAGCCGCCCGTGATCGCGCTTTCCGCCCGGCGCTGACTCTCCGCCGCGTACGCGTCCTGCTGCTCGCGGGTCACGTTGAACCGGGTGGCAATGTTCTCGGCCGTGATTCCCATGTGGTAGCCGCCCATCGCGCACGTCAGCCCCTCGAGCAGCATCGAGTCGTAGACCTCGCCGTGTCCCATGCGGAAGCCCCAACGCGCACCTTTGAGGATGTAGGGCGCATTGGTCATCGACTCGGTCCCACCAGCAAGAACGAGGTCGGTGTAGCCAACACGCGTGGCTTCGACTGCATGAACGACCGATTGAAGCCCCGAGCCGCACACGCGATTCACGGTCTCGCCGGGAACTTCCTGCGGAACCCCGGCTTTGATCGCTGCCTGGCGTGCGACGTTCATGCCGGCGCCGGCCTGCAGCACGCAGCCCATGATCACGTCGCCGAGATCCACGGGCCGGACGTCGGCGCGGCGGATTGCCTCGCGGATCACGATGGCGCCGAGATCGACGGCAGAGAGATCTTTCAGCGAACCGCCGAACGATCCGATCGGGGTGCGACAGGCGCTGAGAATGACTGCTGGTTCGTAATCGGGCATCAGAACTTCCCAACGTCTCCTTCGACATGCAGCGTTGCGCCGGTCGACTTCTGCACGGCGTCAAGGGTCGTGTCCCCCGCGATCTCGCGGAGCACAAGGCCTTTCGGCGTCACCTCAATGACCGCCAGTTCGGTGACGATCATGTGAACGACCTTCGTGCCCGTGAGCGGCAGCGCGCACTTCTTCAGAATCTTGTGGCCGCTTTCCTTCGTCGTGTGTTCCATCGCGACGATGACGCGCTTGGCGCCGGCGACCAGATCCATGGCGCCCCCCATCCCTTTCATCATCTTGCCAGGAACCATCCAGTTCGCCAGGTTCCCTTCCTCGTCCACCTCGAGCGCGCCAAGCACGGTTATGTCGATATGCCCGCCTCGCACCATCGCAAACGAGTCCGCGCTGCTGAAGTACGACGTCCCCGGCAGCTCCGTCACGATCTCTTTGCCCGCGTTGACGAGGTCGGGGTCGATTTCCGATTCGAGCGGATACGGCCCAACGCCCAGCATTCCATTTTCGGAGTGCAGCGTAATGTCGATGCCCGGCGGCACGTAGTTGGCCACCAACGTCGGCATCCCGATGCCGAGGTTCACGTAGTCGCCATCATGCAGCTCTCGTGCGATCCGGCGGACGATGCGCTCTCGCTTCTCCATAGAAGTTAGACCGCTTGTAGTTGACGCACGGTGCGTCGCTCGATTCGTTTCTCGAAGTACGCACCCTTGAACACGTGCGTAACGTAGACGCCGGGCGTCACGATGGCGTCCGGATCGAGCTGACCGGCCTCGACGATTTCCTCCACCTCGGCAATCGTCACGGTCGCCGCCGTTGCCATGACGGGGTTGAAGTTCCGCGCGGTCTTTCGGTAAATCAGGTTGCCTTTGGTGTCGCCTTTGTAGGCCTTGACGAACGCGAAGTCCGCGCGCAGCGGCGCTTCGAGCACGTAATGGCGACCATCGATCACTCGCGTCTCTTTCCCCTCGGCGACGATCGTTCCGTAGCCCGTCGGCGTGAAGAACCCGCCAATCCCGGCGCCTCCCGCGCGGATGCGTTCGGCGAACGTTCCCTGCGGTACCAGCGTGTACTTGATCTCGCCGGCGATCGCCTGCCGCTCGAATTCCTTGTTTTCGCCGACGTAGCTGCCGATGAAGTGCGACACCTGCTTCGCCCTGACGAGCATGCCGACACCAAAATCGTCGACGCCCGGGTTGTTGCTGATGACGGTCAGGTTGCGGGTACCTCGGGCGTGCAGCGCCCTGATGAGATTTTCCGGCAGGCCGCAGAGGCCGAAGCCGCCGCACATGATGGTCGCTCCGTCCGGAATGAGCGCGATGCCATCGGCGGCGCTCGTGATCACCTTGTTCATGCTAGTGATTATCCTTCATCAACTCGGCGCGCCATTTCGCCGCCGCTGAGAAAATGGCCTCGATCGCCTCGCCATGCCGCAGATCGCCGCGCAGCTGCGTGAGACGCGCGATCAGACAGTCGAGCGCATCGCCAATCGCGTCCGCATTGGTCAGACAGATGTCGCGCCAGACATCTGCCGGACTTGATGCCAGCCTCGTCGTATCGACCAATCCGCGACCGGCCATCCGCAGCCCGTCGCTGCCAGCCGCGGCACCGACAGCCTCCATCAGCGCGCTTGCGACAAGCTGCGGAAGATGGCTGACATACGCCATCACGCGGTCGTGTTCCTCCGCGGAAAGGATGCACGGGCGGGCACCAAGACCGGTGACGAAGCGGGAGAGGCGCTCGACTGCCTCCGTGGCATCGTCGCCGTCGGGCGTGAAGATCCAGGGGCGGCCCGCGAACAGATCCGGGCGCGCGAACGCAAAGCCGCCGCGTTCGCCGCCGCCCAGCGGATGGCCGCCGACGAAAATGGTGCCCGGCGAAAGCGCGCGCGCCGCGCTGACAATGTCGCGTTTGGTGCCGCTCACGTCGGTGGCGACGGCCGGGCGTTTAATCTGCTGCAGAAGCTCAATGTTCTGGCGGACCGGCGCGGCAAGCACGATCAACGACGTGGTGGGAAGCGCGCCGATACTCTCGAACCCGCGCTCGATCGCGCCTCCCCCAAGCGCGTGCGCCAGCACGGCCTCGCTGTCGACGCCGAACACCCGGGATTCGGGCCAGCGCTCCCGAACCCCGAGCGCGATCGATCCCCCAATCAGGCCGAGCCCGACGATGGCTATCGACTCAAATGGAGGATCGCCAGCCACCTCCTACCGCGCCCAACCCCTGCGAGCGACGGGCTCGAGACAGATACTGCGACCGATCGCGGGGGCAATGATCCGGAGTTCAGCCATCAGACGTTCGAATTGCGCCGGGAACATCGATTGCGCGCCGTCGCTGAGCGCGCGATCGGGATCGTTGTGTACTTCGATGATCAAGCCATCGCATCCTGCCGCGACCGCCGCGCGCGCCAGCTGCGCCACCATGTCCCGCCGCCCGGCCCCGTGGCTTGGATCGGCGACCACCGGCAGATGACTCAGTTTCTTCACGACGGGAATCGCGGAGATGTCGAACGTATTGCGCGTGGCGGTCTCGAACGTGCGAATCCCACGCTCGCAGAGAATCACGTCGCTGTTGCCGCCCGCGAGGATGTATTCGGCCGACAGCAGCCACTCTTCGATGGTGGCGGAGATGCCGCGCTTGAGCAGCACCGGCTTCCGCGCATGACCGAGCTCGCGAAGCAGGGTGAAGTTCTGCATGTTCCGCGCGCCGACCTGGAAGATGTCGCAGTACTTCGCAATCAGCTCGATCTGGCTGATGTCCATGACCTCAGAGATGACCTTGAGGTTGTGCGCGTCCGCCGCGTTGCGGAGCATCTTCAGCCCCTGCTCTCCGAGCCCCTGAAACGCATACGGCGAGCTGCGCGGCTTGAACGCGCCGCCGCGAAGGATCTTGGCCCCCGCACGCTTGACCGCTGCCGCCGTAGCGTGCACCTGCTCCTCCGTCTCAGCGGAGCACGGACCGGCCATGACGATGACCTCGTCACCGCCGATCCGCACATCGTCGATGCTGACGATGGTGTCCTCAGGTCGGAATGTGCGGCTGGCGCGTTTGTACGGCTCCGTGATGCGCAGCACCTCGTGGACGCCGTCGAGAATGCCAATCAACTCGGGATCGATCTTGTGCGCGCCGACTACGCCGAGGACGGTGCGCGTCACGCCGGACGATCGATGAACATCCATCCCGAGCTCGATCAAACGCTGGATGACGGCGTCGATCTGCGCCTCTGTGGCCCGCTCGTTCATTACTACGACCATATCGCTACTCTCCGATAGAAGGACCGAAGTCTTCACTGGTAGAACCCGATTCGCGTTCCGCTCGTCGTGCTTCGTCAATGATGCGTTCAAAGATCCGGACGACCGCGTCGGCCGTCAACGGACCAGCGAGCTGCTGCGCCGACTGTTTCACTTTCTCGAGCACCTTCTTCTCGCGTTCGGGCTGATAGACCGGCATGCCTAGCTCGTGTTTCAGCTTGCCGATTTCCACCGCGCACGCGACTCGGACG
>Ga0207659_10001412_pt1 | contig 14300 bp, 7 predicted proteins | sample KBSM43metaG_FD_184330 | JGI IMG/M metagenome (GOLD analysis project Ga0207659, IMG submission 184330) | Miscanthus rhizosphere microbial communities from Kellogg Biological Station, Michigan, USA - KBS M4-3 metaG (SPAdes) (version 2) | ecosystem: Host-associated > Plants > Roots > Rhizosphere >...
CGACACCTTGGACCAGCCCGGCCCCGGGTCGAACGCCTTCGTGGCGGCGGCCCGTGCCGCAGTGTCCGGACCGAGGTCGCGCTCGTAGATCTGGACGTCGTGGCTGATCATGAAGGTCTTGACGCCGCTGTCGAGGTACTTGACCGGCCAGGCGATGACGGCGAAGCCGCCGAACAGCCTGCCCTTGGCGATGTAGCTGAGCGCGCCCCCCGGCGCGTGCGGGCCCTGTTCGGTGAGCAGCTTGTAGCGATAGCCGTGATAGCCGGCCGAGCTGCCGAGGCCGGCCGAAGCCAGCGCCGGGCCGATCGGGCTCTGCGGCTCGTCGGCTCGCGTCGGCCAGTACAGGCCATCACGCTTTCCGGGCGAGCTCGACAGCTTCGAGGCGTATTGCAGAACGCGATCGCCATCGTGATCGACGGCCACGTATTCGAGCTCGGCGTCGCGGATCGCCAACAGTGTCTGCATCACCGCCAGCTCGTTGCGGCCGATGCGGCGGATCCGCATCTCCTCGGCGCCGGCGAGCGTGTCGAAGCGCCAGCCGGTTCCCGACTTGACGATCGGGATCGGCAGGGTCCAGCCGTCCTTGCCCACGGTCACCAGGGCCCGCTTGTCGTCCACGGGCTTGATCGCCCGCCCCTGGGCCCAGAGCTCGAGGAAGGTGTAGCGGATGTCGGCGCCCACCGGCGGGATGAACTCGCGGAAATCGGCCCCCAGCATGACCTTCAGGGCCTCCTCGTCGTTGATCGCGACCGCATCGCCAAAGGCGGCCATCGCCGCTTCCGGCGTCTCGAAGGTCTGGCGGCTCGAGGCGGCGTGCGCCGGCGCGGCCGTCAGCGCAAGCGCGCCCGCCAGCACGGCCGCATGGAGGAGGTTCCGGACCGTCAGTGTCGTTCTAGCTGCATTCATGCCGGTTCTCCTCAGCGACGCCCGCCGCGTCCGCCGCCGCCGCCGCGACCCCCACCCCCGCCCATGCTTCCCCGGCTCGCGCCCGAGCTCTGCATGCTTCCCCGGCCGCGGTCGACGTTGCGCTGTGCGGCGCCGCCGCCCTGGTGGACGCCGTTGAAGGCGTTGTCGCGACCGGCACCGCCCCGGCCGCCGAGGTCACCCGACCCGCCCCGATCGCCGGAAAGGCCTCGGTCGCTCGCCCCGGCACGGTCGCTCGCTCCTGGACGGTCGCCCGCGCCACCGGCGCGATCACCGCCGGCCCGGCGATCGCTGGTGCCGGCGCGATCGCCCGCCCCTTCGCGACCGCGGAAGTCGTTGCGCTGGCCGGCGCCGGCCGAGTTCTTGCCGAACTTCTCGCGGGTGGCGTTGTCGCGGTAGGAAACGCCCTGGCGATGGCTGGAGTCATGGTTCCATTTGCCGCCCTGCCCCTTGTTGCGGTCGAAGTTGCGGTCGATGTTGGTCGCGCGATTGACGTCGATGTTGATGTCGCCGCCGCCCCAGTTGCAGTTGCCGAAGATGGCGCCCGCGGCAGCGAAGCCCAGGCCCCAGGCGAGTCCGGCGCCGAAGGCATAACCGGGGTAGTAGGCGGGGTACGGCGGCCAGTAGTACGGCGGGTAGGCGGGGTAGCCCCAGCCGCCGTAGACAACCGCCGGCTCGTAGGCCGGCACGTAGATCACCTGCGGGTTGGTCGGCTCGATGCGGATGATCTTCGTCTCCGCCTGCTCGACCACGACCGTCTGCTGCTCGGTGGTCTTGAGGTTGCCCGAATCCTGAGCCTTGGCGCGCAAGCGCTGCACCGCGGCGAGCACGTCCTTCTGCTGGGCGAGAACCGCGTCGCCGAGCTTCTTGGTCCAGTCGAGCTGGTCGTTCATCGGCTCCAGGACCTGCGGAAAGGCCACCAGCGACTTCACGCTCACGTCCCACGACTGGTTCGCGACCGCCTTGACTGCGGCCTCGCCCTTGAGCGTGGGATTGGCCTTCAGCCAGCGCGCGGCCTGGACGACCTCCAGCGGATACGTGGAGGCCATCAACGCCTGAGACAGCACCGAATCGGGATAGAGCGCGATCGGCGCCACGAGGGCCTCGAGCTCCTCGGGCTTGAACGGCGCCGCTTCAGCCTGGGCACGCGCGCCGGACGATGCCGCGAGCAATGCGAACACGAGACACGCCCAGAGCATCCGGGTCATGCGTCCGATCGGAAGCTTCATGTCACTTCCTTCCTTTCGCCCGAGAAAATGCGTATTGTCCGGACAATGCACCCGGACGCTTCGAATGGAAATCGGGCGATGGGGCAATTGACAAACGCGGGAGGCTTGATCTCGGCCTACACGCACACAGGGGGTTGCGCTGGATCAAATCGGGCGGTGCTCCTTCTGGTGTCAAATGAAATGTGTCACAACAAGGAACTTCGATGAACATGCAAAGATTTCTGGGGCTCGGCGTGCTGTCGCTGTGCTTCCTGGCCGGTGGCGCGATGGCCCAGGACAAGGCCGCCAAGCAGGCCGAGGTGATCAAGAAGACGCAGGCGACGATGGAGCGCTTCTACAAGGAAAAGCCGGAGCTCAAGACCGCGGTCGCGAATGCACCCGGGTACGCGGTCTTCACCACCTACGGTTTCAGCTTCGTGATCGGTGGTGGCGGCGGCTCGGGCGTCGTGCATGACAACAAGACCAAGCACAACACCTTCATGGAAATGGGCGGTGCCAGCGTCGGCTTCCAGCTCGGTGCCGCACAGACCGAACTCCTGATCGTCTTCAAGACGGCTGCAGCGATGAACAAGTTCATCGATAAGGGCTGGGAGGCCGCCGGTACGGCCACCGCCTCGGTCGGTGCCAGCGGATCGACGGCAGGAGGCGGCAAGGGGGTGGCCGCCGGGGAAGAGGCCGAAACCTACACGCTGACCAAGAACGGCCTGCAGGCGGGTCTGGCGGTCGGCGGCTCGAAGTTCTGGAAGGACAAGGACCTCAACTGAGTCGTCGGCCAAGTCGAGCACGTGCTCAGTGGAGCGCGTGCTCGTCGCCGTCGCTGACGGGACTGGCCCTCTAGACTCGTCATTCGCTAGGGCGGGCGCTTCGCTCAACCCGGCTCACGGCTCGACGCGGTGAGGAGGGACCGGTTGACCGGATTGCGATGTAGGAAGCTGTCGCGAAACTCCTCGGGTACGTGGCGCGCGGCAACTTCGCGGACCCATGCCTGGCCGCGCTGCAGCGTTTCGCGCGCCGCGCCCCGCGCGGCCGGGTCCGAGTCGAGCGCGCGGTAGGCCGTCGACCACGCCTCGGCGAGGTACAGGTCCGACGGGTGGCACGCCTCGAGTTGCGCGAGCACGGACTGCGCGAGCGCGGCAGCAGCCGGCGCGTCGCCGCTGCGCACGAGGCCATCAACCTCGCGGATGCGCGCGCTTTGCGCCAGCGCCAGCAGGCCGAGCCGCATGGCCTCGGTGCGCGTCTGCCGGCACAGAGCCACACCTTCGTCAGGTGCCAGCTCACGCGCCAGATCGAGCTGGGCACCCAGGCGCAGCGGCGGGCTGCCCTCGGCACCGAGCAGCTCGAGCGCGGCCCGAAGTTGCATTGCACCCGGGCGGCCACGGGCCTGCTCGGCGCGCCCACAGATGGTCCAGCGACGCGCCCGCGTCGACCGCGGTAGTCCGTCGTCGCGCGCCAGCAGGTGGATCGCCCGGGCCTCCTGGCCGAGGTGCACGAGCGCGAGCGCGCGGTGGTTCTCGTTGACTGCGATCCACATCGGCGCGCCGCCGGCGCGAAAGTGCCGGCCCGCGAGCTCGAACGCCAGCAGGGCCTCGCGGTAGCGGCCGAGGGCGACGTACAGCATGCCGAGCACCGTGTCGTTGTGCGCCATCGGCGCGCCCACCGCGGTGCCCATGCGATCGCGCAGGGCGCGCGCGCGCTCGGCCTGCGCCACCGCACCGGCGATGCGGCCGACGTAGCCGAGGGCGCCGGCCAGGTTGGTGAGGTTGACGATGGTCTCGGCAACGTCGCCCAGTTCCTCGGCGAGCGTCACCGCACGTGCGATCAGGCGAACCGCTTCCGGCCAGCGCGCGGCCTGGCTGAGAGCGTGGCCATAGTCGGTGGCGAACTTGTAGCGCAGCAGCAGGTCGCGGCTCTTCTCGAAGCGCGGCTCCGCCTTGTGCAGCATCTCCACGGCCTGCGGCGCACGGCCGCTGTTGGCCAGGGCCAGCGCCTCGAGACGCACGGCGTCGAGCTCGGGACGCGACTGCCGGAGGCGGCGCGCCGCGGTGCGTGCGCCACCGGCCACCTCGGCGGCATCGACGAAGCGACTGGCCATCAGCAGCGTGCTGGCGCGGGCCAGCTGTGCCTGCAGCCGCTGTTCGTCGGTCGTCGCATCGAGCAGGAGCCGCTCGGTAAGGGCGAGCGCGGCATCGACGGTCCGCACGATGAGCATCGGCTCGACCGCGCGCGTGCGCAGAGCGAAGGCTCGCGCGGCGTCGCCGCCGCGACCGGCGCAGTCGATGGCCTGCTCGACCAGGCGCAGCTCGTCTTCGCGTCGCGAGTGGCGCAGCGCGTCGTCGGCGGCCGTCTCGAAGGCCGCGGCCGCCATGGCCCATTCCTGCGCCTCGCGCCAGTGCGAGGCGACGCGCGCGGCAGGCTTGCCGGCCGCCTGCAGGAAGGCGGCGACGGCGCGGTGCAGCGCTTGCGCGATGGCCTCGGGCACCGAGCGGAGCACGACTTCGTAGAGCAGGTCGTGGGCGAAGCCGCGATCGCGGATCACTTGCGCGGATTCGAGCTCGCGCCAGGCCTCGGTGAGCTCGATGACCGGGCGGCCGGCAACGTGAGCGGCCAGCTCGACGCTGAAGTCGAGCCCGGCGATCGCGGTCACCCGCGCGAGGGCGAGTGCCCCGGGGGTCAGCTGCTCGAGGCGGCGGGCGATCAGCGCGCCGACGTCGTGCGGCGCGGGCAGGGCTTCGGGCGGCGCGTCGAGAAGCCGCAGGCCACCGGCGATCAACGCGCGCAAGGTCTCGAGCACGAACAGCGGGTTGCCGCCGGTGTGGCGCCACAGCGGCTGCGCCCAGCGCGGGGCGTCGAGCCCGGGGATCTCCAGCGCTTCGAGCAGCGCTTCGACCGCGGCCGGATCGAGCGGCCCGAGCCGAACCTCGGTGAGCGCGTCGCGATCGCCGGCATGCCGCCATTCGTCGAGCAGAGCCGGCACGTCGCCCGCGCGGCAGCCGATGCACCAGGCGACAGGCGCGCCTGCGCCCCCGCACAGCGCGGGTAACGCGGCGAGCGTGGCCTCGTCAGCGTATTGCGCGTCGTCAAGGACGACGAGCGACAAGCCCGCCTGCGCCCAGGCCGACAGCGCGTCGGCGACGGCGCGTTGGAAGGCGCCTGCGTCGAGCCGGCCCGGGTTGGCCGTACCCAGTTCGGGAACCACGCGCGCGAGTTCGCCGCGCAGCCAGCCGGGCTGCGGCTCGCCGAAGCGCGCTGCCAGGGCGCGCAGCGTGCGCGCCATCACGGCGTAGGGGAGGCGCGCGTCGCCGGGCCGCGCGGGCACGACGATCGCACCCTCGACCCGGGCGGCGTGGTCCTCGAGCAGGCGCGTCTTGCCGATGCCGGGCTCGCCGCCGACGAGGGCCGAGCGCCCCGAGGCGAGCGCGGCAGCGAGCTGCATGCGTTCCCGGTCGCGCTCCACAAGACGGGGCGGGCGCAGGATGGCAATCGGCATCGGCGTCGCCTGCAGCGGAGGTAGCGCGCCGCTGTGCTCGATCAGCTGGGCGAGCTGCCGCGTCTCGGCGCCGGGAGCCACGCCGAGCTGCTGCAGCAGCGCCTGGCGGCAGCGCTCGAACGCACCGAGCGCGGCCGCGCGATCGCCGCGCAGGTAGTGCAACCGCATCAGCCGACGGTGGGCGTGCTCGAGTGTCGGATCCTCGGCCACTAGGCGCTCGGCGTAAGCGAGCGCCGGGGCGACGCGACCTTCGGCTTCCAGGCCGGCCGCGATCTCGGCCAGCGCGTCCAGCCGCGCGCGGCTCCAGCGCTCGCGCGCGCCGCGCACCCAGTCGTCGAGGCCGGGGCAGTCGGAGTAGTCGAAGTCACCGAGCAGCGGTCCCCGTGCGGCGTCGACGTCGCCGGCCAGGCGCCTCTTGACGGCGGCGAGGTCGTGCTCGATGCCGGGCGCCAGGGTCAGCACCTCGCCGGCGGGGATCACGTGGCAGCCGCTCCGGCGGCGCAGCTGGAACAGGCGCTGCCGCAGGCTGCTGCGTTGCCGGTCGGTGTCCGCTTCGCCCCAGAGGAGTGCGGCCGCTTGGCCGCGCGGCGTCGGTCCGTCGAGCGCGATCAGCGCCAGGAGCGCGGCCTCGTGGCGCTCGAGTTCGTGCACGCGGCCATCGCCCGGCGCGAGCCGCGGCAAGCCGGCGAGCTGCAGCCGGATCGTCGGCGGCGCGCGGCGCGCGACCGGCGCAGCCGGTCGGGCCGCCGGTGTCGGGGTGCGCGCTGTCTTCGCCAACGGCTGGCTCCGTCGCTTCGGCATCAGCTTCGCAGCGCCGCCTCGTGGCCACGCTGTTCGACCCGCCGGACGGTGCCCACGCTTGCCATGTCGGTGCCGATGCCGACTTGATCGGCTCGCAGCCAGTTCAGATGCGGCGATGTTAAATGCCAGCCCGAGCAGTTGCGCCAGGACCGCGTTCAGGATTCGCTTGCTAATGACCCGCGGCCGGCCGCCTGCCCCGGCGGCTGGGCGCTTCAGTGCTCGCGCATCGACCGCCGTGCCGCATTGACCAGCGGCTCGACGAGGAACTCGAGAGCGGTCCGGTCGCGTGCCCGCACGTAGACCTCGGCACCCATGCCCGGCTGCACGGCAATCGGGCCGGCCGCAGCCAACGCGGCACGATCGAGTTCGACGTGGATCAGGTAGTAGGCGGCGCCGCTCTGCCGGTCGGCCAATGCGTCGGACGAGACGTAGACCACCTTGCCTGCGATCAGCGGCGTCGTTCGCTGGCGATAGGCGGTCAGACGCACGTCGGCGGCGGCACCGGCGCGCAGCTCGGCGATCGAATCGAGCGGAACGCGCGCCTCGACCAGCAGGGGCTGACCCTCGGGGACGATGTCGAGCAGCGCGTCGCGAGGGCCGATGGCGCCTCCGGGCGTGGTCACGCGAAGGTCGAGCACGAGGCCGGATACGGGTGCGGTCACCACCTTGCGCTGCATCGCATCGAGCGCCGTGCGAACCTGCTCCTCCAGCTCGACCCGCCGCCCGGTGACGTCGCGCAGTTCTGCCGCCACGTCCTGCATGAAGGTCTCGCGCAACGTGGAAAGGCGCAGCTCGAGGTCGGCGGCGCGCTGTCGCGCCTGCGCCAGTTCGGCCTGGTTGCCGTCCATCCGGCTCCTGTATTCGGCCACATTGCGTTTCAGCTGCATGACACGGGTCTTGTTCACGAAGCGCTGCTCGAGCAGCTCCTCGTTCAGCTGCACCTCTTCCTGCATGCTGTCCATCGCGACGGCGAGCGACGCGTGCTCGCGTTGGCGCGCTGCCGTCTCCACGCCCACTGCGGCGATCTGCGCGGTGACCAGCCGAGCCTGCGCCTCGAGCGCGGATCGACGCGCGGCGAACAGGACCGATTCGCGCCCGGCAGCGTCGGCCAGCCGCGGCTCCGACAGCCTCGCCCGCAGATCCTCGTCCGGCGCCCAGGTGGCCGCGGCATCGCGCTCGGCAGCGAGCCGTGACTGGCGCATGCGCACGGCATCGAGCTGGCCGCGGGCGAGGTCGTAGCCCGCATCGATGCGCGCGTCGTCGAGGACGACCAGGGCCTGCCCCGCGGTCACCCGGTCGCCCTCGCGAACCAGGATGTCGCGCACGGTGCCGCCGTCGCGGTGCTGGACGGTCTTGCGCTGCGTGTCCACCTTGACCAGCCCCGTGGCGACCACCGCTGTGCCCAGCGGCGCGGCGACCGACCAGGCCGTCAGGGCCGCCGCGGCGATGCCGATGGCGGCGACGCCGGCAACGACGGCGCGCCGGCTCGCGCGAAGCCAGTCGGCGGTCAGGAGATCCGCGGATGGCACGGCAGCGGGCATCGCAGCGGCATTCATGGTTCGACCTGCCATCACAACTGCTGCAGCACCGGCACCGCAGGCTGCGTGGCCATGCCCGGTTCCGCCACCGTGGCCGACTTGTCCTGACGAACGCCGATGCGAACCAGGGCGCCGTCGCGCAGCTCGAGAATGCGGTCGACCAGCGCCAGGACCTGCGTGCGCTGGGTCACCAGGACCACCGTGACGCCGGCCTGGCGCAGACCGGTGAGCGTCTGCGCGAGCGCCTGCTCGCCGGCGATGTCGAGGCAGGCATTCGGCTCGTCGAGGACAACGACGCGGGGCTCGCCATAGAGGGCACGCGCCAGCGCCACGCGCTGGCGCTGGCCGCCCGACAACATCTGGCCGCCCTCGCCCACCGGTGTCAGGTAGCCGTCGCGCAGCTGGACGATCAGCTCATGGGCGTGGGCCCGGGCCGCGGCAGCGACGACCTCGTCCTGCGCTCCGTCGGAGAAGCGGGCGATGTTTTCGGCCACCGTGCCTGCCAGCAGCGCGACTTCCTGGGGCACATAGCCGATCTGGCGACCCAGTCCTTCCGGCGTCCATTGCCCGATGTCGGCACCGTCGATGCGCACGCTGCCCGCGGTGGCCGGCAGGGCGCCCGTGATCAGGCGCGCGAGCGTGGACTTGCCCGAGCCGCTGGGTCCGATCACGGCGACGATTTCGCCGGCGACGATCGTGACGTTGATGCCGTGCAGGATCGGCCGGGTCGTTCCGGGCGCGGCGTAGCACAGGTTGTCGAGCACGACGGCACCGGTGAGCGCGGGCAGCGCGTCGAAGTGCCGCGGCACCTCGAAGGCGAGGAGCCGATCCAGCCGATGCAGTGCCGCGCGTGCCTCGACCAACGATTTCCATTGCGCGATCAGCGTCTCCACGGGCGCGAGGGCGCGGCCGAGGATCACCGTGACGGCGACCATCACGCCGGGCGTCGCCTTCTGCTCGATGACGAGCCAGGCGGCCACGCCCATCATCGCCACCTGGACGCTCTGGCGGAAGAATCGCGTCGCGCTGTTGGCGAGCGAGCCCGCACGGTGCGTCGCCAGTTGCCGGACCTGGAGCTGGCGGCTCGCCGCCCGCCAGCGGGCGCCGATCGCCGGGCCCATGCCGAGCGCCCGCACCGGCTCGGCGCTGCGCATCACGCCGTCGACGAAGCGCGCCAGTTCGCGACCCTGGTCCTGCGCCCGCTCGACGCCGGCGCGGGTGGCCCGCTCGTTGCCCCACGCGAGCAGCACCAGCACGGCGGCGCTCGCGAAGGCAAGCTCGCCGAGCAGCGGATTGAAAAGGTAGATGAGCCCCACGTACATCAGCATCCACGGCGCATCGAAGAGTGCGACCAGGCCGGGGCCGGAGACGAAGCCGCGCAGCACGGTCACGTCGCGCATGGCGCCCGCCTGCTGCGCCGCCGGGACGCGGCCGATGCCGTCGAGCACCCGGCCCAGCACCTGCGTGCCCACCCGATCCTCGAACAGCAGCCCCGTCAGCGCCAGCAGGCGACTGCGCACCAGGTCGAGCGCCCACATCAGCAGCAGCGCGGCGCCGGCGAACAGCGACAGCATCACGAGCGTCTCGAGGCTGCGCGTCGAGAGGACACGATCGAACACCTGCAGCATGTACACCGACGGCGCCAGCATCGCCAGGTTGATGACGAAGCTGAACGCCACCGCCGCGACGAACAGTCGCCCGTGGGGGCCGACGATGAACCGGATCATTGCGTTCGGACTCGCAGTGCGGATGACATGGCTTCGCGAGCCGGGTGCATCACGGACCGAACACGTAGTCGCTCAGCGCCGTCTGGTCGCCGTTGACCAGGGCGATCTGGGTCAGCTCTGCGGCGCTGACCAGCGCGTCGGCGTCCGCTGCGTGAAACAGGAACAGGCCGGTCTGGGTGCCGTTGTCGACCGCGAACAGAACGTCGGCTCCCACCGCATAGGCGGCGGTCGCCGAACCGATCTGCGCGGCCGCGCTGGTCGGGTCGATCGCGCCGACGATGTCGGTCGTGAAGACGACGAGCTCCGCGGCGTTCGAGAAGCCGCCTGGCGCGGCCCGCACGACAGCGTTCTCGACCGTCGTGTCGCCATCGCCCACGTGCACGCCGGCCATGCTGAAGCGGAAGGTGTCGGTCGCGCTGTGCCAGTCGGTGATGGTGTCGAAGCCGCCGACGCTGCTGTCGAACACATAGGTGTTAGCTCCGCCGCCACCGGTGAGGGTGTCGGCCCCGGACCCGCCGTTGAGGACGTTGGCGGCGGTGTTGCCGACGATCACGTTGTTCAGCGCGTTGCCGGTACCGTTGACGGCCGCTGCCCCGGTGAGCGTCAGGTTCTCCACGTTGGCACCCAGCGTGTAGGTCAGCGAACTCTTCACGGTGTCGGTGCCGGCATTGGCCGCTTCGGTGACCGTGTCGCCGGCGTTGTCGACGACGTAGGTGTCGTTGCCCGTGCTGCCGGCCATCGCGTCGGCGCCGGCGCCGCCATCGAGGGTGTTCGCGCTGGCGTTGCCGCTGATCGTGTTGTTCAGCGTGTTGCCGGTACCGAGGCTTGCCGTTCCGCGCAGGATCAGGTTCTCGACGTTCGCGCCGAGGGTGTAGTTGACATAGCTCACGACCGTGTCGGTACCCGCGGACGCCGCCTCGGTGACGAGGTCGGTCGCCGACTCGACGATGTAGAGGTCGTTGCCCGTGCCCCCGGTCATGGCGACGCCGCTCGTGCCGTCGAGCACGTCGTTGCCCGCGCCGCCGGAGACCGCGTTCGACCCGGGCTGACCCACCAGCACGTCGGCGCTGCCGGTCCCGGTGTTGAGCAGCTGCCCAGCGGCGGGCGGCCCGTCGTTGTCGAGGATGGTGCCGATCACCGAGGACGTGCCCACGGTCGCGTTGACCGGGCTGAAGAGATTGAGCCCGAAGGTCTCGGTCGGCTCGACGACGAGGTTGTCGAGCAGCGGAATCTTGATGGTGTGGATCGTCTCGCCAGGCTGGAACACGATGGAACCCGACTGCGCCGCGTAGTCGCTGCCGTTGAGAGCCGTGGCGTTGCTGTTGCTGTAGGACGCGCTCACGACCTGCGTCGACGGCGCGCTCAGCACGACATCGAATTCGAGGTAGGTCGAGCCTTCCGTGGCCGCGATGGACGAGGCGGAGATCACCGGCAGCGCGACCGTCGGCGCATCGCTCTGGGCGATCACCATGTGGCCGCGCGGATCCGCGATGAGCGCATTCACCGCGCCCGACAGCGTCAGGTCGAAGAACTCGGCCGGCTCGGCCACGGCGTCGTCGCGCAAGTCGACGTAGACCGACTTGCTGACCTCGCCCGGAGCGAACACCAGGGTTTGCGCCGCCTGGGCGCTGTAGTCGCTGCCGGCGGTTGCGTTGCCGTCGGCGGTCGCGTACTTCACCGTCACCTGGCTCGTGCTCGGCTTGTCGAGCGTGACGGTGAAGGTCGCGCGCGGCTCGGACTCGTTGACGATGCCATCGCTCACCGAGATGTTCGGCGTCCCGCTGGTCATGTCGTTGTCGAAGATCGAGCCGGTGCCGACCGCGCGCGCGATGGTCGCGTTGACCGCGCTGAACAGGTTCAGCGTCAGCACCTCGGTCGGCTCGACGCCGGCGGTGTCGAGCACCGGGATCTTCACCACCTTGGTCGTCTCGCCCGGGGCGAAGGTCAGCGTGCTCGACAGCGCGGCGTAGTCGCTGCCGTTGAGGGCAGTGATGTTGGAGTTGCTGTAGCTCACGTTGACCGCCTGCGTCGACGGCGCGCTCAGCGAGACCACGAACTCGAGGAAGGTGTTGGACTCGTCGGCCACCGCGTCGGTGGCCGTGATCAGCGGCAGCGCCGCCGCCGGAGCGTCGTTGGCACCGATGCTGGCACGCCCCGTCGGCTGCGGCAGCAGGGTGGCGCCCACCGGCGAGGACAACTTCAGGTCGAAGTACTCGCGGCCCTCGGCAAGGCTGTCGTTGATGAGATTCACGGTCACGACCTTGGACACTTCGCCGGGGGCGAAAGTCAGTGTCTGCGCCCCGGCGGCCGTGTAGTCGCTGCCCGCGAGCGCCGTGCCGTTGACGGTCGCGTAGCTGACGCTGACGACGCCGGTGCTCGGCTTGTCGAGGGTGACGACGAAATTGACCGTTCCCGCTGCCTCGTCCACCGTCTGGTCAGACACCCGGACCACGGGAGTTCCAGCGGGCTTGTCGTTGTCGAAGACGATCGCCTGTGCGAACGGCGTGGCGATGGTCGAATTGACCGGACTGAAGAGGTTGAGCGTGAACAGCTCCGTCGCCTCGAGCACGGCGTTGCCGATGAGCGGAATGTCCAGCGTCAGCACCGTTTGTCCCGGTGCGAAGGTGAGCGTGCCCGACTGCGCGACATAGTCGCTGCCGTTGAGAGCAGTCTCGTTGGAGTTGCTGTAGCTGAAGCTGACCGGCAAGGTGCTCGGCTCTGTCAGGCGGATGGTGAACTGCGCGAACGGGCGCGATTCATCGACATAGACGTCGTCGACAACGATGGGCATGGTGCAACCCTCCCGGTTGAATCAAGCGCACGACGCCCGACGCACCCGGGGGCCGTCGCGCATGGTTTGCTCCTGGGCGGCGGGTCTTGGGCAGCACCCGACGCCTTGCCGACGACTGTCCGCAGTCGGCGTTACTGAAGCGTTACTGGCCCCGCCGCGGGTGTCGTCCTGGATGAAAACGCATGTCCGCAGAAGCTGCGTCGCGATTCAGCACCGAATGGCGGATCCGTCCGTTCCGGGCAGGAATCCCGCCCGGTGAATTTCCGTACCTTTCGCGTACCGCCAACAAAAAAGCACCTGGCGTTGCCGCCAAGTGCTTGTTGTTCCAACCGAATTTGGTAGGCGCGATTGGACTCGAACCAACGACCCCCACCACGACTCACTGGCGTCCTCTGCATGGCAACCAGGATAGACAGCGTCGCCGCACGCGCCAAGCTGCTCGCCCGTCGCGATCCCTATTGGCAGCGACTCGACGTCGGCAGTTACCTCGGCGATCGAAAGATGACTGCCGACAGCGCCGGCAGTTGGGTGGCGCGTGCGGTGGACCGGGCCACAGGCAAGAAGCCTACGTACGAGCTCGGCCAGTTCACCGAGTTGCCAGCGCATGCGCGGTTCGGCGCGGCATCCAAGGCGGCGCGCGAGAGGTTCGAGCACTTGGGGCGTGGCGGCAGCGCGTCGCCGAGCACCGTGCGCCAGGTTTGCGCTCGTTACGTGGACAGCCAGCGAGAAAAGCTCGGCGAGAAGGCGGCGAAGGACGCGCAGGCCCGGTTCGCCAACTACGTTCTCAATGACCAGCGCCTTGCGAACCTCGAGGTGACGAAGCTGACGCCCGCGCATGTGCAGGGCTGGGTCAAGAGCCTGCGCTCGACCCGCAGCGGAGGCAACCGGGGCGAAAGACGTAGCGACTCCACGCTGAACCGCGATATCACTCCCTTCCGGGCGGCGCTCAATCTGGCCCTCGACGACGGCCTCGTCACATCCGATTTCGCTTGGCGCAAGGCACTGCGGCCCCTGAAGAACGTCGACAAACGCCGTGAGCTGTATCTGGACAAGCGTCAGCGGCGCGCGCTGATCAAGGCGGCGGGACCCGACTTTGCCGCGTTGCTGCGCGGCCTGGCACTCCTGCCTCTTCGCCCGGGCGCACTGGCCGCCCTCAAGAGCGGCGACTTCGATCGTCAATTGAAGGTACTGAAGATCGGAAGGGACAAGAGCGGCGCCGCACGCAAAATCATGCTGCCCTCTGAGACCGCGGAGTTCTTCGACCGCCATGCTTCGGACGAGTTGCCAGGCGCGCCCCTTCTCTCTCGTGCGGACGGCAAGGCGTGGAACAAGGACTCGTGGAAATGGCCGATCAAGGCAGCGGCGCAGGCTGCGGGCCTGCCTGCTGGCACCACCGCCTACACGCTGCGCCACTCGACCATCAGCGATCTCGTGCACTCTGGGGTCGACTTGCTGACGGTGGCGCAGATCAGTGGCACCAGCGTGCGGATGATCGAGCAACACTACGGTCATCTACGTAGCCGTGTCGCGGTGCAGGCGCTCGCAAGGCTGGCGGTGTGAACCGGACTGTGCGATCCGACTACATCACTACCACAACGCATGGGCGGCTTCCGCTCTGAGTGAGGGTGGTGGACGTCTTCACGCGCCAGGCGTTGGCCACTGAAGCTGGCCTCAAGCTCAAAGGAGAGAACGTGGTCGAGGTCCTCAATCGTCTGGTGGCGCGGCACGGTGCGCCCAGGTACGTCTTCGTCGACAACGGCAGCGAGTTCACGGGACGCCTGATGGACATGTGGGCGTACCACC
>Ga0207659_10001415_pt1 | contig 14293 bp, 10 predicted proteins | sample KBSM43metaG_FD_184330 | JGI IMG/M metagenome (GOLD analysis project Ga0207659, IMG submission 184330) | Miscanthus rhizosphere microbial communities from Kellogg Biological Station, Michigan, USA - KBS M4-3 metaG (SPAdes) (version 2) | ecosystem: Host-associated > Plants > Roots > Rhizosphere >...
GGGCCGCTATGTCACGGACACTGGTCACCCTGGTGGTCGCCGGCTCGCTGGCCGCGTCGGCTGCGGTGCTGAGCGGGCAGGCCCCGCAACGCCCCGATTTCACTGGCGTGTGGACGAACTACGTCGAGCCCGGAGCGGCGCGGGGCGGCGGACCCGGCCGCGGTGGCGGGCCGCCCTTGCCCCTGACCGAGGAGGCCCAGAAGAAGGTCGCGGCCTACCGCGGCCTCATCGGCACGAGCGGCGATACACCCGGCGGGCACTGCCTGGGCACCGGCATGCCCGGCTCGATGCTGGGGTCGGGCGGCTACCCCATGGAAATCCTGCAGCGGCCCGAGCAGATCAACATCACCTACGAGGCGCACAACGAAGTGCGGCGCGTGTATCTCGGCGATCGCATCGTGCCGATGGGCGACCGCGTGCCGGGACGCAACGGGCACTCGAGCGCGCGCTGGGAAGGCGACGCGCTCGTGGTCGAGACCACGCACCTCGTGGAACAGGTCGAGCAGCGCTACGCCCACAGCGACCAGGCGAAGATCGTCGAGCGATATAGCCTTTCCACGGACAGCCGCGGGACCAAGGTGCTGACGGCCGAGATGACGCTCACCGATCCGGTTTTCTACACGAAGCCGGTGACCGACACGAAGAAGTGGGCCTACGTGCCGAACGGGCACCTGCTGCCCTATGAGTGCGCCGAAGAAGGCTGGCGCATCCACCTCGAAGAGCTCGAAAAAAAGGCGAACACGCGCAAGGAGTCGAAGTGATGAAGCAGCTGGTCTCTTTCGTGAGCGCCCTCGCGCTCGTCGTGACACTGGGCTCGACCGCCAGCGCCCACCACTCCGCGGTGCAGTACGACTTCGGCAAGACGGCGACAATTACCGGCGTGGTCGTGAAGTTCCAGGCGATCAACCCGCACATGCGGCTCACGCTACGGGTCACCGACGAGAAGGGCACGCGGGAAGTGGAGCTCGAAGGGCACAGCACCAACAACATGTACCGGGCCGGCTACCGCGACGGGCTGATCAAGGTCGGCGACAAGATCACGGTCAACGTCGCGCCGCTCCGCGACGGCACCGAAGGCGGCTACATGGTTGCGGCCGTCACCGCCAGCGGCACCCGTTTCGGCGTGCAGTCGGCGGCCGAACGTGCGCGCGAACAGCAGAAGGCGGAAGGAAAGTAGGGGCCGCCTTCAGGCGGCCCTGGGCCGGCTAAAGCCGGCCCCTACGTCTTGGCCCGGGGCCGGCTCAAGCCGGCCCCCACGTCTCACGTCTTCCGATAACTCTTCGCCATCCGGCGGCCCACGCGCTTCACCAGCCACTGCGGGACGTAGCGCACCGCCAGGGCGACCGCGCGGTTGACGCGGCCGGTGACGTGAATCGCCTCACCGGCCATCACCGCGTCGTACCCCTGCTCCGCCACGGTCGCGGCGTCCAGCCACATCCAGTGTGGCAGCCCACGCATCTGCTCGCGCGTGCCGGTGACGTCGTGGAACTCGCTGAGGGTGAAGCCCGGACAGATCGCGGTCACGTGCACGCCGTGCGCGCGGCCCTCGTGTGACAGCGCCTCCGAGAACTTGATCAGGAACGCCTTCGACGCGCCGTACAGGGCGTGGCCCCCCGGTGCCGGCACCAGGCCCGCCAGCGACGCCACGTTGACGATGCGGCCGTAGCCGCGGTCGAGCATTCCGGGCAACAGGCGATAGGTGAGCTCACACACGCCCGCGACCATCACGCGGAGAAAGTCCTCGTGCACCTGCCACGTGACCGCGTTGTACAGCCCGGGCACGCCGTAGCCGGCGTTGTTGACCAGCACGTCGATGACCAGGGCGCGCTGGTGCAACTCGTCGCACAGGCGCGCCGCGCTCGACGGATCGGCGTGATCCACCGCGAACACGTGGACCTGGACGCCGTGACGCTCGCGCAGGCCGGCAGCCACCGCCTGCAGCTTCACCTCGCGGCGGGCGGTGATCACGAGGTCGAAGCCGCGGGCCGCGAACACTTCGGCGAAGGCGGCGCCAATGCCGGCCGATGCGCCGGTGACGAGCGCGATACGTCGGGAGCTCACGGCTTCATGATAGCGTTCGGCCATGAGCCGCCTTGCGGTGCATGCCCTGACGATCGCGGCACTCGCCGGCGTCACGGCGGCACAGGCGGTACGGCCACAGCCGGCGACGGCGCCCTTCACGGTGGCCGAAGCCACGATCGCCGACATGCGCACGGCCATGGAGCGAGGCCGCACCACGTCGCGCGCCATCGTGCAGCAGTCCCTCGACCGGATCGCGCGCTACGAAGGCCGGCTCAACGCCGCGATCACCGTGAACCCGCGGGCGCTCGAGGACGCGTCGGCGCGCGACGAGGAACGGCGTCGCGGGCGCGTTCGCGGGCCGCTGCACGGCATCCCGATCGCCCTCAAGGACAACATCCACACCACCGACATGGCGACCACCGGCGGCGCCCTCGCGTTCGCCGGGCTGATCCCGCCGTATGAGGCCACGCTCACGACACGGCTGCGCGCCGCGGGCGCGGTGATCATCGCCAAGACCGTCCTGACCGAGCTCGCCAACTGGGTGGCGAGCGACATGCCGACCAACTACTCGTCGCTCGGCGGCTTCGGCTTCAACCCGTACGACCCGCGCCTCGATCCCCGCCCCGGCTCCGACGGCCGGCCGGTGCTGCCGCCGGGCGGCTCCAGTTCCGGCATCGGCACCGCGGCGAGCTTGTGGGCCGCCAACGTCGGCACCGAGACGTCGGGCTCGATCCTCAATCCGGCCAGCCGCACCATGCTCGTCGGCATCAAGCCCACGGTGGGGCGGATCAGCCGGTACGGGGTGATTCCCATCACGGCCGATCAGGACACGCCGGGTCCGCTGGCGCGCACGGTGGCCGATGCCGCCACGCTGCTCGGAGCGCTCGAGGGCGACGCACCCGACCCGCACGATCCGGCCACTCGCGCCTGCACCGCGCCGCCGCGTCGCGACTACACTGCCTTCTTGCGGCCTGGCGCCCTCAAGGGCGCGCGCATCGGCGTACCGCGAGCCTTCTTCTACGACCCGGTGCAGATTCCGGGCTCACGCGGAACGGCCGGGGGCCTCGGCGAGGCGGAGCGCGAGGTGATGACCGCTGCGATCGCGGCACTGACGCAGGCGGGCGCCATCATCGTAGACCCGGCCGATTTGCCGTCGGTGCGCGCACCGGCCGGCGACACCCTGGACGACTGGCCGGTGTGCAACGGCCTCTCTGGCGCCAAGGGACGCGACGGCCGCTGCTCCACGGTGTTCAAGTACGGCATGAAGCGCGACTTCAATGCCTGGCTGACCTCGCTCGGCGCCGCGGCGCCGGTGAAGAGCCTCACCGAGCTGCGGGCGTGGAACCGGGCGCACGAAGCCGAGGGCACGCTGAAATACGGCCAGGCGCAGCTCGACATCTCCGACGAGGTGGACCTGGACGCCGACCGCGAACGCTATCTGCGCGACCGCGCCAAGGACGTGCGGCTGGGCGGCCGCGACGGCATCGACGCGGCGTTGCGCGCCCACCGGCTCGACGCGCTGCTGTTTCCCGGCCCGTTCGGCGCCGCGGTTGCGGCCAAGCCTGGCTACCCCACCGTCATCGTCCCGTTTGCCACCGTGCCCAACACCGGGGCGGGCGGCGTGCCCGGCTTCGAAGCGCAACCCAGCCCGTTCGGCGTGAGCTTCACCGCGGGCGCCTGCAGCGAGCCGCGCCTGATCGCCCTCGCCTATGCGTTCGAGCAGGCGACGAAGCGGCGCCGGCCGCCGGTGCTGGATTGAGGGGGCGCAGGCGGGGCTGAAGCTCCGCCCTACGTCCCGCCCCTGCGAGGACTACGAGGACAACAGCTCGCGGATCGCCTGCTCGAGTTCGAGCTTGGTGAAGGGCTTCTGGATGAAGCGCACGTGCTCGTCGGCAAGCGCCTGACGGATCGCGCTGTGGGTGGTATAGCCCGACATGAGGATCGTCTTGAGACCGGGCATCGTCAGGGTGAGCCGCTCCCGCAGCTCGGGGCCTGTCATCTGCGGCATCACGACGTCGGTGAGCAGCAGATCCGGCACCACTTCGCCGTCGACCAGGCGGGCAATCGCCGCGGCCGGTGACTCGGACGCCAGCACGGTGTAGCCCAGTGAACCGAGCAGAACGCTCGTGAGGTTCCTCACCATCTCGTCGTCCTCGACGAGCAGGATCGTCGCGCGGTGCGGCAGTACGACGGCCGGCGGTTGCGGCGGCGCGACCGGGCGCACCGTCGCCCGCGGTGCGTTCCGTGCCGCATCCCCGGTGGCCGGGGTCATGTACAGCCTGAACGTGGCGCCGCGGTCGGGCTCGCTGTCCACGTCGATGAACCAGCCGTTCTGCTGGACGATGCCGTACACAGTGGCAAGCCCGAGGCCCGTCCCCTTGTCCACTCGCTTGGTGGTGAAGAAAGGCTCGAAGATGCGCGGCAGGATCTTCGGCTCGATGCCGACACCCTCGTCCTGTACCGACAGGGTGACGTAGGGACCAGGCGAGGCGCCGGGGACCTCGAGCTGCGACGCGGGGTCGAGCGTCACGTTGGCGGTCGTCAGCGTGATCGTGCCGCCGCGCGGCATCGCGTCGCGGGCGTTAACGACCAGGTTCAGCAGCACCTGATCGATTTGCGACGGATCGCACAGCACCGGCCACAACCCGGTGGCCGGCCGGAAGTCCACGGTCACGTGCTCGCCGATAAGGGTCGAGAACAGCCTGAAGGTCGCGGCGATCTGCGCGTTGAGATCGAGCACCACGGGCGAGATGATCTGCTGGCGCGAGAACGCAAGCAGCTGGCGCGCCATCTCCTTGGATCGCAGCGCCGCCTGCTCGACCGCCGCCACTTCCTCTCCCAGCGGATGGTCCGTCCCCATCTGCATCTTCATCAGATCGACGTTGCCGAGCACGACCGTGAGCATGTTGTTGAAGTCGTGGGCGATGCCGCCGGCGAGCCGGCCGATCGACTCCATCTTGCGGATCTGCTCGAGCTGATGCTGCAGCCGCTCGCGCTCGAGTTCGGCGCGCTTGCGATCGGTGATGTCGCGGACGATGACCAGTGCCTCGCCCTCGGCGGCCGACACGACGCGCGCCTCGAAGTCCCGCTGGTCCGATCCCGACCACAGCCCGTACTCGAAGTCGACGATGGTGCCGGTCGTCAGCGCCGACCGCACCGCCTCCTGCACCCGCGCGGCCAGCGGTTCGGGCAGCGCCTGGCCGATGTGCTGTCCCGGAATCCAACCGAACGCCGGCACGCCCTCGCTGCCGTGGTGCGGGTGGTAGCCGAGCACGGTGCCGTCGCCGCTGACGCGGAAGAAAGCGTCGGGCACCGCGTCGAGGATGGCGCGGTTCTCCGCGATGTTGCGCCGCAGCGAATCCTCGAGCGCCCGCCGTTCCGACAGATCGACAAACGCGCACATCAGGCAGAGCGGCTCTCCGTCCTGGCTCGCGACCACGCTGCCCGACACCTGCACGTCTACCACCGAGCCGTCGCGGCCGCGGAAGCGCCCGGTGCCGTTATACCGCTTCGTGCGCCGCAATTCTTCGAGCTTGGCCTGGGTCTCGTCCGGCGACCCGACGAACTCCGTGATGGAGTGGCCCAGGATCTCCTCCCGCGTGTCGCACTGCGCGAGCTGGCGGAAGGCGTCGTTGACGTAAAAGATTCGTCCCTCTAGGTCGCCCAGACAGATCGCCGCCGTGGACGACTCGACGGCAAAGCTCTTGATGCGCAGGTCCTGCTCCGCCTGGCGGCGCGCCTGCCGCACCTGCTTCTGCTCGAGCGCCTGCACCACCGCCTGCCCCAGCCGCTTGATGTGCTCCTTGATCACGTAGTCGACGGCGCCGGCCTTCATGCACTCGACGGCCGTGTCTTCGTTGATGGCCGCGGTCACGATGATCACGGGGGTCAGCGGGGCGTGTTCGCGCGCCAGCCTGACCGCCGCCAGGCCATCGAAGGCCGGCAGGACGTAGTCGGAGAGGATCAGGTCAGGCTGGAACGAGTCGAGCGCCGCGCGGTAGCTGTCGGCCGTATCCACGCGGGCAAAGGTGCAGTGGCTCAGTGCCCGCTTCACCTCGCGCTCGGCCAGCTCCGCGTCGACGGCGCGGTCCTCCACGATGAGCACCCGGACCGGTGCGGCGGCTGCGTCGCTCACACCGTCACCTGGTTGACCATCAGCCAATAGAAGCCGAGCTGGCTCATGATCTTCATGAAGGACTCGAAGTCCACCGGCTTGACGACGTAGCTGTTGGCGCCGAGGTCGTAGGCGGTCTTGATGTCGGGGTCTTGCTTCGACGACGTGACGATCACGACCGGAATGGCGCGCGTCCGGTCGTCGCTCTTCAGCTTGCGCAGCACCTCCAGGCGGTCCAGTTTCGGCAACTTGAGATCCAGCAGGATCACCCGCGGCCGCTCGGCGCCGGTACGGCCATAGACAATCTCGAGCGCCTCGACGCCGTCGTGGGCGACGATGATGTTGTTCGCCAGGTTGCTCTTGGCGAAGGCGCGCAGGGTGAGCTCGGCGTCGCGGGGGTTGTCCTCGACGAGGAGGATCGAGAGGGTATCGAGGGCGCTCATCGCGAGGCGCCGGGCGCCGGCAGCGCAAACGAGAACCGCGCCCCCCGGCCCACTTCCGCCTCGGCCCACACGCGCCCGCCGTGGCGGTGCACGATGCGCTGCACGATGGCCAGGCCGACGCCCGTACCGCTGAACTCGTAGTCGGTGTGCAGGCGCTGGAAGACACCGAACAGTTTGGCCTCGTAGGCCATGTCGAAACCCGCGCCGTTGTCGGTGACGGTGTAGATCACCTCGTCTCCCTCGGTCCGGCCGCCGACACCGATCACCGCCACCGGCTTCTTGCCGGAGAACTTGAGCGCGTTGGCGAGCAGGTTGATCCACACCTGGCGCAGCAGCGCCCGGTCGCCCTCGGCGTCCGGCAGGGCTTCTGGCTGGAACGTGATCCGCGTCCGGTCCTGGGCCGAAATAAGCTCCTCGAACACTTCGCCGGCCAGCGATGTCATCGCCACCGGCCCCGTCTGCATGGCCATGCGGCCCAGGCGCGAGAACATCAGCAGGTCGTCGATCAGCCGGCCCATGCGCTGGGCCTCGTTCCGGACCACGCCGCACAGCCGCATTCCTTCGGCGTCGAGCCGCGTGCCGTAGTCCTCCGCGAGGATGCCGGCGTAGCTGTCCACGGCGCGCGCCGGCGCTCGGAGGTCGTGGGACACCGAATAAGCGAAGGCCTCGAGCTCGTGGTTGGCGGCTTCGAGCTGCGCCGTGCGATCGATCACGCGCCGCTCGAGCTCGACGTTCAACTGGCGGATGGCCTCCTCCGAGCGCCGGCGTTCGGTGATGTTCCGCCCCACCCACAACACGTGCGTGCAGCGGCCGTCGGAGTCGAGCACCGGCTCGATGTGCGCCTCGACGATCGCGATGTCGCCGTCCGGCAGCGGAATCTCGAGCTCGTGCGAGACCGGTTGCCGCGTCGCCACGACCTGGCGGTAGGCCGGCATCTCCATCTCGATCTGCTCCGGAGACATGCCCTGCTCGGCCAGGACATCCTTGCGGTCGCGGCCCTCGACCGCCCTCGACACGCCGGGGAACGAGGCCGTTCGCACCATCCGGTACGCCTCGTTCGCCGAGACGACGACCAGCCGTCCGTCGCGGTCGACGCGGTAGAGCACCTGCGCGTCGGATGTGCTGTTGAACACCTTCGACAGCCGTTCCGCGCTCTCGCGCAGCGCGCGCTCGGACGCCTTCCTGGCGCTGACGTCGCGGATGACGACCACCGGGTACACCATGCCGTCGATGGTGTAGGTGGAGGCCGAGATCTCGGCGTCGAACTCGGTGCCGTTGCGACGCAATCCCTTGCTCTCGTACGAGCTGGGAGCGGGCCGCCCTTCCTCGCGCGCCTTGTTGATTGCCAGCACGCGCGGCAGCTCGGAGGCCGGCACCAGGCCTGCGAGCGGCAGCCCCTCGAGTTCGCCCGGCGAGTCGAACCCGTACATCTCGGCGGTCCCCCGGTTGGCGAACAGCATCCGCTGGTCCTTCGTGACGACGATCGCGTCTTTCGACGCCTCGAACACCGAGCGCAGGATCGCTTCGCTGCGGCGCACCTGCGCGTCCGCCCGCCGCCGCTCGGTGACGTCCTGGATCGAGCCGAGGAAGGCGACATGGGAGCCATCGGCCGCGCTCACCGAGTTGATCGACAACTCGGCGTCGAACGTCGAGCCGTCGCCGCGCCGCGCCGCCACCTCGCCCATCCACGAACCGGTCGTGTAGACGGACTCGCGGATGCGCGAGTGCTGAGCCGGATCGGCGATGAAGTCGAAGGGCTGCCGCCCCAGCACCTCGGTGTCGTGATCGAAGCCGTGCATGCGCAGCCAGGCCGGATTGGCGTAGGCGATCCGCCGGTCGAGGCCGATGATGAGCATGCCGATGACCCAGGAGGCGAGGGCGTTGTCCTTGACGCGCAGGTCGATTTCGACCTGCTTCCGGTCGGTGACGTCGGCGGTGGCGCCGACGGTGCGGGTGGGCCGGCGCGCCGCTCCGGTTCCCTCGAAATACGTCTGCGCCCGAGCATGAATCCAGCGAACTTTGCCATCAGTGGTGACGATGCGATGCTCGACCTCGAAGGAGCCGTCGCCTGAAGGATCGTGCGAGCGGGCGATCGCCGCCTGCACGCGATCGCGCTCTTCCGGGTGGGTGAGGGGGATGACCGATTCGAGCGGCACAGTGCCGCTCCCGAGGCCCCAGATCGCGTTCTGCTCGGGTGACCAGTAAACGAGCCCCGACGCGTGGTCGTGGTCGAAAATGCCAAGCCTCCCGAGGCGGACGGCCTGGCGGAGCCGTTCTTCGTTCGCAACCAGCGCCGTCTCGGCCTGCTTCTGCGCCGTGATGTCCAGGTTGGTGCCGAAGAATCGAAGGCGGCCGGTGTCGGTCCGCCTGGTGCACTCGACGAGCGAGCGGATCGTTGCGATGGTGCCGTCCGGCCGTACGACCCGGAACTCGATCTCGAACCCGGCGCCGGCCTCCGTGGCGCGCGCAAACGCGTCGCGCAGGCGCGGCACGTCGTCGGGGTGCAGGCGGGCGAACAGATCGTCGAATGACGCGACCGAGTCGGAGGGGAACCCGAAGAGTACCTTGTTGCCGTCGGACCAGACGGCGCCGCCGCCGTCGGCGTCGAGCGTGAAGTGGCCCATGCGCGCCAGCGTCTCGGCGCGGCGGAGGCGGTCCTCGCGATCCTGCAGCAGTTCGCGGGCGGCCCGCGCCTCGGTGACGTCGGTGATCGCGCCGATGACCCGGACGGCGGCGCGGCCAGCACCGGAACCTTCGAAGAAAGTCTGCGCCCGCGTGTTCACCCAGCGGACCTCGCCGCCGGCGCGGATGATGCGGTACTCGCAGCTGTAGCGGCCATCGCCGTCGCGGTCGTGGGCGCGGGCCACGGCGGCCGTTCGCCGAGCGCGGTCGTCGGGATGGGTGTAGTCGTCGAACATCTCGACGGTCGCGACCAGACCCTCGGGCCACCCGTAAAGCTCGTGCACCTCCGGCGAGCAGTAGACGGCGTTGGTACGCAGGTCGTGGTCGAACACGCCCATGCTGGAAGTGGGAAGACCCTGCGAGGAAGGATCGCCCGCGGCCCACGCGCGTTCCGGCGAAAAGGAGGAGCCTCTGGCTTCGATCGGTGACACCGGGTGACGGACCATGGCAACTCCTTGAAGTATCGAGTCCCACAGGCCGTGGGCGACCTTAGCTGAACGCTCCGTACGGCGTCAACTGCTTCCCGGGAACGGCGCGATGCCGACGAGCAGTACAAGGCGCTCGTTCGTGTCGTTCCTCACCCCGTGCGGGACGCCGGCCGGCGCCCAGATCGCATGCCCGGGCCCAGCCGATCGGGTCTCCCCGCCGACGACGAAGCGGCCGGTCCCCTCGACCACGAAGTAGAACTTGTCCTGCCCGGCGTGCTCGTGCAGGTGCTGCTCCTGGCCCGGCGACAGGCAGTTGAGGCCGAGCATCAGGTGGCCGCTGCGGAAAAGCGTGGACTTGAACTGCTTGTCGGGCAGCGCGCCGACGTGATCGCGGTAATCGGCAAAGGTGTTCATGGGCGTGTGTCCGCGGGTCACTCGACCCGGCGCAGGATGAAGCACTTCAGATAGTAGGTTTCCGGCACACCCAGCAGCACCGGGTGGTCGCGGCCCTGCATGCGCTTCTCGACCACGGTCACCGGCACCCGGCTGTCCACCGACGCGTCGTGCAGGATCGATCCGAAGAGGTCCTCGCTGATGTTGTAGGAGCAACTGCAGGTGATCAGAGATCCGCCCGGCGAGAGCAGCCGCATCGCGTGCAGGTTGATGTCCTTGTAGCCCGCGACGGCGTTAGGCACCGACGCCTTGTTCTTCGCGAAGGCGGGCGGGTCGAGCACGATTGTGTCGTAGCGCTCGCCGGCGCGTTCGAGGCGGCGCAGCTCGTCGAAGACGTTGGCTTCGCGGACCTCCAGCGCGGTGAGGCCGTTGCGCGCGGCGTTGGCGGTGATGTGCGCCACGGCGTCGGCGGAAATGTCCACTGCAGCAGCCGACTCGCACTGGGGCGCGAGCCGCAGCGCGAACCCGCCGTGATAGCTGAAGCAGTCGAGCAGCCGCCCGCGGGCGTACCGCGCCGCCGCTTCGCGGTTTTCGCGTTGATCGAGGAAGAGGCCGGTCTTCTGGCCGTGCCGCAGATCGGCGGCGTATTCCACCGGGCCCTCCCGCACGGCCACCGTGGCCGGGATGTCGCCGGCGAGGACGTCCACCCGCTGCTCGAGCCCTTCGAGGCCGCGCACCTTCGGATCGTTCCTGGCGAGAATGCCCGCGGGCTGCAGCAGGTCGGTCAGCGCGGCGACGACGAGCGGCGTGAGGCGATCCATGGCCTGCGACAGCGCCTGCACCACCAGGTAATCGCCGTAGCGATCGACGACCAGCGACGGGAGCAGGTCGGCCTCGCCGTGCACCAGGCGGCAGGCCGTGGCGTCGAGCGCCAGCGACGTGCGGAACGCGATCGCGCGCTCCAGACGCGCGCGGATGAGAGAGGGCAGGTCGGCCGCCCCGCCGACCGTGAGCATCCGGACCGCGATCTGCGAGCGGTCGCTGAAGAGCGCGGAGCCCAGCAGGCGCGCGCGTGGGCCCAACACCTCGACCACGTCGCCGCCCGCCGCGTCCACGCCGGTCACGTCCGCGCGGTAGATCCACGGGTGGCCGCCGCGGATGCGCTGTTCGCCGCGCGAGGAGACGGTGACGGTCGGCATGGGAGACGGGCGGGCCGGCTGCCCGGCGCCGTCTCCATTCTGTCCTATGATGCGCGCATGCTGAGCCGCCGCGCGTTCCTGCACACGGCCGTGGCCGGCGGGGTCGCCGTCGCGGCGGGCCATCGTTCATCCGCCGCCGAGTTCGACCTGGTCGTCAAGGGCGGCCGTGTCATCGATCCGGCGCAGCGCTTCGACGCCTCCGCAGACGTGGGCATCAGCGGCGGCCGCATTACGGCCCTGCGGCCGTCGATTCCCGCCTCGGCGGCCGCGGAGGTGTTCGACGCCGCGGGCGCCCTGGTCACCCCCGGCCTGGTGGACGTGCACACGCACGTGCGCTCGGCCGAGATGCCGGCAGTCTGCCTGTCGCAAGGCGTGACGTCGCTCGTGGACGCCGGGTCACGGGGCGCCGACCAGATCGACAGCGTCGTGGCCTTCGTGAAGCAGGCGCCCAACCGTGTCCGCGTGCTCATCAACCTGTCGCGCGCCGGTGTGATCGACGAAGGCGATCTGATGGACCTGTCACGGGCCGACGTGGCGCTCGCCCGCGACGCGATCCTCCGCCACCGCGACGTGATCGTCGGCGTGAAGGCCCGACTCTCGCGCAACGTGGCCGGCGAGCACGACCTCGACGCGTTGCGCCGTGCGCAGGAGATCGCACGGCCGCTCGGCCTCCCCGTGATGATCCACATCGGCCAGACGTTCTCGAGCATGCCGCAGCTGCTGGCGCTGCTGAAGCCCGGCGACATCGTTACTCACGTGTACGCTCCGGACCCCAACTCCATCTTCAACGGCAAGGGCGCCGTGCTGCCGGAGGTGCTGGCGGCGAGGCGCCGCGGCATCCGCTTCGACATCGGCAACGGACGGATCGGCCACTTCACCTGGGACACGATGGCTGCGGGCATCAAGGCCGGCTTCCTGCCCGACACCGTGTCGTCCGACTGGACCGATGCCGGCCGGGCCGAGCACGTGGTGGACTTCCCGAACGTGATGTCGAAGGTGCTGATGCTGGGGGTGCCGCTGCCGCAGGTGATTGCCATGGCCACCTCGAACGCCGCCGCGGCGTTTCCGGCGTTCAAAGGCCTCGGCACCCTGCGCGTCGGCGCGCCGGCGGACGTGTCGGTGCTGGAGCTGCGCGAGGGGTCGTTCGAGTTCCTGGACAACTACGGCGGCAAGCGCACCGGACGCCAGCGCTTGTTTCCGCGCGCCGCGATCTTCGCCGGCAAGCCCGCTTCCTGACGCCTTCGGCAGACGTTCCATGCCATGAGCCGTGAGCCCTGAGCCTTTACAATGCAGTATGCCGAACGTGACCCGCTCTCCGATGCTGCGGACGCTTGCCGAAACCGATCCTGAAATCGCCTCCGCCGTCACCAGCGAGCGCCGCCGCCAGTCCGAGGGACTCGAGCTCATCGCCTCGGAAAACTTCGTGAGCCAGGCGATTCTCGAGACCGCGGGCTCGGTGCTCACCAACAAGTACGCCGAAGGCTATCCCGGCAGGCGCTACTACGGCGGCTGCGAGTTCGTGGACGTGGCCGAGTCGCTGGCCATCGCGCGGGCCAAGGCGCTCTTCGGCGCCGACCACGCCAACGTGCAGCCGCACTCGGGCGGGCAGGCCAACATGACGGTGTATTTCGCGGCGGTGAAGCCGGGCGACACCGTGCTCGGCATGGACCTCGCGCACGGCGGCCACCTCACGCACGGCCATCCGCTCAACTTCTCAGGACAGCTGTACAAGATCGTCCCGTACGGCGTGCGGCCAGATACGGAACAGATCGACTACGAGTCGCTCGAACAGCTGGCGCACGAGCACAAGCCGAAGATGATCGTCGTCGGCGCGAGCGCATACCCGCGCATCATCGACTTCGCCCGGATCGGAGCCGTGTGCAAGGAGGTCAACGCGGTGATGATGGTGGACATGGCCCACATCGCGGGCCTGGTGGCGGTGGGGCTGCATCCAAGCCCGATTCCGCACGCCGACTTCGTCACCTCGACGACGCACAAGACGCTGCGGGGGCCGCGCGGCGGCCTCATCCTCTGCCGCGAGCAGTACGCCAAGGACCTCGACCGCGCGCTCTTTCCGGGCGTGCAGGGCGGGCCGTTGATGCACATCGTCGCGGCCAAGGCGGTGTGCTTCAAAGAGGCGCAGGAGCCTGGCTTCGCGGACTACCAGCGGCAGATCGTGGCCAATGCGGCGCGCCTCGCGTCAGCGCTCACCGCGCACGGGTTCCGGCTGGTGAGCGGCGGCACCGACAACCACCTGATGCTCGTGGACACGTTTTCGAAGGGCGTCACCGGCAAGGCCGCCGAAGTCGCGCTTGGCAAGGCCGGCATCACGGTCAACAAGAACGCGATTCCGTTCGACAAGAACCCGCCGATGGTGGCCAGCGGCGTCCGGGTCGGCACACCCGCGGCGACGACGCGTGGCATGTGCGAGCCGGAGATGGACCTGATCGCCAATCTGATCGCCCGCGCCCTCGCCGCGACTGACGACGACCTCGCCCTGGCGTCGATCAAGAGCGAAGTCGAAAAGCTCTGCGAGCGCTTCCCGCTGTACTGAATAGACGAGGCAGAATCGACGTAGGCGCCGGCTTCAGCCGGCCCGGGCCGCCTGAAGGCGGCCCCACGAAAGAAAAGATGTCCTCCAGTCTCACGGACGCGGTTTCGGCAATCTTCGACGAGCGCGGGACCCTCGCCGATACGCTGCCCGGCTTCGAGCCGCGCGACGGGCAGCGCCGCATGGCCGAAGCCGTCGCGTCGGTGCTCGACACCGGCGGCACGCTGCTGGCGGAGGCCGGCACGGGCACGGGCAAGACGCTCGCGTATCTCGCGCCGGCCATCCTGAGCGGTCAGCGCGTGCTCGTGTCCACGGGGACCAAGAACCTCCAGGAGCAGATCTACTTCAAGGACATCCCCGCGCTCGCCGCCGCGCTCGGCGTCACGTTCACCGCCACGCTGATGAAGGGGCGGTCGAACTACCTGTGCCTGCACCGGTTCCAGACGATGGAGGGCACTTAC
>Ga0207659_10001418_pt1 | contig 14282 bp, 13 predicted proteins | sample KBSM43metaG_FD_184330 | JGI IMG/M metagenome (GOLD analysis project Ga0207659, IMG submission 184330) | Miscanthus rhizosphere microbial communities from Kellogg Biological Station, Michigan, USA - KBS M4-3 metaG (SPAdes) (version 2) | ecosystem: Host-associated > Plants > Roots > Rhizosphere >...
GGAGGGAGGAGCCAGGATGATCCGTGCTTATGATCTCCTGCCCGAAGGTACCGTTCGAAATATGCGTGTTCACTACAACTTTTATCCCGGTCGAAGTGCCGACGGGATGAGCATCGATACTCAGGGTAATCTGTACGCCTCGGCGGGAATGCATCGCACGCGAAACACATCGGAGACGCTGGACACACAGTGCGGCGTCTACGTGATCTCGCCGGAAGGGAAGCTGCTCAAGTTCATTCCGATTCCAGAGGACTACATTACGAACAATGCGTTCGGTGGCGCGGACATGAGGACGCTCTACATCACAGCCGGAAAGACCTTGTACAAGGTGAGAACGGAGGTTGCGGGATTACCAAGGTAGGAGAGCGCCACCGTGAATAACCCCAAGCCAACTCATCGGCTGCGGAGTTGGACGTCAAACGGAATGTCATTCATAAAAATTTTGTCGTGGCGAGTGAGGCCGAAAAAATTACCTCATCGTCCTTCGTGTGCTGCTGAAGAAATTGGATTGCGTCGATGCGATTTTTATCGAGTTTAAGCAGGCAATGTCACGATGGCTTCATATGCCGCTGGATTGGGTCCCGGATCCATTCCCTGCCTGGGAATCGACAATGTCGGAAGTCTCGCCCTGCACTGCTTCTTTCCGATAGTCACCGCGACTAAAATACTTCTCAAGCCAGCAGTACAGCGCAATAAAGAGGTATCGGCTCCCCATTTCCCTGATTTTCAGCTTGGAGATCCCACTGCGCCGATTTCGCCAGGTTATCGGCATGACAGTCCAGGAATACCCCCGGACGATTGTTTTCAATGGAAGCTCTACCGTGAGATTGAAATGGGGTGCCAGAAAGGGCCGGCAGCCCTCAATCACCGTTCGACGATAGGCTTTGAACGCATTCGTGGTGTCATTTAGCCCGCTGTTGAACAGTATTCTCAGGAATAAATTGGCCATGCGGTTCAGAATCAGCTTATGGAAAGGGTAATCGATAACAGCGCCGCCCCGAATGAAACGAGACCCAAAGACTGCATCGGCCCCCTCGTTAAGCAGCCGCCAATATAAGACTACGTCGCGGCAGTCGTCGCTCTCATCCGCCATCATGATCACTGCGGCGTCCCCGGACATGTGATCGAAGCCGAACGTGACCGCTCTGCCGAAACCATGCTGTCCGGTGTTCTGATGCGCCTTCAAGGTGGGCACACGGGCGCTGGTTGCGGTTAGAACCCGCCATGTGTTGTCCGTGCTCCCGTCGTCAACTACCAGGATTTCGTGTTCGATATTGTGGAGGCGAAGTTCGACGTGCAGGTGCTCGACCGTGGACGCAATGCAGCCTTCCTCATTTCGAGCGGGAATGATTACAGAAAGGATCTGTAATGGTTCTTTCCTGAGTTGGGCTACCGACATCGCATTTGATAATACTCCGTCAACCACATAGATGCGTCTTCGTAGTTGCGGACTGAAAATTTGGGCAGCTACCAGCGTTAGCTAGCCCGGGATGAAACGCATCCCGAACCTCGATTCTGGATCACCTACCTCGCGATCGAAACGTTATCCAGTCTCCATCGGTCCCCATCGCCGCCGGCCGTAAAACTTATAGAGGTGAATGGAGTGTCCGAAACAATTCCGAAAAAGCTGTTATAACCGCTCCCCGCATAGGTGAAGATCTGGCTGAAGTCGAAAGAGTGTCCCTGCAGATGCAACGTCGTGTGATCGTTGCTGTCGGGCCCTCCCCCCTGGCCGAAGCCCTTACCATCGACAGAAAACACATCCGCCGCCCAGGCAAAGATCGGCGGATCGAATCGCAGTTCCAGAGTCTTCGTTACTGGACCCATTGTCTCGAATCGGAGTTCGAGGCCCTGAATAGTCTCGTCATTTCCACCTGCAGTCGATCCTGTTCCTGTAGTCCCGACGAACACACCTGTTGGATGGCGCTGGGGTGCAGTGTTTCCCGCCTGCGTGGAATAGCCGCCTGTCTGGCTGAAGAAGATGCTGAAGTGACCTACCGACGTCACCTTGTCTGCAGGGACATCGATGCTCACGCCTTGAAAGTCGTTCGTGAGGATCGACCCCTTCCGCGCCGTAACCGCAGCCGTCCACTCTGCTCGGCCGGTCTTTCCACGGCTGGCGTCATAGGCTGTGCGATTGTCTCCGTCAATGAAGAGCGTCAGGCGCGCAGCATGGAGAACACCAATCGCCAGGAGCAATACCCCGCACACAACCAACAAAAGTACACGCACAGTTTTCATGAAAACCTCAAGAGGCTGGAACCTGCGCAAACCTTATACCACGCCGAATGATCCGCATTGTACCGGGTCCAGGGCTCCTTCATAATTCCCGGGTGCGAATCTGGCAAAAGCTGAAGATCACCCTCGAAATGATCAAGTTCGAGCACACGATCTTCGCCCTCCCGTTTGCGTTTATCGGCGCACTCATGGCTGGCAACGGCCTTCCCAGCGGACGGCAGATCGCGTGGATCGTGGCGGCGATGGTGGGTGCAAGAAGCGCCGCGATGACGTTCAACCGGATTGTGGATTACCGTTACGATCGATTGAATCCGAGGACCGAGAAGCGCGCGTTACCGGCCGGCACAATTTCGATTCCCTTCGCCATTGCATTCACGGTCTTCATGTCCGCGCTCTTCATACTATCCGCTGCTCAATTGAATCGCCTCTGCTTCTATCTGTCATTTCCGACGCTGGCGATCCTGCTCTTCTATTCCTACACGAAGCGATTCACGGCGCTCAGTCATCTGTTTCTGGGTCTGGCTATCGGGCTAGCTCCGCTGGCGGCGTGGCTCGCGGTACGGGGAGAATTTGCATGGCCTCCCGTGTTACTCAGCGCTGCCGTGATGTTCTGGATTGCAGGCTTCGACATTATCTATGCGATGCAGGACCTGGAGTTCGACCGAAAGAACGGCCTTTTTTCTTTGCCGGCGCGTGTGGGGGCTGCGCCGGCATTGATGCTGTCGACCGTCTGTCATGTCGCCACGATCGCCCTGCTCCTCTCAACCGCACGCTGGATGCAGTTGGGGGGAATCGCGTTTGCTGGAATCGCGGTGGTCGCCGGCATTCTTTTCTGGGAGCACCGAATCGTGAAACCGGATGACTTGAGCCGCGTTAACGTCGCGTTCTTCTCACTGAACGGCTATGTGAGCATTCTTCTGCTGCTGACCTTTGCGACAGACATTCTGATGCGGTAATCGAAAGTTCCTCTTTATCCGCTGCTGCGTCATAATGACGCGCATGCTCCGAACAAAAATCTCGGCTGCTTCCGCCGCTTTGTTGCTGCTGATTGCACTCTCGATCCCGAGTGTTGCCATCGAGAAGGAACCATTGTCGGAGTACGCGTCCAGGCGCGCTCGCGTCGCGGCCGAGATCAAGGGAAACGCGTTGATCCTGTATGGCAATCCTGATAGCGATCTCGTGAAGTTCAAGCAGGAGGACAATTTCTACTACCTCACCGGGTTCAGCGAGCCAGATGCTGTCCTGGTGATCGACGCGACCGGCGAACAGCCCGAAGAGATGCTGTTTATCAAGCCGCGGAACCCGTCGCAGGAACGCTGGACCGGCGTCACAACATCCGCAGGAGCTGAAGGCCAGCGGAGCACTGGCGTGAAGTCGATCCAGGTCCTCAGTGAACTGGCCGGAACAATGGCCCAGATCACACAGAAGGGACGGAAGCTTTATACGCTCAGCGGCGACAAGCGCACCATGGATCAGGTTCGATCTCTTAACGGGACGGACGTCCAGAATGTCGCGCCGATCCTGGCGAATCTCCGGGTTCGCAAGTCTCCGACCGAACTGGCTCTGCTTGAAAAGACCATCAACATCAGCGTTACCGGTCAGGAAGCTGCCGCCAGGGTTATCGCGCCAGGTGTCTGGGAATATGAAGTGGAAGCTGCAGTGGAGTACGAATTTCGACGCCGGGGTGCGGAGCGCCCCTCCTTCCCGTCAATCATCGGTTCCGGGCCTAACTCAACGGTCCTTCACTACAACGCCAGCACCCGGCAGATGCAAGCGGGGGATTTGGTGGTCGTCGATATCGGATCCGAATACAGTGGCTACGCCGGAGACGTGACGCGAACCTACCCTGTGAGCGGGAAATTCACGCCACGTCAGCGAGAGATTTACCAGATCGTGCTCGATGCTCAGAAACAGGCTTTCGCCGCAATCAAGCCGGGTGTCACCATGCAGCAGGTTCATCAGGCCGCGTTCAACTACATCCGGTCAAAGGGTTATGAAAGGGAGTTCCCTCACGGCACGAGCCACTATCTCGGGCTCTATGTTCATGATGTCGGGCCCAGAATCGCCCTGGAGCCCGGCATGGTGATCACGGTGGAACCAGGCATCTACCTCGACAAAGAGCAATTGGGCGTCCGCATCGAGGACGATGTCGTGGTCACGGAAAACGGGTACCGCATGCTTTCGAATTTTCCCAGGGAAATCTCCGAAATCGAAGCTCTGATGGGACGCCCTTCCTCCAATCCGCAGCGGTAGGTTACAATTTCCGTTTTCGATATTGAACAGGAGTTAATTTCTTAATGATTCAGGCAACCCAACTCCGTCGGGGAAACACGATCCTGCACAACGGCCAACTGTTCCAGGTCGTCGATTACACCCACATCACGCCCGGAAACTGGCGGGGCATGGTGCAGACCAAGCTGCGAAACCTTCGAACCGGATCGATTATCGACCATCGCTTCCGCTCGGAAGACCGGGTCGAGAAGGCGATCCTGGACCAACGCGAAATGGAGTATCTCTATAAGGACGGCTCCGATTACCACTTCATGGATACGGAAAACTACGAGCAGGTCCATTTCGGCGACGACATGCTGGGCGACTCCTCTCAGTACCTGGTGGCGAATTCCAAAATCACCGTGCAGTTTTATGAGGGTCGCGCGCTTGGCATTGAACTACCGGCGACGGTGGACTTGAAAGTTGTTCAAACCGAGCCGGGAATGCCCTCCGCGACCGCCACCAATGTCCTGAAACCTGCGACGTTGGAGACGGGTCTGGTCGTTGGTGTCCCTCACTTTATTAAAGAAGGCGAACTCATTCGTGTTGATACAACTGAAGGGAAATACCTCGAACGTGTCCGCGGCTGATCCCTGGAGAAGATGAAGCGTCTAATTGCATCGACCTTCCTGGTTCTTGTTTTTCTTCAAAGCGACGTTGATGCCTGGCCCGCAAGCTCGTATCCCCGTATTTTTCAGGATGCCCGCCGTCCCTTGCCGCGTGCCCTCGGGACCTTTCTTAAAGACTTCGAGTCTGTGCTGATGAGTCCGTGCCGCGAGGTACCGGTCGAACAGGCGGTTCAGAAGGCGGTCGGTGAGCTGACAAAAAAGACGATGGATCCCAGGGAGGCTGTTGCGGCCATTCGTGATGCAGGGTGCGCCGCGGCAGAAATGAACGACCCGAAGCTCGATTCGATGGCCGCCAGCCAGGCGAATCGGTTCTCTGTCGTGTTCTACGGATTCGACGATCGTATCGTGAAGGGTGACCTGAACGGATTCCTCAAGGCCCGGAGGGAAGAAAGCGAACGGCTGCTCCAGAGATTGAGACGCTATTCGGAACTCCCGGATAAGACAACCGCCGTCGAAACTTCACCTCAATACGGAATCGCGTCGATCGCCTTCTCCCACGCCGTCACGGACGTTGCGAATATCTGGTACCACATCTGGAAGGAAGCGCACGGCGACCTTCGCTAGGAAAACGTTGTGAGAAAAATAGAGCGCGCCCTTATCAGCGTCTATGACAAGACGGGCATTGTGGAGTTCGCCCGCGGTCTGGCCGCACTTCAGGTAGAAATCCTCGCGACAGGCAGCACCTCCAAGCTTCTTTCGGCCAGCGGAATCCCGGTGCGGGACGTAGCCGATTACACCGGATTCCCCGAGATCCTCGATGGCCGCGTCAAAACGCTCCACCCCCGTATTGCGGGAGGATTACTCGCCATTCGCAGCAATCCGGAACACATGAGGCAGGTCGAGCAGAACCGGATCCAGATGATCGATCTGGTTTGCGTGAACCTCTATCCGTTTGCTGAAACGATTCGGAAGGAGGGAGTTTCTTTCGAGGAAGTTATCGAGAACATCGACATCGGAGGGCCGTCCATGATCCGTGCAGCGGCAAAGAATTTCCAGGACGTCGCGGTGCTGACTTCCCCGGAAGACTACGACGCCGTGCTCGAGGCCCTCAAGTCGGGTATTGGTGTGCTCGATCGCGAAATGCTGTTTAGCCTGAGCCGAAAGGCATTTCTCTGTACCGCTCGATATGACGCTCAAGTAGCTCACCATCTTTCTACGGTGGGAACATCGGATGGTGGTTCATTCCCGACAAACCTCTTCATGGACTTCGAAAAGATCTCCGACCTGCGGTATGGGGAGAATCCTCATCAGAAGGCTGCATTCTATCGTTGGGGTGGTCGCCGGCCTTTCGGCCTTGCCGCTTCGAGACAGCTCCAGGGAAAGGAACTCTCCTACAACAACATCGTGGATGTTGAAGCGGCTCTGGAACTGGTCCGGGAGTTCGAAGAGCCCGCGTGTTGCGTCATCAAGCATACGAATCCCTGCGGCACTGCCAGCGCAGCCACATTGAAGGAGGCGTACGTCAAGGCCTACGAGGCCGACTCCGTATCCGCCTTTGGCTCTGTTATTGGATTCAATCGCAAGGTGGACGCTGCTACGGCGAATGAACTTTCCAAACTGTTCGTGGAAGCCGTCGTTGCTCCCGAATTTGACGCCGAGGCGCTCAGCATTCTCTCCGGTAAGAAGAACCTCCGACTTCTTGCCGTGGAGTCCTTTGGTTCGGATGCCCACACCGGTGGATCAAGCCATCAGATTCGGCCGGTTTCGGGAGGAATCCTGGTACAGGACAGCGACAGCGGCCTCACCGGGCCCGACACCCGTATTGTCACGAGCCGCCAGCCATCCGATCAGGAATACAAGGATTTGACCTTCGCCTTTCGGGTGGTGAAGCACGTCAAATCCAACGCTATCGTTCTGGCACGCGGTGGGCAAACACTGGGAGTAGGAGCCGGGCAGATGAGCCGGGTGGATTCCGTACGGATCAGTGTCCAAAAGGCCGGGAACGCGTCCAAGGGAGCAGTACTCGCATCCGACGCCTTCTTCCCCTTCAGGGACGGTATTGACGAGGCGGGCAAGGCGGGAATTACGGCAGTCATTCAGCCAGGGGGGTCGGTCCGGGATTCCGAGGTTATCCAGGCCGCCAATGAGCATGGAATTGCTATGATTTTTACCGGCCTCAGACATTTCAAACATTAGCGACGAAGGGAGAAGTGCAAGGGCAGCTTCCTTCACCCGTGATATATACTTACAGGACGATTACAGTGTCCTCAAATCGACCTTAATGGACGGCGTATGAAAAGAGTTCTGCTGCTGGCATTTCTTTTGGCCCCGGGATCATCAGCGATGGCCCAGAATACTCCGGCGGGAATGACCGCGGCTGAAGCCAAAAAGGCTGAAGCCTACTTCCACTTCACCATGGCCCGGGTACTCGACCAGGAACAGGCATTCGACGAGTCGATTAAGGAATACCGCAAGGCTCTCGAAATCACACCAAACGATGCCGATGTCTATGCGGCAATGGCGCGAACCTACCTCAACCAGAAGAACAGGGAAGAAGCCATGAAGGCGGCGCAGAAGGCTGTTGAAATCAATCCCAACAACCTCGGCGCTCATCGATTGCTGGGGGACATCTATATCAGCGCGATTCAGAACCTCCAGAACAGCAGGCAGCCTGTAACCCCAGCGCAACTCAAAGACACACTGGACCGGGCGATCCGCGAGTTCGAAGAAATTGTTCGCATCGATCGGACCGGACGTGAAGGCTACCTGATGCTGGGGCAGCTCTATCGCATCAGCGATAGCCCGGAAAAGGCAGCGGAGATCTATCAGAAGTTTCTCAATATCGAGCCCGGTTCTGAGGATGGTGTTGTTGCGCTCGCGGGTCTCGCGATCGATGCAAACCACAATGCGCAGGCAATTGAACTGCTCAACGACTTTCTGAAGAGACAACCTGCGGCCGATCGGGCTTTGGAAACATTGGGAGATGCCTATTCAAACCTCGGGGAAACGACCGGGGCGGCAGATGCCTACAAGCGGGCGGCCGCGCTGAATGACGATCCGGAACTCCGGAACAAACTCGCGGATGCGTTGCTGGATGACAACCGCCTGGAGGAAGCAGCCACAGTCTTCGAAGAAATACTGCGCGAAGACCAGACCAACGCCGTGGTGTTGCAAAAGCTGGCTCAAATCTACCGCCGCCAGATGAAATACGCCGAAGCCCGCGAAACGCTCGGACGCGCGCTGCGACGCTCTTCAACGAACCCTTCCCTTCGCATTGACATGGCCCTCATTGACAGGGATGAGGGCAAGTTCGAAGACGCAGTACGGGGCCTTGAATCGATTCTCAAAGACAGCGAAAAGGCGATATACAGCCAGACAGACAAGGCTATCCGAATCCGTGCCTACACCCAGATTGGTATCATCCGGTCCCTTCAAACGCGGTTCGACGATGCGGTTGCGGCCTTCAGCAGCATGCGGGCTCTTGCGGACGCCAGCGATCGCAATAGAATCGATATGATGATCGCCGACACCTACAAGGAAGCGAAAAACATCGATAAAGCGGAAGCGACAATCCGCACGGCAATGCAGGAATCTCCCAACAACAAAGACCTGCAGATCGCCTACGCCGATATCCTCTCTACGCGGGGACGAACCGATGAGAGCATTCAGCTTCTTCAGCGGCTGTCCGCTGGCCAGACCCCGGATATGGAACTCGTATCTGCGATGATTGGCGTTTACGAGCAAGCCCGGCGATTCACCGACGCGCAAAATACGCTGGACGCGGCAGCCCGGAATTTTCCCGATGAGAAGCAGATTCACTTCCTCCAGGGCGCGTTATACGAGCGTCAGGACAAGGCGACGGAAGCGGAACAGGCATTCCGACGGGCCCTGGACCTGGATAAGAACAATCCCTCCGTTCTGAACTACCTAGGCTACATGCTGGCGGACCGCAACATGAAACTTGAGGAAGCCCTGACGATGGTCAAGAAGGCCGTCGACACGGACCCCACCAACGGCGCCTTCCTCGACAGTCTCGGCTGGGTGTACTTCAAGTTGGACAGGCTCGACCTGGCGGAACAGTTCCTGAAACGGGCGGTTGCCTTCGCCGCCACAAACGCAACCATGTACGACCATCTCGGGGACGTTTACTACAAGGTCGGTAAGTTTCAGGATGCTCAGGCAACCTGGACCAAGGGCTTGCAGTTCGCAGACGAACCCGAGGAAGCTACGCGAATGCGCCAGAAGCTTGAGCAGGTGAAGTCGCAGGCGTCCATTCGTTAACTTTTTCTGAACCCTTCATTTCCATCGGTTGTCCCTAACTAGAGACACGCTGGCGGTCTCATATGAATGAATAGGGCACAAGCTCAAGCTGGCGTTACTGACGCGGAATTCGAGTTGGCCGCCCGTGAGAGCCGTTCCTTTCTCATGCAGATCGCAGTTGCTTCGGCCCGGAACCCGATTGACGCGGAAGATATTGTCCAGGAAGCACTTATGCGAGGCTTCCGCGGCATTCGACGCTTTCGGGGTGATTGTCCCCTGCGGGTATGGCTGTCGCGAATCGTCGTGCGCGTGGCGATAAATCATCATCGCAGCCTGTCCCGGCGGCTAAAGCGTTGGGTCTTTTTCGGAGACTTCGAGGTAGACCCGGAGGGGGGCACGATCGAATTTGACCCGCCGGACAACTCCATGAATGTGCCCCGAGAGGCGATGATGGATATGAACAAACACGTAAGCATGCTCCCCGATGAGTTCCGCATGCCCCTGCTGATGCTGGCGATCGAAGGGCTGACAATACCGGAGATTGCTGCGATCCTGGAGATCCCCCCGGGCACTGTGAAATCCAGGATTTTCTACGGAAGAAAGAGACTCAGAGACGGGCTGGAAAGTAAGAGAAAACGATAATGACGAAGTGTGAATGGCTTAACTCAAAACTCGAAACATATTATTGCGATGAGCTTACCGGAAACGACCTTCGGGAGTTTCAGGACCACCTGGCATCGTGTACGGATTGTCGCCAGCAGCTGGAATCCTTAAACCAAATTGATCCATTGGTCCGCGGGGTGTTGCAGCACCGGCTTGCCATCGCCCAAATGGCAGCCCGCACTCGTACTGGGCGTCCACGAGTCTTTAAGTGGGCTCTTGCCGCCGCAACTACCCTTGCAGTCGCTGGCGTGTTGCTGGTCATCGGAGTGAGATCCGTACAGGAATCACCTGCGCCACCCATCGCGGTTCATCCCCCCGCCCTTCAAAGCCCGATTGAAACGGATGGAATCAAGAAGAGTTCCGCGGAGGAACAAAATGTCAACCTGGGGAAACCCCTCGATGGAACGCCGGTTCAACCCGTTCCTCAGCCGTATCTCGATGATGCGCTCCCCAATGGTCCAGAGTTCGCCATCGCAGACGCGGGGCAAACGTACACGCTTGAAGCGTATCGTGGGCGGGTTCTGCTCTTTGCTGTTGTCTCCTCCGATCAGAAGCTTGCCGTGAGCACCCTTGAACAGATTTATGAGGCCTTCGGGTCGAATGGCCGTGTCCGAATCCTCGGCGTCGCTCGCCACCGTGATGATGACTTCAGAGGAGCGAAGTTTCCCCTGTTCGTCAACAACGGATCCAAACTGCTTGGCGCCAAAGCGGGAGAATTCAGGATGCTCGATGCCACAGGCAAGACCAAACTGGAAGGATCCCTCGCAGACCCGGCGAGCGCTGCGCGGATCAAGAGCGAGCTGGGGCAACTCGGAATACGGTAGTAGCAAGTGCAGGCGGCGGGTTAGAGTTCCAGACGAATCAAATCCTCGTACGTTTCCCTTCGTCGTATGACTTCGTACTTGCTGCCACTGACCAGCACCTCTGCAACACGAGGTCTCGAGTTGTAGTTCGAAGACAACGAGAATCCATAGGCTCCCGTGCTCATCACGGCGGCAAGGTCACCGGGCTCGAAAGCCGGCAGTTCCCGATTTCTTGCGATGAAATCTGAAGACTCGCAGATCGGTCCGACAATATCGGCGACCTGCGTCGAGGCCTTTTGCGACACCGACCAGACCTGATGATGCGAGCCATAAAGAGCAGGTCTCATCAAATCATTCATCCCGGCATCCACAATTATGAAGCGCTTGGATCCCTGATCCTTGATGAAGGTGACTCGTGTGACGAGAGTCCCCGCATTGCCCACAATAATGCGGCCGGGTTCAAGGACAAGGGTCAAGCCCAGATCTTTCGTCGCCTCGATTACCAGTTCGGCATAGCGGGAAGCGGACGGCGGTTCCTCGCCGTTATACGCGATGCCAAGGCCGCCGCCGAAATCCAGGTACCGCAGCGAGATGCCTTCGCCTCGCAGCGTGGTGACGAATCCGCGGAGACTTTCAATGGCATCCCGGTACGGCTCCAGTTGCGTAATTTGCGAACCGATATGGCAGGTCACACCCACGACTTCAATCTCGGGTCGCTCGCGCAGTCTCAGATAAAGTTCATGGGCCTCTTCAAGTGCGATCCCGAACTTGTGCTCCCTCATTCCGGTCGAGATGTAGGGATGCGTACCGGGATCGACGTCTGGATTTGTTCGTAAAGACACCCGGGCACGCTTCCCCGTCTCCCGCGCCGTCTCCACTATCAAGTCCGCCTCTGCTGCGGACTCCACATTAAAGAAGAGAATGTCGGCCTCGAGCGCAGATCGGATCTCTCCGATCGTCTTTCCAGGGCCGTCGAAGACGACCTTGCCTCCGGACCCTCCAGCGCGGAGAACCCGAAACAATTCTCCGCCGGAAACGACCTCAAATCCGGCGCCCCACTCCGCGAGACGGCGAATGACGCTCAAGTTGGAGTTCGCCTTCACGGCGTAGCAGATCAGATGAGGGACCTTTTGGAAAGCTTCGCTGAAAAGCTGCACCTGGCGGCGCATTGCAGCTTCGCTGTAGACATAGACAGGCGTACCAACGTCGCGGGCAATCTCATCCAGCGCAACGTCCTCACAGTGGAGGCGCCCACCGGCATACGGGAAAAAATGCATGGGCCATTATAGGCGAAAAAAGCCGGGGTAGTGGACGCGTCCTCTACCCCGGCTTCTTATTACCCCGGCTTCTATTTGGGGGGAAATGGAAACCTAGGGCAATGAATTCAGCTTGTACGAAGCCACCTGCGGCGGCGTCAGTACCTTCATAATCGTCTCGGTAAGCGCTCGATCCTGAGCCGCGTGGCGCTTTGAAACTTCCGGCATAACCTTGGCCACGATCTGCTGTGCAACCGGATTCTGATTCACGTTATTGGGGTTCGGCCGGTTCTGATTTTGATTCTGATTCTGATTTTGATTCTGGTTGGCCGGCGGGGGAGGCGGTTCCAGACTTGGAACAGCCGCCATTTCCTGTCCAACCAGATTATCGGCAAACTGACGGACCGCCTGATTCGTGGCATTGAAGAGTTGCTGGAGCTGCGTCATCTGCTCGGGAGTCAGCGGGGTTCCTTCTTCCTCCATGATGCCCCGATACCGCTCAACCCCACCACGGGCCTTGATCTGAGCGTACTTGTGTTTCTTGATCTCAGCTGTCTGAGGAGGATCCAACTTCGCGGCTGCCGGCATCTTGTCGTACAGCTCTTCATTCTTCCTCCGGACTTCGGCTTCTATATTGAAGTTGTTGTTGCCGCGGTTCCCGCGATTGTTGTTGGCGTTCTGATTATTCGCGTTCTGGTTGTTCTGGGTGGGAGTGGGATTGTTTGGATTCTGGTTGTTCTGGGTGGGATTGTTCTGATTCTGAAAATTCCCACGGCCACGATTATTATTGTTGTTATTGTTGTTAGTCTGAATCCCCAGGTTTGACATGATCGTGTTCACAATATTGTTCCGGAGCGTCTGCGGGTTCACGGCCGGCGCAGTGTTGTTCTGGTTGTTATTGTTGCCCCGATTCTGATTCTGATTCAGCTGATTGATCAGCTGGTTGACCTGAGGATCCTTTTCGCGCAATTCCTCCTGCATGATAGGGAGTTTCGCCTCAATGAGACCCGCAAACTTCTTTTCCTGGTCCGCAGTCAAAGGTTTCTTTCCCTTCGTCAGGATCTGAGATATCGGTGCCAATCTTTCTGCTGTTGTTGAATTTGCGGTGGTGCAGAAGGCGCGATCAGGGACCTGCGAAAGGAAATTGTTGTTATTGTTGTTTCCGAAATTTCCTCCCCCGGGATTGCCGCGTTGCGGTTCAAGGCCGCCGGCGGCGAACTGGAACCCCCCGTCAAGTCCCCCGAAACCACCCAAGCCCGGGTTGAATCCCTGATTATTGTTTCCTCTGTTCCCCCGATTGCCCTCTCGATTCTGCAGTTGCTGCGGGTTGAACAGATCGAGCACAACCGAGCAGACTTTCTTGTCTTTCTCCGCTTTCGTGATGAGGGAAACCTGATCCGGAGTGAGATCCGCCTTCATTTGGGTCAGAAGTTCCGTATTGTGCTTGCCGACGATCGTGAAGACATCGCCAAGGATATTGTTGCTCCGATTATTGTTATTCCCGCGGTTGGTGAATTGAGCTTCCAACTCCGTGCGCATAGCCACCGTTTCGGTGTCCAGGTACGTCTTGAGAGCCTTCTCCTGATCTTTTGTCAGAGGCACCTTCTTTGTCTTGAGAAGATCCTTCATCTGCAGGAGCAGCGTCTCGGGATTGGGAATGCTCGTACCGTTATTGTTATTGTTGCCCCGATTGCCGCGTCCGCCGCCGAGTAAAGCATCAATGTCGCTGCCGGTGAGAACGCTGTCAAAGCCGCCGCCAAAATCATCCTGGGCAAAGCAAGGGACAGCCAACAAGACAATAGCCATCACCGATAAGAGTTTTCGCATAACATTTCCTCCGAGCTACGGATACTGAATCTTCAGCTGCAACACAGCCGGACTTTATCTACCCTCCCATTTTTCTGCAACAAGGTCTAGATGCCTTGTGAACTCAATGCTCCTGCTGATTGGGACGCCCTGGCGCCTGACGGGGAGGGCCGGGCCGGCGCTTCTCGTTATACTCGTTATATTTCTTTACCTGCTCTTCGGTCAGGATCGCGCGTATTTTGGTTCGTGTCTGTTCTTGCAGATCAGCGGCCTTGCGTCGATTGGGTTCCAGCAGCTTTCGGTTTTCCGCAAACAGTTTTTCAAAGTCCGGGCGGGACGACTCAAGGACGCTTTGAAACTGCTGCCGCTGCTCTGCGCTGAGTTCGAGGAGATCGTAAAGCTGTTGATTTAACTGC
>Ga0207659_10001429_pt1 | contig 14225 bp, 12 predicted proteins | sample KBSM43metaG_FD_184330 | JGI IMG/M metagenome (GOLD analysis project Ga0207659, IMG submission 184330) | Miscanthus rhizosphere microbial communities from Kellogg Biological Station, Michigan, USA - KBS M4-3 metaG (SPAdes) (version 2) | ecosystem: Host-associated > Plants > Roots > Rhizosphere >...
GGACACGATGGCCGCGGTCGGTATCAGCCGCCGGTCCTGCAGGAGCTTTTGCAGCAGGCGTCCGACCGCGTCGTTGCCCCCGCCCGGCGAATTCGGAATGACGATCTCGATCTGGGCGGTGGGCTTCCAGTCAGCCGCCACTAGCGGTGCGGCTGCCAGTGCAATGACCGCGCAGGCGACCGCGCGTGCGGCGTTCCGGAATCCGCGGCGCAAAAAAGTAACCAGCATGCTGCGATGTTGCATTGGGGCTCCTCGTGCTCTTCATGCCTTCCCCTTCGAGGGAAAGGCCGGGATGGGCTTCGTTTCACCGCATGCGCCAACCTCGCCGTCCCTTTCAAGGGGAAGGCCGGGATGGGGATGGGCTTCGTTTCACCGCATACGCCAACCCCTCCTTCCCTTTCAAGGGGAAGGCCGGGATGGGGATGGGTTTCCAACAGCCGCGCGCTTTTTTAACTGCCGCGCGATGCGCTATCATAGAGATAAATCCGACCGACAGCCATCGCGCACTTGCTTCACGCGCATGGAGGAGCAATGACCGCCACTGCCACCCCTTTGAAAGCCGCGCCCATGCACGTCGAGCCTATGCCTAATGCGCTGGGCGCGTTGGTCACGGGCGTCGACTTGCGCAAACTCGATGCGGCGACTTTCGCGGCGATTCATTCCACCTGGCTCGAACAACTGGTGATCGTGATCCGCGGCCAGCAGATTACGGACGACGACCTGACCGCGTTCAGCACGCGTTTCGGCGTGCTCGACGAAGTGCCGATCGTGAGTAAGGGGCAGGCGCCGCGCTACAACAAGCATATTTCAGTGATCTCCAACATCATCGAGAACGGCGTGCCGATCGGCGGGCTCGGCGACGATGAAGTGCTGTGGCACTCCGACACCTCGTATCGCGACTTTCCGCCGTCGGCGAGCGTGCTGCACGCGCTCGAAATTCCGCCGGCCGGCGGCAACACCGGCTTTTCCAACATGTATCTGGCGCTCGAAACGCTGCCGCCATCGCTGCGCGAGCGCATTGACGACCTGAGCGTCAAGCAGGACATCACGTACACCGCGGGCGGCCAGTTGCGCGACGGGTTCACGCCGGTCACCGACGTGCGCGCGTGCCCGGGCGCGACGCATCCGCTGATACGCACGCATCCCGATACGCGGCGCGACGCGCTGTATCTGGGACGGCGGCGCAACGCCTACATACTCGGCATGGAAGTGCCCGAGTCGGAAGCGCTGCTAGATGTGCTGTGGAAGCACGCCACGCAGGATTTTCTCGCGTGGCATCACCAGTGGACAGTCGGTGACGTGGTGGTGTGGGACAACCGGTGCGTCATGCATCACCGCGACCCGTTCGATCCGGGCGGGCGCCGGATCATGCATCGCGCGCAGGCGCGCGACGCGGCACGGCCCGCGCGTGACCGCACGGCGGAACCCGCGCCGCATCCGCGCGGTCAGCAGTATCTGGCGGCGCAGTTGGTGCGATGAAACGAAGGGTCACGCCCCTACATTTTTAATCTCGTCATTCCGGCGTAGGCCGGAATCCAGAAACCCTCCACTGGATACCGGCTTGCGCCGGTATGACGGGCACTCAAGACATAGTTAGGACACATCCATGGACAATCTCGCAATCACCATCCGCAAGCTCACACCCGTTTTCGGCGCCGAAATCACCGGTGTGGATCTCACGCGCCTCGATGACGCGACGTTCGAGCACATCGAAGATGCGTTCGAAACGTATTCGGTGCTCGTGTTTCCGAACCAGAACCTCGACGACGACGCGCAGATCGCGTTCAGCCGGCGCTTCGGCGACCTGGAGAAAACGCAGGGCCACATCGCCAACAATTTTCAGGTCAAACATGTTTCCGAGATCACGAACCTGGATCCCGACGGCAAGCTGATGGCCCCCGATGATCCGCGTGTGCTGTACCGGCTCGGCCAGCGCAACTGGCATTCCGACAGCTCGTTCAAGCGCGTGCCGGCGAAGGCATCGCTGCTGCACGCGCGCAAGCTGCCGCCCGACGGCGGCGACACGCAGTTCGCGAGCCTGCGCGCCGCGTACGATGCATTGCCGGATGCGCGCAAGCGCGATCTGGAAGACAAGGTCGCGATTCACCATTACGCGTACTCGCGCCGCAACGGCGGCTACGCGCTGACCAATGAAGCCGAGGACAAGCGCTTTCCGCCGGTGCCGCAGGCGATGATCCGCGCGAACCCGGTGAACGGGCGCAAGGCGCTGTACGTCGGCTCGCACGCATCGCACATCCGCGGCATGCCGGAAGACGAAGGCCGCGCGCTGTTAAAGGAGCTGCTCGACTTCGCGACGCAGGATCAGTTCACTTATCTGCATCACTGGAAGGTCGGGGACCTCGTGATGTACGACAATCGTGCCGCGCTGCACCGCGCACGGCCGTACAAGATCACGGAGCATCCGCGCATCCTGCACCGTACGACGGTCATGGGCGAGGGCCCGACGGTCGCCGACTGAATTATGCTAACGGCGGCACGCGCTCGTGCCAGTCGGTGACTGATTGGTACGCGTGTCCCGCGCTCAGCACGGCTTCCTCCGCAAACGGTCGGCCTATGAGCTGCAGCGCGGCCGGCATTCCATTCGATGTGAACCCGGCGGGCACGCTCAGCGCAGGCAGGCTAAAAAAACTTGCCGTGCGCGTGTTGCGCGTGAAGAGCGGGATCAGCGCGCGCAGGTTGCCGGGATCCGGGCTTTGCGTCGCCGCAATCGTCGGCGCGGGGATCGGCAGGACCGGGGTGTGCAGCAGATCGACGCGGTCAAACACGGTGCCCAGGAATTCCGCGCGCAGGCGAGCGCGTTCGTTCTGCGCTTTGATGTAGTCGACCGCGGGGACTTCGAGCCCTGGCGCGAACCGCGCGCGCACGCCCGGCGAGTAATCCTGCGGCCGCGTGCGCATCCATTGCGCGTGAAAGGCCGCCGACTCGCACTCGGTCATCACGACCGACATCGCAAACGCGTGAGCGGGATCGGGGATCTGGATTTTGACGAGGCGGGCGCCGAGCGCTTTGAGCGTGGTGAGACTCTCGTCCATGCATGCCTGCACGTCCGCGGTCACGCCATCGTAAAAGTAATTTGTGGGCACGCCGATGCGCACGCCTTTTAGCGAATTTCGCAATTTCTTTTCGTAGTCGGGCACCGGCGCGCTGCTCGATGCCGGATCGCGCGGATCGACGCCGGCGATTATGCGCGCAAGACGGGCGCAGTCGCGCACGGTGCGCGCGAGCGGTCCGACGCTGTCATGCGACCACGAGCGCGGCATCGCGCCGTACGTGCTTACGCGTCCGTTGGTCGGCTTGAAGCCGACGACACCGCACAGCGCGGCGGGCGTGCGGATAGAGCCGCCCGTATCGGAGCCTAGCGCTGCGTGACAGATGCGCGCGGCGACCGCAGAAGCGGACCCGCTCGACGAGCCGCCGGTGACATAGTCTGTGTTCCACGGGTTGTGGCAGCGGCCAAAATGCTCGTTGCCGCCGGTCGGATCGGACGCAAATTCGCCCATGTTGAGCCCGCCGAGCCACAGCGCGCCGGCCGCCGCGAGGCGCTCGACGACTGTCGCGGTGATGGTCTGACGTTCGGTGCGCAGAATTTCCGATCCGCACGTCGCAATCTTGCCTGCGCGGTAGAACATGTCCTTGTGCGCGAGCGGCACGCCGTGCAGCGGCCCGATCTTGCCCCGCTTGGCCAGCACTCGATCTGCTTTGCGTGCGGCCTTGAGTACGTCTTCGCGCTCGACTGAAATAAAGCAGTTGAGCTGCGGCTGCAGCCGGTCGATGCGCGCGAGCGCGCTTTGCGTAACTTCGAGCGAGGAAAGTTTTCTGCGGCGGATCGCGTCGGCGACGGCCGTCAGCGTCATGCGCGCGATGTCGTCGCTCATTCGATGCGCGGGATGTTGGCGTCCTTGAACACCTTGGCCCATTTCGCCATATCCTGCCGCACGAACGCGCTCAACTCGGCGGGCGTGCTGCCGACGATTTCAAGCCCGACCGCGGCGCAACGTTCCCTGACGTCCGGCATTTGCAGGTTCTTCACGATTTCGGCGCGCAGCTTCTCGACGATAGGGCGCGGTGTGGCGACGGGCGCCAACATGCCGAACCAGGATACGACTTCGTAGCCGGGCACGCCCGCTTCGGCGACCGTCGGAAGATCAGGCAGCAATGCCGAGCGCTGCGCGCCGGTGGTCGCGAGCGCGCGCAGCTTGCCGGACTTGATATGCGGCAACGACGTCAGCGGACTGCTGAAGCTCAAGTGCACTTGGCCGCCGACGAGGTCGGTCATCGCGGGCGCGGTGCCTTTATAAGGTATGTGCGTCATGTTGACGCCCGTCATCGCCTTGAAGAGCTCGCCGGCGAGATGAGGTGTAGCGCCCACGCCGCCAGATGCGTAGTTGAGCTTGCCCGGATTGGCTTTCGCATACGCAATCAGTTCTTTGACTGAGTTCACGTTCAATACCGACGGGTTGACGACCAGGATCACCGGCGTGCGCGCGAGCAGGCTCAGCGGCGCGAAATCCTTGACGGGATCCCAGTTCAGCTTGACGAACAGGCTGGGGTTCGTCGTAAAGAGGCTGGGCACCACGATGAGCGTGTAGCCGTCCGGCGTCGCGCGCGCGGCAGCTTCCATGCCGATGTTGCCGCCGCCGCCCGGTTTCGGCTCGATGATCACGGGATGGCCCCAATCATCGCTCATCTTCTGGCCGATCAGCCGCGCGAGCAGCTCGGTGATGCCGCCGGGAACGAATGCATCGATGATGCGGATCGGCTTGTTCGGATAACTTTGCTCCTGCGCGCACGCAAGGCCTGCGGTGCACGCGACAATAATTGCCGCCAACCAACGATCGAATCGCATTCCTGTTGCTCCGAAAAAATCGCCAGCGCAAGAGCGTATCACGCCCGTCGTCGATCCCGCTCGACCGCCGCCCGGCGCGCGCGCTTCTGTTACGATACTTGCTCCACCACATCGCGAGAATTTGCATGCCTATCACCGGCAACTGGATATTCACGGCTTCGATGGACGTTGACGCGGACAAGGAAGCATTGTTCAACGAGGTGTACGACACCGAGCACATCCCGCATCTGTCCAAAGTGCCGGGCGTGGTCTCGGCGACGCGCTTCAAGATCGATACCCTGCGGGTGACGATGGGCGGCGAAACCAAAACGGTGGAGCCGGCGGGTCTGCCGCGCTATACCTGCATACTTGAGCTCGCGAGCCCGGACGTGCTGACGAGCGCGGCGTTCGCAACCGCCGTCGACGCGGGCCGCTGGTCGAAAGAGGTGCGGCCGTTCACGCGCAACCGCCATCACACGCTGCACAAAGTCCTAAAAAGTTGATGCCGGCAACCGCCGTGAGGTGGCTCGCCGTCGCGCTATTGGCCGTCAGTGTTTCGGCGTGGGCGGCAGACCCGATTCACGTGATCGAGACACGCAGTGTGCCGCCGGAGAAATTGCCGCGGCCGGGCGCTGCGACGCACGATCTGAAGCTGTCGCTGTATGGATTCAAGAACTCGCGCTGGTCGCCTGAAGATATCACCGTGGCGGTGCTCGACGCGCTGCCGCTGATCGCGCAATGCGGCGTCGCGGTCGCGAGCCTCGAGCTCCGGATCATCGATGCGCCCGTAAGGTTCCGTTTCTTCTCGACGCCGGTCTCGCGCGAGCTGCTGCGCGAGTTCACCGTCGCGAAGCCGGCTTTGCTGTTCGTCGACGACACGTACAGCGAGCCCGCCTACGACGCGGAAGCGATCGGGCTTTCGAACGCGGAGACGCGGCCGGAGCTCAGCAACACGATCTGGTTTGCCCATGGCGCGCGCGACCTTTCGCATGCGATCGCACATGAGCTTGTGCATGTGCTGTCCGACAGCGGTGACCACAGCAATGCGCCGGACAATCTGATGCGCCCCACCACGGCTGCCGCGAATACGCGGCTCACCGATGCGCAGTGCAATCGCCTGCGTGAGGTTGCGACGGCCAACGGACTGCTTACCCGTCGCGCCGGCGCCGCGCCGCCGCGCAAGTAGGCGGTTACAATTTGACGGGCGCGTAATTGACCGCGGATTATCGCTGTGCAGCCGCGAAGAATGAGGAGACGCCACGTGTTGAGATTCGCCGGCCCCATGATGACGATATTGCTTGCAGCTTTGGCAATGCACGTCTGCGCGCAGGACTATCCGGCGCGCACCGTGCGCATGATCGTGCCGCAAACACCCGGCGGAGCGACCGACGTATTTACGCGTGCAGTTGGCCAGCGGCTCGCCGAGCGCTGGGCGCGCAGCGTCATCATTGAAAACCGTGGCGGCGCCGCCGGCACGCTGGGCACGGAAATCGCCGCGAAGGCGCCGGCGGACGGCTACACATTGCTCGCGACATACGCCGGCTCGCAGGCGATCAATCAAAGCCTTTATCCGAAATTATCATTCGATTCAATCCGGGATTTTCAGACCGTGGCGACGTTCGCGGTCACGCCGTTCCTGCTGATCGTCAACAACAATGTGCCGGCAAGGACCCTGCAGGAATTGATCGCACTGGCAAAGCGCAAGCCCGATTTGCTCACGTACGCGTCGTCGGGCAACGGCTCGGTCAACCATCTTTTGGGCGAAATGCTGAAGCTCGAAGCGGGCATCCGCATGCTGCATATTCCCTACAAAGGCATCGCGCCCGCAATAACGGACGTGATGGCCGGCCAGGTGGACGCCGCGTTTACGAGCGTGCCATCGGTCGTCCAGCACGTCGCGGCGGGACGCGTGCGCGCGCTTGCGGTATCCAGCGCGCGCCGCATCGCGATCGCGCCTGACGTGCCGACCATCGACGAATCGGGCCTGCGCGGCTTCGACGTCAATCCGTGGTGGGGCATACTCGCGCCGGCGGGGATCGACATGCGCATCGTGCGCAAGATCAACGCCGATGTCGCGGACATCCTCAAGACTAAAGAGATGCAGGATTTTTTCAAGGCACAGGGCGCCGAAGCACTGATCACGACGCCTGAAGAGTTGCACAAAATGCTCGTTTCCGACTCGGCGAAATGGGCCAAGGTCGTCAAGGCCTCAGGTGCGCGCATCGATTAATGAGTGGCGCTCCTCATCCTTGACACGTTCCGCGCGACCTTTGTATAAGTGGAAGCGCAGGTTTTATTCTCTCAAGCTCTTCATCGACGAGGCCTTCCCGTGACTTTGTATCGTGTGCCGGCGACGCTGCTGGTCGCGCTGGCGACTGCGCTGGCCGGCATGGCCCACGCGCAGCAGGTGTTTCCGAACCGGCCGGTGCGCATCATCATTCCGTTCACGCCGGGAGGCACGAACGACATACTCGCGCGCTTTCTCGCGCCGAAACTGGCGGAAAACCTCGGCCAGAACGTCATCGTCGACAATCGCCCCGGCGGCAATACGGTGATCGCTTCGCAGGCGTTGCTCGCGGCAAATCCGGACGGCCATACGCTGTCGCTGCCCGGAAATTCTCACGTGCTGGTGCCGTACTTGTCGAAGACGCCGCTGCCGTTCGATTCGCTCAGGGATTTCGCGCCGGTGGCGAGCCTCGCGCGCACGGGTTTGTTTCTCGTCGTGCATCCGGCGCTGCCCGCGAAGAATCTGCCGGAATTTATCGCGCTGGCCAAGGCCAAGCCCGGCGCGTTGAACAGCGCAGCGCCGGGCGGCTCGATCAACCAGCTGGCGACTGAAATGTTCAACAGTCTCGCCGGCGTGAAACTCGTGCACATTCCCTACAAAGGTTCCGCGCCTGCGATGGCCGACGTGATGTCGGGTCAGGCGCAGCTTTCGTTCCAGACGCCGGCGACGGTATTGGGCAACGTGCGCGCAGGCACGCTGCGCGCGCTGGCCATATCGGGCGAGACGCCGTTCAACGATCCGAAAGTGCCGACGTTCACGCAAGCGGGATTGCCCGGCTTCGACGTGAGCCTGTGGTTCGGATTGCTCGCGCCGGCCGGCACGCCCAGGGCAGTCGTGGATCGGCTCAACGCAGAAGTCTCGAAAGTCATAACGACGCCGGACTTCCGCGAAAAAATCGCCGCGCAGGGCCTGGAAGTTTTCGTGTCGACGCCCGCCCAATATGGAACGCTGCTCAAAAACGAATATGAAAAATTCGGCCGCATCGTGAAAGCGGCCGGCATTACTCCGGAGTGACCAAATTGACTGCCAGAAAAAAGAACATTGCCAACGTCGCACGCCTGAACGCGTTGATGGACGAAGCGGGGCTCGACGCGCTGGTGCTGCGCTCTGGCCAGAATTTCACATACTTGTCGGGTGTCGTGTACCCGGGCACGCTGCAGCGCCACGTCGACCTCACCGATTCGACCCGCCCGGTGATGCTGATTTGGCCGCGCAACGGCGTGCCGGTCATCGTCGCCAACAAGATAGCCGCCGGGCTGGCCGGGCGCGATTCGTGGGTCGAACGCGTGGTGCTCTACGAAGCGTACGTCGATTCCGCGTGGGCCAAACTGACGGACGTGCTCAAGGAATGCGGACTGGGCAACGCAAAAGTAGGCTTCGAGAAAGATTATTTCAGCGCGGCGCACTGGGAGGAAATCCGTAAGGGCGCGCCGAAAATGCAGATGGTCGAATGCACTGCGCTGATGGACCGCGTGCGCTGGATCAAGACCGACGACGAGGTTGCGCTGATTCGCCGCGCGGCCGACCTGCTCGACGACGCTTATCTCGAAGCATTCAAGCGCATTAAGCCGGGAGATACCGAGCGCAAAGTGCACGCGGACATCATGGGCACTTGTTTGCGGCTTGGATTCGAATGGGCGCACGGCATTTTCAACGCTTTCAGGAATGCCGTGCCGTACGCGGGCGAGAGCGATGTCGTGCTGGAGAAGGGTGATGCGATTCGCACCGACTACGTGGCTTACCTGCAAAGTTATCCCGGCCACCAGTCGCGCAACGTGATCGTCGGCCCGGCTTCGGCTGAGCAGAAGCGCGATTACGCGATTGCCATCGAGATCCACCGCAAGACACTGGACCGCTGCCGCGTCGGCGCCAACGTGCACGACCTGTGGCAGGCGACCATGAGCGATTTCAAAAAAGCCGGCTGGGCAGACAACCACATGTTGATCGGGCACAGTGTTGGGCCATGGTGGCACCAACAAGAGCCGATCCTGCGCCGCAAGGGCGAGCACGTGCTCGAGCCCGGCATGGTGCTCGCGCTCGAGCCGCACGTAAATTTCTGGCACGTGCAGGACATGGTGCTGGTGACGAACGGCGCGCCCGAGTTGTTGAGCGCAAAATTTAATACGGACGAGCCTTTTATCGCCGGGTGACTCTTTGGAGAACAGCAATGCAGCATAGCCGTCTGCTTGCCACAGCACTTGCATCCGCGGTCGTGCTGCACGCGGCGCACGGCCTTGCGCAACCGTTTCCCGACAAGTCGATTCGCTTCATTGTTCCGTTTGCCGCCGGCGGCAGTTCCGACACGCTAGCGCGCACGCTCGCGCAGACGCTGACTGATCTGGTCGGCCAGCAGGTCGTGGTGGACAACCGGCCGGGGGCCAACGGCAATATCGGCATGGAAATCGCGGCGCGAGCACCCGCCGACGGCTACACCATCGTGCTCGCCGACATCGCCAATCTTGCAATTGCGCCCAGCCTCTACGCGAGGCTGCCGTACGATCCGGTCAGGGACTACGCGCCCGTCAACCTGCCCGCGACTTCTCCCAACGTGCTGTGCGTGCATCCGTCCGTGCAGGCGAAAACGCTGAAGGAACTGCTCACGCTGGCGAAGGAAAATCCGCGCAGGATCACGTACGCGTCGGCCGGCGTCGGCCAGGTCGGGCACCTGACGGGCGAGATGCTGAACCAGCTGGCGGGCGTTGAGATGGTGCACGTGCCCTACAAAGGCAGCAGCCAGGCGGTGGTCGATCTGGTCGGCGGCCACATCCAGGTGATGTTCAGCGCGTTCAGCTCGACGCTGCCGCACATCAGGGCCGGCCGCCTGCGCGCGCTCGCGGTAACGGGCGCGAAACGCTCGACCCCGGTGCCGGAGGTGCCGACCATCGCGGAATCCGGTTTCCCCGGATTCGAAGCGGTGTCGTGGTATTCGGTGGTGGCGCCGGCAGGCACGCCGCGTTCAGTGGTCAACAAGCTCAATGCAGAGTTCCTGCGCACGCTCGCCGCCGCGCCCGTCAGGGAACGTCTCGCCACCCTGGGATTCGAGATCGTCGGCTATCCGCCGGACATGCTGGCGGCCTACATCAAGACGGAGATCGTCAAGTGGGCACCGGTGGTCAAGGCCTCGGGCGCGAAAGCCGACTAGCCGGGTGAAACACATATCCAGATTTTGCATGGTCGCGTTGCTCGCCGTTGCCGCGCAGGCAGGCGCGGCGGCGCCCGTGGTCGACAAGAACTATCCCGTCAAGCCGGTGCGCATGATCGTCGCGTTTGCGCCGGGCGGCTCCTCGGACATCGTCGCGCGCGTGCTCGCGCTGCATCTGGGCAACCTGTGGGGGCAGCAAGTGGTGGTGGACAACCGCCCCGGCGCGGGCGGCATGCTCGGCCACGAAGTCGGCGCGCGCGCGCCGGCCGACGGCTATACGATCGTGCTGACTTCGATCGGGCCGCTCGCGGTGAATCCCACCATTTACAAAAAAACCGGCTACGACCCGGTGCGCAGCTTCGCGCCCGTGACGCTGACGGTATCGCTGCTCAACGCGGTGGTCGTGAATCCGTCGGTTCCGGTCAAGAACATCAAAGAGCTGATCGACTATGCAAAGGTGAAACCCGACCAGGTCACTTACGGCTCGTCGGGAATCGGCGGCGCGGGCCATCTCGCGGGGGAACTCTTTGGCATGATGTCGGGCACACGGCTCGTGCATATCGCGTACAAGGGCGGCGCGCCCGCGATGACCGATCTCGTCGGCGGCCAGATCCAGATGATTTTCGCCACACTCGTGACGGCGTTGCCGCACATGAAGACCGGCAGGATCCGCGGTCTCGCCGTCACGACCCGCACGCGCGCGCCGATGGTGCCGGATTTGCCGACGGTCGCGGAAGCCGGTCTGCCGGGTTTCGAAGCCAACAACTGGGACGGCATGCTGTTCCCGGCCGGCACGCCGCGCGCGATCGTCGACCGCGTCAGCCGCGATACCGCGCACGTGCTGCGGCTGCCCGAGGTAAGAGAACTGTTGTCGAACCAAGGCGCGTTGCCCACGCCGACCACGCCGGACGAATTCGCGGTGTATATTACGTCCGAGATCGTCAAATGGCGCGACGTCGTGCAGCGGGCGGGCATCCGCGCCGAATGAACGCGCATTCAAACCCGGAGGAACACCGTGACCGACGCTGAAATGATCAGGCACTTGTGGACGCACAAGACGCAGGACCACCCATCACTGCCAGACGAGGAGCTGCTGATCGAGCGCGGCGAGGGCGTCTACGTCTGGAACCGCAACGGCAGGAAGCTGCTCGACGCATACGCCGGGCTGTCGGTGGTCAACGTCGGGCATGGCCGCACGGAAATCGCCGACGCCATCCGCGCGCAGTCGGCGAAACTTTCGTACTATCCCACGTCGCGCGGATTCTCGAACCGTCCTGCCGCCGAGCTTGCGGCGAGGCTTGCCGCGATCACGCCGGGCGATCTCAAGTACACGCTTTTTGCAGTGAGTGGCGCTGAAGCGAACGAGCGCTCGATGCAGATTGCGCGTCACTACTGGCTGCGCGTCGGGCGCCCGAAAAAATACAAGATCATCTCGCTGCAGGGCGGTTATCACGGCGGCACCCTCGGCACGCTGGCCATTTGCGACAGCCCGGACCTCACCAAGCCGTACGAGATGCTGCGCTTTGCCGGCTTCGCCAAGGTCGCGGTGCCGTATCCATTCCGCGATCGCGGCGAGGGCACGGACGAAGAACTCGTGCGCCGCTGCGCGGACCGGCTCGCTGCCGTCATCCAGACCGAGGATCCCGAGACCGTCGCCGCGGTGCTGCTGGAGCCGGTGCTGAGCTCGGGCGGCTGCATCATCCCGCCGCTCGGCTGGCTCGAGCGCGTGCGCGACATCTGCGACGATCACGAAGTGCTGATGATCACCGACGAGGTGATCACCGGTTTCGGTCGCACCGGCAAGTGGTTCGGTGTCCAGCATGAGGACGTCGTGCCCGACTTGATGTCGATCGCGAAAGGCGTCACGTCGGGTTACCTGCCGCTGTCCGCATCCATCGCGACCGCGAAAATCGCCGATGCCTTCGACGAAAAGAGTACCGAAGAAAACGTCCATCCCGGCACCTACTGCGGGCATCCTGTCGCGTGCGCTGCGGCAATTGCCAACCTCGACATCATCGAGCGCGAGGGCTTGGTGCAGAACGCCGAAAAGATGGGTGCCCGTCTGCATGCCGCGCTCGAAAAGCAGCTCGGCGGCATGGCGATCGTCGGCGAAGTCCGTTCGCGCGGGTTGATGTGCTGCGTGGACATGGTCGACCCGCAGCAGCGCGACAAGCCGCTCGACCGGAAGCTCGTGCAGAGCCTGAACGCGCGCGCGTGGAAGCGAGGGGCGATCCCGTGGGCGAAAGGCCGCGTGTTCCGGCTCGCGCCGCCGCTCTGCATCACGCCGGCGGAAGTGGACGAGCTGGCGGGGATCGCGGCGGCAACGATCGGTGATTTGCAGGACGAATTGTCGCGGCCACGCCAGGCGAAGGCCGCCAACGCCTAGCCCGCTTTGCCACCACGCCGCGGTTGATCCAGCGTTCATGCGCGACAGCGGCATGCTGAAGCGGACTACCACGATCTCGACATTCCAAGGACTGCCCAATGAACACTACTACCCCGCTTCATTTACTGATGATCGCCGACGGTGTTGCCGTCGTCACCCTGAACCGTCCGGAGGCGATGAACTCGCTCAATTCGCAATTGCGCGATGAATTGACGGCATTGCTGCCGAAGCTCGATCTCGACGGCAACGTGCGCGTGATTGTGATCACCGGCGCCGGCGACAAGGCATTCTGCAGCGGCGCGGACCTCAAAGAGCGCGCCGGACGCACCACGGCAGCGATGGTGCACGACCGGCTCAACGTAGTGGCGAGATGGACGAGCATGGTCGCCGACATCCGCAAGCCGGTACTCGCCGCGATCAACGGCTACTGCATGGCGGGCGGCTTCGAGCTCGTGCTTCAGTGCGACATCAGCATTGCTTCGGAGCGCGCGATTTTTTCGCTACCCGAAACGACGCACGGCTTCTTTCCCGGCGGTGGCGCGTGCCAGCGCCTGCCAAGGCTCGTCGGCGTGCAGAAAGCCAAGGAGCTCATTTTTACCGGCCGGCGGTGGGATGCAAAAGAGGCCGCAGAGCTCGGGCTCGTGAACAAGGTCGTGCCGCACGATAAAGTCATGGAAGAAACGATGGCGATGGCGAAGCGCATCGCGGCGAATCCGTCGATCGGCGTGATCCAGTCGAAGTCGGCGATCAATCAATCGCAGGAAGTCGGGGTCACCCCGGGCCTGCGGTTCGACAACCAGGCGTGGGTCGGCTGCATGCACTCTGACGAGTGGAAAGAAAAGCTCGGCGGCTTCGTGCGCAAGGAACGCAAGCCGGATTAAAAGCAGCACGCTCGTGTAAAAGTTTCACTCGCCCTTGTCATAAATCCGGACCCACGCTCTCCCGCGTGAACTCCCGACGGTTACCGCAATCGTACGGGGGTGATTTCCCGTACTGCACAGCCGGGCGCGCTCATCTCGACTCACGTGCCGGCGCGGCTCGACCGCCTGCCGTGGAGCCCGTTCCACTGGCGCGTGGTGCTCGCGCTGGGCATCACGTGGGCGCTCGACGGGCTCGAGGTTACCTTCAAGGGCGCGGTGAGCGGGGTGCTGCAGTTGCCTACCACGCTCAATTTCTCCCCCGCGCAGATCGGTATGCTCGGGTCTGCCTATCTGGCGGGTGCTGTGCTTGGCGCACTGGGCTTTGGACGGCTTGCCGATCGATACGGGCGTAAGCGGCTTTTCTTCGTCACGCTCGCGGTGTATCTCGCCGGCGTGGGACTCAGCGCATTTTCGTGGGACCTCGCGAGCTTCTGCGTGTTTCGCTTCCTGACCGGCTGCGGCATCGGCGGCGAGTACGCAGCGATCAATTCGGCGATCGACGAGCTGATCCCGGCGCGTCACCGCGGCCGCGTCGCACTTCTGATCAACGGGACGTTCTGGCTCGGCGCTGCGCTCGGCGCGGGTGCGGCGCTCGTGGTGCTCGACCCCGCGCATTTCGCGCCCGATATCGGCTGGCGCGTGGG
>Ga0207659_10001431_pt1 | contig 14219 bp, 10 predicted proteins | sample KBSM43metaG_FD_184330 | JGI IMG/M metagenome (GOLD analysis project Ga0207659, IMG submission 184330) | Miscanthus rhizosphere microbial communities from Kellogg Biological Station, Michigan, USA - KBS M4-3 metaG (SPAdes) (version 2) | ecosystem: Host-associated > Plants > Roots > Rhizosphere >...
TCATAAACCTGCCAGAGGCTTGCTCGACCCAGGTCGAATCTCGCAGAGACTCCCTGAACGAAATCCTTCACCGTCACTCGTTGGGAGATTGCTTCGGAGAAATCCTTGACGTCTGGTATGTGGACAACAAGCGAGAGGGTTTCACGAACGCTCAGGTAAAGCACATGGCCGTTTCGAATACCATTTTCGTGTAGCGACTTTTCCGGATCCACGCTCCGGCCTGAACCCTTATCAACGAGAATCCAGGGGATTCGGTTTCCTTGAGGATCCGCAAGAGGCAGCTTGAGACCCGGAATCAGGTCTGCAATGAATTCACCCGATTGCATCTCCTGCGGTGCATTGACGGTGTCGGAATTTCCCCCTTCGGTTCGGATAGTAATTTGGATATCACTCATTGGTCCCTTCCTTAATGAGACTTAAAACGCCCGCATAAGAAACCGAGACCCGGCAGCTGAACTCAACAAGTCACTTTGTTTCCGGCGTCAAACCCTCGGCCGCCTGTAAAGTGACTTTTGCAACGCCAGACTTGGTCTTGTCGACCGTACTTGTGGCCACAATCTCCACGACCTTCGATTGCCTGAGCTCCGCGGGAGCAGTGTATTCGCCGTCACTTGAAAGTTCGCCGATCGGCTCCTTACCCCGCAAAGACCACTTCACGGTTTCTGCCCCACCTTTCACATGGGCTACAAACTTCTCTTTAGCTCCCGCCGACAACATTGCCTGCGCCGGCTCAACGAGCACCGATATTGTTGTCGTTGTTGACGCCTTCACAGTGACAGTCGCCTCCGCAGATTTGCTCGGGTCCTCAGTGCTCGTCGCCCTGACACTTACCACCTGGCGCGCACGGACAGTCGAAGGCGCGGTGTAGACGCCATCAGCAGAGATGCTTCCAAGGGGCGGCATCATGGACCAACTCACCTCATTGTTCGCGCTCCCCTCAATCGTGACTTTGAACGCCTGCTTTTGCCCTGCCGCGAGTTCAATCTTTTCGGGGCTAATCAGCACCGACACTTGCGAATCGGAATGAACTGACTCAACAGGACCTTTGTCCGAGCTGAACTGGACAATCGCCTGCTGCAGAACACTCTGCTCAGAGGCGAGCTGGGCAATGCGGTTCGATAGGTCCCTCTGGTTTACGTACAACAGGCCTTCACCTCCAAGGATTGCAAAAAGAACAAGTGCAGCCGCCGTGACGAGCTTGTTGTCTGTGCTTCTTCCAGACGAGTTGCTTGTAGCGATGGGCTGGTTCGAGGGCTTCTGAGTTGACGCAACTGGAACCGGTGCCTGACTTGGGGATTCTGAGGAACCGCTTACCTGGAGCTCAGGCTTCTTGGGGATAGGCTCCAATTTTTTCGGATCCTCTTCCGGCGTGGTGGTTCCCGTCTCTCGATCTGCCTGCGCAGAGGGCTCTCCGCTGCGGATCATGTTGTTCCACGTCACTACAGAGGACTCTTTCAAATCGTGTAGTTCATCAAACCCCTGGGGACTGTGGGGTTCATAGCCGCTTTTCTTTCTGAAAAAGAATCCCCCGCGATTTCCTATGGGATCGACAACTAAAGCGACGGGATAGCGGCGTCGATCGAAGGTCCTGCAGACATCGAGATCCCAGCGGGATAGAAAGATCGCGATGTCGGGATGGGAGTGATACCAGCCGACACGTTGCAGCGACAGGCCGGAATGTCTCAAGCTTTCGGTCAGCAAGTCAAATTCTCGCCAGGTTTCCGTCGTAAAAGTTAACCGAACCGGAGTTCCTTGAGTATTTTTTGCAGGTACCGCACGTTCGATCACGACTGTCGGAAACTCCGACTCGCCAGACGTCGTCTCATAACCCAACAGAAATCCGCCGTGCTCACGTTTCGTATCATGAGACAGATGTTGAACTACCTGTTCGTAAGCACTCTGAGGAAAGACAATGCGGCATTCTCTACCACTCACATCTTCACCGCGATAGTGATAGGACGTGAGCAGCGCATTCTCCGGCAGTCGGGCCACAGTCTTCTGTATTCGCTCGACTGCCGGGCTGGAAGATTCGAAAGAAGAAGTATCCTCGCTGCCGGTCAGCACTCTGATGCGGTTCATAAAACCTCCGGCCATAACCACTTCCTTCCGGGTACAAGCGTTTGTTATTCGCGACCTGCTACATCACAATGTCACTTCTAAAGAATCACTTTTGCGGTGATGCTCCAGCGACGCCACATGTAAAACAAAAATCCGATTCGCCGATAAACGCCGTGCCACAATTTCCACACCTTCTGGATGGCAAAGCTGTTTTGATGACCACGACTCGGGATGGTCTTGCTTGCGCAGGCCCCTCATCCATGGAACGGATCCTGACCCGGGATAGTAATGGCGCTGGCTCAGAAAGAGTCTGAATTTGGATTTTCCCTACTCGCTCGCGAACCGTCGGTTTGTAGAAAGGACGATCGTCAACATAGACTCGGCGACTCTTGTCGACGATGCCGCGAGGCTCTGCGTATTCCAGAACCCATTTGGCAGCCAAGGGATCCAGCGGATAGGGTGGACTATGAGTAGCGTGATAATTCTTGTACTGAACCATGTCGAACATCTGGCGGCATAAGTCGTCAAGCCCCATACCCGCCCGCCAGGCGGCTTTGTTTACACAAACATTCTTGGGCTCCGCGTGCTCGATATTGGGATGCCAGATCGGCGAGTTCCAGTGCAACCACGGAACTTCTGCGGGAAAATCCGAGTGACAGTAGATTTCGACTTCGTGCGTTTCACTGAACACCGGCGCTTGGGACGCATCAATGGCAGCGATTCCACGACAGAAGAACGAAACTTTGTACCGTTCAGGCGGTTCTCCTGGAACGACATCAAGGCCTTCCACGCGCACGAACTCGGACTCGGAGTTGATGAGTAGAAGACGTTGCCGCTCAAGTTCCAAACGTTGTGTCCGAGGATCGTAAAACTTTGTAGACATGATTCACCGTCTTCTTTCGTTGCTAAGGTAATCCGCACAGGAATTTCCGGCTGTCACTTGTCTTCGCAGGTACAAGTGGTGTCCGGCAGCCACGCCGGACTGCTCCAGTGTCTTTTCATCCTCTAAAGTCTTCCCCGTATCCTTGTCATCGATTGTCCACGCGACAGGGTGGCCCTCGGGATCTGTCTTGGGCAGGCTGAGATCCTCGACAAGTTGGCTGATAAGCTCTTCAGCCTTGATGTCCGACGGGGCTTGCACGGCATGCGTGTCTCCCCCCTGTGTGTGAACATGTATCTTGATGTCTGGCATGATTGGCTACTCCACAAAGATATCGATCGTCATCCCAATTCCTCGAGCTTGTTGCTGCAAGTGGGGCAAATTCCGCGGACCATGGTTCGGCACTGCTGGTGGATAACATGCGCTGAATTCGCCGAACATCTGGCTGTGCTCTCCCGATTTTTCAAACTCTCGCCGCAAGCCGGGCAGCGACGTACCGCAGCCGGATCTATCCGCACGCGTTCCTTCGGCAGAATCTTGATCCGCTTTCTGCTGCCCTTGCGTTTTCGGTAAATGAAGACGCCCGTGGCAACTGTAGTCAAGAGAATCAGCAACGCTGCGACGAACGACCAGCTGGACATGTCGTTACGAAGCGCTGCCGGCCGCCGATTCCACTCCTACCGGGAATCCTGCAATGTCGCCGGTCAATTCATACCAGGCTCTGCTCGCCTGCCCCTTAACTTCCAGTACGTCAAACCGAGGAATTCCAAGCCGGACGAGGGGCCATTCCGAGTAAACCTCGTCACCACGGATCGTGTGCGTCGTCACCAGGTGCCGCGGGTTTCCACATTTTGAACACCGCACCTTGTCCTGGGTCATAGTACGGACAGGTTCTCCCAAAACTTCCAGGGTGTCGCACGTTCCACATCGAATTTCAATGACGATTTCCCTGCCAAGATCGAGAGCGCCGTCCACTCCAGTCTGTTTCTTGAAGATGCCGAGGATCGTCCGAGCCGATGTATTCGCCGCGGAAAAGTCGGAAATCTCCGTAACATCGCCGAAACGAAAGTGACCCTGACAGGCTTCCTTTCTGGACGATTGCGTCACATAGAAGTCGTTATCGCCGCCATTGATGACCAGGCGCTTTCCTGCCAGGCTTCTTGTGACATCGCCGTGCAGCATTTTCATACCTTCCTGCACCTGAAGAGCAGCAGTGATAGAGCCCATAGTTGGCGTCGTAGGGACTTTTCCCATCGCGATGTTCTTCAATGCAACTCCACGGCACGAGACGGCTTCCGCAATGACAGCCAGCTCAGCTTTCGTCAGAGTGCATTCATAGCAAGGACCATTCGACGGAGTGAAGACCGACACGCTCCCAAGCAGGTTTTCCATCGACCCGTCCACCCACCATTTACCCACCTTTTCGCACATTCGGTTCAGGGATCGACGGGCAATCCGGCTATCCAGGCACGAAAACACCATATCCATCCGCCGGAGGAGGCCTAGTCCCAGAACGGCATTAAGATCCCCCGTTAGCGTCACGATCTCCACATCGGGATTCAATTCCTTGAGACGATCCCGGAGGACTTCCGTCTTTGGGCGACCGTGATCACTCTCTCGAAAGAACACGGATCGGCTCAGGTTGGAGACTTCAACGGTGTCTCTATCGAGGATGGCAATCGATCGCACGCCCATCATCGCAAGATTCTTTGAAACTTCGTTTCCCAAGGCGCCTGCGCCTACGACCAGTACATTTGCTGCACGGATACGAGGCAACTCCCAAACAGAACTGATTGCCAACGAATGATAACGGTCCCTGGAGGGATCTTGAATCCGCAGATCAATCATGATTCCTCTTGCAGGTCGCGTAGTTCATAGCAACCGACTGGGCTGTCAACCTATGCATAGCGAGAGACCTACGAAATTTTCTGAGCTACTTGTGTTTTTTGTTTGGCGCGATCTTCGTCAACGCCAAACTTGGCCATCTTCCGGTAGAGCGTCATGCGAGACCAATGAAGCTTCCGCGCTGCGCGGCTCTTATTCCAATCGGTGGAAAGCAGCGCCCAGAGGATCCTTTCTCGGTCGCTCTGAGTACGGTGTTCACCCTGTTTCAGCCTTTCACGAAAACGCGGGGGCAAATCCGTCAGCGCAATTCGACCGCCGGACACCATGACGAAAACGGACTCCAGCAAGTTTTTGAGCTCCCGGATGTTTCCAGGCCAATCATACTGGAGCAAACGATCGAGAGTCTCCTCACTCAATCCTTCGACATCGCATCCGAACTTCGCATTCAGTTTTCCGATGAAGTGGTCAAGAAGAAGAGGAATATCTTCTTTACGTTCTCTTAGTGGCGGCAAGTGAACACGAACCACGTCCAGGCGAAAGAACAAGTCGCCCCGGAACTGACCGTTTGCCACCATCTGCTCCAAATCTCGATTCGTTGCAGCAATCACGCGAATATCCAGGGGGACCGTCCGAGTACCTCCGAGACGTTCGATTTCCTTGCTCTCAAGAACTCTAAGCATCTTAGCCTGGGTATAAAGGCTCAGGTCCCCGACTTCATCCAGGAAAACAGAGCCGCCGTCCGCGAGTTTTAACCTTCCGGACTTAGACGCGTGAGCTCCGGTAAAAGCACCCTTTTCGTAGCCGAACAATTCACTTTCAAACAAGCTGTCCGGTATGGCAGCGCAGTTGATCCGAGCCAGTGGCTTGTGGTTGCGAGTACTGCCTGCGTGAAGTAATTCCGCGACTAATTCCTTGCCCGTACCCGTCTCTCCGGTGACAAGAACATTGCAGTCTGAGGCCGAAATGCGGGGGATGCTGTCACGGATGTGGCGGATCAACTGGCTTTCACCAAGCATGAACGCACCCGAATCACCTTTGGGTGACTGAAACGTGCGGAGGCGAGATTCCGCTTCGTGGGCTGACCCGGGTATCCATCGCTCCAGGGTGTCGGCCAACTGTGTAGGTGATAGAGGCGGCTTGAAGTAGTCATTGAAGCCTGCGCGAAGCACTTCAATGGCCAGATCTTCGGAACTGTCCCTGGCGATGAAAAAAAGCAGCAGTTTGTCATGGCTGTTCCGAATTTTTCTTGCCAACTTCAAAATCGCGGGGGCAGTGGACAGTGACGCAAACATAGCCAAAACATCCGGTGGGCGACTTTCCAGGCAGGAGAAAACATCGAGCGTCTCGGACGCCTCGATAACTTCGAAACCTCTTCGAATTAGCTCAACAGCAAAATCTCGATGAAAGGAATCAGTTCTATCGACAACTAGAATTCTCAAACGCATCGCACCCACACCTTCAACGTTCACTCGGTGGTCAGCACTTGAACTGGCTTGTCGGCTATGTCTGCCTATTCCCATCTCCTGGACCGGGCTTTCTGCGAGTCACGGATTCGTTCGTCAAACTTAGAACAAAGGCTGTTGCGGATCCTTCGGTCGGCCTTTTCGGGGAAGCATCGGGGCGGCGTACCCGCTCAATTTTCACGTATGAGAGAGCCGCTATGGTACTCCCGACGGTTCGCCGGAGCCAAGGTTTTTGGGAGAGCCTTGTGAACTTCTTCAGGTGACCTCCCTTTACACCAGATGGCATTTTGGCAGCGAATGCATGTCGTCGACCGGAGCCGCGATTCGGACACACTTGTGCCTACCGTTGGATAGGAAGAGGTGTCACGAGTCGACGTATCCTTTCGGATATTGCCCTATCCGATCCGTCATTGGTGCGAGGCAGCGTGAGAAAGATATTGAGAACGTGCAGGGCTCCGACGACGGCACCTCGAACACTCTGTGGGGTGGGCAGTCTGTGGAAGGCAGGCAGATCCTCCGTGCTGCTGGGCTTCCGAGTTAACGCTGCAGTACTCGGAATGAAGAGATCTGACGATTCCAGGTCAAATTGTCTCGGCTGGGGATGACAGATTCCAGAGGCTTCTGCCTCAAATCGGGAATGCTCGTGTCGATCCTCAGAGTGTCTCCCGCCTTGAAATCAACATCGCGGAAGACCTGTAGGACGGCGCGACCGATCACCTGGATTGAAGATATCTTGTCGCTCCATTCGCCATCTACCGCTAGATCCGCGACCTCTCGACCTGCGCTCCAACATCGGGAGTGCCCACCATAATCCGGCTGATCGTAAACACACACGCGGTCAGCACCAGGGGAACCCATGGGCATTACCCTGGCCGACTTAATCTGATCGCTCCAAGATTTGCCGCTTACCTGCTTTAGATCGGGCATATCAGAGCTGACCTCCATGTTGCGCCCTTTGAAATCCTTCTGATCCCAGACCACAACGCGGGCCCCATTGAAAATCCGAATAGACGAAATCTGGTCATTGTGTGGGCCGAAGCTTGAAATTTCATCACCTGGGTATTGACACTGCTCCCAAGGGCCATAGTTGGAATCCCTGTAAAAGCAAACCCGCGGTGTCTTTGGCGAGGCGTTGGTAGTAGTGCTGGGGTTGCCAGTGGTAGTGGTGTTGGTGGCAATCAGTGAAATCTGAGCGCTGTCGGATCTAGAGGAGTCCGCACTGCTCGTGGCTGTCACTCTCGCAGACTGTGCCGCAGGAACCGATGGCGGAGCTGTGTAGGCCCCATCCTGAGCAACCGTTCCTGGCCCGCTTAGACTCCATACCACTGCGGTGTTCGAACTGCCGGATATCGATGCCGAAAACTTCGCCGTTTGACCTGCACGGAGCTCCGCGCGGGAAGGTGTGACATTGATTGATACGGGTATTAGATTGATCGTGGCAGTGGCTGTTTTCGTGCTGTCTGCGGCGCTGGTGGCCGTGACATGAACCTGTGTCGACGAAGAAATAGAAGTAGGCGCCGCATAAGTGCCGTTCGTTATAGTTCCCGGACCCGAAGTGGTCCAGATTATCGATTGATTGGTGCTGCCACTAATGGACGCCGAGAACGTTTGTGTTTGCGCTGCGCCCAGAGTGGCCGTGGGCGGGATTAGATTAACGGCAACCACAGGCGTCAGAGTGACAATCGCTGTTGCGGATTTGGACGGGTCCGCATGGCTCGTTGCTTTTACTGTCGCCGTTTGCCCTGACGAAACCGACGGCGGCGCCAGATAAGTCCCCCCTGAGACGGTTCCCGGCCCCGTCACAGACCAGGTGACTGCCTTATCGGAGGTTCCGTCCACTGTTGCCGAGAATTTGGTCATTCCGGATGCGCTCAAACTTGCCGTCGGGGGGAGCAGTTTGAGCGTTACCGGCTTCAGCACGACTTTCGCCAATCCTGATGCATTCGGCGCCGCTTCAGAGACAGCGGTCACCGTTATCGTTTGTTGAGAGCTGATTGATGTAGGAGCGGTGTAAACGCCCTGCCCCGAAATAGTTCCGATATTCGGGTCCAGGGACCACTTCACCCGTGAATCCGCCGTGCCGGTAACCGAAGCCGTGAAGGTACTCGTCTCCCGAACTCCGAGTGACAAATTGGCCGGATTCACTTGGACGGCAATTGCCGAGGTGGAAAGTGGAGTCACGACCGCACTCGCGCTTGCGAAACTTGCAGGATTTGCCTGACTAGTTGCCGTGATGGTTACACTGGTTTCCGTGGCGATCGTGGGCGGTGCCGTGTAGAGACCATCTTCAGAAATGCTTCCAATTTCTGGAGATACCGACCATCGCACAGCGTGGTTTTCGCTACCGGTAATGGTCACAGTGAGTTGCTCTTGCCCACCAGCGGAAAGTTTGATCGTTGCGGGATTTATACTCACGGTGACCGGGACTGGTGGTGGTGCGGGGTGATAGATGCGCCATGCAACGCCTAGCAGGACCGCAACGGCGAGACCCGCCGCGGCGATCGCAACCCACGGAATAACTATTGGTGTTTCCTGAAGATACAGATGATGGCCGCTGAGCACGCGGTTTTCTTGGAGCGTCCTTTCAGGGTCAAGGGCGCCGCCGGTATCCTTATTATTAAGGCTCCACGTGACTCTTCTTGCTGCGGTTCTTCCGCTTGCTACCAGCCTCGCGACAAGGTCTGCAATAAACTCCTTTGTACTCTGTTCTGGAGACACTCTTTCAGTTGAGACAGTGCCGTCCGGAAAATAAACTTTCAGCTCTATTAACGTAGGTGCTGCGCGCCGATCGATATAGAGAGTATGGCCGTCCTTCACGCCATTTTCTTGGAGTGTCTTCTCGATATCCAGTTGCACGCCGAGAGTCTTGTCAAACAGGGACCAGGGGGTTTCGCGATCGTCACGCCCCATTTCGGTCAGCCCTAGTGACCTGACCAATTCCTGAATGAGTTCCTCGACCTTGATGTTTGCGGGAGCATCGACTTTGTGAGTTCTGGCGTCGGGAGTGTGAACAATGATCTCGAGATCGCCGAGTTCCATGTCACTCATGATAGTGTGCCTTTAGACGTCACTTTCTATCGCGCGGCGTTATCCATTCCGCAATGAAGCGGGCGATAGCACGGACATTTGAACCTGCCATCTTGAGCAGGAAGACTGTGTTTCTTGCGTCGCGTTAATAAATCGGAAAAGGGATGAATTGTCAAGCCCGCCTGGTCCCGCCAATCAATCCCTCAAGTTGCGCCTGATATACGCGGGCTCATACAGAGAACAACTCCTCCAGATCAAACAATTCCTCCGTTCGTCCTTACATAGGAACGCGCCTTCTCCATTAGAAGCCATGGAACTCGTGATCAATTTGAGGTCCAAACACCGAAGGGCTGTTCGGAGAACATCGATGAACCACTACCATGTGCGCGGACTTGGTCGCTGCGCGGCCTTCTCTTGATCGCGTCTGACTCCAGCTCGTAAGCGCGGTGTATAGTAGTGAGTACAAATCGCGGGAGGTACGCATGACTTTTCATAAACGTCCGCAGTGGACCGGTCTTTTAGCGCTCCTGGTCATTCTTCTGGCAAGCCCACTGCTGGCGCATCATTCCTTTGCAATGTTCGATCACACACAAACGCTCACGCTGAAGGGCTCGGTTACGAGGTTCCAATGGACGAACCCGCACGCCTATATCGAACTGGACGTGCCCGATGCGAAAGGCGCCGTAACCCACTATTCTCTCGAGTGTACAAGCATCAATATGATGCAGCGCGCGGGATGGCGGTCGAACATGATCAAGGCGGGCGATAAAGTGAAAGCGGTCGTCGCGCCTCTGATCAACGGAGATCCAGGCGGTTTGCTGTTGGAAATCACGCTGCCTGACGGGAAAGTTTTAGAGCCGGGTGTTCCTGCGGCGACTACTTATAAACGCACTCCGGAGCAGCCGTAATCATGAAAGCTGCAATGTGGTCGTTAGGGATTGCGGTGATGCTTGTTCCGATCTGTGGGTTTGCACAGGCCAGAGGATCCGTGGGTACTCCGGATATCACCGGATCGTGGGAAAGATACGGAAGAGGCGCAGCTCGTGGGCAGCCCGCCAACACTGTGCCTCCACCGGCTGCTCAGCCTCAATTGAAACCGCAGTACATGAAAGAGTGGCAGGCAAAGCAACAGGCCGCTCGCGAAGCCGATGCCAAAGGAAAGCCTCTCGCTACCAACGCAACGTTGTGTTTGCCTGAAGGTATGCCGGCAATGATGGGTGCAACGTTTCCGATGGAAATCCTGCAAAGCCGAGGACAGGTTACAGTCATCGAAGAAGCGTTCACGCAGGTTCGGAGAATATTTCTCGATCAGCCTCAGAAGGCATTAGACGACATCGAGCCCGGCTTTTATGGCCATTCCGTCGGACGATGGGAAGCCGATACCCTCGTGGTCGATACAATCGGCATCAAAGAGGATGTGCGCGCCCAGAATGTTCCTCACTCGGCCGCCATGCGCGTGAAGGAACGAATCCATTTGGTTGCTCCGGACATTTTGTGGAATGAAATCACAGTCGAGGATCCCCAGGTTCTCGAAAAGCCCTGGACCTACACGGTTGCATATAGGCGCCTACCGGACTACAAGCTGCTCGAATACATCTGCGAAGACAATCGGGAATACGCAGACGCTAACGGGCAGCAACAGATTCGAATAGGCCCGCGATAGCCCCGCTGTAGCGGCATTAACGTACTTGACGGACCGGTATCGCCCCTCGTGGCCAGCGAAAGACGCGGTCAGCCAGGTATGTTATTCGCATCGATGTCCGCAGCGCCGCCGCGAATGCGATGCCCGTCACCCTCGTCCCTCTCGATGATCGCCAGATGCCACTTGTTTATGGCTTAATGACGCTCGATGAAGATTGGCATCGATCACCTCTTAGCCAAAGACGAAAAGGATGGAATCGTTCGGGAGTGCGTTGAGAATTTCAACGCCTATCTCAACCGTTGGCCCGAACCGCGACTGGCTGATGGCGCGATTGTTGAATGGCAGGCCGAGGGTTGTCTGATACGTGACATCAACGGACGCGAGTTCATCGACTGTTTGGGCGGATTCGGAATCTTCGCGCTCGGACATCGGCATCCGAAAGTCATCCATGCCGTCAAAGTGCAGATGGATCGTCTGGCGCTGCATTCCCAATGGATGATGAATCCCGTCGCGGCAGATGCCGCCAGACGATTGGCGGAGATCACGCCAGGCAACCTGCGCAAGACATTCTGGTGTTCCACTGGAACGGAAGCCGTCGAAGGTGCTCTCAAACTGGCGCGCCTCTACACGGGAAAAAAGAAGTTCATCTCGACGATCAATTCATTTCACGGAAAAACTCTCGGAGCGCTTTCCGTCACCGGACGAGATGTGTTCCGCCAACCGTTCCTGCCTCTGTTGGAAACGGCATTCGTGCCTTATGGCGATTCGATCGCCATCGAGAAAGAGATCGATGACAACACCGCAGCGGTGATTATTGAGCCTATCCAGGGTGAGGGAGGAGTGATGGTGCCGCCCGCCGACTACTTGCCGGAAGTGCGTGAAATTTGCTCGCGCCGAAATGTTCTGTTGATCTTCGATGAAGTGCAGACGGGGTTGGGCCGGACCGGAAAAATGTTTGGCTGCGATCACGCGGGCGTCGTTCCCGATATCATGGCGCTCGGCAAGGCCTTGTCCGGTGGAGTCATTCCCTGCGCGGCATTTCACACCACAGATGAAATCTTCAACGCGTTTCATCCGAATCCCTTCTATCACACGAGCACATTCGGGGCGAACCCGCTGGCAACCTGCGCCGCGGCGGCCACCATTGAAACGCTAACCACCGAAAACGTGGTCGAAAACGCAGCACGGATGGGGGAGTATTTCATGTCCGGACTCCGCGCGTTACCGAAGCAATTTCCGCATATCATCCGGGACGTTCGCGGACGTGGGCTATTGATCGGCGTCGAGATCGTGGACGCAAGAGTCGGAGAATCTCTGGCGCAGCGCATGTTTGACCGCAATGTTTTGATCGCCTATACGCTGAATAAGCCTGAAGTAATTCGGATTGAACCGCCATTGATCATCACGCGTGAATTGATCGATGTGGCGCTCGCCAGGTTTACAGAATCGCTCGCCGCCGAATCGGAGCCCGTACGTTAGCCGAAGGTTGAACGGAGGAAGTGAGGACGAATATGTACAGAATGCTAATCGACGGCAAACTGGTCGACAGCGTCTCCGGCGAAACGTTCACGGTCAGCAATCCCGCCACTGAGGAAACAATCGCCGAGGCCCCGCGGGCCCGTTTGGAAGACGCCGAGCGGGCCGCTCGCGCGGCCCACACGGCCCATCCGGACTGGCGGTTCACTCCGGGGATTGAAAAGTGCGAACTGCTTCACGCCATTGCGCACAACACCCGCGCGCATCGGGAAGAGCTTGCAAGACTCTTGACCCTCGAAGGCGGCAAACCGCTCATCGAGAACATGGATGAAATCGAATGGGTTGCGGCATGCTTCGATTACTACGCAGAAGTCGGCCGGCAGGAATCCGGCCGTGTCATCCCGCCAGTACAGCGGCACCAGATGAATTTCGTCATCAAAGAGCCGTACGGCGTTGTTGTTTGCATCGTGCCCTGGAACTATCCGCTGTTGCTGATGTCCTGGAAAGTGGCGCCCGCCTTAATGGCTGGAAACACGGTGATCATCAAGCCGTCGGAAAACACACCGCTGTCCACCCTGCGCATGGCCGAAGTGGCTTTCACTCAATTGCCGGCGGGCGTGGTCAATGTTGTAACCGGTTATGGAAAAGAAGCCGGTGAAGCGCTGGTGACGCATCCGTTGACGGCTCTGGTGGCGTTCACCGGCAGCGTCAGCACAGGCCGGCACATTGCAATGCTGGCCGCGGAACGTTTGAAGAAGGTCAATCTGGAGCTGGGTGGCAACGATCCATTCATTGTTTGCGACGATGTTGATCTGGATGTGGCCGTGCGAGGTGCGGCATGGGCGGCTTATCTCAACATGGGCCAGGTTTGCACGTCAGGGGAACGGTTCTATGTGTTCGATTCCGTGGCGCCACGATTCATCGAAAAATTCGTCGACTTTGCCAGTTCACTGAGGCTTGGGAATCCGATGGGACCCGATGTCGACCTCGGCCCCATGATCAACGGCCAGCAACGCGAAAAGATGGAGCAGAAACTCGATGCCGTGCGCAGCGCGGGAGCTGAGATCCTCTATGGAGGCAAGCGGCCTTCGCAGCATCCGAAAGGGTTTTTCTTCGAGCCGACGGTAGTGACCAATGTCGATCATTCGATGTCACTGATGCGTGAGGAAACCTTCGGTCCTGTGGCGCCGATTATGCGAGTCCGGAACATTGAGGAAGCAATTGCGCTCGCCAACGATTCCGAGTACGGATTGGGTGCGAACATTCTGACGAACAATCTGGAATTTGCCATGCGCGCTGCCGAAGGAATCAAGGCCGGCACATTCTGGATCAACGATCCCTTGACGGACAACGACGCGGGCCCCTTCGGCGGCATGCGGATGTCCGGATTCGGTCGCGAACTTGGATCTGAAGGCCTTGAAGCGTTCCGCGATACGAAACATGTTCATCTGGATTACAAGGTTTCGGCCAAACCTTACTGGTATCCCTACGATTGGAGCAAAGGGCGGAAAACAGACTAATGAGCAAACGCATCATCGTCCTCGGAGGATGCGGTGCGATGGGCACGGAGATCACACGCGATCTTGCCCGCACCAGCGACTTCGAAGAAATTGTCATTGCGGACTTCGACCTGCCGAAAGCTCTCGCGCTCGCCGCCGAGCTCGGAGGTGGGCGGGTGCGCGCGGAGCAGGTGGACGTCCGGGACGAGAACGCGCTCGCTGAGACGTTGCGCCGCTTCGACGTGGTCGCCAACGCCACCACGTATCATTTCGGTCTAAACGTTACGCGCGCGGCGATTCGCGCCCGGGTCCACTATCTCGACCTCGGC
>Ga0207659_10001432_pt1 | contig 14215 bp, 12 predicted proteins | sample KBSM43metaG_FD_184330 | JGI IMG/M metagenome (GOLD analysis project Ga0207659, IMG submission 184330) | Miscanthus rhizosphere microbial communities from Kellogg Biological Station, Michigan, USA - KBS M4-3 metaG (SPAdes) (version 2) | ecosystem: Host-associated > Plants > Roots > Rhizosphere >...
CTCGGTCTTCGAGAAGACCGAGGTTACATGCGCCTTGCAGCCTGATCGCTCTACGCCAAAACCGCCCGATCCCGCTAACCAATTGATCTTGTTCGACTTTTAACCGGACACTACTGTTCTTGAATATGGGATCCGGATCGGGACTCTAAAAGCAAACCCGTTCTCCGGCGTAGAAAAACTCGTGACGAGCACGACGGCTCGCTTGGTCACGGACATTGAACTGGACTTGGCGGTAGAGCTAGGCAGGCGCCTTGGAGGCGCCCGCTACATCGTCGCAATGGCGCTCAAAACGGCCTGGCTATGCGTTCGACGTTCGGTCGAAGTCAGAGCCCTCATCAGAGATCAGATCGGTGCTGACGGCATCCAATGGGTGGCTGCAAAGCGCAAGCGAGGCATGCCGCAGATTGAAGGACTGATTGAATGGAGCCCGGAACTCAAGGCCACCATCGAAGAGGCTCTTGCCATCAAGCGCAATAAGCTGGCCGGTAGCTGGTACGTCTTCGGAAACTTGCAGGGACAGAAATACACCAAGGGTGGTTGGAAGTCGGGCCTCTCAGACCTCATGACTGCATGCGTCATCGAAGCCGAGAAGCGCAAGATCGCATTCGCGCCCTTCAATCTTCAAGACTGCCGCCCTAAGGGCGTGAGTGACAAGCTCGAGCACGGCCATAGTGACGTCGTTGAAGCGACGATGCACACCTCTGAACGCATGGTGAAGCAGGTGTACGACAGGCGCCGCACACGGGTGGCCAAGCCCGTCAAGTGAGCCCTCCTCCTGAGCCGTTTTGGCCGTGCCGCCGCTTCGTCGTGTGCGCCCTGCTTGGTGCTCGATTGCACCCCAAGCACCGAGCCTTATCAGATCGTCCGATCGCGACCAATTCCAAATTTGGATAGATCAAGAAAAAGGCGCCGTGCTTGAACACGGCGCCTTTGCTAAGTCATTGATCTTGCAAGAAATTGTTGGCGGAGTGGACGGGACTCGAACCCGCGACCCCCGGCGTGACAGGCCGGTATTCTAACCAACTGAACTACCACTCCGTAATCGACAACGGCTCGAAAGCCGCTGGTATAGCTTGGCGTCCCCTAGGGGATTCGAACCCCTGTAATCACCGTGAAAGGGTGGTGTCCTAGGCCTCTAGACGAAGGGGACCGCGTCGATCCGATCGGCCGTCACTGCGTTGTACGAACCCGCTGGATGGTGGAGGTAAGCGGGATCGAACCGCTGACCTCTTGCATGCCATGCAAGCGCTCTCCCAGCTGAGCTATACCCCCTCTTCATGTCACGGGTCCAGCCATCGCAGTGTCAGGCGAGACCACGATTATAGCCAGCCGTCGGCGGACGCCGCAAACGTGTGAGCACGGTGTCTCTGGGAAACAGCTCGAGCACCGCGTCGAGCGACGGGGTCTGCGCCCGGCCACACACCAGCAGGCGCACAACCGGGGCGAACTGGCCCATCTTGAGCCGCTGTTCCGCCAGCACATCCTTTACGGCGGCGGCGATGCCAACCTTGCTCCAATCGACCGCATCCAGCTTGTCGGCCAGGGCCAGCACGGCCTCGCGCGAGACCGTTGCGATCTGCGTCACCTGCTCATCGCTCAGTGACGCAGGTTCGACGAAGTACATCGACAACCACTCGGCGAGTTCGGCCGTGGTGTGACAGCGGTCCTTGAACAGTCCGCACATGCGGATGAGGCGATCGTCGGCTGCCGCAACGATTTCGCGGCGCGCCAACTGGTCAACCACCAAGGGCGTCAATGCAGCGTCCGCGGTGTGCTTGATCGCCTGCGCGTTGACCCAGTTCAGCTTGGCGACATCCCATTGCGCAGGGCTCTTCGACAGATGGCTGCCGTCGAACCACTCGACCATCTGCGCGCGGGTGAAAAGCTCCTCATCGCCATGGCTCCAGCCGAGGCGCGCGAGATAATTGAGCATCGCGTCGGGCAAGTAGCCTGCATCTCGATATTCGACCACGCTAACCGCGCCGCGTCGCTTCGACAGCTTCTGGCCGTCGTCGCCGAGGATTACCGGCACATGGCCGAACAGCGGCAACGGCGCACCTAGCGCGTTGAAGATGTTGATCTGCCACGGTGTGTTGTTGACGTGCTCGTCGCCCCGGAATACGTGGCTGATCGACATGTCCCAGTCGTCGACGACGACACAGAAGTTGTAGGTCGGCACGCCGTCGGCACGGACGATGACCAGGTCGTCGATTTCATGGTTCGAGATACTGATCGGCCCCTTCACCAGGTCGTCCCAGGTCACAACGCCATCCTGCGGATTGCGGAACCGGATCACCGGCTCGACATCTGGTGGCGGGGCCGGCAGCACCTTGCCGTGCTCCGGCCGCCAGCGGCGGTCGTAGTGCGTCTTGACGCCTTGCGCGCGCTGCGCCTCGCGCATCGCCTCGAGCTCGGCCGGTGTGCAGTAGCAGCGGTAGGCACTGCCCTCGTCGAGCATCCGCGCGACGACCTCGCGGTAGCGATCGAGCCGCTGCATCTGGAAGATCGGCCCGTCGTCGTAGTCGAGCCCGAGCCACGCCATCGCCTGCAGGATCTGGTCGACCGAATCCTGGCTCGAACGCGCGACGTCGGTGTCCTCGATGCGCAGGATGAAAGCGCCGCCGTGATGGCGCGCGAAGGCCCACGAGTACAGCGCGGTGCGCGCCGTGCCGAGGTGGAGGAAGCCGGTCGGTGATGGCGCGATTCGGGTGCGAACCGGGCGAGGTAGAGCGTTCATCGAAGAGATCTGGAACGTCGAGAGTCGTGTGTCGTGCGCGTATGGCGCGCTTCACAAGCCGCCGAGCCCGCGCAGCAGGTCGTCCTTGATGTCCTCGACATCATCGAGGCCCACCGCCACGCGAATCATGCCCTGGGTGATACCGGCAGCCAGACGCTGCTCTTCGGTCAGGCGGCCGTGCGACGTGCTCGCCGGGTGCGTGATCGTGGTCTTCGTGTCGCCGAGGTTGGCCGTAATCGAGCAGACCTCGGTTGCATCGATGACGTGGAACGCATTCTTTCGCGCAACCGCAGGACCGTCGCTGCCGCCGCGCACGATGAACGAGATGACGGCGCCGCCGCTGCCCGCCTGTTGCGCCATGGCCAGCTCATGCTGCGGATGCGACGCCAAGCCCGGGTAGTAGACGCGCTCGACCTGCGGCCGTGCCTCGAGCCACGTCGCGAGGACGTGCGCACGCTCGCTTTGCGCACGCATCCGTATTGACAACGTCTCGAGGCCCTTCAGCACGACCCAGGCGTTGAACGGCGACAAGGTCATGCCGGCACTCCGCATGACCGGCACGAAGCGCTCGTTGACGATGCGCTCGGTCGCGCAGATTGCACCGGCGATCACCCGGCCCTGTCCGTCGAGGTACTTGGTGCCCGAGTGGATCACCAGGTCGGCGCCGTACTCGATCGGTCGTTGCAGCGCCGGCGAGCAGAAGCAGTTGTCGACCGCGAGCCAGGCACCGGCGTCTTTCGCAATCGCGGAGAGGGCTCGAATGTCGCAGACCTCGGTGAGCGGATTGGTCGGCGATTCGGCGAACAGCAGCTTGGTGTTCTGCCGAACCGCATCCCGCCAGTGAGCGACGTCGGTCTGCGAGACGAAGGTGGTCTCGACGCCGAACTTTGCGAATTCGCGGCCGAACAGCATGATCGTCGAGCCGAAAACGCTCTGCGAGCAGATGACGTGGTCTCCGGCTTTGAGCAAGCCCATGCCGAGCAGCAGGATCGCGCTCATGCCGCTCGAGGTCGCGATGCACGCCTCCATGCCTTCGAGCGCGGCAAGCCGACGCTCGAACATCGTCACCGTCGGATTGGTGAAGCGCGAGTAGATAAACGCTTCCTCTTCGTTGGCGAAGCGCGCGGCCGCCGACGCGGCGTCCGGCTGGATGAAGCTGCTGGTCAGGAACAGCGCCTCGGAGTTCTCACCCCACTCGCTCGGCGGCAGGCCTTCGCGCACGGCGCGCGTGTCGAGTCGCGTGCCCGGAGGCAACGGAACGCGTGGGATGCGGGCGCCGGCCATCAGCTGACCTCCGAAGCGCTCTGCAGCGCGAGTCGCGAGCGGCTATCAGTCTCCTCCTCTTCGCCCTGGCCGCCGCGCTGCGCCGCCATCGCGTCGAAGTCGGCCGCGGTGACATCACCCGTGATGTAGACGCCGTCGAAGCACGACGCCTCGAAACCTTGCAGCGCCGGATTCAAAGCCGAGACGACCCGCTTCATTGCCGCGATGTCCTGGTAGATCAAGGCATCGGCACCGATGAACTCGCGGATCTCCGCAATGCTGCGGTCGTGCGCGATCAGCTCTTCCTTGGTCGGCATGTCGATGCCATAGACATTCGGAAAACGCACCGGCGGCGCGGCCGACGCCATGTAGACCTTGCGCGCACCGGCCTCGCGGGCCATCTGCACGATCTCCTTCGAGGTAGTGCCGCGCACGATTGAGTCGTCGACGAGCAGCACGTTTCGTCCGCGGAACTCGACGCCGATCGCGTTCAGCTTCTGGCGCACCGACTTCTTGCGCACGCCCTGCCCCGGCATGATGAAGGTGCGGCCGACGTAGCGGTTCTTGACGAACCCTTCGCGATACGGCTTGCCGATGCGCTGCGCCAACTGCATCGCCGACGGCCGGCTCGACTCCGGGATCGGGATCACGACGTCGATCTCGTTCGGCGGGATCGTCGAGATCACGCGCTGGGCGAGCGTCTCGCCGAGGTTGAGGCGGGCCTGGTAGACCGAGACGCCGTCCATGATCGAGTCGGGCCGCGCGAGGTACACATACTCGAACATGCAGGGCTTCAGCACCGGGTTGTCGGCGCACTGCTGCGCGTGGATCTTGCCTTGCAGGTCGATGAAGATCGCTTCGCCCGGCGCGACGTCGCGGCTGACCTTGTGCCCCGTTCCTTCGATCGCGACCGACTCGCTCGCGATCATGACCTCGGGTGATTCGGGCGTGCCACCTTCGCCGAACGACAGCGGTCGGATGCCGTACGGGTCGCGGAACGCGAGCAGTCCGTGGCCGGCGATCAGCGAGACCACCGCGTACGAGCCCTTGATGCGCCGGTGCACTTGCCGCACCGCATCGAACACCGCGGCCGGCGACATCGACCGGCCGCGCACCGCAGCCTCGAGCTCGTGCGCGAGGATGTTGATCAGCACCTCGGTGTCGCTCTGGGTGTTGATGTGGCGCCGGTCGACGTCGATCAGCTCCTGCTTGAGCGCCGCCGCGTTCGTCAGGTTGCCGTTGTGGACCAGGACGATGCCGTACGGCGCATTGACATAGAACGGCTGGGCTTCTTCCTCGCTGTAGGCGTTGCCGGCGGTCGGATAGCGGACCTGACCGAGCCCGACACTGCCCGGCAGTGCGCGCATGTTGCGGGTGCGGAAGACGTCGCGCACCATGCCGCGGGCCTTGTGCATGAAGCACTTTGTGCCTTGCATGGTCACGATGCCGGCGGCGTCCTGTCCGCGGTGCTGCAGCAGCAGCAGCGCGTCATAGATCAGCTGGTTGACCGGTGACCGCGAGATGACGCCGACGATGCCGCACATGATCAATTCCCGTCAGGTTGCCGCGTCGTTCGCGCAGGCAGAAAACGCGCCATGTCCGATGGCAGGAGCGGCTTCAATTCGTCGAGGCCGGCGTCGAGCCAGCGCGCACCGATCGACGCCTGCCACGCTGTCGAGTGCACGGCTGGCGTCAGCCCCAACAACGCCGCGGCCCCGAGCAGCAGGAGCCCGCCGCGCAGCGCCCCAAAGCCGGCGCCGAGCAGGCGATCGACCGGCCGAAGCGGTGTCGCGTGGATCAGGCTTCGGACTAGGCGAGACAAAAGACTCCAGATCACCAACGTGAGGATGAATACAGATGCGAATGACGCGCCCAGATTCAAGGGCGAGCCGGCCGTGCCGATCGGCAGGAGCGGGGCCATTTGCGGCATCGCCCACAGGGCCACGAAGTAGGCCACCAGCCAGCCGGCAAGCGACAAGATCTCGAACACCAACCCGCGGATCGCACCGACGAGGATCGAAAGCAGCAGCACGCCGAGGAGGCAGGCATCGACCCAGCCGATGTCGAAGTCCATGGCGCGTGTTCACAGCGTCAGCACGACGGCGGTCAGGCCGGCGGCGCGGGCCTTCGACAGTGCGGCGTCAGCCTCGGCCCGGTTCGCGAACGGACCGATGCGAACGCGGATGCGGTTGCCGCCGGGCGTCTGCGCGACCTGGGTATAGGTCTTCAAACCGAGCTTCTCGGCCTTCTGGCGGGTTTCGCGGGCCGACTCGGCCTCAGCGAAGGCGCCGACTTGCACCACGAAGCGGCCAGCCTCGTTGGATGGTGGCGTTTTGGCCTCCGGTGCCGGCTTCGTCTCAGCGGTCGCCTTCGGCCGAGCGGCCTCAGCGACAGTCGGCGAAGCCGCTGCTTTGGGCTGACTCGATGCCGGTGCCTTGGTCGTCGCAGCTACAGCAGATGAAGTCGCCGGCGGAAGGGACGGAGCCGGCTTGCGCATGGCTTCCACAGGCGGAGGCGCGGCGGCCGGTCGCGATGCCGAAGGGCTCGACGCTTTCGCCTCGATGGCGCGGCCCGCGACTTCCCGCCCCGCATCACCACGCGACTCGGTGATCACCTCAGCGGCAGACGAGGCAGGCGCCATCGCGACCGCCGGCGCAGGCGCCGAGGCGAATGACCGCGCAGGCGGCATCACCAGCGCAGGCGCACTGTCCTGGCGCGGGATCTCGATCGGGATGTCGACCGACACCGGCCGTGGCCGCGTCTCGAAGACGAGCGGGAAGCCGATCACCCCGATGACCAGCAACACGACCGCACCAATCAGCCGACGGCGAGCCCTCGTGCGCGCCTGCTGGACGGCGTCGCCCGCGTCGGCGACAGAAGACGCGGCGGCAGGGTCGCTGGTGCGTTTGAAGATCGAGAGCAAACCCATACGCTGCAGACTGCCTGGAGGTGGAAACCGCCGCACCGTGGCGGCATGAGAGCACGCCAATCGGGCTGATCAAGCGGCATGTGGGGCCGACAAGCGGGGCAGCCCGCCCTCCAGGACACCGCCGACGGTGTAGAACGAGCCGAAGACGACGATTCTATCAGCGGGGTCGGCCGTCTCGACGGCTGCAGCGAGCGCTGAAGCCGGGTCGGCGTGGCATGAAACAGCGACTGGCCCCGGGCCTTTGACGGTCAGGCGCCCGTGCAAGTCGGCGAGGTCGGCGGCGCGTGCCGCGCGCGGTCCCGGCAGGTCGGTGAAGTGCCAGTGATCGACCACCGGTGCCAGCAACGCCAGGATCCCCGGCAGGTCCTTGTCGCGCATCGCGCCGAAGACGGCGTGGGTGCGCGGAAAGAACCCCATCTGGTCGAGATTGCGCGCCAGTGTCGCGACCGCATGCGGGTTGTGAGCGACGTCCAGGATCAGGGTCGGCTGACCGGGGACGATCTGGAAGCGGCCCGGCAGCTCAACCAGCGCAAAGCCGGTCCGCACCGCCTGGGCCGTGATCGGCACGCGCTCGCGCAGCGCTTCGAAGGCCGCGAGAACCCCCGATGCGTTGAGCAGTTGGTTCGCCCCGCGCAGCGCCGGATAGCCGAGCGCGTTGAAGCGCTGCAGCCGCCCGGCCCAGTTCCACTGCAGCTTGTCGCCCGAGTAGTTGAAGTCGCGCCCGAAGCGCCACAGATCTGCACCGATCCGCGCGGCTTCATCGAGCACGCTCTGCGGCGGCATCGGATCGCTCACGATGACCGGACGGCCGCCGCGCATCACACCGGCCTTCTCGCGGCCGATCGCCTCGCGGTCCGGGCCGAGGTACTCGACGTGATCGACGTCGATGCTCGTGATGACGGCGCAGTCATTGCCGAACGAGTTGACTGCGTCGAGCCGCCCGCCCATGCCGACTTCGAGAATGACAAGGTCGAGCGGCAGGCCGGCCAGAAGACGCGCGATGGCCAGCAGCGTGAACTCGAAGTAGGTCAGGCTGACGTCGCCGCGTGCAGCCTCGACGGCGGCGAAGTGCGGCAGCAGATCGGCGCCCTCGACCATGCGACCGCCGACGCGGCAGCGCTCCTCGAAATGCACCAGGTGCGGCTTGGAATAGAGGCCGACGCGGTAGCCGGCGTGCAGCGCGATCGATTCGATCATCGCGCAGGTCGAGCCCTTGCCGTTGGTACCGGCGACAACGACGACCGGTGCCTCGAAGCGAATGTCGAGGCGGTCCTTGACCTGGCGCACGCGCTCGAGCGTCATCTCGATCTCGGTCGGGTGCATGCGCTCGCAATGCGCAAGCCATTCGGCGAGCGTGGTCGGAAGCGCCATCGGTCGATGGTAAAGGGACGCCTCGTCGTTCGCCGTTGGATGCAGCGATCGCGTTCTGTGAAGAGCCTGCGACTAAATGAGAGGCGCCTTACCGGCGATCGGCGAAGCGATGCGCCGCTATGCCACGGCGTCCGAACTGAGTCGTTGCAGCATCGCCAGGGAGCGCGCCACTGTCGCTCGCAGCTCACGGCGATCGACGATCATGTCGATCGCGCCGGTCTGCAGCAGGAACTCCGAGCGCTGGAAGCCTTCCGGCAGCTTTTCGCGCACGGTGTTCTCGATCACGCGCGGGCCGGCAAAGCCGATCAGCGCCTTCGGCTCGGCGATCACGACGTCGCCGACGAACGCAAAGCTCGCCGACACGCCGCCCATCGTCGGATCGGTCAACACGCTGATATACGGCAGGCGCGCCTTCGCAAGCCGCGTCAGCGCGGCATTGGTCTTGGCCATCTGCATCAGGCTCAGCAGGCCTTCCTGCATGCGCGCGCCACCGGTTGCCGTGAAGCTCACGAACGGCGTCTTCTGCTCGATTGCCGCCGTCACGCCGCGGACGAAGCGTTCGCCGACGACCGAGCCCATCGAACCGCCCATGAACTCGAACTCGAAACACGCGACGACGATCGGCAGGCTCATCAGCGCGCCGCCCATCACCACGAGCGCGTCGGTCTCGCCGGTGTGCTCGAGCGCGTCCTTCAGCCGCTCGGCGTACTTGCGGCTGTCCTTGAACTTCAGCGCGTCGACGGCTAGCACTTCCTGACCAATCTCGAAGCGGCCTTCCGGATCGAGAAACGCGTCGAGCCGCGCGCGCGCGCCGATCCGGTGGTGCTGCGCGCACTTCGGGCAGACGTTGAGGTTCTTCTCGAGGTCGGTCTTGTAGAGCACCGTCTCGCAGGACGGGCACTTGATCCACAGGCCCTCGGGCACCTGGCGGCGCTCGCTCGGATCGGTCTGTTGGATCTTCGGCGGCAGAAGCTTTTCGAGCCAGCTCATCGAGTTGTGTCCTTTCAGGAATCGACTGCCGCGCGGACCTCGGCGATGAAGCCGGCCGCACACGTTGCCACATTGTCGCGCGATGCCGATTCGAGCAACTGGACCAGGGCCGATCCGATCACGACCGCATCGCACACCTCGGCGACGGCGCGCGCCGTCCGCCCGTCACGGATTCCGAAGCCGACACCGATCGGCACCTTCACATGCGCTCTGATGCGCGGCACGGCTTCTGCGACCGCGGCAATGTCGAGGTGGCCGGCGCCGGTCACACCCTTCAGCGACACGTAGTAGACATAGCCGGTCGCGATGCGGCCGACCTGGCGGATGCGTGCCTCGGTCGAGGTCGGCGCCAGCAGGAAGATCGGATCGAGACCGCGAGCCCGAAGCAGGCCGACAAACTCCTCGCACTCCTCGGGCGGGTAGTCGACAACGAGGACGCCATCGACACCGGCCGCTTCGGCGTCTGCGCCGAAGCGCTCGATGCCGTAGCGCTCGATCGGGTTGGCGTAGCCCATCAGCACGACCGGCGTCAGCGCATCGGCGTTGCGGAAGTCGCGGACGGCCGCCAGCACCTGGGTCATGCCGATGCCGCGCGCGAGCGCACGTTCGCCGGCCTTCTGAACGACGGGTCCGTCGGCCATCGGGTCCGAGAACGGCACGCCGAGCTCGATCAGGTCGGCCCCTGCCTGCGCCATGGCGAGCATGATCTCGGCCGTCGCATCGGCGTATGGATCGCCGACCGTGACGTAGGGGATCAGCGCCTTCCGACCGCGCTGGCGCAGCGCTTCGAACATCGCCGCGATGCGGCTCATGACGGGCGCCCGTGGACAGCGACGACCGCGCCCTTGACGCTTTGGCCGGTACACGAGGGCCGGCAATAGAACTCGGCGCCGGACAGATCGGCCACGGTGCCAATGTCCTTGTCGCCGCGACCAGAAAGGTTGACCAGCAGATGCTGGTCGGGCCGCATCGTCGGCGCGATCTTCATCGCGTGAGCGACCGCATGGCTCGACTCGAGCGCCGGGATGATGCCCTCGGTGCGGCAGAGGCGATGGAACGCCGCCAGCGCCTCGTCGTCGGTGATGCCGACGTATTCGGCGCGGCCGATGTCCTTCAGGTGCGCATGCTCCGGGCCGACGCCGGGGTAGTCGAGCCCGGCCGAGATTGAATGGGTCTCGAGGATCTGGCCGTTCGCATCCTGCAGCAGGTAGGTCCGGTTGCCGTGCAGTACGCCGGGCGAGCCGGCCGACAGCGAGGCCGCATGGCGCCCGGTCGCGAGCCCCTGCCCGGCCGCCTCGACGCCGATCAAGCGCGTTTCCTTGCGGTCGATGTACGGATAGAAGATGCCCATCGCATTGCTGCCGCCACCGACACAGGCGATCACCGCGTCGGGCTGGCGTCCGACCATCTCGGGCATCTGCTCAATGCACTCATCGCCGATCACGCGCTGGAAGTCGCGCACCATCGTCGGATACGGATGCGGTCCGGCGACCGTGCCGATGATGTAGAACGTGTTCTCGACGTTCGTGACCCAGTCGCGCAGCGCCTCGTTGAGCGCGTCCTTCAACGTCTTCGAGCCGCTCTCGACCGGCACGACGGTCGCGCCGAGCAGGTTCATGCGGTAGACATTCGGCGACTGCCGCTTGACGTCCTCGCTGCCCATGTAGACGACGCACTCGAGACCGTAGCGCGCGCAGATGGTCGCCGTGGCGACGCCATGCTGGCCGGCGCCCGTCTCGGCGATGACACGCGGCTTGCCCATCCGCCGCGCAAGCATCGCCTGGCCGATCGTGTTGTTCACCTTGTGGGCGCCGGTGTGGTTCAGGTCTTCGCGTTTCAGATAGATCTGCGCGCCGCCGAGCTCGCGACTCATGCGCGCGGCGTGGTAGATGGGACTCGGTCGACCGACGAAGTGCTTCAGTTCGGAGCGGAACTCGGCCATGAAGGCCGGATCGTGCTGGACCTCGGCATAGCTTTGCTTCAACGCGTCGAGCGCATGGACGAGGGTCTCGGCCACGAAGCTGCCACCGTACGGCCCGAAGTGGCCCGCCGAATCGGGTTGCTGGTAGTTGGACATGTGAAGATCGATTGGAATCAGGCTTCGGCTGATGCACGCCGGGCATCCGCCTCGCGCACCGCCTCGCAGAACTGCCGAATCTTCTCGGCATCCTTGATGCCGCGCGAAGACTCGACGCCGGAGCTCACGTCAACGGCCCATGGCCGGACGGCCTGAATCCCCTGAATGACATTTTCGGCATGCAACCCACCAGACAAAACGACCGGACGGGGCACGTCGGATGGAATGAGCGACCAATCGAAGACCTTTCCACCACCGCCGAATCCCTCGACCTCGGCGTCGAAGAGGATGGCCTGGGCATGCGGATGCTGCCGCGCCGAGTCTAGCAAATCGACCCCCGACGAGACCCGGATCGCGCGGAGGTACGGACGGCCGGACGCCGCGCAAAATGCCGGCGTCTCGTCGCCGTGGAACTGCAGCAACACGTGCGGAATCGCGGCGCAGACAGCATCGACCTCGGCGACCGTTGCATTGACGAACAGCGCGACCGGCGTGACGAAGGGCGGCAAGGCGCGCGCCAGATTGGTTGCTCGCTCGAGCGTCACAAAGCGAGGGCTCTTCGGATAGAAGACGAGCCCAATGGCGTCTGCTCCTGCATTGACGGCCGCCTCGACATCGGTATCGCGAGAGACACCGCAGATCTTGATGCGAGTCCGGACGCTCCGGTCAGGAAAGCCAGTCGGCGCTGCGACTTCGATCGGGAATGGCATGGGCCGGATCGTAGTACGGGCCGACGAAGTAGAGGCCGTCCGGTGCCATGGTCGGGGCCGCGCGGCTACGGTCGCGCGACGCCATCACGTCGGCCAGCCAGGCCGGCGTGCGCCGGCCGCTGCCAATCATCGTGAGGCAGCCCATGATGTTGCGCACCATATGGTGCAGGAACGCGTTGGCATCGAAATCGAAGCGCCAGTAGGCGCCCCGCCGGAAGATGTCGATCGAGCGCAGCATCCGCACCGGCGTGGCGGCCTGGCACTCGGCCGAACGGAACGCGCTGAAGTCGTTTTCACCGATCAGTACCGCCGCTGCCTGCTGCATCGCGGCATGATCAAGCGGACGAAAGGACCATCCGACCTGGCCGGCTTCAAGGCTCGGTCGGACTGGCGACTCGAGCAACCGGTAGGTATAGCGCCGGCCATGGGCGCTGCGCCTGGCATCGAATGAATCCGAGACGGACATCGCCCATTGCACCGCGATGTCGTCGGGCAGGTAACGATTCGTCCCGCGCACCCAAGAGTCGGCGGCACGCTCCACCCCGGTGTCGAGGTGCACGACCTGTTGCAAGGCATGGACTCCGGCATCAGTGCGCCCGGCACAGACGACGCGGAGCGGTACGTCGGCGAAGGCAGCGAGGGCCGCTTCCAGGCGGTCCTGCACCGTCTTTCCGTCGGACTGGCTCTGCCAACCGTGGTAGGCAGTGCCTCGGTACGCGACGCCGAGCGCGATTCTCACGACCCGCCTTTCACAACGGGAGCGAACCCGCGCCGAACGACGTCAGCCGAGGTCGTCCAGCATGTTCTGCGCTTTGCTTTTGGTCACGCCGGAGGCGTGCGCAAGAACCTCGCGCAGCAGGTCGCGGGCGCCGTCCTTGTCGCCGATCTGACGAAACTCCTCGGCCAATTCGAGCTTGCGCAGCATCGGATCGCCGTCGTCATCGAGGTCGAGCGACGGCAAATCGACGCCCTGCAGCGCATGCTCGCCGCTCGCCTTGGCCTTGGTCGCCGGCGGATCGAGGTCGAGCGTGAAGCCGGACATGTCGAACGCGAGCGGCTCGTCGCGCTTGGCGGGTGATGGTTCGCTCGCGGCCGCGGCCTTGACCGGCGCACCAGGCGACTTGAAGGCATCGCTCGTCGGCGTCGCCGCGGCCGCGAAAGCCTTAGAATCCAAGGCCCCGCGGGTCGACGGCGTACCGGCTTCCGGATTGTCGAGATCCAGGTCGACCTCGACTGGGGCGCTGTGCGTCGGTGCAAACGAAGGCCGCGTCTGCCCAAACTGAGAGTCCCCGGTCAGATGAGGTTGGGTGCTGGCGCCGAGCGGTTCATTGAACACCGCGCCGCGCACCGCGTTGGCGGGGGCGCCACCGGGTTGGTACATTGCGTTGCCCGGATCGATGTCGGCGCCCATTTCCTGCGCCTTCGCCCAATCCTCGCCCTCGCCACGCGTCAGTCCGTAGAGCTGGGTCGCAAGCAGCTCGAAGCCCTTGGTGTCGCGCCGCTTTGCATAGACCTCGAGCAGCTTGGTGCGGATCGCCAGCCGCTCGGGGCTGCTGCGCATCGCTTCCTTCAGAATCTCCTCAGCCTGCAGGTCGCGCCCATAGGCGAGGTAGACGTCAGCCTCCGCGACCGGGTCGACATCGCCGATCGCGTCGAGCTGGCTCAACGAGTAAGTCATCGACGACGAGTTGCCGGCGGCATCGCGCGTGTCGATGCGCTGGCCGCCGCTGGCGCCAAAGAACGAATCGGGCTGCAAACGGCTCTCGAGGAATGACGTCTCGCCGCTGTTCTTCTTCGCGCGCTGCGTGACGCGATAAATGCCGAAGCCAGCCAGCAACGCGACGAGGAGCGCACCGACGCCGAGGGCGAGCGGGTTGTCGTCCATCATCGAGCCGATCAGATCGCGCTCGGCGGGCTTGGCCGGCGTCGTGGGCTTGGCGACCGCGACGGCGCTGGCGGCCGGTTTCGGCGCTACCGGTGACGCGGCGGCAGCGACCACCGGTGCACTGGCAGCCGGGGCGGTGGTCGGTGCGGCCGATGGAATCGGCACGGACACGGCCGGTGCCGACGCCGACGGCGCGGCTGGAGCAGCTGGCGCAGGCGTTGTCGGCGGCGTCGCTTGTGCGACGACTGCCGGC
>Ga0207659_10001443_pt1 | contig 14174 bp, 11 predicted proteins | sample KBSM43metaG_FD_184330 | JGI IMG/M metagenome (GOLD analysis project Ga0207659, IMG submission 184330) | Miscanthus rhizosphere microbial communities from Kellogg Biological Station, Michigan, USA - KBS M4-3 metaG (SPAdes) (version 2) | ecosystem: Host-associated > Plants > Roots > Rhizosphere >...
CGTCAACTCGAGCACTGGCACAGGGGATCGATGACACGCCGCGCCGGAGCGCTCGATTACATCGAGCCCGAACCCGTGGCATCAATTCACCCACTGGACCTCGATAGCCTGGGAGTAGCGGCGGGCGGGACGCTGACCATCGAGTCACGTCGTGGCAGCATCTCACTTTACGCGCGCGCAGATGAGGGCACGCCACGCGGCGCGGTGTTCGTCCCGTTCTGCTTTTACGAGGCGGCGGCGAACAAGCTGACCAACCCTGTGCTCGATCCGTTCGGGAAGATTCCCGAGTTCAAGTACTGCGCAGTCAAGGTCACGCCCGGCGGCGAGGTACCCGAACGTATGAGCTTCGGGGGCGGAAGTATTCTGGCTGAGAGTATGTCTGGTGTCAGGCAGTGAATCGTGAATTCTCGCTGAGAGTATGTCTGGTGTCAGGCAGTGAATCGTGAACGGTCGTGAATCCGACACGAGGTGTGTCCTGATCTCTTAAAGTGAGCAGCACCCCTCACTCACCCAACGATGTCCGGATGCAGGGCTTTGCACGCCGCCACACGGTGCAGGCGGCGCTCACCTGGCTCGACGCCCAGCTGACTCAGCTCGATGCCGAAGACGTTGCACTCCGTGCGGCGGGCGGCCGCGTCCTTGCCTCTCCGATTGCCAGCCCGATCGACATCCCCGGATTCGATCGCGCCACGATGGACGGTTACGCAGTCGTCGCCCAGTCCACCGAGGGCGCGATGCCGTATAACCGAATCCCGCTGAAGGTCGTCGGCGACGCGCTGCCTGGCGCGCCCTTCCTGCAACAGCTGGCACCCGGAGAAGCGGTCCGCATCATGACGGGCGCACCGATGCCCGACGGAAGCGACGCCGTGCTGCCCGCCGAGTTCGTGGAAGTAAGTAGCCGCGCGTTAGACCCGGCGACCCTCGATCAACCATGCGGCGTGCTCGCGCTTTCGACGGTATCGCCGGGCAAGAACGTCGGTCGACGCGGTGAGGACATCGTCGCGGGCACCACCGTGCTGGAAGCAGGACGCCTGTTGCGCCCGCAGGATCTTGGCGTGATGAGCTCTATCGGCCTCGGCACAGCCCGCTGCACTCGCCGCCCGCGCGTGCGGCTCGTGATCACGGGCAACGAGCTCCTGCCATCCGGCTCGGCGCCCTATGGCTTCCACATCACCGACGCGAATGGCCCGATGCTCGCCGCCCTTGCGGAACGTGACGGCGCGATCGTCGACTTTCCCGGTCTGGTTCGCGACGAGGCCGACGCGATTCTCGCCGGGCTGCAGGCCGATGCCGACATCGTCATCGTGTCTGGTGGATCGAGTGTCGGGATCGAAGACCTCGCTCCGATGCTCGTCGCACGACATGGAGAGCTGGTGGTTCACGGCATCGCGATGCGTCCCAGCAGTCCGACTGGCTTTGGCCGAATCGGCAATCGGCTGATCTTTTTGCTTCCCGGCAACCCAGTGTCGGCGTTGTGCGCGTACGACTTCTTCGCTGGCCGCGCCATTCGCGGGCTCGGTGGACGGCCGGCGCAGTGGCCGTATCGCGCGATGCGCGCCACACTCGCCCGCAAGATCAGCTCGCCGATCGGGCGCGTGGATTACGCGCGCGTGCGGCTCGAGGATGGGCACGTGGAGCCGCTGTCGGTCGGCGGCGCCTCGGTGCTGTCGTCGACAACGAGAGCGGATGGCTTCGTGATCGTGGGTGACGACAGCGAGGGCTTCCCGGCTGGAGCCGAAGTCGAGGTCTGGCTGTATGCGTGAATCTCCCTTCGCCCAGGGCGCTGGCGTCCCAGGTCAGGATCAGTTCCTCAACGTCCTCGATCGCGATGAGGCCGAGCGGCGCTTCCGCGCCGCGATCGATGTGAAACCGCGCGGTGTCGACCGCGTGGCGCTCCATGACGCCCTGGGCCGCGAGCTTGCGGAGGACGTGCTCGCTCCCGTCGACGTCCCGTCATTCGATCGCTCGAACGTCGATGGCTTTGCGGTGATCGCAGAGGATACCTTCGGCGCGTCTGAAGAAATCCCGCGCTGCGTACGTCTCGCCGACGAAGTGATCCAGACGGGTGTCGTGCCGAGGACGATCGTTCGGCGAGGCGAAGCGATGGGCATTGCGACGGGCGGCATGATGCCGCGCGGCGCCGACGCGGTGGTGATGGTCGAGCATGCCGACGTCGTCGCGTCCGGCTCCAGTGACGTAGTGTCCGGCTTTCCTGGGCGCCGAAGCGCGGAGCGCGAAGGCGGCAGCCGGACCGATACCTCGGGCCATGAACTCAGAATCGGCCGCGCTGTCACTTCGGGCAGTGGCGTCTCATTCGCTGGAACAGATATCACGCGGGGAGAAACCGTGCTGCGGCTCGGACGGACCTTGACGAGCCGCGACACCGGTGTCCTGGCGGCCATTGGCGTGGCGACGGTCGACGTCTGGCGCAAGCCGATTGTCGCAATCATCTCGACCGGCGACGAGATCATCGCGCCCGGCCAACCGATGCAACCAGGTCGCATCTACGACTCGAATGCCCAGGTGCTTGCAGACGCCGTACGCGAGCTCGGTGGCGACCCGCGCCGCCTCGGCATCGTCCCGGATGATGTGGATGCGCTGAGAGCCTCGCTTCGCGAAGCGCTCGCGATCGCCGACATCGTGCTGCTGTCCGGAGGCACCAGCAAGGGCGCCGGCGATGTCTCGTACCGTGTCGTCGCCGAACTCACCGATCCAGGCATCGTCGCTCACGGCGTGGCACTCAAGCCCGGCAAGCCGATCTGTCTGGCCGCGACACAAGGACGTCCGGTCGTCGTCCTCCCCGGCTTCCCGACGTCCGCGATCTTCACGTTTCACGAGTTCGTGGCGCCGGTGATCTCGGCGATGGCGGGCCGTACTCACGAGCAGCGGGCTACCGTCGACGCACGACTCGCCGTGCGCGTGAACAGCGAGATCGGACGGACCGAGTATCTGCTCGTCGGGCTGGTGGAAACGCCTGACGGTCCGGCCGACGCCGGACACTACGACACGACGACGATAGCCGGACACCACGACCCGACACCCGTCGTGTCCGGCTTTAGCCGGACCGCACCGTCTCTTATCGCGTATCCAATGGGTCAGGGCTCCGGCAGCGTGACCACGTTCAGCCGCGCCGACGGCTTCACCACCATCGGCCGTCACGAGGAAATCGTTCCGGCTGGAACGATCGTGACCGTGACGCTGCTCGACCGCCAACTGCAGCTTGCCGACCTCGTGGTGATCGGGAGTCACTGCATCGGGCTCGATTACCTGCTCGGCGAATTGGAACAACGCGGCGTGCGGTCGAAGTTTCTCGCCGTCGGGAGCATGGCGGGGCTCGAGGCAGCCAGGCGAGGAGAGTGCGATATCGCCGGGATTCACCTGCTCGATCCGAAGAGCGGTGAATACAATCGTCCGTTCCTCACGGCGTCAATTGATCTGATCCCTGGCTATGGCAGGCTGCAGGGAATCGTCTTCAGGGAGGGGGATTCTCGCTTTGAAGGGCGAGCCGTGGACGATGCGATCGCTGTCGCAATCTCCGATGCGTCGTGCGTGATGGTGAACCGGAACCAGGGAAGCGGAACGCGCGCCCTGATCGATCGCCTGCTCGGTGGTGTGAAACCGCCCGGATACGCGGTGCAGCCGCGTAATCACAACGCCGTCGCCGCAGCCGTCGTGCAAGGACGAGCCGACTGGGGGGTCACGCTCGATACGATCGCGCACGACGCCGGCCTCGGCTTCATGCCGGTCCAGCAGGAACAGTACGATTTCGTCGTACCGAAAGCACGCGCGCAGCGCCCCGGCGTCAAGGCGTTCCGGGCGTGGCTCGACGATCCCGCGACGCGCGAGCGGCTCGCACGTCTCGGGATGAAGGTATGACCCGGCGCCTACTACTTCGAAGACGCAATGGTCAGCTCGTTGTTGATTGTGTAGCCCTTAGCGTGGTCTCGCGCAATTGCTTCCGCAGTGGTTTTCTGCTGCGCGGATGGCACACTTCCCTTCAGCACAACAGTTTTCGTGCTGGAAGAGGTATCGACATTGATGTTGCTGGCATCAACACGACCATCGGCGATCAGCGCTGATTTGACGTCAACGGTGTTGGTCGCGGCCGCCGTCTTCTCGACTGCCTTCTCCGTATCTTTCTTCGCACCCTTCACAGTATTCGCACATGCGCCACTCAGCGTCGCGACGAGGAACAAAGCACATAGACTCGTATAGGTTCTGCTCACGTTCATTCTCCTGTCGCCCGATGTAGTGCACGCGTGGTGCCATCCTCACGGCCACGGTTGAGCGGCGATCGAGCAGTTTCACGGTTCACGTGACCGACTGCTGAACCTCGAGGTTGCGCAAATTACAATGCCTCAGGTGGACAAGTCTGAAAGCCGCGCTGTTGCCGGCATCGTGCTCTGCGGCGGCAAGTCGACTCGCATGGGCACGTCGAAGGCGCTGCTGGCGTTCGGACCAGAGACGATGCTGCAGCGAGTGGTCCGGATCCTCGGTGAAGTCGTCTCGCCGATCGTGATCGTGGCGGCTCTCGATCAGGAACTGCCGCCGCTGCCAGAAGGTGTGATACTCGCGCGCGATGAGAACGAGGGACGCGGTCCGCTCGAGGGGCTTCGCGCGGGGCTCAAAGCATTGCCGGCCGACGTCGATACCGCTTACGTAACGAGCTGCGATGTGCCCCTCCTGGTACCGGCGTTCGTACGTCAGATAATCGATCTGGCAAGTGGCTATGACGTTGCCGTGATGGAGATCGACGGATTCACGCATCCACTCTCCGCCGTCTACCGTCGTTCGACATTGGCGACCGTCGAGGATCTGCTGGAGAACAATCGTCTGCGGCCGGTGTTTCTCTTCGATGCCGTCAAGACACGGCGGGTTCGTCCCGAGGAGATGACCGCCGACCCGAACCTGCGGACGTTACGCAATCTCAATACACGCGCTGACTATGAGCAGGCGCTCTCAGACGCGCAGCTTGATTCCGATTGATTACTCGAGTTTTCGCGACGCGATCGCAATCGCTGACAGGCAGACGAAGAGTGCTCGGCTTCGCATGGTCCCTCCCGCATCTCGGAAGCCAAGGCGCTGTCGCCTGAGCCGTCAGCTCGTCAATCTGCTAGCCGCGCGACAGGTTGGGGACCTCCTCGCCGAGCGCCGTTGCCAGATCGATCTGATGTTCCTGCTCCTGACGCAAGATCTCGCGGATGTCCTCGGCCATTGCGTACTCCTGCAGGGCTTCGCACTGGACGACACGCTCGCGGTAGGCGCGAATCGTCGCGTTCTCGTTCTCGAGGTCGGCGCGGAGCATCTCGCGTGCATCATCAGACTGTTTCACCGGCAAGGCGGTCGTCGTCGGCATTCCTCCCAGGTAGTCGATCTGCTTCGCGATCGTGAGCGCGTGTTGCAACTCCTGGCCGGCGTGAACTTCAAGCTCTCCAGCGATAGCCATGTACTCGGCGCCCTTCAGTACTTGTGAGTACACCGTGTACGCAATGATCGCCTGGTATTCACGGGCGAGGTCCTCGTTGAGCTTTTCGATCAGCTTCTCGCGCGTAATCTTTGTCGTATCAGCGGCAGCAGTAGCCATAACCATTCGTCTCCGAACCTGAATGGAGTCGCTCGTGACTCAGTTGTACCGGTTCGCGTACGCAAGGGACGTGCTAGACGAGTCCGCCGCTGAGCTGCCGGTGCGGCCAGGGAAGAGACGTGCCGCCTCTACTTGTTGCGGAACGTCTTCCGATCCTTGAACTCGATAATGATGAACTCGGCGGCGTCTTCGAGATTCTCCGCCGCGTGAACGTTGCCATCGCCGCATCCCAGTGAGCCGGCGTCGACCGTTTCCTTCTCCGAGCTGCCGTCAGGGACAGTGAAGTTCATCGTCTGATCGGTGAGGTACACGACGCAGCCGGGAAGATGACGATGCATCGGCGACTTTTCGCCAGGGCCGTAGCGCACGCGGACGAATCGGGCGACGTCGTTCTCGAAAGACACCGAGTAGTGCTTCGGATCTGCCGTCGGTGCGTCCGGATACGAGTCGGCGCTGCGCTGTGCGATCAACGGCGCCAACGTTCCACCAAGCAGGACACCACCAACCAGCCCGATGATCAGATTTCGCATTGGAGTCCCTCGATTTGTGAATGAGCTCCCTGCTTTCTACGTCGACGAGTCCTTGTCACAGGTCTTGTTGCCTGAAGCTCTCAGGCAATGCGGGCTCACTGTCTCTCTACTTGGTGCCTCTCCGCTCGGTGTGTTGTGATCGAGAGACAGCTCTCGAACTACGGTTCCACGCAGGTGAAGCTCGCCGCGTTACTCTCAGTGCCAGCCGCGCCGATGAACTTCGGAAACTTCGGCCACTCGCAGAGCGGGCGCGAGCGATTGGCATTCGGGTTCCCGTCGATGGCGGTGAGGCCGGACGGCGCCTGACTCTTCTCGACCCACGCTTGCAGCGCTTTGAGGCTGTCGATCTTCGCGTTGAACGGACCGAAACCGTGGCCGAAGCCGGGAATCATGTAGAAGCGCATGAAGCTGTCGACGCCGGCCTTGCCGAATTGCTTCACCTGCCGTTCGTAATACAGCTCCGAGTTGTGCGGCGTGATGAAGTCGTCGGCCGTGCCATGCGTCATGATGATCTTGCCGCCCTTCGCCTTGAACTTCTCGAGGCTCACGTCGGACACATCCATGATCGATGCGACCGTTGCAATGCGCGCCTGCCACTGCTTCGGGTCGAAGGTCATCGTGTCGAGCTTCGGGTTGCGGCTGATGATGAACTTCGCCGTCTGGTCGCCGGCGGTGTAGAGCAGCGGCTCCTTGCCTGACAACGGATTCGACGGCTGCGGCACCTGGCCCCAGTTCGAACGTTCGCGAAAGAGCGCTCCCTCGAGCAGCGGCCATCGCGGGAAGGTATCCATGCCGGCAACACTGAAACCCGGCTTGTAGTCGGACGTGATCCTGGCCACCGCGCCGAGCTGCGCATCCGACAAGCACGTGTCACCGGTGTCGGCACCGTTCGCGCACCGGAGCGTCTTCACGTCGAACGCCGCCGTGCACGCCTTCACGTTGCTGATGATGCCGTCTTTGGCCCCGTCGAGGTCATCACACCTGGCGTACACCGCGTCGGTGATCAGTTTCGTTTTCCCCGGATTCAGCCACGCCGCGCCGCCGCCTTCGTACACCGCTCGTCCCGCATTGAGCGAACCGAGGTGAAGCAGCGTGACGTTGTAGGCCGGGTAGTTCGCCACGACGCCGTCGTAATCGTTGGGATAGCGCGCGGCCGCATCGAGCGCCTCGTGACCACCCTGCGATCCGCCGATGAAGTAGAAGCGCTCGGGCGCGCGGCCGTACGCCTTCTTGATGATCTCTATCGCGGCGTCGTGCCCCTTCTTTACCGACTCCTTACCGAAGTTGCGCAGCGCCTCGTCATCCATGGCGAAGCTGCCATCAAATCCGGGAGGCGCTTTGTGGCCACCATCAGTTCCGACCGTGACGAATCCCTGCTTCAGGGGGTTCTCCACGTTGGCCGGCTGCAGCGTGAAACCGGCCAGACCGGTGACGAGCGAGCCGTTGTAGCCGCCGCCTCCCATCTGCAGCACCCGGCGATTCCACGCTGTCGGCAGGTTGACCTCGAACTCCAGATTTGGCGAGCTCGGGTTGTGCGGCTTGACGATGCCTGTTACCTTGCAGAAGTCGCCGTTGGGATTGTCCTTCGCCGATGCGGCGACCGGCGTCGCCGCCTGTACAACCGCGCCGCCCGTTGGCAACCCAATCGCAGAAGCAGGAATCGACATCCCCTGCAGGCTCGCACATGCCGCCGACGGCAGCGCCGTCCCACTGTCCTGAGCGATGGCAGTAACGCTCAGGGTCGTCAGAAAGACAATGAAAAAGGTGCCCGCCGAATGCGGCAACGCTATATGTCTCATGATCGGTCCTTGAAGGTTCGCCTCATTCTACATTCGGCCTCTCTCCTGCTGAGGTAGGATCCAATCAACGAGGGAAGTGATGCGACATCGATGGCTCGTTCTCCTGTTCGTGGCTCTTTCCGTCAACGCGAACGCGCAGTGGTTGAACTTTGCCCCACCGGGGACTCCGATGACGCGTGACGGGAAACCCAACCTGACGGCGCCCACCCCGCGCACAGCGGATGGCAGGCCGGACCTCTCTGGTACCTGGATGCACGAGCAGACGTCGGCCGAGGAAATGAAACGCCTGTTCGGCGCATTCATCGACGAGGAGATCAAGACGGGAGTGCCGGGCATGGAGATCGGCACCCAGAACAAGTACGCGATCAACATCCTGCTCGATTTCAAACCCAACGAGGCACCGATGCGGCCGGAGGCTGTCGAGCGTATGCGCCGGCTGGCGGCCGAGCGCGATCCCGCTAACGTATGCGTGGACGTTCCGGGCTTCCCTCTGGCGGGTCTCCTCTCCGAACCGATCAAGATCGTGCAGGCGCCCAGGACGACCATCGTCCTCTACGAAGCAGGCTCGCTGCATCGCCAGATTTACAGCGACGGCCGGGCATTCCCGAAGGAGTTCAACCTTCCGGCGTTCCTCGGCTACTCCGTTGGCCGTTGGGAAGGTGACGTGTTCGTGATCGAAACGCGTGGGTTCAACGACAAGACCTCGCTCGATCTGATTGGACATCCACACAGCGAAGCGCTCCACGTGACTGAACGCTTCCGGCGAATCGATTTCGGGCACATGGACGTCGAGATGACGTTCGACGATCCGCAGATGTACACCAAGCCGTTCACCGTCAAGATCCCGCATACGCTGATGGCCGACCAGGACATCTTCGAGATGTTCTGTGAGAACGAAAAGGACAGCGTGCACATCAAGAACGCAAAGAGCAAATAGCTATCGGTGCGACGTCACGCACGCCGGTTTAGTTAGCGACCGTAAGTCGTTGAAGCGCGTCAGGAAGACGCTGGTAGTCTAAACGCGATACGCGCGGGCGCGGGAGTGCCGTTGGACCATTCGCCATGAGCGCCGCCCGGCCGGCAGGACCAAGAAGACTGCTGACGAACGCGATCGCGTTCTCTCGATTGCGACTGTTTACCGGAATCGTTACACCCCATCCGACAGTGCTCGCGGGGATCGAGACCGACGCGCTGCTTCCCGGAATGCCGAGGCCTGGAATCGTAACGCCGATAGGCGGATCTGAAGACCCGCTTCTACTTGAAGCTTGAACGCTCGAGAGATCGATCTCGGTGGGCAACCTCACGTACCTATACGAGGAGTCACGTTGTGCAGCCGCCGCCGCGGTGTGCTCGTAGGTGAACTGAAAGCTGAAGTCTTTCCCCAACACGGCCGCAGGACCTGAGGGATCCGCAACGTTCACCTGGTAATGCTGCAGCAACGAATTATAGAGGCCGGGCACCTTGTAGTGCTTCTGAGCCAATTCAAAGATCATGTGCGCGCGGTATCCACCTGGATCCATGAACGGGTGCGCACCGCTGATGCGTACGCCCGACGCGGTCAGCACGTCATACCAGCCTGCGCTGACCTGCGGAATAGACGACGGCGGATTGAAGGAACCGGACACGCGCAATGCCGCGGTTTTCGGATCCTTGACGATGTAGGCCAGTACCATCCGCCCGCTCGCAAACACGATTGTGTAGTCCGCGAGTTTTGCCGGCTTCAGCATTGTGTCGATCACCAGAGCGTCGGCCGGCGCGATGACGTCGCACTCTAAGCCGCCAGCTGCGAAACGACGGACAAGATCCACACTGCCCCCCGACGTGTCCACGACGGTTACGGTCGGGTGCTGCTTCTTGAATTCCTCCTCTACCTGATTGAATGCCGCGAGCAGGCTTCCGGCGTGACAGACGTGCAGCGCTGTTCCAGAAGGCGGGCTTGACCCGCCTCTACGAGAAGACTGGCCGTAAAGCGTCATCGTCGCTCCGCACAGGATGACCACGGCGAATGGCAGTCCTCGCGCGGTGAAGCCAGACACTAGGTTCAGCAACGAGATCAGAACGCCACCTCCATCGATATCGCGACGGTTCGCGGCTGACCGATATGCGCGGTGTAACTCCCCACATTCGCCCCGGTGATGTTCCCTGGACCGAGCGTCGACCAGTAATGCGTGTTCCCGATGTTGTTCACATTCAACCGCCACGTCGTCGCCACACCTTTCAGCGCGTGGGCATAGCGAACGCCCGCATCGACGACGTTGTACGCCGGGGTGTAAGCGGTGTTGGCGTCATCGATCGGACGTCGGCCGACCAGCTGCCAGTTCAGCATCACGAACGTGGCCGGGCCGGCGGCGACGCGATACTCGGTCAACAGATTCGATTTCCATGTTGGGATACCGACGAAGTGTTTGCCTTCGGCTTCGACCGCGGCAGTGTTCGTCAGCGTGGGATCCAGGACAGTGAAGCCTCCGTAGGTGGTGAGGCGCGCTCCGACGCGACCGGTGACCATTGCTTCGACGCCGTAATTCAACTGATCGCCTGAGATCTTGAAGACATTATCGGCAGGGTCGAGATTGGCAAAGGGGCGCTCCAGACGGAACCACGCCGTCGAGACATCGAGTCCAGGCAACGAGAGCTTGTAACCAATCTCCAGTTGATGACTGCGATAGGGCTCGAGCCCTTGTCCTCCATTGACTGCCGTCGTCGGCGCCACATCGCCTTGCTGCAGGCTGCTGCCCCATGTCGCGTACAGTGTCGTGCGCGGCTGCGGCTTGTACAGCAGGCTGATCAACGGGCTCACGCCGTCCGTGTCATAGCCGCCCGTCCTCACACCGCTGTTATTGTAGTTATCCGTCCAGATCCAATCCTGGCTGAGCGCTGCGCGTATCGACCACCCGCCCGCGAGGCCCACGCTGTCGGCAACGCTGAAGCCCTGTTGATGAACGGCGCTCGAAAGAAACAGGTTCGTGTGCGTCGGAATGCCGGCCGGCGGAAGTTCGAATACAACCGGCGATGCGATGTTCGCCGTGCCGAGACGCACACTGGCCGGCGGCGGATTGGTCACGTCCGAGTACGTCTTGAACGTGTAGCCGGTGACGCCAATAGCGACATCGTGACTGACGCTGCCAGTCATCATTCGACCGTTCAGGTGCGAGAGATTACTGAAGACACGGAAGCGAGGCGCAAAGCCGGTCGCCAGTGACGCCGTGTAGTTGCCGGCGTTGTCGCTCAGCGCGTTGACCTGCGTGCTGATATCGCGTTCGACGAGCTGATCGAGGGCGCCGACACTCAGCTGCCAGTTCGAATTCAACTCGTGGCGCACTCGCAACTGACCAATGCGTGACTCGAGGTCGACACCTGCGTCAGGCTGCCCGTAACCTTCGCGTGCGGGATCCGGTGCGTCCTCTGGCACCAGGATGAAGGGAGTGTTTCTGTTCGAACGTCCGTAGGTGAACCAACCTGGAAAGCCGCGCTGCTCGAGGTTGTAGTGGCTGTAAAAGGCTTCGACGACCGTACGGTCGAACGGCCTGACATCGCCGGCGAGGCTCACCATCGAGCGGGTCAGATCGCTGTTGCCGACAAACGTCTGGCCGTTGCCACCAATCGCATTGAGTCGATACCCGAATCGCCGCTCCGATCCCACACGTCCACCAAGGTCGGCCTGACCCGTCACCACCGACTGACCGTCGTAGTTCAACGACAAGCGACGCACCGGCGCCTCGGTCGGGCGCTTGGGCACGAAATTGAACATCCCCGATGGATTCGCCGGGCCGTACAACGCGCCGCCGATTCCGTTGAGCACCTCGATCTGCTGCAGCGACTCCATGCTGTTGGCACCGGTGACGACGATCCCCATGCCGTCCATGCGCGCGTTCTGCATGTTGCTGCCTTGCATGCCGCGCGTGGCGGGGCGCAGGATCTCCGATCCCTGCATCTCCTGGAATTCAACGAGCGGGAGGTACTTCGAGGCTTCCTTGAAGTTCTTCACCTGTCCGTTGGCAATCAGCTCGCTCGGCAGCACGTTCACCGTGTACGGCGTGTCCAGCAGCGGAGCAGCTCCGAGCGGTCCCAGTGAGGTGACGCTCTCGACCCGATAGCCGGCGCGGGCGCGCCCTTCCACCGATACGAAATCAGTGGCCCCGGCGAGCGCGAGTGAGATGTCGCGCGTCACCCCCTGACCTGGCGCGAGGACGATCTCGGTACTTGTGGCCTCCTGAAATCCTTTCGCGCTGACGGTCACGACGTACGTGCCAGCCTGCACTCCCTCGAATCTGTATCTGCCCTGCACGTCGGTCTGAGTTGCCCTGATCTGGGCCTGTCCGCCGAGCAGCGAGACCTGGGCATTCGGAACGACCGCGGATTGCGGATCGCTCACCGTGCCCGAAACAACCGACTGCGCGAGCGCGGGTTGCGCGAAGAGCAACGTACAGATGAGCCAGCGTGAAATCATGCCGTTCAGGATCGGCGCGACCACTCCTACAGGTCCAATAGATTGTGCAGATGACGCTATGGACGACGTCGATGATGCCCTGCCGCTAACGTCGCGCTGTGTCAAATTCCCGTGAAAGACGGCGCGAAATGGCGGGTGGCTCGGTGACACGCCCGCACTCGAAGGCAGCCAGGACAAGCGGTGAAATCGGGTCACGATCGACGGCAACGAGGCCGACGCTGTGCTCGACAGCCGGTTCGGTCAGAGGCACGGCCCTGACGTCGGAGATCGGGCCCATCACCTCGAGGAAGTACTCCGGGATGATGCTGGCCAGCCGCATCAGGTGGACGTTCGCGCAGAGATTGATGACCGAGTTCGTCTCCAGTTTGGGGACCGGTGCCGCGTTGGCGGCGCGAAAGGCGCGGTCGATGATGCGCCGGTTCTGCATGTCCGGCGTGAGCAGACAGAGCGGTTCCTGCGCCGCGTCGGACCACGACACGGACGCCGCGTTGGCGAGCTCGTGATCGGCGCGCACCAGCAGGCAATAGCGCTCCATGTAGATCGCCTCGGAGCGCATGCCTTCAATTGGCTCGTTATCCAGGTACGTCAGCCCGATGTCGATCGAGAAATCCTCGAGGCATCGCAGGATGTCGATCGAGCTTTGGGACAGCACGGTCAACTCCACGTCGGGGTGCCGGTCGCGCATGGCCCTCGTGATGAGACCGGCCATCGGCAACGCCGTCGGGATCACGCCGACCGACAATCGGCCGGACAGCGAGTTCGACGTGTTCCGCAGCGTCGCGATCTCCTGTTGCAGCGACCCCCAGGTGTCGAGGATGGTGTGTGCCCACTTGAGGACACGCTCACCATCGGGTGTGAACCCATGAAAACGCTGACCGCGTTCGACGATGGGGACCCCGAGCTCCTGTTCGAGCTGACGGATACGGCCTGACAGCGTGGGTTGCGTCACGTGACAGGCTTGCGCGGCCCGTGTGAAATGCTTCTCACGCGCGAGCGCCACGAGATATTGCAGCTGGCGGATGTCCATCAGAGTCGGAGTCGTAAAGATTCACGCAAGATCGTAATAGCGTTCGGTGTGAATGAGCGAGCGGTCACCTCGCTGAGGTGTCTCACCGGTCCCTGGGATCGCCACGTGAACTCGTGTCTCGCCGACTCGCCCCACGAGTTCGCGCCGCTCCACCAGGTCGAGCAGGTCGTCGACGATCATCGAGAATTCCAGGCGACCCGGCCCAGGCCGCAGCGCCTCCGGCGGCACGGCCACTCGATGACCGTTCGCGGCCAGCACAGAATACCCGAGCACCTCGGCGACGTCGGCTTTTCCGGGATTCATCATGACCGCGCTCTTGTCCCCTGCGACACGAATGCGCCCATCGATCAGCACCACCAGATCCTGCGCCACTCGCAGCGCTTCATGTCGATTGTGCGTGACGAGCAGCGTCGTCGCGTCGAATGCCTTGAGCAACTGGGGCAAATCGTCGAGCAGCCGAGAATACGTGCGCTCATCCAGTCCTTCGAGCGGTTCGTCGAGCAGGACGAGCGGCGCCTTCAGGCACAGCGCACGCGCGAGGTTGACACGGCGGCCTTCACCTCCCGACAAGCGATCGGCACGCCGGTCCAACAGGTGTGGAATGCCGAGGCGGGCAGCCGCGTCCTCGACACGGCGCCGCATCTCTCCGTTGTTCACCCCCCGCAGGCGAAGCCCCAGCTCGAGGTTTTCGCGAACGGACTGCCGGAGAAACACCTCCTCCTGAAAGACATAGGCGACGGATGGATGCGAGGCACCTCCGTAGCTCACATGTCCCGCGCGCGCACGT
>Ga0207659_10001445_pt1 | contig 14173 bp, 10 predicted proteins | sample KBSM43metaG_FD_184330 | JGI IMG/M metagenome (GOLD analysis project Ga0207659, IMG submission 184330) | Miscanthus rhizosphere microbial communities from Kellogg Biological Station, Michigan, USA - KBS M4-3 metaG (SPAdes) (version 2) | ecosystem: Host-associated > Plants > Roots > Rhizosphere >...
TGGAATCACTGGATGACTTCGATTGGAATCAGTGGATGCTTTCGATTGGAATCGCTGGATGACTTGCCCCGGAATACGCACGCACGAACTGAGCTTTTGGTGGGCATCGGCGAGTGTGGAAAATTACAGAACGTATCAGGGAAGCCTATCCAGGGTCACCGAGGCTGCCGTTCGCCGATATCTCGAAACCTACATCGCCGGCAAACCCCGCGCCGTTGTCGTTCTGGTTGCGCCTGAGGCCCATCAGACGTTGCGCCTCACTTCAGACGATATGGTGAAACCATGAAGCGATCGCTGAAGAGTATTGTGGTGTTCTGTCTTTTGGCACTTGCCAGCGCGCACGCCCAACCCGCACCTTCCGTCAGCGAATTCGTGATCAATGGCCTGAAGGTGATCGTGAAACAGCGCCCGGGAACAGAAACCGTGACGGTCGGACTGTTTCTTCGCGGAGGGTCCGTCCAGAAACCAGGAATGGAGGAGCTTCTGCTGAGCGTTGTTACGGAAAGCAGCGCGAAATTTCCTGCACCTGTGTTACAAGCCGAACTGGTCCGCACCGGCAGCTCCATCAGTTCCGCCACGAACTATGACTATTCCGTGCTGACGATGGCATCCACTCGCAGGAATTTTGAACGGACCTGGGACCTTTTCGCCGATATTGCTCTTCACCCGAATCTACTGGCGAAAGACATCGAATTGAAAAAGCAATTGCAGATCGCTTCGGAAACAGACCGGCTCAGTGTTCCGGACGGTCTGCTGGATTCCAATGAGGCTTCCTTCCTTTATGCGGGGCATCCTTATCGTAACCACCTCGCTGGAACGGTGGATACGCTCAGCAAGATTTCTGCAACCGATCTCAAAACGTTGCATAGCCAACTCATGCAGACATCCCAGTTGTTGTTGGTCGTTGTTGGGAATCTGGATGAGAATTCCTTGAAGTCGAAGATCGCTGCTTCTTTCGGCGCATTGCCGAAAGGAAACTACCAGTCCAGCGCTATGCCACTATTAAAGTTCAGCGCACCGACGGCGACGCTAACCACTAAACCGCTTAATGCGGTTTACGTTCAGGGCGTGTTCGCTGGCCCGGATTTCAACTCGCCGGACTATGACGCGCTGCAGATGGCCACGTCGATTCTCGACACTCGCATTCAGGCAGCAAAGTTAAAAAAGGACATATCTTTCCAATCTCAGGCCTTGCTTCGCCGGCAACGCGCCTCCTGCGGAGTGGTGTCGTTCATGTCTGAAAATGGAAACGAGGCGGCGGAACTGGTTCAAGAGCAAATCTCGGTAATGAAGACGGCCCTGGTGCCCGCCGACGTCCTGGAGGGCATCCGATCTGCCTACATCACGAACTACTATGTGGAGAATCAATCCAGCGCCGCCCAGGCCGTTATTCTGGCGCGATACGAACTGATGGGTAGCGGCTGGAGAAATTCTGAAAATTTATTGGACCGACTGCGCAAGGTGACTCCGGCAGATGTTCAACGGGTCGCGCGCGAATACATGAGGAGCTTTCAGTTTACGATCGTCGGCGACGGAGGAAAGATCAACACGCAATTGTTACTGGCCGAACGCTGACCGTTCAACGTAAAAGCCAGTTCCCGCCTTCACTCAAAGCTCAAAACTCAGCACTGGCCGATTCAGCCCGCCACACTCTTCCAGTTCTTCGCCAGGTATTCCGCCGTGCGCCACGCAATGGCCTGTAGGGTTAGCGTCGGATTGCGCGCACCGCTTGTCCCCATGACGGAACCGCCCAGAATGCCGAGATTCGGAACCTCGTGGGAAAGTCCGAAGCCATTCACCACGTTGGTTTCTGGATTCAGCCCCATTCGCGTTCCGCCATAGGCGTGCGTGGTAGGCCCCATGGCCGCAGGCACCGGTTGCCGCTGGATTGAGACCGCCCCGGCAGCACGGTACCACTGCTCCATCTTTTCATGCATGAAAAGCGCGATCTTCCTTTCGTTTTCCTTGAACTCTCCTGTGATGCGAATCACCGGTATGCCGAAAGGATCTCTAACATTGGGATCCAGATCGAGGTAGTTGTCCTCGTAAGGGAGCGTTGTCTTCTGAATATAGGCACTGTTCGCGCGGTCGGCGTTCTCCTTCACGAACGCTTTCCAGGATGATCCCCAGGTTGGCTTACCCTGAAACCATCCCGCAACACCGTTGACCGATGCGATAGGGCGTCGCTCCGTGTAGACGTACATGTTGCCGCCGCCGATAAAATCGACCGCGGAATGGTCGAAGTTATCATCGGCCCAGTTGTCGACGGCGACACCCTGGGCAGGTAGCCCATACCAGTTGTTCAATGCGAACGGGAACAGGGCAGATACCGCGGCGTTCTGGTTGTGGCTGAAGTAGTGCTTTCCGACCTGACCCTTGTTGTTCGATAGACCGTTCGGATAGGCGGGCGACCTGGACAAGAGAAGCAGACGAACGTTCTCGTAAACGTATCCCGCAATGAGAACCACATCGGCTGGCTGGAAGTACTCCTGCCCATTTTTGACGTAAGTCACACCGGAAGCGCGGCCTTTAGCGTCGACTTCGATCTTCGTCACCCGTGCTTCGGGAACAACGGCAAAGCGGCCTGTCTTCTCAGCTTTTGGGATCGTAGTAACCGCCGTGGAACTCTTGGCATTGATATGGCAGCCTGCACCCGAGCAATAACCGTGATAGGCACATCCCGCCCGACCGTCATATGAACGGCTCGTGATGCCGGCTGGTCCTGGCGCCGGATGCCATCCAAGGGACGTTGCTGCATCAGCCATGCGTTCGGTGAATCCGGTCGATCGCAATGGCGGCATGGGAAATTCACGCCTCCTAGGACCTTCGAAAATGTTGCCTCGTTCGTCCTTATTGCCATTCAAGTTCCCGGCCTGTCCCGACACCCCGATCGCGTACTCTACTTTGTCGTAGTAGGGCTCGAGCTCGTTGTAGTCGAACGGCCAGTCTTCGATAGTCGATCCCCTGGGTATTCGTGAAGCGCCGTAGCGGCGAATTGTTTCGCTGAGTACTCTGAAATCCCAAGGATTGAGCCGCCAGCTTTGAGCCCAGTAGTGTATGGAGGTTCCCCCGACAGCGTTCATCATCGGATGCGTGCCCTGAACCGCAGTAGCCGATGCGTTTGGCCTGAAGGTCGGCGCCTCACCATCGGTTTTCTGGGGTCCCGGCGGCCAGACGTTGCGAGCGAGCCGCAACTCGTCAGGAGCCATGTCCCGCGTGCTCAGGCGCGGTCCGGCATCAAGGCCAATCACCTCAATACCTGCCTGTGCTAGTGGCAGACACGCGACACCTCCGGCAGCGCCAAGGCCTACTATCACGACGTTGGTCTTTTTCAGTGTGGTCGCCATGGCTCAGACTTCCCCTTTCGAGAACATCGCGTAGTCATACGCCGACTTGCGGCTGGACTCGGGCTTCTTGTCCAGACGTTGAAGGTCTGCGGACACGCTCGTGCGTGCGCCGGGATAGCCAATCAGGTTCCAACCGATAAAGTTCGCATTGCCCCCGTAGAACGGATCGCCAAACGTTCCTTGAATCGTGTGAGTACGAATCAGGTTGAAAAACTGCGCGGACGTCTGCTGGAAAGTTGTCAGCACGGCATCCTGATCTGCAGAGGAAAGACGCGTGAACGGTACGCCCTTTGCCGCCTGAGCACGGGCATTCAAATCCGCAAGGCCCGCGGTGTAGGCGGCGCGAGAAGCCTTCAAGGCGCCCGCGAGCGCCCGATCGATATAACGATCGGCGCGAGCTTCCAAAGCGCCAGGGCCGTTTTCGTCGGCGGGGATGAGCCGCGCGACTACAGCCCGGACTGTCTCCGCCTCGACTGGCGTCAGAGCAACAAATGTTTCTGCCGCTGCCGTCTGCAATCGCGCTCGAGCGGGCGCAGTGAGTGAAATGGCCGCGGTGGAGCCGGCTATTGCTCCCAAAACAGCGCCAAGTCGCGTCAACATTTCTCGTCTTGTGATGGGTGTCATTCAGAATTCCCCTTTGCCCCGAAGTTGCGATGAAGGATAACTTGAAAGTGAGATACAGTCGTGCCACACAACTGCATAGGATGTCCAGTGGTCCGTTACGCCTGTGGACGGTGGTTACGCTGGGACCCATCGCCGTCTCTCTGTGTCGAGCACTCTCAGATGGGAGCACGAGGTGATGACGCTCGATGACAACCTGCGCCAGCGCCGCTTCGTCGGCCTGACCTGTCAACCCCGATCTAGCCAGGATATTCCTGGGGACGAACGATCGGCGCGACCGTGGAACCGTTGCGTCGCGTTTTCACTTTTTCAATCGTTGTCACCGATGGTTGAATCAACTCGACATGAGGAGGATCTGACTGTGCCGGAAGAATCCTACACACCTGCTGCCGCAGGTTTGTTCGGACGAATCAGCGGATACGTCGCCGATGGCTTGCGTTACTGGGAACCCCGGCGTCTGCTATATAACGCGGCGCTGGCGGCTGTTGTGGGTGCGCATGTGGTGACAAAGTGGACGGCTATCCAGCCGCGACTGTCTTTCGACATGTTGTTTGGATTCTTCTTTCTGGCGGTGCTCGCGAACGTATGCTACTGCGTTGTCTATGCCGTAGATCTTTTCGTGCGCTTTTCGGGCCTCCAGGAAGCCTGGGAGCGAGCCAGAGTCGTGGTTCTGCTCGTCGGAACTGCGTTTGCCGCTGTCATTACTCACTTCTTTTCGTCCGTGATTCTCTGGGGGATCTGATCTCACATCGTCACGTTCCGGTCTGAGATCGCGGCGGGTCTTTCAAACCTCGGGACTTACTGCCGGACTTCAAAATCCATCGATTGGGCCGCGATCCTGTACTTCTCGGGTGCCAGCTTGTCGATGACGACGACCTGAAGAACATAGTCACCTGGTGGCATTTGGTTTAGTTGAACGCGGCCGAGACCCACCAGTTGCTGTGAGTTCAGTTGCCCCTGACCGCCTGGCGTCGTGGTTTCACCTTCACGAAACGACTGCCCATCCCGGAAGATGCGCGTCCGGACCTGCAACTGGGGCTTCTTGCTCTTATCGACCCGCGCATTGAAGATTTTGTAGCCGTACACGATGGATGCCCCCGAGTTGAAAATACGTACTGCGGGTGAGACGTTGGGGTCCTTGCCGGTGAACAGTCCCTCTTCCACCTTTTCAGTTGCTCGCTGATTCTGGTCTGCACCCAACACCAGCCCCGATAGTGCCAGCCTGCCCTTCTTCACATCAGGAATCTCGACAAACTGCGTGGCACTGCCCAGCCTTTGGCTGCCACTGTCGCGAAGCACGACACGCATTTGATATCCGCCGGGCTTTTTCACCGGAACGTGAATTGAGTAGACAATACCCGTCTTCAACACGTTGGCATAGTTCTCTGCCGTCACGCGGAACTTCCATGTCTTATCCGCGCCGTCAATCTGGTTGCCCTCTGTATCGAACGTGACTGCGGCAATGTCTATTTGAGCGGTGCTCGACCCATCGGATTCTTTCGTGAACGTCAGATCGTGCACATCGAAGTAGAGAAGAGCATCGATCGATGCTCCCTGTTTTTCGTCGTAGGAAAATAGAGGCGTCAAGCGAATTGACACATCTCCGGTCGCAAACGGCGCGGACAGCGCTCGCTTTATTTGATCAATCGGAGTTCGCGGGATCGGTATCGCGCGATCAGGAGTGCCGAAGAAGCCCGTGCGTGACCGCACGGTGAGGCCGGGCCGCTTGACTCTCACCGTGATGGAATGAAATTTCGCGACAGGTGATTGGAACGTCGAACCCTCCGGTTGATAACCCAACAAGTAGTATCCGTTTCCATCGTCAACAGCGCGACGCAGGGAATCGGAGATGTTGTTGCCAACACGAACGAAGAGGCCTCCCGTTTTCTGGGCCATCGTCTCCAGGCCCTCCTGCGAATAGAACAATTCGGTAGTGCGCTGTCCCGCGACCTGCGAAAGCTGCTGCGAGGTCAGACCGTTTCCGTTATCTTCCGCCGTGAGTGTGGTGTTGATGACCCCGCGTGGATCGATGCCGTAGATGACGACTGAGGAACGATTGGCGGCGTCGGTGACCCTTCTCAAGTATTCCTCAGCTTCTTGATTACGCCCCTCCGGCGACGTGAGCTGTAGACTTTCGCTAAAAAGAATCAAACTCTTACGACCCGGGACATCGATTAGTCCCTGAACGACGTATTGAATGGATGTCAGGCTCCCGAGGCGGTACCTCTGCACGAGTTCCTGATCGAAAGTCGTCGTATCGACGGAACCGGGAGGCGTTGCTCCGTTGAGGGGAGCGAAGCTTGTAGATCCGACCCTTGCCACTTGAAAGCGAATCAGGTCAATGGCCGCGTGCAGGGCCCGCTTGTCTGTAGTGAACTGCTGCATGGAGCCCATGCCAGCGCTCGTGCGGATCACCGCAACCAGATCTCCAGGCTGCATTTCGCTGTCTACCCATTTGGCCAGAGACTCCTTGACATGAACGATGCTGTCAAACGCCAGGCCGAGATCGTCGACGACAAATGCAGTAGCACGCCGAATATTCTCTGGTCGTAGCCCTCTTGTTGGCGTTGGGGGGATCGGTAGAGCGCCTCGCCGCTGTGGCGATGGCGACCGCGTGCTCGTGGCGGAGGTTGGTTTTCGGAGGTCGACAAACTCGAAGCTCGTGATAGCCCTGGGCTTCCCGTCCTGAAGCAGTTCAAAGTCGTCGGCCCTGAGGTCGGTGACCGGCCTTCCGGCGGCATCGGTGACGACGGCATCGACCTGTACCAGGTTGACGTTGATTCGGATGACCGGTGTGTCGGGAGAAACCTGGGGAGCTGGCAGACCTCCCACGAGTTGTGTGGCGAGAAAACCCGGCAAAACCATCGCTGTCGCAACTGCAATTTTTCGCAATCGTGTCATCGCCATTTTAAACCGTTATTTGGCCTAACTACACGGAGTGCATTCCAGCGTCAATCAAACTCGACAGAGGTCATATCTTCATTGGACTCGGGCCAACGCAGTTCGATACGCTTTTCCCGCGATTTCCTGGGGTCGATAATTTCGGGCGGGGGTGGCGAGGCCGTCCGCAATAGTCTCGAGAAGGTGTCGGATTCGCTTTCCAGCGCGCGGGAACTGATGCGCGTAATCACGTGCACGAAGCCGAGGCAAGGGGGGCAACGTCTACGCCGGTTAGTCCGCGCAGGTTTGCGAGACCATCGTCAGCGACGTGAGGTTGATTTCGGAGTAGGCGCTGTCCCTATAGAGCAAGCCGCGCGCTTCCATCTTGTGTCCGCGATGGGTCTCTGCCTGGTATGCGCGCGAAACGCTGACGAGGTCGAACTTTCCTGAAGCAAGCGGAGAAGCTTCAGCAGCTTTGACTGACGTCGCAGTCGTCGAGTCCTCTTTGACAGCCACGGGGTCCGTGGTGCGCGTCAGCAGCCATCGGCCGTTCGCTGCTGGTTCGAGACAACCGACGATTTGCACCAAAGCAAAGTTCGGCACAGCGTTCGCCGCGTCTTTGCGAGCGATCTGCACGCTGTCCAGCGCGGCTGTGTCCACAGGAAGTTCCGATGAGCCTGAAGGAAAGCCGTTGATCTCGAAAAGATACGCCACGATGTCGGCCTTCGAATTGAGCGAAACCTGCTCCGCATTGAGCGGCGGCATGGTGTCGCGAATCTTGGCGAAAAGCTTGCTTACGCTGCCGTTCTCCCACGCCGTGATGAAACGGTCGCCCTTAAGCGACGGTCCACGGCCGCCCTCCAGTTCGGCTCCATGACATCCATTGCAGCCGTTCTGTGAGAGCGCTGCCTTTCCACGAGCGGCCTGGGCCGATGTAAACACGCCATCCCAGATGCCTTTGGGAGACATCCGGATATCGGAAAGGCGGCTGACGGTTTTCGTGAGCTCGCCCGGGCCCGAAGGGAAACCGTTCTGCTGCAGGATGTAGGAAAGAATGTCGATCTTGACGTCTTCGTTCAACGTGCCGGGGCCACCCTCCGGCATCGTGTCGCGGATTTTGATGAAGAGGTCCGCGACCGTTCCCTTTTCCCAGTGCTGCAGGAATGCTGCGCCTTTTATGGCCGGTCCGCGCTCGGAACCGATCAAGGCCAGGTTGTGACAGCGCGAACAGGTTTGATCGAATTCCGCTTTTCCACGTGCGGCCTGGGTTGTGGTGTAGACGCCGTCCCAGATTTTTGGCGTTTCGGCCGCGGGTCGTTGTTGAGCGGAAGTGGCTACTGTGACTACGAAGAAGCAGAACAGCGCGAGCCTGAGGGTCCTACTTCCCATTTTTCGCTAACAACTCGCGAAGCAGTGTCGCAGTTTCCTCATTGCCCCCGCCTCCACCGGGCCCTCCACGAGCGCCGCGTGCCCCGCCTCCACCGCCTCGTGCTCCGCGGCCGCCTCCACCGCCGGAGCCAGACGCGATGTCCAAAGGTGTCCGCCCTTGTTTGTCTTTCTTGTCGAGGCGGGCTCCCTTTTCGGCAATGTACTGAAGGATGGCGTTGCCGCCCCGTCCCGCAGCGTTGTGCGCGAGCGTCTGGCCGTTCGCGTTGAAGGCATTCACATCGACGCCGTGCTCAACCATCAGTTTGATCACGTCCAGGTTGTTGGCCATCATCGCGGCATTCGTCTTGTCCACGAGAGTCAGCGTGGGGTCTGCGCCACCTTCGAGCAGAGCGCGGATGATAGGGAGGTCGTTGCCTTTCGTTGCGCGCATCAACGGAGTCGCGCCTTCGCCGAGGGAAGTATCGCCGAGCAGATTGTTGTGACGGCCGATAATGGGCTTCCTCAATTGAAGATTCGGATTCGCGCCGCGTTTCAAAAGAACGTCGATCATCCCGCCGGCATCGATCTCCGCGGTCAGCTTGGGATTGGGCCGAGTCATCATTCCCGCCGGCGCGCGCATATCGACGGCGGCATACAGCGCGGTCATACCGGAGCTGTCTCCGACGTTAGGATCAGCGCCTTTATAGAGGAGCATCGTTGCCAGGTCGTAATGGACGTTAAGGATGGCGAGCTGTAGAGCTGTCGTCCCATCCCCGTCCTGGGCGTTCATATCCGCCTTAAGATCGGCGAGCATCGCGGCGGCATCTGACGCATTCTGTCTGGCAGCGAACATAAGGGCCGTCCATCCGCCTCGAGGCAGCTGGAAGACGGCCATCCCGTTGGTCTGGTATTTGTACTCCGGGAAGTCCCACACCTTGGACGTCAAGTTCATGTCCGCGCCCGCCTCGACGAGAACCTTGATGGCTGCGGCATTGTTCTCCGCAGCCGCGAACATGAGCGCGGTCTGGTCCTGCCAGTTCTCACGCGCATTGACCTTGGCGCCGCGCGCAATCAGAGCCTTGACGGCGTCGGCCTTGCCGCTTCGTGCGGCAATCATCAGCACGGTCTCGCCGTCGCTGTTCGCAGAGTTCGGGTCGGCACCCGCTGCGAGCAGAGCGTCGATCACAGGGGCGCTGCCATTCGTGGCGGCAAGCGACAGGGGCGTAATGCCGTAGCGGTTTGCCGCTTTCGCATTGGCGCCAGAACGCAGCAGCAACTGCACGCTAGCGAGATCGTCTGCACGAGCAGCCCAGTGCAGCGCGGTCATGCCGTCGGCTTCGGCCGCATTGACGTTGACGCCGGATTGCTTCAACGCGGCGCGGACTGCGTCGGCATCTCCTGCTTTGACCGCTTCGATCAGGCTCAGAGGCGCTGCAGAAGACACTACGGCGGCGAGCAAAAGCGCGAGCAACCAGACCCTTTTCATATCGAAACCGATCCCGTACTCAGCCCGAACTTCTCCATCGGGATGTCGAACTTGTTAGCGAGCGACACCATCAGGTTGGCGATAGGGGTTTCTTTCGCTGCCTGAATGTGGCGGTTGCCGGTCATGCGCCCGCTCGCTCCACCCACGAGCAGGGTGGGGAGGTTCAGACGCGAATGCGTGTCGCTTTCGCTCATGCCGCTGCCATAGAGAATGAGCGTATGGTCGAGCAAGGACCCGTCGCCGTCCGGCGTGGATTTCAGCCGCTCAAGGAAGTTCGCGAACAACGTCGTGTGGTACGTGTTCACCTTCACGAGTCCGGCGATCTTTTCCTGATTGTTACCGTGATGCGACATCGCGTGGTGCGGTTCCATCACGCCGATATTCGGATACACGCGCTGGCTGGCGTCGCGCGACTTCATGTAAGTGACGACGCGTGTGACGTTGGCTTCATAGGCCACAGCCATCAGGTCGTACATCAGGCGGGCGTGATCATCGAACGCTTCGGGAATGCCGACCGGCGCATCCGGCAACGTCACGCTCGTTGCAGTCTGCTTTTCTGCCTTCTGGATGCGGGCTTCGATTTCTCGCAGATTGTCCAGATAATCTCCAAGCCGCGTGCGGTCTTTCGTCCCGAGCTTCTTTTCGAGATCCGTGACATCCTCACGCACCGAATCGAGAATGCTGCGGTTTTCCTGCATCCGTTCCAGACGCTGCGTCTTCGTACCCGGGCGTCCGAACATACGCTCGAAAACGACACGCGGATTGATCTCCATCGGCAAAGGCGTGGTGGCGTTCTTCCATGAGATCGTGTTCATGTACGCGCAGCTATAGGCCGTGTCGCACCCGCCGATCCATCCGGTGAAATCCTCGGTGGCAAGTTCGAGGGACGGGAACGGCGTGTCCTGGCCGACCTTCGCAGCGATGACCTGATCGATCGTGACACCCGCGCGGACGTTCTCGGCAATTGTCCGGAACGGAATCGAACCGCTGAGCCATGCCGCGACGCTGACGGCGTGCCCGTCGAGCGGATTGCAGAGTTCGGAGACCACCGTCATGTAGTTCCGATACTTTTCGAGGGGCTCGAGGATGGTCGTCATCTCGAAGTCGGCGCCGACTGTCTTGGGCGTCCAATAGCCGGGGCGCTCCCCGAGCGGAACGAAAACCACACCGAAACGCGGGACCGGGTTGGCAGCCGTCTGGGCCGTTGCCGTCATCGCGGGAACCATCGCGTCAAGAAATGGCAGGGCGACGGTCGCACCAATGCCGCGAAGAACCATGCGGCGGGAGATGTGTTTTTTGATGTTCATCATGGTTGCATCCTCTAATCTGCTTTCGCGGGGGTGGGCGTGGAGCTCACGTCCACGGATCGCGTCCTGTATTGAAACGGCGTGCTGTTCACAATACCAAGAATCAGCGCTGAAAACCTGTAATTCTGTCTCGCCGAATCCCTCACGATGGAGCGGACCGCCGGCATATCGTAATACGCGGTCCCGCGGCCGAGCGCGAAAGTCATGAGTTTCTCCGTCAGTGTGCCGACGAAGACATCGGGCTGCCGCGTGAGGGCCTTGCGAAGCGCCGCAGCGCCATTGACTTTTGTGCCGTCGAGCAGTTCTCCGGCGGCGTCGATCGGCGTTCCCAGATTCGTCACGCTGGCGCCGTCGCGCGCGCGCCAGGCGCCGATGGCGTCGAAGTTCTCGAGGGACAGGCCGATGGGGTCCATCAGCTTATGGCAGTTCGCGCACGCCGGGTTTGCCCGGTGTTCTTCCATGCGTTCACGCATGCTGAGGATTTTCCCCGCCCGCTGCGGATTCTCGTTCAGCGGCGGCACGTTTGCCGGCGGCGCGGGCGGCGCCGAGCCCAAAAGATTCTCCAGAATCCATTTCCCTCGGACGACAGGCGATGTGCGATCTGTGTGGGACGTCACCATCAGCACAGCGCCTTTGCCGAGCAGGCCCGTTCGTGTGTCGTCGGTCAAGGTCACGCGGCGGAACTGGCTGCCGTAAATGTTCGGAATGCGGTAGTGGCGCGCGAGGCGCTCGTTAAGGAACGTGTAGTCCGCCGTCATCAGGTCCATGACATTCCGGTCTTCCTTTACCACGCTCTCGAAAAACAGCAGCGCCTCCTGCTCGAAAGCCTCGCGCAGATTGTCGTCGAAGTCTGGAAATTCTTCGGAGAGCGGCTGCATGTTCTTCAGGTTTCGTAGATAGAGCCACTGGGAGGCGAAGTTCGTGGCAAGGGCTTCCGCCTTTTTGTCGGTCAGCATGCGCCGAACCTGCCGTTCCAGGCCGGCGGGAGTGCGCAGCAGACCCTTTGATGCCGCCTGAAGGAGTTCCTCGTCAGGGATCGTGCTCCATATAAAGAAGGACAGGCGGGAAGCCAGCTCCAGATCTCCGATGCGATAAATACCGCCCTTTGCCGGGGCGGCTGTTGGCTCCGACTCGACGTGAAAGACAAACTTCGGACTTGCCAGGATGCGTTGCAGCGCCATCTGGATGCCCTTCTCGAAGCCGCCGGTCTGGCGACCGCGCCGATAGAATTCCATCACGCGTTGTGTGTCGCTCTGCGTGAGGTCGCCGCGATAAGCACGACGCGCGAGAGACGTCAGGATCCTCCGCGCGCACGGCTCTTCGTCCGCAGCGGATGTTGGACGGCACGTGAAAATCTGTTTTCGGCTGGGCGTGTCGCCAGGGCCCTTCGGGTTGTAAGGCCCGGTCACCATGAAGATCTCGAAATGAGGATGGCCTGAAGTGTCGCGCGTATCCGTCGAGCTGCGAATGAACGGTTGCAGGCGCGTGGGATTCGCCGCTGCGCTGCGTTCGATGAATGCGGCCGTGATGACATGCGGTCCCGCGGTGATCGGCAGGCGAATGTGGCCCCGCTCGTCGATCTCATCTCCGAGCTTCGTCATATTGACGAGGTTGGCTTTGAAGTCGGCCTCGCCGCCCATCTTGAAAGTGTGGACGCGGCGTCCATCGACGGCGTATTCGATCTCGTGCTCGTACTCGAGCCCGCGTGTCACTCCGAGATTCGTCCGGAACATCCGCACCGTAAGGTCGTAGTCGCCGTCGAGAGGAAGGGTTACGGCCGCGCGAATGCCGCCGACGGTGCCGATCGGCATGCCTTCGAGATGAATGTCCTGCGACGCGTCCTGACGGATGCGGAAGGTTTCACTGCTCGGACCGATGTCGGGATCGCCCACCGCCAGCGCTGCGACTTTACCGGCGGCATCCATGTAACGCTCAAGAAGCACCGGAGAGACGCCCAGGACGTCGCCAATGTTGTCGAAGCCGTAAGCCGCGTCGTCGGGTGGCAGCAGCACGGCCGGATCGACTTCCAGTGAAAGCAGATCGCGAATGACCGCGGCGTATTGTGTCCGGTTTAGCCGCGGGAGATAAGGACGCCCTGCCTTCGGGTTGGCCACCGCCGCACGATCCAGTTCGCCGGTAAGCCACGAAACCAGTTGTCCGCGGGCGGAATCGTCCGGCCGCGGGGCGCCCTGCGGCGGCATCATCCCCGAACGGACTTTGCGGACGACCTTTTCCCAAATCTCGGCGTCCTGCCCGATGTGAAGGGTGTCCAGCTTATCGAGAGCCAAACCTGCAGTCTTGGCGGTCTGGTTGTGGCAGGTGAAACAGTACTGGCTCAACACTGCCTGCTGGTTCGCGTCGCGCGTCTGCGCGCGCGTCGTACTCGACGCCGCCACTGCGATCAGCACCAGGCTTGCTATGAGGATCGGGATACGCCCCTTCATGTCAGTTCCTCGGTAGAGTGGTGCGAGTATATCTCGACTTGGGGCATTTGTGGGTAACCCGCTGGACTGGTTCTGGGGAGGCTGCAGCGGGCGGTAAAGCAAGACATGGAATACAGACCGATAACAAATGCACCGTTTCAGAAATACAGACGCAGTGCTAACGTTCGTCCACCGTGTCGCGACTATGTCCCCTAGGCCGAAAAATCGACTGAAAGCGCCGACTGCGAAATCTCCTGAAAGGCGAGCGCCCCTACGTCTTGCAGATTCGCGGATACTGCATTTCGTTCTACTTTCTGTGTTCTGCCTGGTCCTCTATGGCAACACGCTGTCGGGTGAGTTCGTCTGGGATGACACCGTACAGATCGTTCGCAACCAGGACATTCGATCTCTCGACACCGTTTCCAAAATGTTCAGTTCGCCGCTGTGGTCCTTCGCACAGAAAGCGGACTCGCAGAGCAACCGATACTATCGTCCAGTTCAAACCTTGTTGTTCGCTGTCGTGTATCAAATCGGCGGGCATCTTCCCTTCGGATATCACGTCGTGAACGTACTTCTCCACGTTGGATCGACACTCATGGTTTATTTGCTCTGTGTCGAGTTGGGATGGTCTAAATCAGGAGCCCTCCTGGCTGGCGCTTTATTCGCCGCTCATCCCGTACATATTTCCGCAGTGGCATGGATCTCCGGACTGGGCGAAGTTGCGTGCGGGTTGTTCTACTT
>Ga0207659_10001449_pt1 | contig 14159 bp, 12 predicted proteins | sample KBSM43metaG_FD_184330 | JGI IMG/M metagenome (GOLD analysis project Ga0207659, IMG submission 184330) | Miscanthus rhizosphere microbial communities from Kellogg Biological Station, Michigan, USA - KBS M4-3 metaG (SPAdes) (version 2) | ecosystem: Host-associated > Plants > Roots > Rhizosphere >...
TACCGCGAGTTTCCTCGCACGCCTGCGGCGTGTGAGGATTTGGCGATCTCCTTCACCCGGGGGTTGCGCGCTTCGCGCTTACCCCCGGCTACATTCCCTGCACCGCTCCGCGGTGCCCGCCGCGCGAATACGTGATCGTAATTGCGAAACGCAGTACTTAGAGACTCCCGGGAACAGCTTCGGTGAGCGGTTATAGAGGAATTGGACGAATCAGATCTGAGACTGAGAATCTGGCTTCGGGAAAGGCCAGTGAGGAAATGGAATCCCCAGGTTGGATGCGAAGCGCTACCTCATAGAGTTTTTCTCCGGGCAGCACGCGTGATCGCCGTCGCGTGAGCAACCCCCATTCCGCTCATCTCGATGATCTCCCCATCGATAAGTTCGGTATGGACTCGTTCAGAAAACACACCGGCCTGGGCGATCTTGTAGTACTCGTCCACAGTAAAAAGCTTCTTCGTCGCTTCAGTTCGCATGGGGTTCTCGTCGTCGCGCATGAAGTCGAAACAGGATAGCGCACGGTCCAGGGCAATGCACGCCAGCGAACAACTCAGAGGACGCGCTAAGAAGTTGAAAAAACGGCGAGTCCGCTGCTGACACCGAAACTGAATTAAAAAAGTGACTCACAAAGTCGCAATCAAATCTGACTTATTCGCGATTTTCCTTCAGGGCAGGTTAAAAACTGCCCTCAGCCAAAGCCAGCATACGAAATCGCAGAGTGAGAATCTAACCGCTGTTGTTAGAATGGGCGCGACGAGTAGATTCGATACGGGTTTGCCGAATCCGGTTCGGTGGAGGGAAAGGGACATGAGGAGCCGTCTGATTTTTCCAGGTCTGTTGATCCTGACTCTGACGCTTGCGTCATGCGGCGGCGGCGAGGTAACCGGACCGGAAGGCTCCTCGGCCACGACACCCTCGAACGCAAACGCGTCTCTGAATAAAGATGGCTATCCGGTTTTTCCCGACGCGGACGCAGGGGCGGACTCGGCAGTATCCGCGGAACATGGCGGCAAGGGATTTACGGGTCAGGGTTGGGAGACCAATACGAGCTTTGAACTGATGGGAGATCCAAGGGCCGCAAAGGGCGGGATGCTCCGCGACGCACTCGAAGATTTCCCCGGGACGCTCCGTATCGATGGTCCCGAATACAACTCTCTCTTCAACTACGGCGTCACGAACATGGTCTATGAGCGCCTCCTGGATATCGATACGACCACGATGAACTTCATCCCCCAACTGGCGACGCACTGGCAAATTTCCCCGGACAAGATGACGTACCGGTTTCGGATCAATCCGAATGCGCGATTTTCCGACGGAACCCCGGTCACGGCTGAAGACGTCGTCGCCAGCTACAACTTCATCATGGACAAGACGCTGCAGAATCCGAGCACTCAGATGACGTATGCCAAATTTGAGCGGCCCGTCGCAGAAAGCAAGTACATCGTCAGCGTGAAATCAAAGGTATTGAACTGGCGAAACTTTCTATATTTCTCGGCAGATCTCAAAATCCTGCCGGCCGCAGTCCTGAAGACAATCAATGGCGAGAAGTACCTCAAGGAATACAACTACAAGCTCCTGCCAGGTTCCGGCCCTTACATCATTCGCGAAGAGGACATAAACAAGGGGACAAGCATCACGGCACGCCGCCGTCCGGACTATTGGAATGCGAAAGCTCGTATGAACGTTGGTCTATACAACTTCGACCAACTTCAGTTCACGGTCGTTCGCGACGAAAACCTTGCCTTTGAAAAATTCAAAAAGGGCGAACTGGATTTTTATGTCGTTGGACGAGCGCAGCAGTGGGTTCAGGAAACCGATTTCGATAATGTCAAACGCGGCCTCATCCAGAAGAGAAAGATCTTCAACAGCCAGCCGTGGGGATTCGCGGGTTTAGCGTTCAACGCCCGGAGGGCTCCGTTCGATGACATTCGCCTCCGCAAGGCATTTACGTTTCTGGTAAACCGCCCATTGATGATCGAGAAACTCGCCTTCAACGAATACGTTCAAAACAACTCCTACAATCCCGCGAGTATTTACGAGAACCCAGATAATCCCAAGAATCCCTATGACCCGGAAGCCGCATTGAAACTTCTCGGGGATGCAGGCTGGAAAGACCGCGATTCCCAGGGACGTCTCGTTAAGAATGGTCAGCCTCTGGCAGTCGAACTCATGTATCCGACGCCGACCTTTGAAAAATATCTGACGCTCTATCAGGAAGATCTCCGCAAGATCGGGATAACGCTGAACCTTCGTCTGGTCACACCCGAAACTGCGTTCAAGCTGCAGAATGGAGATCGTCAGTTCCAGATGGCCTATACCGGTTGGGGAGGCTTGCTGTTCCCGAATCCGGAGACGACGTTCAATGCCATGCTTGCCGATCAGAAGAACAACAACAACATTACCGGATTCAAGAACGCCCGAGTCGATGAACTCTGCAAGCAGTACGACGTCTCATTCGATCCGCAGGAAAGAATCCGGATCATTCGCGAAATCGACGGGATTGTCGCGAATGAATATCACTATGCGTTGCTCTGGAGCGGCCCTTTTACTCGAGTTCTCTATTGGAACAAATTCGGGGCGCCGAAAGGATATTGGTCGCGAACCGGAGATTACTTCGGCGCGGGGAATGGCTTCGGACTGCTGCAGATGTGGTGGGCGGACTCCGCGAAATCGGCTGAGTTGGATGCGGCCCAGCGTGATCCTTCAAAAAATATGGAGGTAGGCGCAGTCGAGGATCGCTATTGGGTGGAATTCGATGCGAAGCAGCGCGCTGCGGTTCCGTCTGGAGGCACGAAGTAATGTTTCATTCTGCGAAATGGCTTTGTTGTTCGTTTGCGTTCCTGCTTCTGGTTGCTTGCGGGACTTCTTCCCCATCCGATTCACCGACCCAGGGTAGGTACGGCTCCAGCAACTCCAACGCGTCCTTAAACAAAGAGGACTATCCGGTATTCCCAGACGCAGATGCGGGCGCAGATCCCGCCGTCTCGGCAGAACTGGGAGGAAAGGGTTTCACCGGCGAAGGCTGGGAGACCAAGGCTGACTTTGAATTGGTCGGCGATCCTCGTGCCGTCAAGGGCGGCCTGTTCCGGAATGCGATTTCCGATTTCCCGGGAACGCTTCGCATGGGCGGCCCCGAATGGAACACGTATGTGAACTACATGATCGCCGACATGGTCTATGAAACCCTGCTCGGCCTCGATCCAACAACGCTCGACTACGTACCCCAGCTTGCAACACACTGGCAGGTCTCTCCGGACAAGATGACGTTTCGCTTCCGCATTAATCCCAATGCGAAGTTTTCAAATGGCGAGCCCGTTACTGCCGCTGACGTTATCGCGAGCTGGGCGCTCATGGCGGACAAGACCCTGAAGGATCCGTCCGCCTACACGCAATTCAACAAGTTCGAAACGCCGGTTGCAGAGAGCAAGTACATCGTTCGCGTGAAGGCGAAGAGCCTCGACTGGAAGAACCTTCTGAACTTCGGAACCGGATTGCAAATCTTTCCCGCCAGCTCACTGAAGGGCGTTACCGGTGCTGTCTATGTTGAGAAGTTTAACTTTCAGTACCTCCCGGGCACGGGGCCGTACACCGTTAAGCCTGAAGACATCAAGAAGGGGAATTCTCTAAGCGTGCGTCGCAGACCGGACTACTGGGCCGAAAAGGCCAGATGGAACGTCGGCTTGAATAACTTCGACGAAGTTCTCCTCTCCGTCGTCCGGGACGACAACCTCCATCTCGAGTTGTTCAAGAAGGGTGATCTGGATTTTTACTACGTGGGGCGATCGAAGTATTGGGTCGAAGACCTGAGCCCCCAGTCACTCGACAAGGTGGATCGCGGTCTCATTCAAAAAACAAAGGTGTTCAACATTCATCCGCAATCATGGTCCGGCTTCGCGATGAACACCGTGCGTCCTCCACTGGACGATATTCGCCTGCGGCAGGCGCTCACCCTGCTTCTCAATCGTCCTCTCCTTATCGAGAAGCTCTTCTTTAACGAGTATGTCCCCTCCAATACCTACTTCGCGGGCACCATCTACGAGAATCCGAACAACCCCAAAAATGAATACAACCCACAGGAAGCAGTGAAACTGCTGGCGGATGCAGGCTGGGAGCAAAGAGACTCTCAAGGACGGCTGACCAGGAACGGCAAGCCGTTGGTCATCGAGATGCTCTACGACAACAAAAGCTCCGAGAACATTCTCACGATCTATCAACAGGATCTTCAGAAGGTCGGAATCACGCTGAACCTGCGGCTCGTGACATTCGAAACCCGGGTGAAGCTGACGCATGCGAATCGACAGTTTGATATGACTTATGTTGCATGGGGCGCAAATGCGTTCCCCGATCCGGAACTGGAGTACCACTCACGGCTCGCTGCACAACCGAACAACAACAACCTGACCAGCTTCAAGGATCCCCATGCGGATGAGTTGATGGAGAAGTACGGGACAAACTTCGACTTGAATCAGCGCGTTGCCCTGATACGTGATCTTGATGGGGTGCTCACAAGTCAGTATCACTACGTCTTACACTGGGGCGCTCCCTCACAGCGGCTTGCGTACTGGAACAAGTTCGGCCAGCCTCGTGGCTACCTCACCCGCACTGGCGACTATATGAGTGATCTCAACCAGGGGCCCGGCGTCGAACGGCTGTGGTGGATTGATCCCGAGAAGGCGCAAAAGCTGGATCAGGCGATGAGAGATTCCTCCATAAAGCTGCCGGTCGGTCCCGTCGAGGACAAGCACTGGCTGGATAAGAAAGAAACGGGAGCCAAGTGAATCTGCGAGTGGAGTTCTCCCCGAAACAATGACCGGCTATTTTATTCGCCGCATTCTGCTGATCATTCCGACGTTCCTGGGTATTACCATGGCGATCTTCGCCATTATGCAAGCCGTCCCCGGCGGGCCGATTGAACGCCAGATTCTTCGCTACCAAATGGCGCAGACGGGAGAAGGGGGCGGAGGAGGGGGCGGCAGGGGCGCCGTCGAAATTCCGCCGGAAGCGCTGGAAGAAATGAAGCGGTATTACGGCTTCGACAAGCCGCCGCACATTCGCTATCTCAACTGGCTGTGGAATGTCCTCCATCTGGATCTCGGCCGCTCCTACATCTATCAGGATCCCGTCTGGGACGTGATCAAGCGCCGCTTTCCCATATCCCTTTTCATCGGCTTAACCAGCTTCGTCCTGAGTTATCTCATCTGTGTCCCCCTGGGTGTGTTAAAGGCGATCAAGCACGGTTCGAAGTTCGATTTCTCCAGCAGCTTCGTTGTGTTTCTCGGATATTCCATTCCGGGATGGGCTCTGGGCACTGTCCTGCTGGTGTTGCTGGGTGGGGGAAGTTTCTGGAATGTATTTCCGCTGGGCGGGTTTCGGCCTTCGAACTGGGAGTACCTGGGCTTCTTCCAGAAAGTAACCCAGCAGATCTATTACATGTTCCTTCCCGTGTGCTGCTACATGATCGCGGAGTTCGCAACCCTGACAATTCTGACCAAGAATTCGTTAATGGAGAACATGGGCCAGGATTATGTGAGAACAGCCTTCGCGAAGGGGCTCGACGAACGGCGGGTCATTTTCGTTCATGCGTTGCGCAATTCCCTGATTCCGATCGCCACCGGTCTTGGCCATGCCATCAGCCTGATCCTTGCCGGATCGTTCCTGATTGAACGGGTCTTCAATATCGACGGGATGGGCTACCTCGGATACACCTCGATCCTGCAGCGCGACTATCCCGTTGCGCTCGGCATCCTGGTGGTTTCGAGCCTGCTGATGCTGATCGGGAACATTCTCTCTGATGTGATCTACGTGATCGTGGACCCGCGAATTCGATTCCGATGAAGCAGGAGCATCAGCCGCCAACCGAAAGCAGTGTGGGCGCCATCGGCGCGCCACCTCCCCTGACTTCCCGGCCGTCGATGTCCGTTTTTCGAAGACGCCTCCGCAAGTTCAGGACGCTGAAGCGCGGCTACTATTCGTTTCTTATCCTGGCGGTGGCGTACGCGATCTCCTTTGCGCTTCCCGTGCTCATCAACAACAAGGCCCTGGTCGTTCACTATCAGGGAAAATATTATTTTCCGATCCGGCAGTATTACCCGGCCTCAGAGTTCGGAATGCAGGCCTTCGGCGAACCCAATTACAGGGAGCTGAAAGTAAAACTTGCCAACGAAGGAAACGGAAACTGGGTTTTGATGCCTCCTTATCCTTACAGCGCTACGGAATCCCTGCTGGACTTGCCGGGGACACCTCCACACAAACCGTCGAAGGAACATATTTTCGGAACCGACGTCACCGGCCGGGACGTATTTACCCGTCTGGCCTACGGATTCAACGTCTCACTTTCGTTTGCCGTGCTGGTCCTTCTGTTTGCCTACAGCTTTGGAATCGCCGTCGGCGCAGCGTTGGGTTTTTTTGGTTCGTTTGTGGACATCATCGGGCAGCGCCTCATCGAGATCTGGTCGTCACTGCCTTTCCTCTACACAATCATCATCATCAGCTCCATCGTTGTACCCAACTACACTCCGGGCAGAAATCTTCTCCTGCAGCAGTCCTTCTGGCTGCTCATCGGAATACTTGCTCTATTTGATTGGATGGCGATCACCTACTACGTGCGCGGCGAGTTCTATCGCGAGAAGGCGAAGGACTACGTCGGCGCCGCCATTGCGATGGGCGTTTCGGAACTGAAGATCATGTTCAAGCACATCCTGCCGAACGCTCTGACTCCCGTTGTCTCGTTCGCCCCCTTTACAATCGTCGCGAACATCAGCGCCCTTGTCGCTTTGGACTTCCTCGGCTTTGGCTTGCCGGCGCCGACTCCGAGCTGGGGCGAACTGATAGGAGAAGGCGTATCGAATCTCACATCGTGGTGGCTCGTATTCTTTCCGATCGGCGCGCTTTTCCTGACGCTGCTGCTCATTGTCCTGATTGGGGAATCCGTCCGGGATTCTTTTGATCCCAAGGAATACTCGAGGTTACGGTGAGCACGGCAAAGACTCCTCTTCTGCAGGTCAGAAACCTTCAAACGCACTTCAAGACCGAAGCCGGCTGGGCGAAAGCGGTTGATGGAGTGAGTTTCGATATCTTTCCCGGCGAAGTCCTTGGCCTGGTGGGCGAGTCGGGTTCAGGAAAAAGCGTCACGGCGCTGAGTGTGTTGCGGCTCATCCCCGACCCGCCCGGAAAGATCGTCGGCGGTTCGATCGTGTACAAGGGACAGGATCTCCTGAAGCTCTCCTGGGAAGACATTCGCAAGGTACGCGGGAACGAAATCAGCATGATCTTCCAGGAGCCGATGACGTCGTTGAATCCGGTATTCACGATCGGCATGCAGATCATGGAGGTAATCCTTCAACACAACGATGTCTCGAAGAAGGAAGCTTTTGATCGCGCAGTCAGAATGCTCGAACTCGTGGGCATTCCGGCTGCGGCGAGCCGGATGAACGATTATCCGCATCAGTTCTCGGGTGGTATGCGCCAACGGGTGATGATTGCCATCGCTCTCGCCTGCGATCCCTCTCTTCTTATTGCAGACGAACCCACCACGGCCCTTGACGTCACGATTCAGGCACAGATCCTCGAGTTGATGCTGAAGGTCAAGGATGAGAGAAAAGACGCGGCAATCCTGCTGATCACCCACAATCTGGCAGTTGTCGCCGAGACCTGCCACCGCGTGATGGTGATGTACGGAGGAAAGATTCAGGAGATCGCCCCGGTGCGCGAGCTCTTCAAGAATCCGCAGCATCCCTACACGAAGGGTCTTCTGGCCTCGCTGCCCGCAGTCGATGGTTCGCGTCATGCGCGCCTGCAGACGATCCCGGGCAATGTGCCGAGCATTCTCGATCTTCCTGTGGGCTGTAAGTTCGTCACGCGCTGTCCGGAGCGCCTGGACAAGTGTTTTACATATGAACCGGACTTGATCGAGGTATCGCCCGGCCACTGGGTTCGGTGCGTCTTGGTGGAAAAGTGACAGCGTTGCTTGAAGTTCAGGACCTGAAGGTTCGGTTTCCCGTGACGGGCGGAGTGCTCTCGCGAAAGATCGGCGAAATCCGTGCGGTGGATGGCGTCTCGTTCACTCTGGAACGCGGTGAAACGCTCGGCCTGGTTGGAGAATCGGGATGCGGCAAGAGCACAGTAGGCAGAGCGGTGATCAACATTCTCCGCTCCATGAGCTACGGCGTCGAGATCACCGGAAAGGTTCTTTATCACCATAAGAATGGAGTCGTCGATCTGGCGACACTGTCGCGCTCCGCGATGCGTCCCTATCGATCCGATATCCAGATGATCTTCCAGGATCCGTATTCCTCTCTGAATCCGCGGATGACCGTCAACCAGATCGTCGAAGAACCCCTGAAGATCCACACAAAGGACTCCTCACAGGCGCGGCGTCGCCGGGTTGGAGAATTGTTGGGCAAGGTCGGGCTCACCCCGGAACAGTCGAACCGCTATCCGCACGAGTTCTCGGGAGGTCAGCGGCAGCGCATTGGGATCGCGCGCGCCCTGGCAACAAATCCCCAAATCATCATCGCCGACGAACCCGTCAGCGCGCTGGATGTATCGATTCAGGCGCAGGTCATCAATCTGATGCAGGACCTGCAGGACGAATTCAATCTGTCCTATCTCTTCATCGCGCACGATCTTTCAGTCGTCCGCCATATCTCCGACCGGATTGCCGTGATGTATCTCGGAAACATCGTCGAGATCGGGCCGGCGGAACTGATTTACAGTTCGCCTCTGCACCCTTACTCGCGAGCGTTGCTCTCGGCGGTTCCCCGCCCGGATCCCGATGCGCCGAAGGATCGCCGGATTCAGCTTGTCGGTGACGTTCCGAGCCCCCTTCAGAAACCGTCCGGATGCGCCTTCCGAACCCGTTGTCCCATTGCCAGGCCGACGTGTGCCGACGCCGTTCCCCCGCTTGAAGAAAAAGAAGGCCGGTGGGTCGCCTGTCCCTGGGTCCCGTAAAGCGGGCCACCCGGCATGACACGCGGTAAACGAGCGATCGTGGCGATTGGCATCGGCTTTGTTGCCGGCGTTTTCTGCTATGACCTGTTGAAGGCGACGAAATCGAATGGAGATTTCTGGCTCTCGCTCCACGTTGCGCGAAGCCTGCTCGCGGGCACCGATCCCTACAAAGCTTCAGCAGCGCCGGACGCGGTTCCGTATCCGGTAACCGCCGGCCTGTTGGCGATGCCGTTCTCATTGCTGCCCGATCCGATGCCTTCGGGAATTTTCATGGGTCTCAGCAGCAGCCTGCTGGCGTGGGTGCTTCTCGGGTCAGGCAAGCCCTGGAGGATGCTGTTTTTCCTGTCCTGGCCCTTCGTGTACGCGTTGATGTTCGTCCAATGGACTCCACTGATGACGTGCATGTGGTTCCTTCCCGTGCTTATGCCGCTCGCTCTTGTGAAACCCCATATTGCCCTTCCGATGCTATTGTCGACAAAGCCCGACTGGCGGGGAGTTGTCTTCGCGATTCTGCTCGGCCTTGCATCGATCCTGGTCAGCCCCGGTTGGCTCCCGATCTGGTTTCAACGAACGACGGGATACCAGGGAACTCTGCCTCCGCTCTTTGTGCTGCCGGTAGGTCCCCTTCTCGCGTTCGCCCTGCTCCGATGGCGAAAGAGAACGGCATGGCTCCTGTTTCTGATGGCGGCGATGCCGCAGCGTGTCGTGTACGATCAGCTTTGCCTGCTCCTCGTTGCATCGACGTGGCGCGAATTGACCTTCCTGGTCTCGCTCTCATGGGTGACCATGCCCGCGCTGCTCTACTTCGGTGGCTGGTTGTCGCTGCCCGGCGGGTGGCAGATATGGATCGTTGTGGTGCACTATCTTCCGGCGCTGCTCATCGTCCTGCGCTCGAGGAAAACAGATGAACGTTCTTGAGAAGCCCTCAACCAAGCGAGGCAAAGAGTTTCTGGCTGCTGTCGAACGGAGCCGAGGCCTTCACCGACCCTGGACCTACCCGCCCAACACGCCTGAAGAGTTCAACGCTTTTATCCAGCGGCTCGGACAAAAGACGCGTCTCAGCTATTGGGTTTGCACGGAGGACGGCGAACTGGCCGGCGCGATAGACATTAGTGAAATCGTGGGTGGCAACTTCTGCTCGGCATATTTGGGCTACTACGCGTTCGCTCCGCACAATGGTCACGGATACATGAAGGCGGGCCTGCGCGCGGTGTTGTCGGAAGCATTTACGCGGCACCATTTGCATCGACTGGAAGCGAACATCCAGCCCGGCAATACGTCTTCAAGAGAACTCGTGCAGCGCCTCGGGTTCCGGCTCGAAGGATTTTCGCCGCGATATCTGAAGATTGGCGGACGCTGGCGCGACCATGAAAGATGGGCGATCACGGCTGAAGAATGGAAAGCCTTGCGGCTCGGAGCCGCAAGGTGATTCGCGCGGTTTCTTTCGACTTTGACGGAACGCTGTATGACAGGGATGCGGCGATCGTTCGCCTGGCGGAAATGCAATTTGAAAAGTTCGGCACACAGCTTCCGCACCTGACGCAATCGACGTTCGTCGAACGTGTGGTGGCGCTGGACAACCACGGTCACGGTCGTCCGATGGGATTTCACCGACGACTGGCGGAAGAGCTCGGATTTTCCGAAAAGGTTGGCGACGAACTCGAAGCGTTCTTTCGTTCCGAATATCCGAGTTGTTGTCGAGTCACAGAGGACACGTTGACCACGCTGGAGACCTTTCGCAGTCGAGGCATCAAACTGGGCATGATCACTAACGGCCCTGCGACCTGGCAAAGCCGCAAGATCGAAGCTGTAGGTCTTGCTCCGCTATTCGATGCGATTGTCATTTCCGGAAATGAGGGTGTCGAGAAGCCCGATCCCCGCATTTTCGAGCGCGCGCTCGAGCGTTGTGGCGCTGTAGCAGCCGAGTCGCTGTTCGTGGGGGATCATCCGGAGGCTGACATTGCGGGCGCGAAGAATGCAGGATTGCTTCCAGTGTGGGTACGCAAAGATTATTGGGAAGTCCCGGGCGACGTCGCAAGAATTGACAGACTCAGCGAAATCCTTCCGATGGTCGCGAGAGGGCGGTAACTCTTGCGGCGAAGGCAAATATCCCCTCCTTAAGGAGGGGCAGCCGCGCCGATCTAAGAATGCAACGCTACCTCATAGTCATCGGCGCGGCGTGGGGAGGTCAGACAGCGGGTCACCTTGTTGTGACCTCCCCCGCTTCGCCCTGTCTAAGGTAGCGTTGCATTTTTCTTAGAGGGCTCAGCGACCGATATTTAGGGCATCCTTCAGAGTTCATCGACCAACCCAGCCCTTCTTCTGCACCGCCCTAATCAGCTAAACTTTACCTGTATGGAAATCGGCCCCTCGGGGCTGCTCTACACTTCTCCTCTTCGAGATCTCGTGGACGTTTCGATAAGGCCGCTTTGCGCTATCTCTTTTTTAGATACAATGTTCCGTTTGCAAAGCGGGGGAAAGGGGTAATTTGTGAGTACGGTTGCGGTTGCACGGTTCTACGATTCCTCAATCGGCAAGAAAGTCGTCATGGCGCTTACGGGCCTGGTCCTTTCCGGGTTCCTGGTGGGTCACATGCTTGGGAACCTCCAGGTCTTCCTTGGACGCGAGGTAATGAATCACTATGCCGAGACGCTCCACGGGAACCTCCCTCTGCTTTGGGGAGTACGGATTCTGCTCCTGGTTTCGGTTCTGTTACATGCGTGGGCGGCGATTCAGTTGACGGCCGTGAAGGCGGCGGCGCGTCCCATTCCTTACGTTAAGCCGGCAAACGTTCAGGGGACGACCGGATCCCGGACAATGATGCTCAGCGGACCGGTGATCGCGCTCTTCGTGATTGGCCATCTTCTTCACCTGACGACTGGAACGATCCATCCCCAGTTTGTTGAACTTCACGCCTACGAGAACGTCGTGAACGCTTTCAGCAATCCAATCGCTTCCGGCCTGTACATTATTGCGATGGTCCTGGTCGGCTTCCATCTCAGCCACGGCATCTGGAGCATGTTTCAGTCCGTAGGATTCAGTCATCCTCGATACACGCCCCTGATCAAAAAGTTTTCCGGGATCTTTGCCTGGTTGCTTATCGCCGGATTCATTGCTGTGCCGATCTCGGTCCTGGCCGGCCTTGTGAGGAACTCATAATGGAACTGAAGTCTAAATGTCCCGAAGGTCCGATCGAAACGCGCTGGGAGAAGTACAAGTTTGATTTGAAACTCGTCAATCCTGCCAACAAGCGAAAGTACAACATCATCGTCGTCGGCTCGGGACTGGCGGGCGGCTCGGCATCCGCGACGCTTGCGGAACTCGGCTACAACGTCAAATGCTTCTGCTTTCAGGATTCTCCCCGGCGCGCCCACAGCATCGCCGCACAAGGCGGAATCAATGCCGCGAAGAACTATCAGAATGATGGCGACAGCATCTACCGGCTCTTCTACGACACCGTAAAGGGCGGAGACTTCCGCGCTCGCGAATCCAATGTCTACAGGCTGGCGCAGATCAGCGTGAACATCATTGATCAGTGTGTCGCCCAGGGCGTCCCGTTCGCGCGTGAGTATGGGGGTACGCTGACGAATCGATCCTTCGGTGGTGCGCAGGTGTCGCGAACGTTTTACGCGCGCGGCCAGACGGGACAGCAGCTTTTGATCGGAGCCTATCAGGCGTTGGAACGACAGATCGGGCTCGGTAAAGTCCAGATGTTCCCGAGAACGGAGATGCTGGATGTGATTGTCATCGACGGCAAAGCGCGGGGAATCGTCGTCAGGAACCTCGTTACCGGGAAAGTTGAATCGCACCTGGCCGATGCCGTCGTCCTGGGAACTGGTGGCTACGGCAACGTCTTTTACCTCTCCACCAATGCCAAGGGTTCCAACTGTACGGCAATATGGCGCGCTTACAAGCGCGGCGCTGCGATGGCGAATCCGTGCTTCACACAGATCCATCCAACGTGCATCCCCGTCAGCGGCGACTATCAGTCCAAGTTGACCCTGATGAGCGAATCTCTCCGCAACGACGGCCGCATCTGGGTTCCCCTGAAAAAAGGAGATACACGTGCACCCGGTCAGGTTCCGGAGCCGGAGCGCGACTACTATCTCGAACGGCGCTACCCCAGCTTCGGCAATCTCGTGCCTCGTGATGTCGCATCCCGTGCCGCCAAGGCTGTGTGCGATGAAGGCCGGGGTGTGGGAACAGGCCTGGGCGTTTACCTCGACTTCGGCGACGCGATCAAGCGCCTGGGAAAACAAGGGGTGAAGGAACGCTACGGCAACCTGTTCGATATGTACGAACGCATCACAGGTGAAAACCCCTACGAAGTCCCAATGCGGATCTATCCTGCGATTCACTACACGATGGGCGGACTTTGGGTGGATTACAACCTGATGACAACAGTTCCCGGACTCTATGCGATCGGAGAAGCCAACTTCTCTGACCACGGAGCGAACCGCCTCGGGGCAAGCGCGCTGATGCAGGGACTGGCCGACGGATACTTCGTGCTTCCCTACACGATCGGCGATTACCTCGCGAGTACGAAGCTGGAGAAAATCGACCACAGTCATGCTGCGGTGCGGGACGCAGAAGCTACCGTGGCACAGCAAACCAATCGATTCCTGGGGATCAAAGGGTCGAGAACCGTTGCGTCATTCCATCGAGAACTGGGCAAGCTGGTCTGGGATGAATGCGGGATGGCGCGCAACGAGGCCGGGCTCAAGCGCGCAATTGCGAAGATTCCCGAGTTGCGCGAACAGTTCTGGGAGAGTGTCTCGGTCCTGGGGACAGGCGAAGAGCTCAACCAGTCTCTCGAGAATGCGGGACGCGTGGCAGACTTTTTGGAGTTTGGCGAACTGATGTGCGTGGATGCCCTCCATCGCGCCGAGTCGTGCGGCGGACACTTCCGCGAGGAGTTTCAGACTCCGGAGGGCGAGGCCAAACGCAACGACGATCAATACTCCTATGCGGCGGCGTGGGAATATGGCGGGCCCGGCAAGGCTCCCATCCTTAATAAGGAGCCGCTGACGTTCGACTACGTCCATCCTTCGCAACGGAGCTACAAATAGCGATGAAACTTACCTTGCACATCTGGCGCCAGAGGAGCTCCAGCGAACCCGGGAAGATGGTTCCCTATTCGATTGAGGCCAACGAGCACATGTCCTTCCTGGAGATGCTCGACGTGCTCAACGAAGATCTCGTCGCGAAGGGTG
>Ga0207659_10001452_pt1 | contig 14157 bp, 14 predicted proteins | sample KBSM43metaG_FD_184330 | JGI IMG/M metagenome (GOLD analysis project Ga0207659, IMG submission 184330) | Miscanthus rhizosphere microbial communities from Kellogg Biological Station, Michigan, USA - KBS M4-3 metaG (SPAdes) (version 2) | ecosystem: Host-associated > Plants > Roots > Rhizosphere >...
TGAGCGCGAGTGCGGTGGACGAGCCCTTGCCGAGTTCTGCAGCCCACGCCTGCGCGTCCGTCACCAGAGTGGCGGCCGCCGTCTTGCGGTCGACGATGCCGAGCGCGAGGGCTTCGTCGACGTCGACTTTGCGGCCCGTGAAGATGAGTTCCTTCGCCTTGGACAGGCCAACTCGTCGAGGCAGGAAGTACATGCCGCCGCCGTCGGGAATGATTCCGCGGTGGATGTACGACCAGGCAAAGTTCGCCCACTCGCTGGCGATGATGAAGTCGCAAGCCAACGCCGTGTCGGCACCGAGGCCGGAGGCCGCGCCGTTGACGGCGGCGATCACCGGCTTGGGCATGGTGTGCAGCAGCGACTGCGTGTGATGCACTCGCTGCTGCCGGTGCCAGCCGTTGAAGGCGATCTCACCGGTCGGGGCGCTCATCCGGCGCTCCATGCCCGAGATGTCTCCACCGGCGCAGAACCCCTTGCCGGCGCCAGTCAGCACCAGCGCCTTGATGGCCTTGTCCGCGGCGACCTGCTCGAGCGCGACGATGAACTCGCTGCGCATGTCGTCGCTCATCGCGTTGCGCTTGTCCGGGCGGTTAAAGGTGATCGTGGCGATCGAGGCATCGACCTTGAAGTCGATCAGCTTGAAATTCATGATGTGTCTCCGATGGGTGTGGCCGCGGAACAGGTCATTCGGGCTTGATGTTGTTTTCCTTGACGATCTTTCGCCACCTGACCTCTTCGGCTTTGACGTAGCGGTCGAGCTCGGCGGGATCAGTGGCCGTGACCTCCAGTCCTTCCTGCTCGATGCGCTTGGCGAACTCGGGGCTCCGCGACGCCTTCTTCGCGGCAGCGCTGAGCTTCTGAATGACGTCGGGCGGCGTGCCGGCCGGGGCGTATAGGCCGTACCAGCTTTCGACGGCGTAGCCCGGCACGGTCGCGGCAATCGTGGGGATGCCCTTCAAGGAAGGCGACGGTTGCGGCGATGTCACTGCGATCGCTCGCAACTTGCCGCCCTGGACGAAGGGCGACACCGCCGCGGCCGTGCCGAAGATCATGTCGACCTGGCCGCCGATCAAATCGGTGATGGCCGGTCCTGCGCCTCGGTACGGCACGTGCGTCATCTGAATCTTGGCAAGGTTGGTCAACATCTCGCCGGCCAGGTGAGCCGAGGTCCCGTTGCCCTGCGACGCATAGGTGAGCGTGCCGGGCTTGGCGCGGGCAGCGTCGACGATGTCCTTGACGGTCTTGTAGGGGCTGTCGGCGCGAACGACGAGGACGTTCGGGCCTTTGGCGATCAGCGTGATCGGCGCAAAGGCCTTGTCCTGGGGATAGGGCAGCTTCGCAACGAGGCTGGGGTTGACCGCGTGCGCAAAGGTCGCGATCACAATGTTGTAGCCATCCGGCGCGCTCTTGGCGACAGCGTCGGTGCCGAGAATCGTCCCCGCGCCCGGCTTGTTGTCGATGATGATTTGCTTGCCCAGCTCGGTCGACATGCCGGCTGCGAGCGTGCGCGCAATCGTGTCCGTGCCGCCGCCCGGTGCGAAAGGGACAACGAGGCGGATCGGCTTGTCGGGATATGCCGCGACAGCGTGGGTGGCCGCGAGCGCCGCCGTGGCGCCTATGAATGCTGCGAGCAGCCGCCGAGCGGTGATTTGTGCAATCAAGGTTTGTCTCCTGATGTAGATGAAACTGCGCAGTCGCCGAGTGCTTCGGAGCACTTCGATTCGGTGGCGTCTGCGTTGGTCCGAAGAGTAGGCGTCAACGTCCCGAACGTCAGCCATCTATTTCCATAGAATGGAACTCAGGCGGGGACGGAAGCGTGGTGTAACTCGCTCGCGTAGACCCTTTCGGAGGTTCTGATGACCAACGATGAGCGCGGTACCCTTGCCGAAAAGCCTGGCATGTCTCCGGCCAATCGATCTCTCGAGCGAGGGATCGAAATCCTTCGAGCCTTTCGACCCGGCTCCGATCTCTTGGGCAATGGCGAGCTGGCCGAACGCGCTGGTTTGTCCAAGGCAACGGTCAGTCGCCTGACGCAGACACTGGTGGGCATGGGCATGCTGCAGCAGGAGCCACTGCGGAAGGGATACCGACTGGCGCCGGCCGTGCTCAGCCTGGCCCACGCAATGCGGTCTGGATCGACCGTGCTTCAGGTCGCCGCGCCACTGATGCGCGCACTGGCCGAGAGCAAGCACATCAACGTCGGACTGGCTGCGCCCGATCGCGATGAGATGGTCTATCTGGAGTCCATTCGCTACAGCCGGAAGGTCGCGTTTCGAAACGTCGTGTCGGGTCAACGCGTGCCGATGGAACTTACATCGCTCGGCCAGGCTCACCTCGCAACGATTTCTCCGACCCGGCGCAAGGCACTCTATGGAGTTTTCAAAGCCCGGCGGGAGCGGCAGTGGCCCTTGCTACTCGCCGAGATCGAGAGATCCATCAGGAGCGTGCGCGAGTCAGGGTTCTGCGCGGCCTCTTGGCAGCCCGAGGTGGTCGCACTAGCGACTCCATTGAAGACGGCCGACATCTGCTATTCGCTAAATGTCAGTGTGTCCACTGGGGAAGAGCTCGCCACTGTGGTGGACTCATTGACCGTTCCCCTGATTGAGCTACGTGAGGCGATCCTGAAAGCCATGGCGCTGCGCGTCGACGAGTGAGGCGCGAGGCGACATCGTGCGTCGCTTCGCGAGAACGCCGGGCCTGCCCAGCAGCAATGAGTTGAACAGCGATACAGACATGACCTGCCAACGCCGGACGAGCGACCGGTTTCGGGCTGAGATTTCACCGACCGCTTGTGGCCCGAGAGCAGCCATGCGCATGCCGCACTTCCTCGCCTTCGCGGCGAGCGTCAGCGTACGGCGAAGATCCGAGTGGGGGACGCTGACGCGTCACTACCACTGGGCCCGTTTCGAACTCCATCACGCGAACTGCCGTCCTTGGCCTACCCGCCGGATCGGGCGTCAATTGCGTGGGCCTCGATGCTCTCCACCAGCGCCAATGCAGGCGGCGATAGCGCCGCGCGGCTGCGCATCGCCAACAGCAAGCGGCGCCGCACGTCAAGGCCTTCCAATGGCATGACCTTGAGCCCCAGGGCGTCTGCATACATCGAAGCGCCTGCGCGCGGCAGCACCGTCAGCCCCAGTCCGGCCGCCACCATGCGACACATCGCGTCGAAGCTGCGCGCCTGAACGCGAATTCGCAGGCTGCGCCCGTTGGCTTCAGCGGCGGCGCTGATCTTGCGAGTCAGCGACGCGGTACGGCTCAGGCTGACGAAGTCGTAGTCCAGCGCGCGTTCGAATGCGACCGGCGCCGCCCCGGCCAATGGGTGCCCTGCGGGCGTGATCAGCACCACCTCGTCGACGTCGCAGACGAATGCCTCCAATCCTTCCCTCGGTGTGTTGTCGCCGATCACGGCCAGCTCGGCGGCGCCCGTCGTCACGGCCCGAACGGCGTCTTCGCTCAGCATGTCGTGGAGGTCGATCCTGACATCGGGATGGCGTGCCGCGTAGCCAGCGAGCACGGCAGGCAGAAAGCCTCCGAGGGCGGACGGATTGGCACACAGGCGCAGCACGCCGCCCGCGACCGCTTGCATGTCGTCGACCGCCAGCGCAAGCCGTTCGAGGTTCGCCACCAGCTCGATCGCGTGGCGGTGCACCGCCTGGCCCTCGGCGGTCGCCGTCACCCCGCGCTGACTGCGCTGCAGGAGTGCCTTGCCGCAGTGATGCTCGAGCTCGGCAATCCGCCGGCTGGCCGCGGCCAGCGAGATGCCGAATTGCTCGGCCCCGGCGGTCAGGCTCCCCGCGTCGATCGCGGCGACGAAGAGGCGCAGCGAAACCAGATCGAATCGGTTCAGATTGATCACGATCCGGGTTTTCCCTACTCAACGCTTGGACAAGGTTACCTCAATGCATTGAGAAGCAACGGCAGGGGCAGACCTTCGACACTTTGCGTCGTGGCTGGTGCCTTTCGCAGCAGTCGAAGCTTGTCGGGGGCAGGGTTTGAGCAGTCACTCTTATCGTATCGGGCAGATCGTTCCGAGCTCCAACACCACGATGGAGACCGAGATCCCGGCGGTGCTGCGCGCTCGCGAAGCCGTCGAGCCCGAGCGGTTCAGCTTCCATTCCAGCCGCATGCGCATGCAGAAGGTAACGAAGGAAGAGCTGGCCGCCATGGACCGCGACTCCGACCGGTGTGCGCTGGAATTGGCCGACGCGCGTGTCGATGTGCTGGGCTACGCCTGCCTGGTGGCGATCATGAGCATGGGAAAGGGCTACCACCGCGTTTCGGAACGGCGACTGCACGGGCGCACCGTCGAAGCCGGCGGTCCGGCGCCGGTGGTGACGAGCGCAGGGGCACTGGTCGACGGCCTGAAGGCGTTGGGCGCGAAGAAGGTTTCGATCCTCGCGCCCTACATGAAGCCGTTGACGCAGTTGGTCATCGAATACATCGAGAACGAAGAGATCGAGGTGATCGACAGCATCTCGCTGGAGATCCCCGACAACCTCGAGGTCGGTCGCCAGGACCCGCTGGCGCCGGCCGAGATCACCAAGCGCCTGAAGACGAACGGCGTCGACGCGATCGTCGCGTCGGCCTGCGTGCAGATGCCGTCGTTGCCATCGGTGCAATTGATCGAGGACCGCACCGGATTGCCCGTGGTGTCTTCATCGGTATCGACGACTTACATGATGCTCAGGAAGCTGGGCCTGAAGACGGCTTCGCCCGGCTTCGGCTCGCTGCTGTCGGGCCGCTACTGATTTCCATCTCGACCACAAGACCGGAGACAAAGTCAATGCAAACCACCCGCCGCCATTTCATCGCCGGCCTGGCTGCCGCGCCCACGCTGATGCTGCCCATCAGGTACGCCTTCGGTGCCGAGCCGCTGAAGATCTCGCACCAGTTTCCCGGAGGTTCGGAAAAGGAAGGCGACTTCCGCCATCGCCTCTGCGACCGCTTCGCCAAGGAGCTCGACAAGCGCAGCAACGGCGCCCTCAAGGCCAACGTCTATCCGGGGTCCTCGCTGATGAAGGTCAACGCCCAGTTCAGCGCGGTTCGCAAGGGCGCCCTCGACATGACGCTGATCCCGCTGCCCTACGCCGGCGGCGAGATCCCCGAGCTCAACATCGCCCTGATGCCCGGGCTGGTGACGAGCTACGAGCAAGGCTTTGCCTGGAAGAAGGCCGAGATCGGCAAGGCGCTGACCGACCTTCTCGCCGACAAGGGCGTGATCATCGTCACCTGGATCTGGCAGGCCGGAGGCGCAGCCAGCCGCAACGTGCCGATCATCGGGCCGGAAGACGTGAAGGGCCTGAAGTTCCGCGGCGGTAGCCGCGAAATGGACCTGGTGGCCAAGGCCGCCGGCGCTGCGACGCTGTCGCTACCGTCGAGCGAAACCTACGCCGCCATGCAGACCGGCGCGGTCGACGTCGTCACCACCTCGGCCACCAGCCTGATCTCGTTCCGTCTGCAGGAGGTGTCCAAGCACCTGACGATCAGCAAGGCCGGCAAGTCCTACTGGTTCATGCTCGAACCGCTGCTGATGTCCAAGGCCATCTTCGACAAGCTGCCCAAGGACCAGCAGGCGCTGATCATGACGGTCGGCGCCGAGATGGAGAAGTTCGCCCTCGAAGGCGCCCGCGCCGACGACGCCAGCGTCTCCGACGCCTACGTCAAGGCCGGCGCCAAGGTCCACGACCTCACCGACGCCGCCCTCGCCAAGTGGGTGGCGCTGGCGCGCACCACGGCCTGGAAGGACTACGCGGAGAAGAACGAGGGGAGCGCCAAGCTGCTGAAGCTGGCCGAGAAAGTGACGGCGTAGACGCGTCGCCCACGCACTCCGCACCAAAACCGACACGGCCAGAGAAGCCAGGAGACAGCAGCATGAGTCATGGATTCGACGTGGGGGAGGCCGGACTCGAACTCCACGACCCCGAGACACTCGGCGACGCTGGCCACCCGGCAGTGGCGGTGCTCGATCGAGCGCTGAAGCTCGTCAACCGCCTGGTGATGGTGCCCTGCATGCTGGCGGTGTTTCTCGCCGCCGCCATCCTCACCTACAGCGTGGCAGCGCGCTACTTCTTCAAGATCCCCACCGAGTGGCAAGACGAGACGGCGATCTTCCTGTTGATGGGCGCCACGTTCTTCTCCGGCGCCTATGTGCAGAGCTTTCGCGGCCACGTCGGCGTGGAAGCCGTAGCCGGCCTGCTGGGCCGGCGCGCCAATCGATTCCGCATGATGTTCGTCGAGGCGGTGAGCTTCGCGTTCTGTGCGTTCTTCGCGTGGAAGTCGTGGACGCTGTTCGCCGAGGCCTTGCACGAAGGGCACAGCAGCAACTCCACCTGGGGCCCGCCGCTGTGGATCCCGTATTCGCTGATGGCCGCGGGCATGACGCTGCTGGCCGTGCAACTGGCGCTGGAACTCACCAGCCGCCTGGTGAACAAGGAGGCCCCGAAATGAGCGGCAGTGTCATCGGCATTTCGTACGGTGTCATCACCTTGCTGGTGATGTTCAGCGGCATGCCCATCGCCTTCGGCCTCGGTGCCGTGGCCGTCGGCTTCATGTACTTCTTCATGCCCGGCTCGGCGCTGGACACGGTGACGCAGAACGTCTACGAAGAGATGGCCAGCATCACGCTGCTGTCGATTCCGCTCTTCATCCTGAAGGGCGCGGCGATTGGCAAAAGCCCTGCAGGCAAGGACCTGTACTCGGCCATGCACGCGTGGATGAGCAAGATCCCGGGCGGCCTGGGCATCGCCAACGTCTTCGCCTGCGCGCTGTTCGCGGCGATGTCGGGCAGCAGTCCGGCCACCTGTTCGGCCATCGGCAGCGCGGGCATCCCCGAGATGCGCATGCGCGGATACTCGCCGGGGTTCGCGGCCGGCATCATCGCCGCCGGCGGCACGCTGGGCATCCTGCTACCGCCGTCGATCACGATGATCCTGTACGCGGTCGCGGCCGAGCAGTCGCTGGGTCGCCTGTTCCTAGCCGGCATCGGCCCTGGCATCCTGCTGGTGGGGCTCTTCGCCGGCTATGCGGTGTACCGCTACCGCAAGGAATACACGACCGCGAAGGTGGCCTATCAGTCGGGCGGCACAAGCGCCGGGGCCAAGAGCGCCATGCTGGACGACCACGTCTACACCATGGCCGAGAAGGTCGAGATGCTGCCGCGCGTCGTGCCCTTCGTGGTCTTGCTGATCGGCGTCATGGTGGCGCTGTACGGCGGCTACGCCACACCGTCGGAGACGGCCGGCCTCGGCGGCATCCTGGCGCTGGTGCTGATCGCCGTGGTCTACGGCATCCGCACGCCGAAGCAGCTGCAGCCGATTCTCAGCAGCACCATCAAGGAAAGCACGATGCTGATGTTCATCATCGGCATGTCGCTGCTGTATTCCTACGTGATGAGCTCGCTGCACATCTCGCAGGATGCGGCGCAGGCCGTGGTGGCCATGCACCTGCCCAAGTGGTTGCTGCTGGCGACCATCCTCGTCATGGTCGTGGTGCTGGGGTTCTTCCTCCCGCCGGTGTCGATCATCCTGATGACCGCCCCCATCGTCCTGCCGCCGCTTAAAGACGCGGGCTTCGACCTGATCTGGTTCGGCGTCGTCATGACCATCGTCATGGAGATGGGACTGATCCACCCGCCGGTCGGGCTGAACATCTTCGTCATCAAGAACATCGCGCCGGACATCCCGCTGAAGGACGTGATCTGGGGCGTGATGCCCTTCCTGGGCTTGATGTTCCTGGCCATCCTGCTGATGTGCTTCGTGCCCGGCATCGCGACGGCGCTGCCCGACCTGGTGATGGGGGCGCCGAAGTGAATGCGCCGCTGGTTTGGGACACGCAGCGCCGCTCGCGCGCCGCGCGCCTCGAACGAGCCCGGGCCTGCAGTTCGGGCAAACAGGTCGATGCCGCCGCGATCGGCGCCCTGCTCCGCGCGGTGATCGAGCCGGGAGACCGGGTCTGTCTGGAAGGCAACAACCAGAAGCAGGCGGACTTCCTGGCCCGCGCGTTGACTGCGCTCGATCCGACCGCGGTCAACGGCCTGCACATGGTGCAGTCGGTGCTGGCGCTGCCCGAGCACCTCGACGTCTTCGAGAACGGAATGGCGTCCAAGCTCGATTTCAGCTTCTCGGGGCCGCAGGGCGCGCGCCTGGCGCGGCTGGTGAGCACCGGCCGGATCGACATCGGCGCGATCCACACCTACCTCGAGCTCTTCGCCCGCTACTTCGTCGACCTGACGCCCAACGTGGCGCTGATCTGCGCCCAGGCGGCGGATCGCGAAGGCAACCTCTACACCGGCGCCAACACCGAAGACACGCCCGCCATCGTCGAGGCGACGGCGTTCAAGAGCGGCATCGTTGTCGCCCAGGTCAACGAGGTCCTCGACCGGCTGCCACGGGTCGACGTGCCCGCCAGCTGGGTCGACTTCGTGGTGCAGAGCCCGCGCCCGCACTTCATCGAGCCGCTCTTCACCCGCGACCCGGCGCAGATCAGCGAGATCCAGGTGCTGATGGCGATGATGGCGATCAAGGGCATCTACGCCGAGTACGGCGTGCAGCGCCTCAACCACGGTATCGGCTTCGACACCGCCGCGATCGAACTTCTGCTTCCGACCTACGCGGAATCGCTGGGCCTGAAGGGCAGGATCTGCAGCCACTGGGCGTTGAACCCGCACCCGGCGCTGATCCCTGCCATCGAAGCGGGCTGGGTCAAGTCGGTGCACTCCTTCGGCTCGGAAATGGGCATGGAGGACTACATCCGCGCCCGACCGGATGTGTTCTTCACCGGACCGGACGGCAGCATGCGCAGCAACCGCGCCTTCTGCCAAGCGGCCGGTCACTACGCCTGCGACCTGTTCATCGGCAGCACGCTGCAGATCGACCTCGCCGCCAACAGCTCGACGGCGACGCTCGGCCGGATCGCCGGCTTCGGCGGCGCGCCGAACATGGGCGCCGACGCGCGCGGCCGGCGTCACGCCAGCGAGACCTGGCTGAAGGCCGGTCGCCAGGCCCGCGAAGGCCTCGCCGGCGCACGCGGCACGCCGCGCGGCCAGAAGCTGGTCGTGCAGATGGTCGAGACCTTCCGCGAGCACATGGAGCCGGCGTTCGTCGAAACCCTCGACGCCTGGCAACTGGCCGAGCAGGCGAAGATGCCGCTGCCGCCGATCATGATCTACGGCGACGACGTCACCCACATCCTCACCGAGGAAGGCATCGCCAACCTGCTGCTCTGCCGCAGCGACGACGAGCGCGAGCAGGCGGTGCGCGGCGTCGCCGGCTACACCGCGGTCGGCCTGGCGCGCGACCGGCGTGCGGTCGAGAACCTGCGCGATCGCGGCGTCATCCAGCGCGCCGAGGACCTCGGCGTCGACCCGCGGCTGGCGACACGCAACCTGCTCGCGGCGCGCTCGATGCGCGACCTGGTCGACGCCTCCGGCGGCTTGTATGCGCCGCCCGGGCGTTTTCGCAACTGGTGAGAGAACGAACATGAGCATGGCCGCGGGCCTCGAAACCCTTCAATACAGCTTCACCGGCAGCCAGGCGGCGGGTATGTTCGCCCCCGTGCTGGTCGGCGTCGTCGGCTCGGGCAACCTCGAGGTGCTGCTCGAGCCGAGCCCCGGGACGGCGTGCCGGTTCGAAGTGCAGACCTCGGCCCGCGGCTTCGGCAGCATCTGGGAAGCGGTGCTGCGCGACTTCCACTCCCGCCATCCGCTGGCCGGGGTGGCGGTGGCGATCCACGACATGGGCGCGACGCCCGCGGTGGTGAGCCTGCGCCTGGCGCAGGCAGCGGCGGCACTGCCATGAGCAGCACCCTGCCCGACCGCGTCAGCTACGCCGAGTGCTCGGCACGCGAACGCATCGCCCGACTGTTCGACGCCGGCAGCTTTCGCGAGTGGCTGCCGCCGGCGATGCGGGTGATGAGCCCGCACCTGGCGCAACTCGGGGTGCCGGCCGCCTTCGACGACGGCGTAGCAATCGGCGAGGCACGACTAGCCGAACGACGCGTGTTCGTCGGCGCCCAGGAAGGGGAGTTCATGGGCGGCGGCGTCGGCGAGGTGCACGGCGCCAAGCTGGTCGGCCTCTTCAAGCGCGCCCTGCGCGACCGACCCGACGCGGTGCTCCTGCTCGCCGAATCGGGTGGCGTTCGCCTGCACGAGGCCAATGCCGGCCTGATCGCGGTTTCGGAGGTGATGCGCGCGCTGCTCGACACCCGCGCCGCCGGCATCCCGGTGATCGTCCTCATCGGCGGTGCCAACGGCTGCTTCGGCGGTATGGGCATCGTCGCCCGCTGCGCCGACCATCTCGTCATCAGCGACATCGGCCGGCTGGCGATGTCGGGTCCCGAGGTCATCGAGGCCTCGCACGGCGTCGAGGAATTCGACTCGCGCGACCGCGCGCTCGTCTGGCGCACCACCGGCGGCAAGCACCGCTTCCTCGTGGGCGACTGCGATCAGCTGGTCGAAGACGATGTCCAGGTCTTTCGTGCTGCTGCCGTTCGAGCGCTGGACGCCCTGCGGCCGCTGACGCTGCAATCGCTGCAGGACGAGCACGCCGTGCTGACGCAACGCCTGCACGCTGGCGAAGGCGCCGAGGATGCGGTGGACCTCTGGCAAAGCCTGGGCATCGCCCACGCTGGCGCCGTGCCGGACATGAACGCCGAGCAGGTGCGCACGCTGCGGCAGGAGAGCCTGGCATGAAATGGACTGACGTCGCCACGCAGCTGTTCGGCAACGGCCACGAGATTCGCGCCGACGGCGAATTCCTCAGCGGCAGCGCGACCTTCGACGGACAAGCGATCGCGGTGGTGGGCAGCACGAACCACGCGCCCATCGGCTATGCCCTGGCGCTGCGCCAGGCGAAGGTCGTGCTGGAGACGATCGACCTGCATCCGGGTCGCGCCATCTTCCTGCTGATCGATACGCAAGGCCAGCAGTTGCGCCGTCATGACGAGCTCCTCGGGATCAACCGCGCGATGGCGCACCTGGGCTGCTGCATCGACCTGGCACGGCGGCGCGGCCATCGTGTCATCGGCCTGGTGTACGACCAGGCGCTCTCGGGCGGCTTCATCACCTCGGGCCTGATCGCCGACGCCTGCGACGCACTGCCCGAGGCCGAGATCCGGGTCATGCGCATTCCCGCGATGGCGCGAGTTACCAAGCTGTCGGAGGACGTGCTCACCGCCTTGTCGGCGTCCAACCCGGTATTCGCGCCGGGGGTGCAGAACTACCTGCGCATGGGCGGGGTGCGCGCACTGTGGCAGGCCGACCTGAAGGCCGGCCTGCGCGATGCGTTGACGCATGCCGCGACCGACGACCGCAGGGCCATCGACGGGCGCGAGCGCGGCGGACGGCTCCTCGCCGCCGCCGTGGTGGAGCAGGTCCTGGCGGCCTGATCGTTCCCGGACTCACGCACCCGATGAAACCCCTGCGCCGACACCAGCTGGTCTGGCTCGACGAATTCGGCTGGTACCGAACGCTGGCGACGGCAGCGTCCTCTGCCTCGCTGTCCTGCCAGCCTACGGCCGTAGCCGCCCAGGCGCTGGCTTGCCTCGAGCACTGGGCCGAGCAGCGTTGGCCGCTGGTCGTGACACGCCAGCCCGTCGAACCCGCTGCCCGCGTGTCGGGCCTGCACCTAGCCCTCGGGCTGGCCGCGCCCGCGCGATGGGGGCGTCAAGCGATCGGCATCTCGGCTTCGGCCCGCGACGTCACAAGGCAGGACGAGTTTCCCCTCTTGGCCGAACTGGTGCCGAGCCTGCCGGTTGCGGCGCAGGCCGGCGCGCGGTTGTTGTGCGAACGTCTGGCGCTGCTGGGCGTCGTGGCGCGCGCCTATGGCAGCTATGGCTGGCAGCAGCTCACCGGGCTCGAGTATGTTCACCCGCGGTCGGACCTCGACCTGTTGCTCAAAGTAGCGACGGGTGCACAGGCCGACCGGGCCTGCGCGCATTTGCGAGACGCCCAGCTGGGGCCGCTGCGCCTCGATGGCGAGCTGGCCTTCGATGAAGGGGGTTCGGTGGCCTGGCGCGAGTGGCTGCGGTTCCGGTCCGGCGAGACCGACCGCGTGCTCGTCAAGCGCATTGCCGGCACAACGCTCGAGGACGCCGCGGCCTGGGTGGAGACGCCATGAACGCAATCCACCGGACCGGCATGGCCAACGCCCGGCGAGACCGGCCCCTCCCCCGCACCTTGATAGCCATCGGCCGCGCGGCAGTGGTCGCGCTCTACGACGAACTCGCGCTCGAGCCCAAACCCGGCCTGGTGTCCTTCGCCGACAGCGGCAGCCACGACGACATGGACGCGCGGACTCTCCTGCGCAGCCTGTTCTCGCTTCGCCTCTACTTCCCGCGTCTGGCCGAGCTGGGCGCCGCCGGCGCAAGGTTCGAACGGCTGGAGCGCGAAGGCATTGAAGCCGAGGAGCGAATGCTTGCCGCCACCGGGGGCATCAACACGCATCGGGGCGCGATCTTCTGCCTCGGCCTGCTGTGCGCCAGTGCCGGGGCACTGGCGGCGCGAGGCGTACCGCCGAGCCTCACCGCGCTGCGGCGAGAGCTGATCGCTTGCTGGGGACCGGCCCTTTCCGAACGCGCCCTTCGCTGCAGCCCCAACCACGGCGCCCTTGCTGCTCGCCGATTCGGCCTGCGCAGCGCCGGCGCCGAGGCCGCGCTCGGATTTCCCGTGCTCTTCGAGACGACATTGCCCGCACTGCTGTCGACGCAGCAGCGCGGCGCGGCGCCGCGAGAAGCGCGTCTCCAGGCCCTGTTCGAGACGATGGCGGTCCTCGAAGACACGAACCTGGCCCATCGCGGCGGCTTGGGCGGACTGCAGCATGGGCAGCGCTCGGCCCGCGCATGGCTGGCTGCGGGCGGCGCTCTGCGACCCGACGCATTGAGCCATGCACGCGCCATGCACACTGACTTCGTCGCGCGCCGCCTTTCGCCCGGGGGAGCGGCCGACATGCTGGCGGCGGCCTGCTGGGCGCAGCGCGTCTGCGGTCTGGCGTGAGTCTCGCGTTGCTCTTCGCGGGACAAGGCACACAGCACGTTGCCATGCTGCCGTGGTTGAAGACCTGTCCCGAAGCCGAACCCACGCTGGCGCTGATCGCCGCGCAACTCGGTGCCGATTGGCGCGACCGCCTGGCGCTGCCCGATTGGGCATACAGCAATGCCGTGGCGCAACCCTTACTGACCGGACTGGGCGTCGCGGCCTGGCAAGGACTGGCGCCGAGACTGCCGACACCGGCTGTCGTCGCGGGATACAGCGTCGGTGAACTGGCAGCGTTCTGCGTCACGGGAGTGTTCGATGCGCACACTGCGATGGCGCTTGCTGCCGACCGTGCCGCCGCGATGGATCGCGCCGCCGTTGGAATCGACACCGGACTGATGTCCGTGCAAGGACTCGACAGGGCCGCGCAGCGGGCAGCTTGCGCCCGCTACGGCATCTTTCTGGCAATACGACTGGCAGCCGACCGGGCCGTGCTGGGCGGCTTGTCCGAAGCGCTGACTGCGGCCGAACGGGGGCTCTCGGCCGAGGGCGTGCGTTGCACGCGACTGGCGGTGGGCATCGCCTCGCACACGCCGCTTATGTCCGCGGCTGCCATCGCGTTCGATGCGCGGCTGAATGCGCTGAATCTGTCTCCACCGGATTCGGTACTGGTCTGCAATCACACCGGCGCGCCGGAGCATGAGCCGAGCCGCTTGAAACAGTGGCTGGCACGTCAGGTCGAGACCCCGGTGCTCTGGGACAGTTGCATGGATGCGATTGCGGAACGGCGGGTTCGCTGCGTTCTCGAAGTGGGTCCCGGGAACGCCTTGACGAAGATCTGGCGTGATCGGTATCCCCACATTCCCGCTCGCTCGGTGGACGAATTCCGCAGCGCGGACGCGGTTGCCGGCTGGGCCCACGGCAAGCTTCGATGACTTGCCGCCTAACAAGCAACGAGACAGTCTTCACCGACAGGAGATAGCCAATATGAATTCCGAACTGCACGTCTACGAGCCGCCGGAGCGGGCGGTGAAGAACGCCTGGGTCTCCGGCATGGACGCCTACCGCCGTCTGGTGGCCGAGGCCGAGCATGACCACGAGGCGTACTGGGGCCGACTGGCCAAGGAGTTCCTGAGCTGGCGCACGCCCTTCAAGACCGTGCTCGATGCGTCGAAGCCGCCATTCTTTCG
>Ga0207659_10001453_pt1 | contig 14156 bp, 19 predicted proteins | sample KBSM43metaG_FD_184330 | JGI IMG/M metagenome (GOLD analysis project Ga0207659, IMG submission 184330) | Miscanthus rhizosphere microbial communities from Kellogg Biological Station, Michigan, USA - KBS M4-3 metaG (SPAdes) (version 2) | ecosystem: Host-associated > Plants > Roots > Rhizosphere >...
ACCCTGCTACTCGATGGTCTGGAACATTTTCGCGAGATCCATCGGATCATAACCAGCCCTGGCAAGAATCTGCGCGCCGAGAATATCAGCCTGCGTTTCATATTCCCTACTGAACTTCAGCAGATAAGTCCCCAGGCCGATTTGCGTGCCCTGGGCAACAATATCGCCGGCATTGCCGCCGATAATTGCACCAAGAATGGCCCCACCTATCGCACCCACTTGAACGCCGGGGTTCTGAGATTTCGTAGCTTGGGCTGTACCGTGGCGCAGAGCTACATGACTGATTTCATGCGCCATCACACCGGCCATTTCGCCTTCGGAGTGTGCTGCTTCGATCATTCCGCGGTTGACGAACATCGGCCCGCCCGGAAGTGCGAACGCGTTAATATCCTTCGCATTGACGACGCTGAAGTCGTAACGAAACTCCGGATGTGCAAATTCCGGCGGGATCGCCGCGGTCAAAGTGTTCCCAATTCGCTCAACATAAGCATCAACGTCGCCGTTCTGAGGCAGCAACGGCAGCTCACGCGTGATCTGCGCTGCAGCTTCCTTTCCCACTTTGACATCATCAGCCGGTTTGTAATTGTTCTTGGGCGCGGTTATCTTGGTCCCATCGCCGAAGGCAATCGCAACCATTAAGAACAGTGCAATACCAGCAGACCTGAAACCCTTCATAGGTTGATGCATAACGCCCCTTTTCTAGAGCTGCCGCCTGCTTATTGTTCGCGAAAACGCTCCATTAGTGTTTTGAGATCGTCGGCGTGCTCCTCTTCGTTTGCCAGTATTTCTTCCAGCATGCGCCGTGTTGTTGGATCGGCGTCACCCAGATACCGGATGAATTCGGTATAAGATTCGATCGCGATCCGCTCGGCAACCAGATTCTCGCGCAGCATATCGACGAGTGTTGAACCTTCCACGTATTCTGCATGGCTCCGCGCCGTTAACGTATCGGGATTCAAATCAGGCTCACCACCGAGCTGTATGATCCGCTCCGCGATGCGATCCGCATGGGCCTGCTCCATTGTTGCGTGTTCAAGAAATTCCGTCGCGGCAGTCTGCGCGTGAATTCCCGAAGCCATGTAATAGTGGCGCTTGTAGCGAAGGACACAAACCACCTCAGTCGCGAGCGACTCGTTCAAGAGCCGGACTACTGCTTCACGGTCAGCACGATATCCTTCGGTGACCGCCCCGTCTTCAACGTTGGCGCGCGCGTGCTTGCGAATTTCCGCGACACTGGTCGTCGGTCGCATGCTGGTATCTTTCTTTTCTTTCGAATTTATCGCTTTCATTTCAACTCCAGTTAAGAGCTCGGCGCACCGCGGCGCCGAGCCAGTTACGTGACTGCTACCTTGTGTCTGATCGGCTGCCTCTCATGAAATAGCCCAGTCCAAACGCGACCAAGCCGAGCGCAATCCAGGAATAAGCAGGATGCTGACCGGCAACGTCGGCGACACCGGCTGCCCTTTCACGGATACGTCCGCCTGCCTGCCAGACATAGTCGGACGCTTTGCCAACCTGGTCGGCGGTTTGGTGAGCCGCATTCGCGACAGCGTCCGCGCCCCGGTGGACTCCGTCGTCAATGATTGACGCAGCGCGCGAAGCGGTTTGACCGATGGCATTGCTGCCTAAAGTCTTTTCAGAGTCGTAAGCTCTCGTCGACATATGCACCTCCATTATCAAGAAATTCTGAAGCTCAACTCATGCGTCCGATGTGAACGTTGCACGCCCGCTTCCACACCGGACAGAAACTGAGTGAGAAAGAAGAAGAGAGGATGTCGAACGCTCCTCATATGTATTGAATGCAGACAGACGCAACAATGACTCCGCACCGTACTCCTGTCGAAGAACCCAAGATACTGATTTGTCTTGGATCTTCCAGCTTTGGCCGAGCGATTGCACTCCTCATTGGCGGAACGACTGCAATCAAAGGAGGTCACGATGCTTTGGACGATCTTTGTCATCCTGTTGGTCATGTGGCTATTGGGAATGGCTACGTCCTATACACTGGGTGGGTTCATTCACATCCTGTTGGTACTGGCGATTGCCGCGGTCCTGATTCGCGTTATCCAGGGCCGGACTCCGGTTTAGAGGCGGAGGGAACAGGCGTACTGCGGCGCCTGTTCTTCACAGAGCCACAACTCATTCTGTTGATCTCAGAACCTGTTTACATTCCGGTCGCTAATCGGTTGAGATGTCGACGAAGAAAACGATTCCAACTGCGGCGCCTTACGTTCCGAACGACGCTTCTCTGAGTCCAGGGACAGACCATTCCGTCATCCGTTGCGCCGCTCGTTCTCGCTACATTCACCCTTCATCGTTGCTTCGCGCACCCGACAAAATAGCCCGGCGCGTCAGAATGGAGCGTTTTGTCGAGGATCTGATGGAAGCTCGCAAAGCCCTTGTTGAATGAAGCGCGGCGGGGACTCCAGCTTGCGTGAGGATTCACGATGGTTTTCCGTACGGGGTGGAAACTCATTTCCGGGACGTTTAACGAATGGATGGAAGGCGACGTCTCGAAGTTCGCCGCGAGCGTGGCCTTCTACACAATATTCTCTCTGGGTCCGACCCTTCTTATCCTGCTGGCGATCGTCGGGACCCTTTATGGTGAAGAGACCGCGCGTACGGGAATCGTAGATCGGTTTCAATGGCTCATCGGCCCGGGGGGTATCCAGACAATCGTGACTGCTCTGGACGCCGCCCGCCCGAATTCCGCAGCCGCTACAGTTGCTGGTCTTTTTGGATTGGTCTTTGGAGCGACCGCAGTCTTCGTTAATCTTCAGGATGCCTTGAACTCCATCTGGGGTGTCGCAGCGAAGCCGGGATGGCAGGTTTGGCCGTTCTTTCGAAAAAGGCTTCTTTCGTTTCTCATGATTCTCGGCCTTGGTTTGATCTTGTCGTTATCTTTTATCCTCAGTACCACCATCGCCGCTTTGCGCGAGTTTGCCACCAAGTCGTCGTTTCCGAGCGTCGGTCGTCCGCTGGTGATCGCGGACTTTATTGTCTGGATTGGGATTCTCACACTCGCGTTTGGCGTTATCTACAAGGTCCTGCCCGATGTGAAGATCGCATGGGCGGACGTCTGGATTGGGGCCGCAGTCGCCGCTGTACTCTTTACAGCTGGCCGAACACTGATCGGAATCTATCTGGCACGAAGCACTGCAGCGACCCCATTTGGCGCAGCAGGGTCCCTGGTTATTTTCTTATTGTGGATCTATTACTCCGCGCAGATTTTTCTTCTCTGTGGTGAGTTCACACAGGTCTATGCGCGACATCGAGGACGTGGAATTCAACCGGATGACAATGCCGTTAGAGTTGTGAAGAGCTATGTAAGAGTCAAGCAGATGTCTCCCCTGTCTCGTAACGACACACCTGGCAAGCCGCTCGATCGTCAAAACCCACGAACTGGCGCACATAGAGTTTAGGTACGTGGTGTGCATGCTGAACGGCGATTCATTCCAGCAGGAGGCGCGAAATGGCCGTTACGTTTATGACGAAAGAGCTCCCACGGACCACGCGAGAAACCGTCGCCGGTAAAATCCGGAGGACGCTATCAGAAACCAAAGGCGACTGGATGGTGTCGATCAGGCCGGATCCCCGCAACAATGCATGGGACGTCGAGGTCAGTGGGCCCCAGAAATCGCATTGGGAGCGACGCTTCTCCGGCGAGGACCGGGACGGCGAAGTTATCGCAGAGGCCATCCGAACTGGCATTGAGTCATCCGGTCACGCGAACGGGGCGAAGGCCCTGAGTGATGCTCTCTCTGCCCTGGCAGTCCAAGGCATCGCCTTCCTCAGCAAGACCGGCAAATCTGGCGAGAGCACCTATATCGTCGACCGCGTCGAACTCAAGGAGAGCGAGATCCTGTACCTACATTCCCAGGCAGCACTCACCAGACGTGGTATCCAACGCTACCTGCTCGAGCGCCGCGCGGCCTGAAACCCCAAATCTGCCTTAGATCGGGAGTAGCGAGCCATTCACTCATGCGAATTCGTGTGTGGTGAGGTGTGTTTCGTGACCGACCCTCTCCCACCGGGAGAGGGTGTCGCGAAGCGACGGGTGAGGGATCTTCAGGCGTATAAATCCCTCATCCGGCCCTTCGGGCCACCTTCTCCCGGTGGGAGAAGGACGCGCGACCACCACTCGGCACAACTTGAAGGAGCAGCTTATTGTGCAACTCAATGAGGAGTGGAGGTCGCAATGCCGCGATCGCGACGAGCAGAACGGTGATGTATGGCATGGCCATGGCTCCTGACCTGCGCGAGAGAATCGGCAGCAAGAACGCCGTCAGGCGATTCTCAATGTCTGCTCCGCAGATTCGTCGGTGGCTTTCGCAAACTCTGACACCATCGCCGAATTGAACTTGGGAAGATCCTCGGGTTTTCGGCTGGTAACGAGACCACGATCAATCACCACCTCCTGGTCCACCCAGGTTCCGCCCGCATTCTGAATATCCGTTTTCAGCGAAGGCCACGATGTGAGAGTTCGGCCGGACACCGCGTCAGCTTCAACAAGCGTCCAGGGACCATGACATATGGCAGCAATGGGCTTGTGGTTATCGACGAAATGGCGGACGAATGCGACCGCTTCTCTGTTCATCCTCAGCCTGTCAGGATTCATCACCCCACCGGGCAGCAGCAGTGCATCGTAATCCTGTGGATTCACATCTTCGAGGGGACGGTCGACGGTGAATTGTTTTCCCCACTTTTTATAGTGCCATCCTCTGACGTTATCTCTGGAAGGTGACACAATGTGGGTCTCCCCGCCTGCACGTTCGAGGGCTCTACGAGGTTCAGTAAGTTCGACTTGCTCGAACCCATCTGTTACGAGAATCGCGATTCTCTTCGTCTTCAGTGAGTCGGCCATGGGCAGTTCCTCTCTTTTCAGGGTGGGCTAGCAGGATTTTCAACACTGCTGCAGTAGCTGGAGGTACCTAGCAGCGTTGAAAGTCCCGCTAGCGAGCGGTATAAGCAAAATGTCTACCGAATTGAGCCCTGCTGGAGACCCGTATTATCGAGCTGGATTGCGCGCAGTTTGCGGTCCTGATCCGCGGTGATCACGATGGTATAGGTTTTTCCGGCCTGCAGGGATACTTCAGGAATCTTAACAGCAACAACTTTCTCGCCTTGCTTGCGAATTTCCAGCATACGGATTCCAGGATCGACATCAGCTGAACTTTCATTGCTGTAGTTGACGCCATCCAGAACCGAATCCTTACTGCCAGAAGGGAAAACACCCAACTCCGAAGCTCCGTCCGCCACGTGAATAAGGCGTATCCTGGCCTTTCCAGCCTCCGGCTGAGACGTGGTGTCATGAAACACCTCAACCCCAGGCGTGCCGTCTGCCTTGCTGAATCCCACAACAGTGTAATGCTCTTGGGCATTCAAACTCTCAGAATCTGTGGCCGAGGACGAGACATTGCCCGCGACACGCAGTTCAATTTCGTGCCGTTCCGCAGCCCACTCTGAGTAGTTCGTGACTCTGTCCCTGCTCACCTCAGGTAAGACTTTCGCCTCGTCAAGGTACACATCTACCGGTTCGGTATACGTCGTCGCATTAACGAATCGCACAAGAGCCTTTTCTTGTGCGGCGGGGGCGGAATGCTCGTTTGTAGCGTCGGGTTTAGGCGCGCACGCCAACGGCAAAAGGGCGATGGCGGCTACGGCGATCAACCATCGCGCCGCAAGGAATGCTTTGAATCTCATCGCACACCTCCACCAATTCCGGCTGCACGTGGTTTTCCCGAACCGCTGATACCGCTTGGCCTAACAGATTCAAAGAAGTATCGGCAAGTGTATGGAGCGGGATACCATCCGCCACATGCGCAGTTTTGAGACAACTGTGCAGTCGGCTGTCTGATTTCTTAGCGTTCCTGCTTTTGAAGTTCCGATGGCGTCCGCTCCGGTTGAGTGCTGGCGAACGGCAACGAAAATGTGAAACAGCTACCTTCTCCGACTTCGCTTTCTACCGAGATCGACCCTCCGTGAGCCTGCACCAGACGTTGCGTAATCGCGAGGCCGAGACCCGCTCCCTGGTTTCTTTCGGTGGAACGGGCCTGATGAAACTCTTCGAATACAGGTTCCAGCTGGTCCGCCGGAATCCCCACGCCGGTATCCCTAACCGAAATATAGGCGAACGAAGCGTCTCGCTTTGCAGAAATGGTGACCTGACCTCCGCGAGGAGTGAACTTCAGCGCATTACTCGCGAGATTGTAGAGAATCTGCTGAAAGCGCTGTCTGTCGGCACGAACGGTGAAACCCGCCGGGACATCGACCTGAAGATGAACGGGTTTATCCCGGTCTATCTGTGAAATCCCCGCGAGGACCTCCTGAACCACGGGCCGAGCTTCGAATTCGTGCAGCTCAAGCTGGAGCCGGCCAGCCTCGATTCGGGAGTAGTCGAGAATATTCTCAACAATTCTTAATAGATGTTTACCTGCCGTGCGAACGTGTCCAAGAAATCGTTTCTGCCTGTCATTCAACGTGCCGCTGCTCTCTTCGGCAAGCAGGTCGACAAAACCGATGACGGCATTCATCGGAGTTCGCAATTCGTGACTCATCGTTGCGAGGAACCGTGTCTTTTGGTCATTCGCTCTCTGGGTGGCGCGGTTCTGCAGTTCGAGCTCAACATTCGCGCGCGCAAGCTCCCCGCTGAAGTGTTCGAGTTCCGCATTCAAGCGGCGGAACCGCTCTTCTCCAAGACGAAACGCCTCTTCCGCTTCCTTGTGCTTCGTCACATCGACGCACGATCCAATGAAGCCCAGGAAGCGCCCATCCTTGCTAAAGCGGGGTGTGCCCCGATTGACGACCCAGTGATCCTTGTTGCTGCTGTCCAGCAGCCGGTGCTCCATCACGAAGGATGTGCGTTCCTTGATGGAAGTCTCGTAGACACTTCTGCAGCGCGTCAGGTCTTCGGCGTGGATCCCTTTCATCCAGCCGTAACCGCGCATGTCGTCGGTGGACAGTCCCGTGAGTTCGGGCCAGGCCGCGTTGAAGTACTCCCATCCACCTTCCACTCCTGCCATCCAGATGAGAGCCGGAACGGCATCGGCAAGAGCTATGAATCGCTGCTCACTGTCGGCGCCGCGGGCTTCAATCTCTCGAATATTCGTGATGTCGTGAATCAGAAACACAGCGCCGATACTTCCCGCAGAATCTTCGCGCATGATAGCGGAACTAACGATGACAGGAATCCTGTCACCTTTCGGCGTTACGAGCGCCGTACGTTCGGGATTCGGACGTGATGGAAGGTCAAGGGCTGCGTAAATAGAGGAGGGCAGCGTCTCTCCCGTCGTCTCATCCTCGAGTCGAAGCAATTCGTCGACGCCTTGCCCCCGCGCCTTCTCTGCGGGAACTCGAAGAATCTTTTCTGCGGCGGCATTGATGTAAGTAACAGCGCCGAGTTCATCGGTAACGAGCAATCCGTCCCCTATGCTGGAAAGAATCACCTCAAGCCAGACTGCATGTCGGCGTTCGGCACTGCCGATGCGCTTGCGCTCGGCAAGCTCCTGCTCGTATGCCGCAAGCAACTCTTTCGAACGAGCCTCACTGCGCCGCAGCCGCTGCTGAATTCGCCGCTCACTTTCAACAACGGTTGTGACAATAAGGCCTTCGCCGATGAACAGGAGAAGTCCCGCTACTTCCTCGCTGTTTGACGGGAAGATGTAGCCCCGGACAGCCCAATCCAGGGCGAGACTTCCGAGGATGGTGACGGTTATGGCCTGCAACAGACCAAACGCTGCAGCCGTAAGAACGACAGCAGCCAGAAGCGCACCGTAGTGGAAATCCAATCCAAGTTTGTCTTGTAGCCACAATCGGAAGCCAACGGCAAGCACAGTAATGGCTAGGGCACCGCTCCATGCAACGACGGGCTTTAGTCGGGAACTTTTCACCGTCGAGTGTTGTGCATTTCTCGAACCAAAGACCAACTTGGACCACCTAGCATTGGCATTCCGCGTGCACGCGTTCATAATCGGACAGCCGAAGCCGGGGACGCGGGCACGGCTGGGCGTAATACTTGGTGTGAAACGTATACTGGTCGTAGATGATAACCCAAGCAGCCGAGAGCTCGTGAGGTTTGCCTTAGAGCGGGAGCCCGAATACGAAATCGATGAGGCTGCAGATGGGCGTGATGCCATTTGTCGGATCCGACAGGTCCTGCCGGATCTCATTCTGATGGATATCCAGATGCCTGAAATGGATGGGTACGAAACTTTGCGTCAAATCCGTGCGCATCCCTCATGCAGGCTGGTTCCTGTTGTCGCCATCACCGCATTTGCGATGCTGGACGACCGGCAGAAAGCATTTGAAGCTGGGTTTGACGGTTACTTTGCCAAACCTATCAATATCGCCGCACTGCGGACGCAAATCGAATCCTTACTGAAAAAATGAAAGAACAACAAGTAACCCTGGTAGCAGTCGACGACGATCCCACAACTCTGGAACTCATAAAAGAGGCTCTTCAAGGGCTGGAAGGTATCGATCTCCAGATTCACACAACCACGGATCCGGATGATGCCCTGGAACTCATTCTGGAGAAGCAGGCCGACATCGCCGTGCTCGACCTGGTCCTGCCCGGCCGCGATGGCATGGAACTGCTTGAAACCATCGTTCAGAAGAGTCCTGGCACCGAAGTGATTCTATTGACGGGTCACTATTCCACGGACTCCGCGCTGGAAGCAATCCAGAAGGGCGCCTGCGACTATCTCACCAAGCCGATATCAATAGCCGATTTCCGCCTCCGCATCAACCGCCTCGCAGCGGAGGCGAAACGACGCCACGACGCCATGAAGCTGGACAGTGAAATGTTCAGCACGCATCGCTTTGAAGGGATGGTCGGACAGAGTCCGCTCATGCGTGATCTTTTCGCACGCATACGACGTATTGCTCCACACTTTCGTACGGTGCTGATCACCGGTGCGACGGGCACAGGGAAGGAGCTCGTCGCTCGCGCGCTGCATCGGCTAAGTCCGGTGTCTTCCGGTCGCTTCGTGGACTTCAATTGTTCGGCAGTTGTCGAAACGCTTTTTGAAAGCGAATTGTTCGGTTATGTGAAAGGCGCCTTTACGGGCGCCCAGAGCGACCGTATGGGCCTGTTTGAGCATGCGAACAACGGTGTGTTGTTCCTGGATGAACTGGGAGATACTCCGTTGAACATGCAGAGCAAACTCCTGCGGGCATTGCAGAATCAGGAGATCCGCAGGGTAGGATCTCCGGCCGCTCACAAGGTGAATGTCCGAGTGATCGCCGCCACGAACCGGAATCTCCCAAAGATGATTTCCGAGGGCACGTTTCGTGATGACCTGTTCTATCGCCTGTCGATGGTCGAACTGAAAGTCCCGCGTCTGGCGGAGCGAAAGGAAGATGTTTCGCTACTTGTCCGGCACTTCCTCGAATACTTCAACGAGCAGTATGGGAAGAATATTCGAGGCTTGACCCCACGGGCACAGGCAACCCTTTCGCGTTATTGGTGGCCGGGCAATGTCCGCGAACTCGAGAATGTTCTCGGCGCCGCGTGCATGATGGCTCAGGACTCGATGATCGATGTCCGCGACCTTCGGGAATCCATAAAGAATCCCCCCGCGCCCGCCACGGCCGAGGATGGAGAAAACATCGTTCCGCTGGCAGACCTGGAGCGGCAGCACGCGCGGTCCACATTGAAGCGTATGCGTGGAAACAAAGTAAAAACCGCAGAAGCTCTCGGCATCAGCCGTGCCACGCTCTATCGCCTCCTCGAAGAAGTCGAAGATGAAGACTCAGCCGCCCGAACCGGCTAATCGGCCCGACCTCTAAAGTTAGGTTCGCTGCCTGGATGTGGACTGTCCGCAATGGGAACATCTGCCTAAAAATGAGACAGTCTATCGGGGTTCCCCGAGGGGGAGGATCGGCATACTGGGTTCGGCTAGAAATTAATTTCCCGGTCCCCAGCATGCCGACACACAGCCTCAGGCGCTCACTGCCCCCAGATGCTTATCTGCGCAGGAGCACTTGTAGCCTTCAGCACAGTCTTCGCAGCAGTACTGGAGGCCCGCATGGGCAATCCCTCTTTCGGGCCACTCTTCCAGCGGCAAGCCGCATCCGGGACATTGGGAAGGTTTTAGTTCCGCTGCCATAGTTCCCTCCTTAAAACGCCACTCCAAAGGAGAATCGGAAATTATCCTGGCGTTGGCCGTTCAGAGTCTGGGGTTCAATGATGCCATTCGAACCCAGGATGTCGACGGTCCGATCGCGGAGAAATACGGGGGCCCAGTCCACCTGGAAAACCCGCAGCTTCAAGCGATCACCAACGCGGATGTCCATGCCGCCGCCGACTGAAGCCGCGAAATCAGTCGCGCCGATTACGAATGAATTCCCTACTGTTCCCGTTCCGACCGGCGCCACAAGGTCTCTACTGGCCTTGAACCGGTTGTAAGCAACGCCAGCCATCAAACGAGCAAACGGTTGCGCGCGATGAGAGCGGTTGAACTTGACCGTCGGTCCACCGAGAAAATAGTAAATATCGGTATTCTGTTCATCTCTACCGCCTGCAAAGTCCTGCCCTCTCTCCCTTCGTGCAAAAGAGAAGTCACCGGTTATTCCAATACCCACCTCGTTGTACGCAGTTACGGATGCGTTCACACCATGAAGTGAGGTTCGGGATTGGAAGAAGTCAGTATTGAAAATCGAGTTGTCCGCAGCATTACGATCGGGCAACCCTTCGCCTTGGAGATTCGTGTACCCAACGAAAATCTCAGGCATTTGCGCAGCAGCCGTGGTCGCAGCCATCAGAATGCACACAACAGTCGCAAATAACATCTTAGGCATTGGAAGGCTCCTTTCCTCTGTTTACCGACGACCACTGGTGCAATTGCCTTACCCAGGGGTGACCAAGCCTTGTCTTACATGGAGTTACGGCGAATGGAAGTGCTTGGGAAGGGCATGCGCTGTCTCACTCACAGACACAAAACACAGTCTCAGATCGCTCAGAATCTACTCGCTAGACGTCGCGCTTTTCGGACATTTTCTCTTCATCAATAGCACCCGTGCGCGGGATGGGTTTTTGGCTGCGAGCAAAATCCGCTCTCGCTTCTTCAGTAGACGAGATGTGTTTTGCCCCGGTACGGCCGAGGATTTCTTTCGCAAGTCTCGTCCACTCGTTGTCGTCGCAATGGACGGAGAGCAGATTTCCACCGTCTCGCACTCGGCCTTCGTATCTCTTGGCTTCGTATTCAGGAATGCCAATGCCAATGAGTCCTCCGAGAATTCCCCCGGCGGTTCCGATCGCACCTGCTCCGGCCAGCGCCGCAACAACAGGGCCGGCGGCGATCAGGGGGCCGAAGCCCGGAATTATCAGAGCACCCACGCCGATCAGCCAGCCCAGTGCGCCGCCCAGAACCACTCCCGAGCTCGCTCCAGCGACGACGCCCTCGGGCGCCTTGGTCGCCTTTCGATGGCCAAAATCTTTGGACCCGACGTTTTCGGCCATGAGGAACGAGACGTCCGTGTTACGAAAGCCATGACTTCGCAAGGCATCAACGGCACCTTCGAGACTCTCATATGTGGGATAGATGCCAAACACTGCAGTGTTCTTTCCCAACATAGCAACCCTCCTGACGGAACTTTGAGACTTAACAGAACCGTAAGCTCAGAGATACAGGCTCGTAAGGAAGAAGCAGCACGTTGCTTGCCACGACATTTTAGAGGATTGCGGCTGCCTGACTGAAGACGTCTTCGGCGTGATAGGAACTGCGGACCAGCGGTCCGGCAAACACCCACCGCAAACCCAATCGCTGTCCGTACTCGCGGAATTCCGTAAATTCGTCCGGGTGATAGTATTTCGCGATTTCGGCATGCTTCTGCGAAGGACGCAAATACTGTCCGATCGTGAAAATGTCGACTCCTGCATTTAACGCATCGCGCATCACCTCGAGAACTTCATCCGTGTCTTCGCCGAGACCGACCATGATTCCGGTCTTGATGAACATCTTCGAATTCATCGCTTTCGCCGATTTCAACAATCCGAAGGATCGGTCGTAGTCGGACTTGAATCGAATCGCCGGATACAAACGGCGCGCGGTTTCGATGTTGTGCGAAAAGATATCCGGGCCGGCGTCGGCGATCACACGAACCGCCTCAAGCGCGCCTTGGAAATCCGGAGTCAGCAGTTCGATCTTCACTTCGGGGTCACGCCGTCGAAGCTGGTGCACGAGATCGGCGAATACCGACGCTCCGCCATCGGCGAGGTCGTCGCGATCGACAGACGTGATGACTGCATGCCGAAGTTTCAGATCGGCGATCGCCGCAGCAACACGCTCGGGTTCGGCAAGATCCAGCTCTGTGGGCTTGCCGCTTGTCACAGCACAGAAGGCGCAGGCCCTCGTGCAGATATCGCCAAGGATCATGAAAGTTGCAGTCCGGTGAGTACCCCAGCATTCGGCAATATTCGGGCACATCGCGTCTTCGCAGATCGTATTCAGCCTGTGAGACTGAAGAATGCGTTTGACTTCAAAGAAGGTGTCGCCGCTGGGGATGCGGACTTTCAGCCAATCCGGACGCTTTTCCATCGTGTCTACTATACATCCCTGGTGTAGAGTTCGTCCGCTAGGTCCGAAAGGAGGGTGGGGGTATGACGAGGTTGAGCGGCAATCGAGGAGGAGTAGTCAAGGTCCTCCTGATTATCTTTGGAGTCCTTTTTTTGTGTGTCGTCATTGGCGGCATCTATGTCGCCATGCACATGAAGGAATGGGCTGCAGACTTCGCTAATCTGGCCGCGCAGGAGATCATTAAGGAGTCTGGTCTGCCTGACGATCAGAGAAAAGCGATACTCGGCGAGATCAAACAACTCGGCGATAACTATAAGGCAGGCAAAATCAGCACTGAAGAACTGGGGCGTGTTGCGAAGACCATTACCGAAAGCCCGCTCATCCCCCTCGCCGGAGTTCAAGTCGCCCGGCATAAATACATCGACCCCTCCGATATGACCGAGGAGGAAAAAGCCGAAGCGACTCTGGCAGTTCAGCGCTTCGCCCGCGGTGTATTTGAAAGGAAAATCCCAAGGGAGGAAGTCGACGAAATCACTAAACCTATCGCCGACCTTCGACCCAACGGCCGTTGGACATTAAAAGAGAATCCCACTCGGATGGAACTCGATCAGTTCATCGCCAACGCCAAAGCTCGGGCCGACGCCGCCATGATTCCCAACGAACCCTTCGATCTGGATATCGCCGAAGAACTCAAGAAAGCGATTCACGGGGGGTAGAATTCCTCGCCGTATCTCCGGGTTGCCTCTTCGGACCATATGGTCCGCAACTCCCTCGGAACAATTTGCTGGGACTGTATTGGCCCTGGCCAGGGAGGGGTGTCTCTCGGCCTCCCACTCTCATCCTCTTAGCCTCCAGGAGTCGGCCTTAATCCAATCCTGATCTTTCCCATCCGTGCCGCTCTTTCGGTAGTAAATATCCAATATGGTTCCGGAAATCTTGACTTCCCGTCGACATTCGCAGGTGTAGATCTGCTTGTGTTCGTTGAACATTTTCGTGATCTTCAGTTCTATACCGCACTCGCATTGCTGAAACGCTACGGTGGACATTTCAATAAATCCTTCCCTGCGCTACGAAAGCCACATAGCTTACACAGGATGAAAGCGCTTGCTTGACGAAATTCATGGCTCGGAGGCCTATACTCCGTTACACCAATTGAATCGCAGTGTCAGGTCCAGCAAAAATGGATTCTTTGAAAAATTTAAACCGTCCCTCCCTGGAGTATCCGATGAATCAGTTCAAGGTCGAATTTGAGTCGATGGAATGGCAATCTACCCGGGAAGGTATGCGCTTCAAGCGCTACAGTGAGGGTTCCCGCCAACTACGGCTGGTGGAATTCTTCTCCGGCGATGTCCCCTCCCATTGGTGCGAGGTAGGACACATTGGTTTCGTTCTGTCGGGAGCTCTGGAGATTGAGTTTTCCCGAAAAGTCGTCTCCTACGCGGAAGGCGACGGAATATTCATCCCTTCGGGATCGGCCAGCGCGCACCGAGCATCTTCAGTTGCTCCCGGCACCCGTCTCGTGATGGTTGAAGAGCCCTGAAGTCTCCTAGATATGGATCGCCGCGCCGAAAACCGCTTCGAGGGCTTCGTGCACGCTTTCAGCCAGCGTCGGGTGAGCATGAATCAGGTGCGCCATGT
>Ga0207659_10001456_pt1 | contig 14141 bp, 16 predicted proteins | sample KBSM43metaG_FD_184330 | JGI IMG/M metagenome (GOLD analysis project Ga0207659, IMG submission 184330) | Miscanthus rhizosphere microbial communities from Kellogg Biological Station, Michigan, USA - KBS M4-3 metaG (SPAdes) (version 2) | ecosystem: Host-associated > Plants > Roots > Rhizosphere >...
CGCTGCCCACCATCGACGTTGGTGAGAAGAGTGGACTATGCGGTTTCAGCATCGTTGGCGAATCGAACTATCAAGGGCGGTTGCGTATCGTCTGCAAGACGTCCGGAAGATCGTTCACTGCAGTGATCTTGGCCGAGCCGAACAATGCTTACGATCCAAACGCGATCCGGCTGGCTGCTGAGAGTGGAGACACCATCGGATATCTCTCGCGTGAAGACGCGGTGCGCTACAAGCCGGCGTTTGATCTTCTGGCGCGGCATGGACACATGGGAAGCTGCCAAGCGCGATTGACCGGCGGCGAAGGTAACAAGCGCTCGTTTGGTGTCATTCTCAGTTTGCGAGAGTCGGACGACTTGGTAGTCGCTCTGCGGGATCGATTTGAACCCGGTGCTGCTGTTGCAGGCGACCTGAGTCCTTTTTGACTCAGGGGCGGAGGGCCATTAGGAAGCCCGTCGTTGGATGATAGGAAGGTAGGCTGGGGCCGGGAGACGGCTGTGCCGGCACACCTAGGAGGCATCAGGATCGGGCCTGTACAACCCGATTGTACAGGACCGATGTCAATCGTTGTGCCGGTCAAGTCGAGGGTGTGTAGGGATCAGGCTGCTCGTGTGCGCCGGGAACGCTTCGCGGAGGCTTCGAGGGAGCACCGCACCGCGCCAGTCAAGATAAGGGTTGATCCGCGCCGGGCGCGCCACATCTCTGGTAAGCCGATTTTCCCCGCAAGCAGGCTGCCGACTAAGGTTTCTCCCTCGAACCGATACGCTCGGCCTTCCGTATCAACGTCACAGGTCCGACGAGAATTTTCCGCAGCGCGTGGCGCTTCTCCTCGACGATGCGACTGGTGAGGCGCGCCTGCCACTGGGCGATGGAGCTTCGCACCTTGCGTTCAATCGCCTTTCGGTCGAGGCGCGTGGCGTCGATGGCTTCGTGTGCCGCGATCGCCGCCATGAGTTCCGCGCGACGCGCTTGGCGCTTCGTCAGCGCCTCGAGCAGCGGCGGCAGTAGACCGCCCTTCGTAATTACTCCCGTCCCGCCGCCAAGGTCTATTCTAACGGCCGTTTTTGCGCCGACAGACTCGACAGGTTTTCCGGTGTCTAAGCCAATACCGTCGTTGACGGGAGAAAAGTGAAACGATTCGTCGGCGGTCTCGTGGCGCTTGCGGTTGCGTCGCACGCATCTTTGCTTGCGGAGCCGCGTTACGCTCACCAGACACCGCCCCCGAAAGGCATTCTTCTTAGTGCCGCCGCGAAGATCAAGAAGGTCGAACCAAATTGGCAATTCAAGTCAGGTGTCTGCAATTTTCGCGGACCACTGTTGAGCGAACAGGTGGGCGTTGAGAGTGGAGTGTGGGCACTCGGCGGGCAACTCGCCGCAGACACTGCGATCACCGTGAGCCTTCACATCGTCTCGAGTGCGGACGCTGCGTCCCACTGGATCGGGCGCGAAGCCAGACTCGCAGACGGCTGGACCATCGCGGATTACCACCTGGCCGACGGTGCCCGCATCGAAACGTATCTGGACGGCAGGCAATTCTCGATTGAGGTTCGGAAAGGCAGATTATTGATGCTCGTCGGTGCTCGGACGAAAAGCGATGCCGAGCGATTTGCGAAATATCTGGTTGAGGCCATTTCCGACAAAAAGTGACCGACCCCAACAGTTCAGGCCGCAATCCCTGAGAATTTCGTCGTGCAACCTCTGCGCAGTTCGCAATCCCCCGACGGCTCAGTGGCTCGTCGCCGTACAGGCGGACGCATCACGCGGGTCAACCAGTGTTGAGCCGGACCCGCCCAGCGCATCAGCGCCGCCCCGAAGATGACACCGACGAAACCAGCAACCATCGCAGCAAATATTGCTTCCGGGCGAGCCCACCGCGTGCCATAGACGTTGCGGATCAAGAAGATTGTGAGCCGCCACGCGCCGTCGGCGACGACCATGAACGCCACCGGTAAAGCATGGAGCCGCAGCGTCAATGCCATTGCGGCGAGAAAGGCGAGAGATGCGACCAGTTGAAATGGAACCGACGAACCGAGGATACGCGACACGTCTGTTGCCCCGAATACGATGATCACGCTCACAGCGAAGGCGAGCACGTTTCGGCCGAGAGGCCACAGCATTGCCGAGATTGGTTTCAAATTGGACATCGCTGAAACCTCCTCTTCGTATACGATTTTGGACGAATTGTACCGCTCGTCGGTCGTGGGTTACGCCGCAATTCCTGAGAATTTCGTCGTGCAACCTTTGTCGAATCCCCCCGGGCGCGCTTCATTTTTCGGACTTCCTAGGGAAACGGTACGTTCCAATTCGAGTCGGTCCCGTCCGAACCCGTCAGAAGCTGTCCAAGTTCGCGTGGGTAAGCGCGTGGGTACGGTTCGCGTGGGTTGAGCGGGCGTTCCCCGACCGTGGCACGTTCGCATTTGTCCGGTGTCTAATGGCGCGAGAAGGTGTCGTCTAGTCGCTTCCAAAGTGGAGGAACCCGTGGCTAGAACTTTCCTTGTAGTTCTCCTCGCGGCGACGGTTACTCTTCCTGCGTCAGTCTCAGCCCAACCGAACCCAAATCAGCCCGACATGTCAATGGATGCGAACATGAGAGCGGAAGCGATTGCTTCGCTCACGAAAGCTCTGCGGGCAGCATACGTCTTCCCTGATGTAGGCGATGCAGTGGCAAAGATGCTTGAGGAACGGAACGCGCGCGGAGAATACAACTCCATCACGAGTGCCAAAGCATTCGGCCAGCTTCTGACGAAGCAGATGCGGGAAACGTCGCATGATAAGCACCTCGCCCTCGCCTACAGTTCGGGAGTGCTTGGACCGTTTCCCGTTTCCAAAGCGGGAGAACCACCACCTTCCCCTTGCGCCGATTGCGAACTGCGTCGGGCACGAGCGAGCAACTACGAGTTTGAGAGGTTAGAACGCCTCAGCGGGAATGTGGGTTATCTGAAGTTCAGCGGCTTTGAAGACCAAGAAGGCGGCGATGCCGTAGCGGCGGGAGCAATGGCGTTCCTCGCGAATACGGACGCAGTCATCATCGACCTCCGGGACAATCACGGAGGTGGATTAGATATGTTCGCTCTACTCGCCTCGTATTTTTTCGACCATCCCGTGCATTTACTTGACCTCGCCTTCCGCCTCGCGGGAACAAAGGATTACAACGTCACGCAGACGTGGACTCTGCCCTACGTGCCGGGGCGGCGATACGTGGATAAGGACGTTTACATCTTGACCAGTCAGCGCACGTTTTCCATCGCGGAGGCATTCACCGACGCGCTTCAAACGCAGAAGCGCGCGACGGTTGTGGGAGAGACAACCGGGGGAGGTGCCAATGGAGCTGGTCCCTACCGGATTGCTGACCACTTTTTCGCCTCGATGCCCATGTTGCACTTGGACAATCCTGTCACCAAGACCAATTGGGAAGGCAAGGGAATAGGACCTGATATCACAGTGCCGGAGAAAAACGCCCTCTCCACAGCCCACCGGGTTGCGCTGCAACACTTGGTCGAGAAGACGACGGACCAACAAGCGTTGGCAGCGTTGAAACAGGCACTCGCCACGCTCGACACAAGCCGGTGAACTGGCGCGCCTCTGTACTCCACGTCCCACATCTCGACGCGACGAGCCCGGGCTATGCGACGTGCTGTTCGAGGACTCGACGGATGTAGTCGCTCAATCGCCGTCCGTCCGTGCGAGCGGCGTCCGCGCAGCGGCGCAGCAGCGGCAGCGGGAACCGACACGTGAATACAACGGCACCGATGCTGCCATTCTCGACACGCTACTCCACGAAATCGCTCACGCTCGACTTCCATTCGGCGAAGGACACAGCGCCGCGTGGATGGCAGAAGCGCGTCGGCTCGGCAGCAGCGGTCGGATCTGCACCGACTCGGCGTGCGTGAACAACACCTGTGACTATTGCGTCGAACAAATCCGGTCGTCGTCGAAAGGAAGAAATGTTGTGAAGACACGTACGTCGGGATCGACGCGCACAAGTAAGGATCAGTGGGTGGAGACGTCAGCCCGCCTGAACGATCGGATGGGTTATCCGAGAATCTCGTTCAAGCCATCGAGTGCTCGGGCCAGTTCTTCCTCGGAAGCGCGGGCAATTCTGGCGCCGAGACGGCCGACAGACAGAGTGCGAATCTGGCTGATCTTGATCCACGAGCGCTTGGCCAAACCGGGTGCCTTGCTCTCAAGCGTCAACGGAAATCCTGCGCGCGGCTCTTGGGTGGTCAGCGCCAAGGCAATCACGGTACCCGACCGATCGTTGAAGACGTCGTGACTCAGGATGAGGACCGGTCGCCGCCCCGCCTGCTCGTGGCCACGCACCGGGTCGAGTTCCGCCCAGCGAACGTCGCCTCTCAGTATTCGGGCCACGTTGCAAAGTCTTCCGCGAGCCCTTCATCGGCGAGCCGCTTCTCCTCACGGGGATCGAGCTTCGCCGACTCGCGGGCCAGCCGGGTGCGGGCCAAGCGTTCGAGTTTGTCGGCCAGCGCCGCCTCGATGGCTTGGCTCCGGCTTCGGAACCGACGGCGGTCCACAAGTTCGTCCACTCGTTCGAGAAGTTCACTGTCGAGCGTCAGGGCGACTTTGGTCTTCGGCATGGCAGTATGACAAATCATCATACCAAGTGCGACGCGGGCGAACAAGCGATTGCAGCCGTCGGCGTCCGGCGCGACAATGAGGCCGCCGCGGCTGAAACGCGGCGAACGAGAATTCGGGCAGGCAACTGCGAGCTGTATCGCATTCATGCGAAACCCGTTCATTCGCGGCGGAGCCGTTCCAACAGATCGCTTGGCCTTTATTGTCGCGACAAGAGGCGGCAGCGCCTGGCTATTGGCCGGCGCGCTCTTCTGGGCGGGGGCCGGCGTCAGCGGGCTACTCGCCTCGGGTGTCTGGCCCAAGGTCTATCTCTACGGCGGTTTCAGCGTTCCCATCGTGGGCTGGCTCCTCGCGAAGGCCCAAAGCGTCACTGTGCCCCCGAAATCGGCGCTTGTGCCGCTGGTGGCGATCGCGGCGACGATCACGCCCTTTTGCTTCCCGTTGCTGATCCTCATCGAGCGGAGAGACCCTGCGCTTCTTCCTGTGGCGCTGACGATCATCGACGGCGCACACTTGCTCGTGCTGATGTGGCTACAACTCGATTACGCGTACTTCCTTGCGGCTGTCGCCAAAGGCATCGTCGGGGCGACGTTTGGGTTCGTGTTTCTGGAGCAGTCCGCGGTCGGAGTGGGGTTCGCTTCAGCAGCCGTGTCGCTTCTCGCCGCGTGGAGCGTCTATCGCGACGCGGGCAATGCCTTTCAGCTCTACGCACCCAACGACCCGACGGCCTCGGAGATATCGTCGGGCGCTGCCTGACCAGCGGTTGCACTTGGCAGCGGCGGCGGATCAGCGGAGCACTGCGTCTCGTTTCTGGATCGGTTGATTGAATCCTGGGACATCGACCTCGGGACGTTTGGGATCGAGGTCGTCTTGAATCGTCGACTGGCCTCAGGGGACGTGAAGAGATTTGCGCGTCGGCGATATGCTAGGGATCATGTGGTTTACGTCGGCGATTCTAGCCGTCGTGCTCTCGTACATCTGGTTCGCCGAATCGCGCGTCCCTTCGTCGTATGTGGCTATCCCGGCCTCCGTCCTCATGTTGCTGGCAGCGTGGCATGCCATGCGAACGCGCGAATGGGGTCTGACCCTCGCGGCGATGCGCCCGGGGCTCGGTGCGGCGGTGGCATTGACACTGCCAGCGATCGCGGTTCTGCTGGCCGTTGGCGCCGCCTTGGGCACGCTGCACGATCGCCGCGATTTCGTTGGCACCTTGATGCGGCTGGTGGCGTGGGGCGGCGCCCAGCAGTGGGTACTCCAGACGGTGGTACTGCGCGAGGCGCAGGCCACCACGTCGCGACGCGCCGGTTTGCTGGTGGCGCCGTTGCTGTTCGCTGCAGTGCATCTCCCCAACCCCTTTCTTGCCGCGATGACATTGGTCGGCGCGCTCGGGTGGTGCGCGATTTACGATCGGTATCCCAACGTTGTGCCTTTGGCGCTTTCGCATGCGATCCTCACGCTAGCCATCCTTTACGCGTTCGACGATGCGCTGACTGGCCGGCTCCGGGTCGGCTATGGCTACCTGCTGCTGGATCGGTGAGCCGAGCTCCCGGTATAGTCGCCGCGAGAATTGTGGAGGGCTCATGTCGCGGATTCTGCTGCTAGGCTACGACCCGGAGACGGTGGATTTTTCCGACCCGGCCTTGCCACCCGGTATGACCGTTCAGAAGGTGCACGCCGGCATCGCGGTTGCGTTGAAACAGTTCGCTGAACGCGGATGGGAGTCCGATGTTTGTTTCATCCGGCCTGATGAAACCGCTGGGCCGACCGTGGAGCGTCAGTTAGGTTCGACGCGCTACGATTGCGTTATCATCGGAGCCGGCGTGCGCCTGCCGCCCCGGGGCCTTGCGTTGTTCGAAGCTGTCATCAATGCTGTGCGGAAGGCGGCCCCAGGCGCGGCAATTGCCTTCAATACACGGCCCGACGATAGCGCCGATGCTGCCGCCCGAGGGTTGGCGCTTGGAAGCCGCGCTATATAGTCCGGCGTCCAACAAAACCCGATCGTCGTGTCCACTCGTCGGGTTGGCGTCGTTCGCGGCGAACGCAAGGCAGACTAACCGCGTAGCACGTCCGCGTGGCAGACCTCGCAACCTGTTGAAAGGAAAGCCGTCTGCATGGTCGACGCGCTCAATCAGGAAATTCGCTACGCACTGCGTGCGTTGGTCCGAAGACCTGGTTTCGCCCTGGCGGCCGTTCTAACCCTTGCGCTCGGCATCGGCGCCAATGCTGGCATATTCAGCGTGGTCTACGGAATTCTGCTGCGACCGCTGCAGTACGAAGACGCGGAACGCCTTGCGCTGGTCGACGTGCGACGCGAGGTTGCGGGTTCTCAACAACCGGTACTGACTTACTTCCCGCTGGCCGATCTTGAAGTGTTCCGTGCGCGAGCTACGGCGTTCGAATCGATTGCTTTTTACGCGACGGACGAAGGTGTTGTTTCGAACGAGCGGCAGACCGAACTCGTCGATTTTGCGACCGTATCCGAATCGTTTTTCTCAACGCTTCGTGGCGATCTCTTGCTCGGACGAGCGCTGGGGCCCTCCGATGACATGACCGCCTCAATCGTGATCAGCGAGCGTCTGTGGCGCCGCCTTTTCGACGGTTTGCCAACCGCGCTGGGCCAGAACGTGATACTGAATTCACGGCGCGGTGACGGCAGCCAGCGTGAACGTTGGCGCCGCACACCGTTCACGATCGTGGGCGTCGCTCACTCTTCCCTTCAGTTTCCCAGCCCTCAGACCGATATTTGGACCGCCGCAGGATTCGTCCGCAATTTGAATCCACGGTGCTGCTCATTCCTGCCCCTTGCTCGCCTGAAGTCTCGCGCCACTCTCCATCAGGCGACGACGGAGGTCGACACGCTGGCCCAGACGTTGAGCGCGACCAACGCTGCCGCATCCCGCGCGATACAAGCGAACGCGATCGGCCTGCACGAACAGCTCGTCATGACAGTGCGGCCGTCGCTGCTCATTCTGATGGCCGCAGTCGGCCTGGTGCTGATCGTCGCATGTGCGAACGTTACGAATCTCTTGCTGGCGCGCAACGTGACACGAGCGCGAGAGACTGCCGTCCGCCTGGCGCTCGGGGCGTCGCGCGTTCGACTCGTCATGCAATCGGTCGTCGAGAGTGGACTCCTGGTCGCAATGGGAGGAGGGGCCGGATTGCTCGTGGCGGCAGGGCTGGTCAAAACGCTCCGGCGTCTAAGGCCGGCAGAAATCCCGCGGCTCGACGCCGTTCGGGTTGACGCACCCGTTCTTTTCTTCGCCTTCGCTCTTGCAGCACTGGCGATACTCCTCACCAGTCTCCTGCCTGCGTTCCAGTCAAAGGCGATCACGCCGAGGATGTCGGGCAAAGGGATGAGCAGGCCCGCTGGCAGCCGCGCGCGCCGTGCACTGTTGGTCCTCGAACTGGCCGTGTCGGTCGTCCTCCTTGTTGGTGCGATGTTGCTCGGCCGGAGCCTGGTTGGCCTGATGCGCACCGACCTCGGCGTCGTAACCAATCACGTCGTAACGGCGTCGATGAGCCTGGCGCTCAATCGTGAGCTGAGCGGCGCGCAGCAGATCGCGATCACCAACCGTGTTCTCGATCGGCTTCGTGAATTGCCTGGAGTCAGATCGGTTGGCGTCGGCACGAGCTTGCCGCCGAAGCAGAGTCGAATTCTGCTCTCACTGAGAGGGAACAACGCGGTTGACTTCCAGGCGGCCGCCGTTCCGGCGACGCCTGGGTACTTCTCGACGCTTGGGATCCGGTTATTGAAAGGGCGGCTCTTTACTGACGCGGATGACGCTGATCATCCGCCGGTAATGATCGTGACCTCAGACACGGCGCGGCACTTTTTCGGTGAGGGCGATCCAATCGGCCGCACGTTGTCCCTGCCCGTCTTTCGCGACGGAGTGACTCGCCAGGGAACAATCACACTTGTGGGAATCATCGGCAACGTGAAGTACTCGGGCCTCGAACGTGGTCCTGGTAGCGCCATCTACCGTCCGTTTGCGCAACAACCGTGGCCGAATCTGTTTCTGGTGGCTCGAACTGACGGCGACACGACCGCGCTCCGCGCGACCCTTCAACGTCAGATCGCCGAAGTCGATCGGGCAATCTCTACTTCTTTCATGAGTACCCTCGACGACGTTGTGTCTGAGGCCGCGGCCCAGCCACGGTTCCGGACGTTGCTGCTCGCCGCTCTCGCCGCGCTCGCACTGGCGTTGGCGGCTGTCGGCCTGTACGGCGTGGTTTCCTACTCCGTTTCGCAACGGACCGCCGAAATAGGGATCCGCATGGCCCTGGGAGCAACCGCGAGCGACGTGGTCAGGATGATTGTTGGCGAGGGAATGTGGTTGGCACTGGGTGGTGTCGCGCTCGGTATTGCAGGTGCCTACGCGCTCTCGCGAACACTCGCAACTCTGTTGTATGGTGTCGCCCCAACCGATCCCGCGTCGTTTGTTTTCGGGTCGACGTTCCTGGTCATATTTGCCTTGCTCGCCAGTTACGTCCCGGCACGAAGAGCGACGCGGATCGATCCGGCGGTTGCCCTGCGTGCCGAGTAGTCGGCGACTTTAGCGCGGAAAAAAACACGCGCCGCTTACCGGCCCGCTCATTGGCACCGGTTAGGCGGCAGGACAAGGAGGTCACTCGTGCAACACGCTTCTGCCAATGCCGGTGTCACCCTCGCTCCAATGCTTTCGGTGCGGCGGGGCGCCGATGCGGTGGCCTTCTACAAGGCGGCGTTCGGTGCTGTCGAATTGTTCAAGATGGAGGAAGGCGGCTCGGTCGTGGCGCAACTTGCGGTTCAAGGCGCGAAGTTCTGGGTGGCGGACGAGTCGCCACCGCATCAGAATTTCAGCCCGGAGACTCTGGGCGGTGCAACAGCTCGCTTCGTCCTGGTAGTGGACGACCCGGCCGCCTTTCACGCTAAAGTGCTGGCCGCCGGGGCAGACGAAGTGTGGCCGGTGCACGAAGAGTACGGTTGGCTCATGGGCCGCGTCATCGACCCCTTCGGTCATCACTGGGAGATCGGCAAGCCGCTCAGGCCCGAGGTAGGCGGATAGCGGGCGTTTGTTGCCGCCGCGGAACGCCACTTAAGCGCGATTCGTTAGGCAGCATTACACACAGAGACATGTTCACTGCATCGGCCGAGTTCTACGATCTCATCTACTCGACCTTCAAGGACTACGAGAACGAAGCAACGCAGATTGCGAGTGTGTTGCGCCATCGCAACGCTTCCTGCAAGACAGTTCTTGATGTTGCCTGTGGCACGGGCGAGCACGCCCGCCTTCTGGCCGCCGCGGGGTTCGTCGTGGATGGCCTGGACATCGACGCGGCGTTCGTGCGCATCGCCCGGCGGAAACACTCGGCCGGCCAAATCTATGAAGCCGACATGAGCGATTTCAACCTGTCGCGCCTCTACGACGCGGTGACGTGCCTGTTCAGCTCGATCGGATACCTCCGAACCCTTGACCGCGTCGCTGGGGCACTCGCGTGTTTTCGTAAGCACCTTGCGCCTGGCGGAGTGATTCTCGTCGAGCCATGGTTTGCGCCTGGGGTCCTCGAGCCGGCGCGTGTCGCACGCAATACCGGCGAGGCCAATGGGGTTCGGGTCACCCGCGTCAGCCGCGTAGAAGTCGACGGACGCGTCTCCCGTCTGCTGTTCGACTATGAGGTCACGGACAGGACCGGCACGCGGCACTTCAGCGAGGTGCACGAACTGGGCCTCTTCACCACGCCAGAGTTGTTGGCGGCATTCGGCAGCGCCGGGCTAGAGGTCGACTACGATCCGAACGGTTTGACTGATCGCGGGCTCTATGTGGCACGCGTTGCGGCTTAACCAGGAAGCCATCTTCAACAGCCTTCGTTTTTCGCGCCGATCGAAGCGCCTCGACGGCCAGTTGATCCCGCAGCATCTTCACCAGTTCCCGCGCTCCGAATCCATCGACCACCTGCGTCAATGCAATCCGATCGCCGAGCCGCTGTCCCTTCGGATCTCGTCCGATCGTCAACGCCTCGAGAAACACCGCAAGGATGTTTGCGCCAGGTATGAGCAACACGATGTTCCGCTGAACCGAATTCCGCGCGCCAGCCGGCCGGCCAGTATCGAGTCTGATGACCATCAGGCTGTAGACGAATTTCCCGACGCTCTGCCCTCCGACGGCGTCACGCAGGAGTGCATAGCCGGCTCCGGCCAGGAGGAGCAACATCGATTCAGTGGTCGGGTAAAACACGGCGCACGACATAATCAACAAGCTGTCAAGTGTTGCCGCGGCCAGCCGCCTGGGAACGTCCGCCTTGGCGTAAGGCGACGCAAGCCCTCGCGACCATCGCGCAATTGCCGGAAAATACAACGCGGCGAAAACGCCCGCGGAGGCCACGAGCGCCCAGAACCAGCGCGTGAACATCGTCGACAATTCTGACCTGACGGCGGGTGAATAGCACACTCGACAAGACTTGAACCTTTGGGCCGCCGAGCCGCCCGCTGCAGCCGACAAGCGGCGGATGGCTTAGACTCCTTCGGGTGCCGCTCCCGACTGAGCGGGAATCGTTAGGCGGACGAAGGGAACTCCCATCGAGATTCTCAGGTTCAATCCGGAGTGGTTGCGGCGTCCGGCGGCCACCGGTATCGATGCCGTCACAACGCTGCGGCATTTCTCCATCGTGACTTATGCCGTCCCGCCAGAGCGGCTGCGGCCGTTGATTGACGACCGGTTCGACGTAGACTGCATAAACCTGAACGGTGCTCCCAAGGCACTATTGTCTGTCGTGCCGTTCGAGGATCAGGACTTCCGCGCGGCTGCGCTGCCGGGCCCTCGGTGGCGGTTTGGCCAAACCAACTACCGCATCTACATCCGAGATCGCGCCGGCCGACGCGCGGTCTGGTTCCTTGGGACCGTGCTCGGTTCATGGACGGTAGCACTGCCGCGGTACGTGTGGCGCCTGCCGTGGCACTACGGTCGCTTTGTCTTCAAGTGCCCGCAAGATCAGTTGGGGCGTTATTCTTCGTACGCCATCGAGACCGAGAGTCAGTGGGCGCCGGCCGAACTGGAACTCGTTCACGAACCATTGGAGGCCTTGTCGTTCCCGGGGTTCCCCGATGATGAGACCGCTCTCGTCGTGCTGACGCATCCGTTGCTGGGCTACTACACCAGGCGGGATGGTCGCGTCGGCACGTACTCGGTGTGGCACGACCGCTTGTCGCCCGAGGCAGGTCGTGTTCGAGTCGCGAGGTTCGGACTGCTCGACCGACTCGGTTTGGTTCCGCTCTCCGAGCAGTCGGCTCCGTACAGTGTCCTGATCCAATCCATGACTGAGTTCCTCGTTCGGCTACCGCCCCGACCATGGCAAGAAGGAGCCACGTGAAGCAGCGGCATAACATTGTGAAGAAGGTAGAGTGAGCATCGAACTCGGCTCGCGGCTAAGCGGCGGATCATCAGGCGGACAAAGGACCGGAAGCGATGGATGAAGTGGTTTCAACTCCTAAACGCGTACCTTCCCTCGGAGAGGAGATCGCGAATTGTGTGAGCCACGGAGTCGGGCTCCTGGCGGCTCTCGTGGCGACTCCATTCCTTGTGCTGGCCGCCGCTCGACGTGGTGGTGTCGTCGCGATTGTCGGTGCGAGCGTGTTTGCGGGAACCGTGGTCGTGCTCTACTTAGCCTCGACTCTTTATCACGCCCTTCCGAGGAACCAAGCGAAACGTGTGTTTCGGGTTATCGATCACAGTGCGATCTTCCTGCTCATCGCGGGAACCTACACACCGTTCACGCTTGGGGTACTTCGCGGCGCCTGGGGCTGGACCCTGTTTGGTATCGTCTGGGGTCTGGCGGTTCTCGGCGTCACATTGAAAGCAGTGGGTGGCATCCGCTACCCGCGGTTGTCGACTTCGCTGTACATCGGCATGGGGTGGCTGGCGCTGATCGCGATTCGACCGCTTTGGCTTCAACTGTCAGCGGCGGGCTGGTTCTGGCTCATTGCAGGGGGGCTCGCGTACACCGCCGGTATCGCCTTCTATGCGGCGGAACGCGTGCGATACGGGCATTTCGTATGGCACGTCTTCGTCCTGATCGGCACGACGTGTCACTTCTTTGCGGTGTTGTGGCACGCGGCCTGACCGGTCCGCAGGTTGACAGCGCGGCGCGCACCGCGGATCAGGCCGGGTCGCGGATGACGACTTCTTTCGCAGAGAAGGGAATCAACATGAGACGCAGCTCACCCGTCAAGACGCACGGTCTCACGCACGTTGCGCTCGCGGTCCGCGATCCGCAGCGTTCCTTGCGCTTTTACCAAGCCGTGCTCGGCGTCATCCCCGTTTACCAACAAGGCGACTCTGTCCAAGCACAAACGCCGGGCAGCCGGGACGTGCTTGTCTTCGAGCGCAAGCCGCGCCAGGCCGGCAGGACCGGCGGCATCGTTCACTTTGGGTTCCGGCTGCGTCGCGCGGTCGACATCAACCGAGCGCTGGCCGCCATCCGCACCGCTGGCGGCACGATTCGCGACCATGGGGAATTCGTGCCCGGCGAACCCTTTGTCTTCTTCAGCGACCCCGACGGTTACGAGGTGGAAATCTGGTATGAGTTGCCGACTCCGGTCGACCCGCCGAATCGAGTCCGACACTCAGGCTCTCCGCGGAACGCTCGCCGAGCGCGGACGGCCCGTCTAACAACCGTGTGAACCTGCGATCGGCCCCATGCGAGGTTTGGGATGGCTTACTTAGGCGTCGTCATGAAATGGGCAGTTCTGGCGGCTCTAGCGCCAGTCGTCACTCCAGGCTTGAACACGCAGTCGAATCCAGGCCTCGTTGGAGTGAGAATGATCGATCTCGATGGCCGAGCGGTGCGCGTTCAGGCCATTGGTCTGCAGGACCGCCGTCCGGGAACGCCGGTCATCGTCTTCGAGGCCGGTGCCAGCAATTCACTCGAGGTGTGGCGCGGCCTCCTGCCACAGATCGCGTCAATCGCACCAGTCGTCGCGTACGACCGTGCAGGGTTGGGGCGTTCCGAGTGGGACGACACGACCCCAACCCCACGGCACGTGACCGACAGACTCAGACGAATCTTGCGACAGATTGGCGCCGACCCGCCATATGTGCTGGTGGGCTTCTCGTGGGGCGGCATGCTCACGCGCTATTTCGCGGGTTACTACCCGAGCGACATCGTGGGATTGGTCTTCGTCGATCCGAGTCCGATGGTGACCGAGTCGCTCGCCGACAATTTGACGCCGTTCGAGACGATTGGCGCAGGGCGTGAGGGCTTCGAGGCCTATTGGTCGAGTTTCACCTCTCTGTTGGCGGACGCACCGCAGGCGGTGCGCGCCGAGAATCAGGTGATGCGCGGGCTGCTCGACATGAATCTGGCAGAGCGCGACCTTCGTCCGATTCCTGGCGTGCCAATGGTCGTGATTGTTGCGGCGAAGTACTTCGCAGTGCCTCTCAAAGTTTCGTTCGATCTTCAGGCGCTGTTTCAAGCCGACCTGCGCTATCGACTCAGAGTTCTCAACGAGTGGGTCCTGGCCTCTCCTCACGGCACGTTGGTGGTGGCGAACAACACGACTCATATCGTTCCTCGAG
>Ga0207659_10001457_pt1 | contig 14140 bp, 12 predicted proteins | sample KBSM43metaG_FD_184330 | JGI IMG/M metagenome (GOLD analysis project Ga0207659, IMG submission 184330) | Miscanthus rhizosphere microbial communities from Kellogg Biological Station, Michigan, USA - KBS M4-3 metaG (SPAdes) (version 2) | ecosystem: Host-associated > Plants > Roots > Rhizosphere >...
CGCGGCATGATGGACGCCGACGATCGCCTATGGTTCGGCGAGAACAACGGCGATCGCATCGGGATGTTCGACACCCGCACCGGGACATTCCAGGAGTGGCCGGTGCCGACGCCCGGCGCGTATCCGTACGACGTGACCGCTGACAAGAACGGCAACGTGTGGAGCGGCGGCGAATACGACGACCGCATTCTCCGTCTCGATCCCGCGACCCGGCGCTTCGTCCAGTACGCCCTACCGCGCGCCACCAACGTGCGCCGCGTCTTCGTCGACAACTCGACGACGCCGGTGACCTTCTGGGTGGGCAACAATCACGGCGCCTCGATCGTGAAGCTCGAGCCGCTCGACGCGCCATCGGCGCCGACGCAGGCCGCAGACGCCACGATCTACGAAGGCGCCCGGCTGATCGCGGGCGACGGCACGCCGCCGATCGAGAACTCCGCCTTCATCGTCGAGCGCGATCACATCACGCGGATCGGGAAAAGAGGAGCGCTCGACGCTGCCGGCGCGCGCCACATCGATCTGACCGGCAAGACGGTGATGCCGGCGCTCGTCGACGTGCACGTGCACCTCGGCTACCGACTCGGCACGAGGTTCACTGCGGAGAACTACACACGCGAGAACCTTCACGCGATCCTCGATCGCTTCGCCTTCTACGGCGTCGCGGCCGTGCTCGAAGCGGGCACCGGCCGCGGCGCTCTGCCGTTTCAGGTCCGTGCCGAGAGCGGTGCCGGCACCCGCTACCTGACGGCCGGCCGGGGATTCGCGATGCCGAACGCCGGACCGGGCGTGCCGATGCGCGATGCCGCGTACGGCGTGACGACCGAAGATGACGCCCGCGCGAAGGTCCGCGAGCTCGCCGCCAGCAAGCCGGACCTCGTCAAGATCTGGGTGGACGACAGGAATGGCACGGTCGAGAAGCTGAAGCCGGAGTTGTATCGCGCCATCATCGACGAAGCGCACAAACACAGTCTCCGCGTCATGGCGCACATCTCCACACTGGCCGACGCGAAGGATCTGCTGCGCGCCGGAGTGGACGGGTTCGGCCACTGCGTCCGCGATCGCGACGTTGACGCCGAGCTCGTCGCGATGCTGAAGGCACGGCCGAACGTGTTCTTCGTGGAGACTATGTGGGGAGAGCGCAACGCGATCTACGCGGGACCGCCGCAGTGGCTATCCGAGCCGATCGTGCTCGACACGATGTCGGCAGCCGAGATCCAGCAGCTGCGCGACGGCTTTCTGCCGGCGGCCCCGCCGCAGCGGGCGATCGAGGATGCCGATCGTCTCCTGCGCAACGTGGCGGCGCTGCACGAAGCCGGCGTGAAGCTCGGTCTCGGCACCGACACCGGCGGCGTCACCGGCGGCGGCGCATTCGGTCTGGCGTCCCACGTCGAGCTCGAGCTGATGGTCAAGGCCGGCCTGACGCCGATGCAGGCGATCGTCGCGGGCACGCACACGTCGGCGGACATCCTCGGACTCGATCAGCTCGGCACGATTGCGCCGGGCAAATCGGCCGACTTCCTCGTGCTCGACGCGAACCCGCTCGACGCCATCGGCAACACGCGGCGGATTTCGACGGTCTACCTGCAAGGCGTCGAAGTCAGCGCGCGCCGATCGAAGAAGTCGCACGACTGAAGCGGCTACGCGTGATTCGCCCAGGATTTCTCACCCGGTGTGAGCGGCGCGCACGGATCGAACCGGCCTGGCGATTCACGGTAGCGCAACGCCTTCGTGCAGCCGATCTCCGACGTGAAGTAGCCAAGGAGCGCGAGCTCTTTCATCATCCGAAAATAGTGTGCCGGTTCGTCAGGTGGTGTGGGTGGAGCCGGCGCGCGATTCGTCGGCGTCGGAATGCGCGCGTCCATCGCGGACTTCTGTTCGCGATCGAGCGCCTCGACAACCGTCAGCCGCTGCGCGGCCGTCGCCTGCATGAACGACACTTTGTGCGTATTGCGGCACGCGTCGTCCAGCTGACCGAGCCCCGCACGGAAGATTTGCTGCTGGCGATCCGTGTACGCGTCGGTGACCATCAGTGCCATGAAGGCGCCGGTCTTCGCCGCTTTCGCGCCGGGCGTCGACGTTTCCGGCAGCATCGTCTCGGCGATTTCATCGAGCAGCGCGACGTCGGCCGCGGAGAACAGGCTCGTCCCCTTCGCGGTCGCCTGCGCCAGCGCCTCGTCATCGAACGACAACGCGAGCAGGCGATCGCCACCGATGAGTGCGACGCCGAGCATCCCAGTGACGCGCTCCAGCATTTCACGACGCGTGATCGTCACAGGCTCCCCCTCTTCAACTCGTCGACCGCGAACGCCGCAGCTCTCGCGGTCAGCGCCATGTAGGTGAGCGACGGATTCTGACAGCCGGACGAGACCATGCACGATCCGTCGGTGACGAACACGTTCGTGCAGTCCCACACCTGGTTGTGCGCGTTCAGCACGGACGTCTTCGGATCGCGTCCCATACGCGCCGTGCCCATTTCGTGAATGCCCATGCCGGGGAAAGAGCCGTTGTCGTAGACCCGCACGTCTTTGACGCCGGTGGCTTCGAGCATCTCCGCCAGGTCGTTCATCATATCGCGGCGCATCAGCCGCTCGTTCTCGCCGGTCGCGCAGTCGATCGCCAGCACCGGCAATCCCCACTTGTCGGTCTTCGTCGCGTCGAGTGAGATCCGGTTCGCGTGGTTCGGCAGCATCTCGCCGAACGCGGTGCCGCCGATACGCCACGGCCCCGGCGTCGTCATCTGGTCCTTGAACGCCGCGCCGACGCCGAGTTCCGCGACCGCGCGCTCCCAGCCTTGCCGGCTCGCGCTGCCCTGATAGCCGAAGCCGCGCAGGTACTCGCGCCTGTCGCCGAAGAAATTTCGGTAGCGCGGGATGTAGAAGCCGGTCGGCCGTCGTCCGAACACTGCCTTGTCCTGCAGATCGACGATCGCCCCTTCCGCGCCGCAGCGGAAGTGGTGATCCATCAGATTGTGACCGAGCTCGCCTGAACTGCTGCCGAGCCCGCCGGGCCAGAGGTCGGTCGCGGATCGCATCAGCAGCCAGGTCGAGTTCAGCGCCGACGCGCACAAGAAAACGACGCTCGCCGAGTACTCCGTCGTCTGTTGGGTGACGGCGTCCATCACGCGCACGCCGGTTGCGCGCTTGCGGCTCCGGTCGTAGACAACGTCCGTCACGATCGCGAACGTCTTCAGCGTCAGCCGTCCGGTGGCGCTTGCGGCCGGCAGCGTTGACGCCTGCGTGCTGAAGTACGAGCCAGTCGGACATCCGAGCCAGCACGCGTTTCGGTACTGACAGGGAATGCGGCTGCCGATCGCGCGCGTGAGATTCGCGCAGCGGCCCGGAATCAATCGACGATGGCCTTCGAACAGCTTCGCGAGCCGGGTCGAGACCATCTCCTCCGCGCAGTTGAGCGGCATCGCCGGCTGGAACTGCCCGTCCGGCAGTTGCGGCAGATGCTCGACGGATCCGGAAATGCCGGCGTGCCGTTCGACATGGTCGTACCACGGTGCGAGATCGGCATAGCGAATCGGCCAGTCGATCGCAATCCCGTCCTTTGCGTTCGCCTCGAAATCGAAATCGCTGAGGCGATAGCTCTGTCGTCCCCACGTGAGCGACCGTCCGCCGACGTGATAGCCGCGATACCAGTCGAAGCGCTTGACCTCGGTGTAGGGCGAGTCTTTCTCCGATACCCACCAGTCGAGATTTTTCTCGTTCAGCGGATAGTCGCGCTGCAGCACCGGATAAAGTTCGACCATCTCGCGCGTACGACCACCGCGATGCGGATATTCCCACGGCGCTTTGCGCGCGTTCGGGTAATCCTTCCGGTGCTCGACGTTCTTGCCGCGTTCGAGCATCAGGACGCGCAGGCCACGCTCGGTCAGTTCTTTGGCGGCCCAGCCCCCGGAGATGCCGGAGCCGACGACGATCGCGTCGAACCGTTCGGACTGTTGGCTCATATCTCGCGAGATTCTACTGCGGCTCAGGGGTCGATGTTCGACCGTCCGCGTCAATCCCTCGTCGAGCTTCTGCCGGGTCGCGATCATCGGACGACTGCCGGTGTAGCCGGTCAGATCTTCAGCATTCGGCAGGTCACCGCGCCGTTCGTTTGAGCGGAATCGGTTGCAAGGCTGCAATGCCCTGGCTCGCCAGTTCGGCACGGTCCGCGGAACGGAGCAAGAGCGTCAGTTGGCCTTCGCCGTTGACTGCGCGCATCTCGAAGCGGTCGATCTCTACGTCGTCCCTGCGTGCGAAAGACAGCACGCCGTCATGCAGCGCGACATCGAAGATTGGTGTGGCCCTGGCATCTTGCGTCATTTTCGTCACCGCTTCGACAGCGCCTTCGCGTCCAAAATGAACGTCACCGAGGGTGATCGTTCCTGTAATGTCCGTCCCGGTCACCGTCAGCTGTAACCGCGCATATTGTTGGCCAGCCAGGTCGGCCGTCCATGTTCCAGCGAACGATGGTGCGCCCGACTGCGTGAAGGCCAGCGCTGCCGCACAGATCGTGAGTCGCATCGTTTGACTCCATTCGGCAGTAAGACGAACACGCCGCAGGTTTGGCTGGACGAACTACTCGTTCGGTTCTTCGACCGTGGCGGCCGAACTTCTGCCTCCTGGGCTTCGCTTCCTCGGCTCGCGCACGCCGACGTACGGGTCGGCGTCAGAGCCGTTGCCGGCCGGCGGTGAACCAAAGAGCGTGGTAATCAGGCGACGGATGCGTTGCAACGTCGAAGGCGAAATCTTGATGTGCTTGTGCTCCCTTCGATGGTGTCGACGAACGGTCGAACAAGCAAGGGCCAATACCAAGCGAAACATTCCGGGGGTCTGAGCTTCGATAGGAGACGCTAGCCGCGACACAAACCAATCGGATACCGGCAGATGAAGCCCGTGAACGTCATTCGGAAGTTTCTACAGGTGAATTAGTGCGAGGAGCGGTCCCGTCAGTAGCTGCGCGCCAATGGCGCGCGAGCCGAAACCAGACGTCTCGCGGAGCGGGCCGTTATGAAGTCGGCCGGCAGCGCCAGGCGGAAAAGCGACACGAAGTGAGTCCAGCGGCGGGCTGCTGACACGCGTAGAGCGAGATGTTCTGGCCTCGTGCAGCCGCGCGCTTCAGACGCGCAGTGGCGCGGAAGCGAGCACACCGACCTGACGTTTCTCGTCGACTTGACGCCCCTGCTGATCGATCATCCCGCCGAATTGAATCGATAGCCGACCCACGGTTCGGTGACCAGGTATCGCGGGTTGGAGGGATCCGGTTCGAGCTTCTTGCGCAACTGGCCCATGAACACGCGCAAGTACTCCGGCTGTTCCTGCGACGCCTCGCCCCACACCGCTTCGAGCAGCGTGCGATGCGTGATGACGCGGTTCGGATGCCGCGCCATGTAGACGAACAGGTCGAACTCCTTCGGAGTCAGCCGGACTTCCTGTCCGCCGGCGTGCACGCGCCGGCTGCCGAGGTCTACTTTGAAGTCGCCGACTTCGAAGACGTCGACTTCGCTGTCGGCGGTACCGCGGCGCAGCGCGGCGCGCACCCGCGCCAGCAGTTCGTCGGTGCCAAACGGCTTCGTCACGTAGTCATCGGCGCCCGAATCGAGCGCTTCGACTTTGGCCCGCTCTTCACCTTTTACCGAGAGCACGATGATCGGCACGTTCGAGACTGAACGAATCCGTTTGCACAGCTCGATGCCGTCCATGTGCGGCATGAAGAGGTCGGTAATCACCAGCTCCGGTCGCCACTCGGTGAAGTTGGCCAGCGCGGTCTCGCCTTCGGTGGCGGTTTGCACCTGATAACCCTGACTGGTGAGCACGGTGCGCAGGACGCGCGTGATTTGCGGTTCGTCGTCTACTACCAGCACGCGGGATTTTTCTGACGCTAGCGCCATGACTGACTCCACTCTCTGTTATGAGGCGGCGGCAATCGCCACCGGCTGCGAATCTGTGGTTTCGACCGCCGCGATCGGCAGCACGACGACGACCATCGTGCCGTGACCGCGGGGCGCGGCTTCGAGCCAGATGCGTCCGCCCTGCGCCTCGACGAGACGTCGCGCAATCGGCAGGCCGAGGCCGGCGCCCGACTGCCGCGGCGCAATCGGCTCGCGGTTCGGGACACGGAAGAATCGCTCGAATACCCGCTCGCGCAGTTCTTCGGGCACACCCGGGCCCTCGTCGGCGACCGCGATCCGCACATGATGCTCGTCGGCGATCGAGCCACACACGGCGATCGTCGATCCGGCCGGCGAGTACTTGCTGGCGTTGTCGAGCAGGATGTAAATCACTTCGGTCATGGCCGCGGCATCGACCGCAGTACTCGGCAGGTCGTCGCGCACATCGATTGTCAGGTGGTGACCGCGCGTAACGGTTTCGGCGCGCACCAGGCCGGCGCGCACAATCGCCGCGGGCGTGACCGCACCAAAGTTGCTCGGCTGCGCTCGATCCGGGCTGTCGGAGGTCGAGAGCCCTTCGACGAAACGATCCAGGCGATCCGACTCTTCGTTGATCACCTGGAGCAGTTCAATGCGACCTTCGATCGGCAGCTCGGGCTCGCGCCGCATGCCGGAACGGATCAACGCGGTGACGGCCGCCTTGATCGCGGTCAGCGGGGTACGCAGGTTGTGGGTCAGGGCGTCGAGCAACGCCGCCTTGAGGGCTTCGTTGCGGCGAGCCGCCTCGGCCTCGCTGGCGCGTTCGAATGCGGCCTGCAGTTCCTGATACAGGCGCTCGATCTCGCGACGGCCCGCCTGCGCTTCGGCGGCGCGGCGTTCGGCGCGCGAGGCCAGTTCTCCGGCAATCACCGCAGTCACCGCGAACGTGATAAACGCAATCCAATCGTCGGGGCTTTCGAGTCCGAATCCTTCAGGTGGCAGGAAGAAATACGAATAGGCGGCTGCGCCAAGGCCGGCCGCCAGCAGGGCTGGAGCGGCGCCAAACAGGCGGGCGACCACCACGACGTTCAGCAGCAGCAACGGCGCGGCAACCGCCGGATGGCCGACTGACGCGAGCTGCAGCCCGCCGACGATCGCGGCCACCATCGCACCGGCGGCAATCCAGCGCCCTATGCGCATTGTTCCGATTATGCTCCGCGGTTCGCTGCCGGCGCTACCGGCGGTTTCTTTATGCGGCCGGCCGATGTTAAACTCGAACCGTGGTTCAATTTTCGAACCGGCGTTTACAACGAGCCGACGCGCGCCGCGTCGCCATCCTGCGCGCCGCCGCCCGGATTTTTCGCGACCGCGGCTTTGCGGCGGCCGGGATGCGCGACATCGCGGTCGCCGCCGACCTGTCGCCCGGCAACCTGTATCACTACTTCAAGGGCAAGGACGAACTGCTCTACTTCTGCCAGCACCGGACGCTCGATCGCCTGCTGGCGGCGCTCAACGATGCGCGGCGCGGCACTGGGCCACTCGCCGACCGGCTGCGCGCGCTCGCCGCGGCACACGTCCGCTGCGTGATTGACGAACTGCAGGGCTCGGCTGCGCATTTCGAGCTCGATGCCTTGCCCAAGCGGCTGCGCGCCGCGGTCGTCGCCAAGCGCGATCGCTACGAGCGCGGCGTCCGCTCCCTGGTCGCCGAAGGGATGCGGACCGGCCAGCTCCACGCCATCGACGCCGCGATCGCTACCCGCAGCTTTCTCGGCGCACTCAACTGGACCGCGCATTGGTACCGGCCCGACGGATCCGATTCACCGCAGCGCGTCGCCGACGTGGTGTCGGCGTTCGTGATTGCTGGTCTCTCCCCGCGCGCCGGCCAGCCGGCTGCGGGCCGTGAAAGAAACAATGCAGAACGTCTCAATCACGCTGACCGTGAACGGCGAACCGACCGAGGTCGCATTCGCTCCCTACAAAACACTGCTCGAGGTCCTGCGTGAAGATCTGAATCTGTGCGGCACCAAACATGGCTGCGAACTTGGGGAATGCGGCGCGTGCGCGGTGCTGCTCGATGGCCAGCCCGTGCTGTCGTGCCTCGTGCTGGGCGTCGAATGCGACGGCCGTACGGTAACGACCGTGGAGGGGCTGGCGAGCGACGGCCGGCTGCATCCGCTGCAGGAGACCTTCGCGGATCTCGGCGCGGCCCAGTGCGGCTACTGCACGCCGGGATTCCTCGTCACCGCGAAAGCGTTGCTCGACGAACACCCGGAGCCGACGCGCGATCAGATTAAGGAAGCACTCTCGGGCAATCTCTGCCGCTGCACCGGCTATCAGCAGATCTTCGAAGCGGTCGAGGCGTCGCTGCAATCGCTGTCCGCTCAGCGACCGGTGCGCTCATGAACATCATCGGCAAATCGCGGCGGCGCGTCGACGCACGCGCCAAAGTCACCGGCCAGACCCGCTTCGCCGACGACCTTGCGCTGCCGCGGATGGTCCACTGCAAGCTGCTTCGTTCCACTATCCCGCACGCACGCATCGTCCGCATCGACGTGGCTCGCGCCCTGGCACATCCCGGCGTCCACATGGTTTTGACCGGACGCGATTTTCCGATCCCTTACGGCATTCTTCCCGTCAGTCAGGACGAGTATGCCCTGGCGGTCGAGCGGGTCCGGTTCGTCGGCGACCCGGTCGCGGCGGTCATCGCACGCGACGAATTAACGGCGTTCGAAGCGCTCGATTTGATCGACGTCGAGTACGCACCATTACAGACCATTCCGAGCCCCGAAGCAGGGCTGGTCGCCACCGACACCATCCACGAGTACGGCGACCGCGGCAACATCCACAAGATCGTCTCGCTCGGATTCGGCGACATCGACAAGGCCTTTGCCGACGCCGATCACATGTTCGAAGACACTTTTTTTTATCAGGGTAATACGCACCTTCCGATTGAACAGCACGCGGCCCTGGCGGCTAAGGATCCCGACGGCAAGCTGGTCCTCTGGTCGTCCACGCAGACGCCGCACTACGTGCACCGCGCGCTGTCCAAGGCGCTCGATATGCCCGCCGCGCACATCCGGGTCGTTGCCGCACCGAATGGCGGGGGCTTCGGCGGCAAAAGCGATCCGTTCAACCACGAAGTGGTCATCGCCAAGGCGGCCTGGCTGCTCGACCGGCCGGTCAAGATCTGTCTGACGCGCGAGGAAGTGTTCTACTGCCATCGCGGCCGTCATCCGGTGCTGATGCAGTTCAAAACCGGCGTCAAGCGCGATGGCACGATCACCGGAGTCCATCTCAAGACGCTGCTCGACGGCGGCGCCTACGGCTCGTACGGAGTCGCGAGCACGTTCTATACCGGCGCGCTGCAAACCGTGACGTATCACATTCCGACCTACCACTTTCAGGGCTGCCGGGTCTTCACCAACAAGCCGCCGTGCGGTCCAAAGCGCGGGCACGGTACGCCGCAAAGCCGGTTCGGTCAGGAAATACAGCTCGACAAGATCGCCGAGGCGCTGCACCTCGACCCCGCCGAAATGCGTCTGCGGATTGTCGAGAAGCCAGACACGCTGACCGCGAATTACTTGCGCGTCGGCACGATTGGTCTCGAAGAGTGCATTCGCCGCGTGACGGCAGCATCGAACTGGACGAACACTCACCGCAAGCTGCCGCTCGGCCGTGGTGTCGGCATCGCCTGCTCGTCCTACCTCTCCGGCGCCGGCCTGCCGATCTATTGGAATGACATGCCGCATTCGGGCGTCCAGTTGAAACTCGATCGCAGCGGCGGCGTGACCGCGTTCTGCGGTGCGACCGAAATCGGCCAGGGCTCGGACGATGTGCTGGTGGGCTGTGTCGCGGAGATTCTTGGACTCGATCCGCTCGACATTCGGCCGGTCACCGGTGATACCGATCTGACGCCGGTGGATCTCGGCTCCTATTCAAGCCGCGTGACGCTGATGATGGGCAACGCTGCCATTCAGGCGGCCGAGCGCGCGCGCGATCAACTCGCCAAAGCGGTGTCGGCGAAAATCAGCGTGCCGGTGGATCGACTCGTCTTTGCGGAACGTCGCGTGTTCGACGCGCAGAACCCAACCGTCGGCGTGAGTTTTGCTGAAGCGGTGTGCCTCGCCGAAGCGCAGTTCGGAACGATCGGTACGACCGGTTCGTACACGCCGCCACGCTCGGCAGCGAAATTCAAGGGCGGAGGGGTTGGGCCGTCGCCGACGTATTCCTACACAGCTGCCGTGGTCGAAGTCGAGGTCGATCCCGAAACCGGCTGGGTGCTGGTTCCCCGCGTATGGATCGCGCACGACATCGGCCGCGCGTTGAATCCACCGCTGGTGCGCGGACAGGTCGAAGGCAGCGTTTATATGGCGCTCGGCGAGGCGTTAATGGAGGAACAGATCTTCCGCCGTCTGCCGCCGCACCTATCGAACGCGCTGGTTCACAAGTTTCCGTCAATGCTCGAATACAAGAGCCCGACGACGATGGATATGCCGGAGGTGTTCACGGAGCTGGTCGAACATCCCGATCCGCGCGGTCCGTTCGGCGCCAAGGAAGTTGGACAGGGTCCGCTCCTGCCGGTCATGCCCGCGCTGGCCAACGCCGTTTACGACGCGGTCGGCGTGCGGATCGACGAAGTGCCGATCACACCGGAAAAAATCTTGAAAGCCCTCGACGCGAAGGCCGCCGGTAAACCGGCACGTTACGGACCGGCGGGATTTCCATCCATCACCTGGCCTGAAACACTGCAGGTACCGCCGCCATGGGAAGGTGGAGATGGAAAAGCGGTCAACAAGGGCGAATCGAAAAGGAAAAAGGCCGAAGTATGATGCGCCTCCCCCGCTTTCGATTCGTGGCACCCGAGAGCCTGGCCCAGGCGGTCGATGTTTTATCGTCGGCCAGTCCGGGCGACGCGATGATTGTCGCCGGCGGCACCGACCTGATCCCCAACATGAAACGTCGCCAGCAGGTGCCGGGCACTCTGATCGGGCTGCGAAGGATCGCCGAACTGCGGGGCCTGAGAAATTCCGACGGTTACACGATTGGCGCCGGCGTGACGCTGACGCGTGTGATTCAGGCGCTGCGGCCACGGTCGCCCTTCGAAGGGCTGCGTCAGGCGGCAATGCAAATCGCAACGCCGCACCTCCGGAATATGGGCACGATCGGCGGCAACCTCTGCCTCGACACACGGTGCAACTACTACGACCAGAATTACGAGTGGCGCAAGGCGATCGACTTCTGCATGAAGAAGGACGGTTCAACCTGCTGGGTTGCTACGTCGAGCCCGAAGTGCCTGGCTGTCTCGTCAACCGACACCGCGCCGGCGCTGATCGCGCTGGATGCGACCGTCACATTACTCGGTGCCGCAGGCCCACGGACGATCCCGGTCAGCGCGCTGTATCAGAACGACGGGATCAACTATCTGCTGCGGCGGCCCGACGAGATCCTGACCAGCGTCCAGGTGCCATCGCGCGACGGATGGCGGAGCACGTACTGGAAGCTGCGGCGCCGCGGCTCGTTCGATTTTCCGGTCTTGTCGGTGGCCGCAGCGGCGCAGTTCGGGCCCGACGGATCGGTCGTCGATGCGCGGATCGTACTCGGTGCGGTTGCTTCGCAACCGGTGGCCGCGTCAGCGGCCGCGTCAGCGCTGATTGGCACGCCGCTATCGGACGAGCAGATCGCCATTGCCGCGAGGCAGGCGGCGCAGCCGGCGCGTCCGATGGACAATACCGATTTCACGCTCCACTGGCGCAAGCGGATGACGACCGCCTTTGTCGGCTACGCGCTCCGCGAACTGCGCGGCGACGATATGCGTTCGATTCGCTATCGCATCGCCCGGCAGCTGCTGTAGAAGAATGTCAAATGCATTTCTAGCGCTTCTCGCCGCGCGCCTGCTGGACGATCTTGACGCCGGCGCTGGCGCCGACACGCGTCGCGCCGGCGGCCACCATGGCCTTGAGGCCTTCGAGGTCGCGCACGCCGCCCGCAGCCTTGACCCCCATCTCGGCGCCCACCACGCGGCGCATCAACGCGACGTCGGCGGCGGTCGCGCCGCCGGGCCCGAAGCCGGTCGAGGTCTTCACATAGTCGGCACCGGCCGCCTTGGCGAGGGTGCAGGCGGTGACCTTTTCATCGTCGGTCAACAGCGCCGCTTCGATAATCACTTTGCTCAGCACGCCGCATTCGCGACAGGGCGCGGCAACCGCTTCGATGTCGCGCTCGACGGTCCGCAGGTCGCCCGACTTGAGCGCGCCGACGTTGATGACCATGTCGATTTCGCGCGCGCCGTCGAAAATCGCCCGCTGCGTCTCGTAGCCTTTGACATCCGCGGTGGTCGCACCGAGCGGAAATCCGACCACGGAGCAGACGCCGACACCGCTGCCGCGCAATAGGCGGGCCGCCGTCGCTACCCAGGCCGGGTTGACACAGACTGTGGCGAACGAAAATTGCGCCGCTTCGCGGCACAGATCCTCGATGTCCTTTCGTGTCGCATCGGGCTTCAGCAACGTGTGATCGATCATCGCCGCGACGCCGCTCGGCGCGCCGCCGCTGGCGTAGAGACCGACGCGGGTCGCGCCGGCATCAATCACGCCTCTCAAGCGATCTGGACAGCAATCGTCGAGTACCGAGTGACACGAGCAGCGGCTCTGCGGCCGCGCGTTCCCGGCGGACAGCTCCGACACGATGACGTCGATCAAGTGCTGTAACTCGTTGCTTGTCACTCGTTGCTCGCTTCTCGTTGCTCGCGCCTCGCTACTCGCTACGCCGTTCCAAGTCGCGGATCTTACTCAGCCGCCGAATATATCGCGGTTCGCGCATCGCGGTGCCGATCCAGGTTGCGACGATTGCCTTCGCCTCGTCTGGCGTCACCAGCGTCGCGCCGAGCGTGAGGACGTTGGCGCCGTTGTGCTCGCGCGAATAGCGGGCAATCAACTCGCTGGTCGCCATTACGGCCCGCACCCCGCGCACTTTGTTGGCGGCGATCGCCGAACCGATCCCGGCGCCATCGATGACGATGCCGGCGTCGGCTTCGCCGTGCGCCACGAGGTTCGCGACCGACGCCGCCACGTCGGGATAGTCCACCGCGTCGGTGGAATCGGTACCCAGGTCGTTGACGGCCAGGCCACGGCTGCGCAAGAAGGCGACGAGTGCCTGCCGCAGCTTGATGCCGGTGTGGTCGCTGGCGATGGCAATCGACCGCACATCCGCTTTCGGCGCCAACGACGCTTCATCTGGCGCAGTCATCCCGTCGCGGACGACGGTAATCCGCCGATCCTTCAAGGTGTCGAGGGCAAGCGGCGTGATGTGCCCGCCGTTCGAGAGCACGACGGTCTCGCCGCGCGGCAGGACGCGCGCATCGGATTCCGTGATGATGTCGAATTTCTTCATCGCTCTGGGAGCCCCGGTTATGATTTGTGCCCTATGTCCGAGCTGCGTCCGACTGAAATCCTACTATCGCATCAGCAGATTCAAAAGCGGGTCGCCGAACTCGCTCAGGAACTTCGCCGCGACTTCCCTGACGACCTGCACGTGATTGCCGTACTGAAAGGCGCCTTCGTGTTCCTCGCCGACCTGATACGGCAGATCCCCGGCCAGGTTTCGCTCGACTTCATGGCGGTGTCGAGCTACGCCAAGGGGACCACGAGCTCCGGCGAAGTGCGGCTGCTGAAGGATCTCGATACAACGCTCGACGGCCGCAACGTGATTATCGTCGAAGACATCGTCGACACCGGCCTGACGCTCACATACCTGCAAGACATCCTGCGCATGCGGAACCCGAAGACCTTGCGCACCGCCTGCCTGCTGAGCAAACCGTCGCGCCGTCAAGTGGATGTCAAAGTGGAATACATCGGTTTCACGATCGAAGACCGTTTCGTGGTCGGTTATGGGCTCGACTACGCGGAACAATATCGGAACCTTCCGGACATCGCAGTGGTTGGCACGGACACTTAACGCACTGCCACCTTAACCCGTTCGGCGAGTCGATTGGCATCGGCGATCACGGCCTTCGCGTCGAGCGTCTTCACTTGCCGGTCCCTCATCAACACCGCACCGTTCACGATGGTCGTACGGACATCGTCGCCGCGCGTGGTGTAAACCAGGTGTGATACCGGATCGTAAAGCGGCGTTTGCCTGGCCGACGAAACCGACACGGCGATCAGATCGGCGCGCTTGCCGGGCTCGATCGAGCCGATCAACTGGCTCATTCCGAGCGCGCGCGCACCGCCGATGGTGGCCAGGTCGAGCGCCGTCTGTGCTGGAACCACGGTCGGACTGTGG
>Ga0207659_10001458_pt1 | contig 14131 bp, 15 predicted proteins | sample KBSM43metaG_FD_184330 | JGI IMG/M metagenome (GOLD analysis project Ga0207659, IMG submission 184330) | Miscanthus rhizosphere microbial communities from Kellogg Biological Station, Michigan, USA - KBS M4-3 metaG (SPAdes) (version 2) | ecosystem: Host-associated > Plants > Roots > Rhizosphere >...
GCGGGAAGTCGTTGATCGGGAGTGCGTTGGTGGGATTTGGTGTGCGTCGGCACGCGCGGCGGGAGTCAATTTCCAAGCGTGCTCCTTCAACCACTCGGACATCTCTCCGCTTTAGATTCAACGATTTGCGAGCGGTCAGACAGCGATTATCGCACACGCCGACGAATTCCCGACTGCTGCTGCATCTTGTTCCCCCTCAGCGGTTTGACGTGTCGCAACAGGCCCGATGCGGGAATTGTGTCAGACCTCTTAATGCGCGGCGATCACTTACCGCAATTTGCTTGAGCTTGATTCCGCCGATCGTTGAGCCTCAGATCTTGGCCAAGGCGGGACAGGTTCGCGACGAGCAGGCCATCACCAACCCGATGCGGTCTCGGCTCATATCATTCGAGATTGCCCCCGCTACCGTTGCACGAAATTCTGGTCCGCTGGACCTTCGTGTCGAATGAGCAAGAACGCATCGCCACCCGGGTCGCTGTCCCAGCCGTGAGCAACTCTCGGTGGGATCACGACGTAGTCGCCGACATCCAACGAAGACTTTTCCGTCCCGATGGTGTGGATGACTTTGCCGCGAAGCACGACGGCGAACTCCGCATACGCGTGCCAGTGCGGCTCGAAGCGAGTGCCCGCTGGAAAGTGGGCGTAGTAGGTGTCACCGCCGGTCTTCGGGTCAGTCCAGAGGACCGCACGACGCGCACCCTTCGGCACCCACAACGGTCCGGTATAGGGCTCACTCCATGGAGCGGACTCCAGCCGAAATGGAGCAGCAGGGAACTTCGAATCTTCGTTCCTCGTACTCGACGCGGCGGCGCAGCCTGCAATCGGAATCGACAGTACCAACAGCACGATGGGAAGCAATGATCGAGTTTTTGTCTCTTGTAGGCTCATGCTGACCTCACCATGCGCGCCGGATATCATTGCCCGGCGTACTTCAGCGGAACTGCACCCGGCGACCGCCTGGCCGCTCCCGACTTTCGGATCACGCTCAAATAGCCAGTTGGACGACTACGTGCTCCACGTTTCGGGGCACGCGAGCTCGCAATCGTCGTAGTCCAGGAGAGCCGAGATGCTAAGCGACGTCCTTGCCGGCGTGCCGCGCCAAGACTTCATTGATGAGGGTCTGATATCCGACGCGGCGGCGGCGCGCTTCTTTGCGGAACTGATTAAGCACTCCGGCATCAACCCGAATCGCGATCAGCTGCCGAGGTGCGTCGCCCAACGGAGGCCGGCCGACGCGCCGCATCGCTTTCAGCTGCGCCGCCGATGAATCGGGGATGTCCGAGAAATCAATTTTTTGCCGCGTACGCCGCACGCTCGCGACGGCTCGCCCGCCGCGCGCTGATGATCCGGATCGCTTCCGCATCGCTACTTCTCCTGAATGTGTACGCGACCATGAGCACGCGTCCGCTCGCCGAGCGCCCAAGCCGCAGGAACCGCGATTCCGCCGACGAGTGCTGCAGGTCGGGGCCGTCGAGCGCCTCGGGATCCAGGAAGACGGTCACGGCGTCGTCGAATGAGACGCCGTGCTTTTCCGCGTTGGCCTTAGCCTTCAGCGGATCCCATTCGAACACTAATTTAGTATATACGGAATGCGCGGACGTGCTGGACGGCGTTGCGGGTACACGTCGTGCGGATCGAGTCCTACGGACGTAACCTCGATCGCTTGTTGTGTCAGAACTGTGTCATACCCCCCGAAACCTGGGGCATCACCGTGATTTACGAGGACACGCCGAAGCAGATCGATGTTGCGGGAAGTCGTTGATCGGGAATGCGTTGGTGAGATTCAGTGTGCGTCAGCACGCGCGGCGGGAGTCAATTTCCAAGCGTGCTCCTTCAACCACTCGTACATCTCTCCACTCTAGAATCAACGACTTGCGAACGGGCGAACCAGCTTAACGCAACACGCTGCGGCAAGAAACCTAATGTCCCGCGATCCGACTTCTTTCCATCGTTCTACCGCACTTCCGCACGCGGCCGTCGCCGAGATTGTGTAAGACCTCAATCCCTGGCGTACGATGCCTCGCGTTGCCCTTCGAAACGACGCGGTGGAGTCTCGTACTGACGGCCGCCGGGAATGACTCGCAGGCGGCGCGTGAAGCCCTGTCGTCGCTCTGCCAGACCTACTGGTATCCGCTCTACGCGTACCTCCGCCGCCGCGGCATCGACGCGGAAGATGCGCGCGACCTGACACAGGGGTTCTTGACGTCGCTGATCGAGCGGCAGGACTTCGAGGGGCTACGTCAGGACCGGGGCCGATTCCGCGCGTTCCTTCTGGCGTCGCTGAAGCACTACCTCTCGAACTGGTCGGCACGTGAACGGACGCAGAAGCGCGGCGGTGGCCGCCAGATGGTCTCGCTGGAGAACGCCGAAGGCCAGTACGTAGCCGAGCCGGAAGATCGCGCGACTCCCGAAACGCTCTTCGAGCGGCGCTGGGCATTGACGGTCGTCGAACGCCTGCTCGCCGACCTGCGCACCCAGTGGTCGGCCCAGGGACGCGCCTCTGAGTTCGATGAGCTCAAAGCGTGCCTGCTCGGGCAGACACCGTCTGGCGGATACGCCGCCGTGGCGGCTCGTCTCGAGACGTCGGAGGGTGCGGTCAAAGCCGCGGTACACCGACTCAGACGCCGCTTCCAATCCCTGCTGCGGAAGTACGTCGCGGAGACGGTCGCCGATGCAGGGGACGTTGACGACGAGATCCGTCATCTCATTCAGGCGTTGAGTGCGTAACCCCGCGCGACGGTTCTGTCTGATCCAGGTGAACGGCCAAATCTGGCCTCAGACGAACCGGGGGATGTGATGTCCGAAACGGTCACCCAACTGTCGCGACGTTGTCCACGCTGCGGACGGCAACTGCCGCCTGATGCACCCGAGGGTCTGTGTGCGTCGTGCCTGCTGAGGGCTGGGGCGGAAACGCTCACGGGGTCAAGCGAGCCAAGTGCGACTGGCGACACGTCGTTGCCTGGCGCACCCCGCCTTGTGGACGGGCAACTCTGGGGGCCGTATCGGGTCATTCGGTTGCTCGGCCGCGGTGGAATGGGCGAGGTCTACGAGGCCGAACAACTCGAGACTGGACGACGCCTAGCGCTCAAGGTCTTGCGCCATACCCTGGGGGGCGCCGACGACCGCGCGAGGTTCCTCCGTGAGGGACAGTTGGCGGCGTCGATCAGCCACGCGCACACGGTTTACATCTTCGGCAGCGAAGAAGTCGGCGGCGCGCCCGCGATCACGATGGAGCTGCTCTCCGGCGGCACGCTGAAAGATCGCGTCTCGGCCCAGGGGCCGATGCCTCCGTCTGCTGCCGTGTCCGCTGTGCTCGACGTCATCGGCGGCCTCGACGCAGCGCAGGCGGCGGGGATCCTCCACCGCGACATCAAACCGTCGAACTGCTTCGTGGACGCGGACGGCGCCGTCAAGGTTGGTGACTTCGGACTGTCCATCTCGACGCTGACACGCGACGTGCGGCATGAGCTCGAGACAACCGGCTTCGAGGGCACGCCACAATTCGCGGCGCCGGAGCAGTTGCGAGGCGAGCCGCTCGACGTTCGCGCCGACATCTACGCCGTCGGCGCGACCCTCTACTACCTCCTGACCGGACGGCCGCCGCTCGACGCGACGGACTTTCGTGAGCTCGTCTCGAAGGTCGCCTCCGAGACGCCGTCGTCGCCGCGTGTCGTTCGGCGTGACGTACCGCGCGGACTCGCGGCCGTCGTGCTGCGCTGCCTCGCAAAGGCTCCCGCCGGACGACCGCAGTCGTACGCCGAGTTGGCGGATGTCCTGCGGCCGTACGGATCCGCGGATGACGTCCCTTCCCCGCTCGGGGCGCGCATCACCGCGTGGATCGCCGACTCGGTGATCGTCTCGATCACGATCTGGCTACTCACAGTCTCGGCGTTGACACTCGGCATGACGCTCGGATCCGCGACGCTAATCGGACTGTCCGCGTGGTCGTGGCTCGTGCCGGTGATCTACTACTTCGTTCTGGAAGGCGGCTGGGGCGCGTCGCTGGGCAAGCAACTCATGGGCTTGCGCGTGACGTCCGAGACCGATGATCGGTGGTGGTTGCGCGTTGGCCTGCGTACCGCGGTGTTCCTTGTGCCCACCGTCATTTACTTCATGGGCACCATGAGGGGACCGACGGTCTCGGGCGTCGTGTACACGGCGCTGTCGCTGCTGTTGACCATTCTGCTGTTCTCGACCGCCCGCCGTGGCAACGGATGGACCGGCGTCCACGAGCTGCTGAGCCGTACGCGTGTCGTGCAGCGAAACGTCAGGGCCGTTGCATCCGCCGCTCCGAAGGCGTCACCTGCCGATCTCGGTCCCGCCCTTTCGTCCTTGCGACGCGTCGGACCGTACGCCGTGCATTCGACGCTCGGTGAGACCGGCAGCGGACGTCTGCTCGTCGGGATCGATCCAATCCTTCGCCGACATGTCTGGATTCACGAAGTGCCTCCCGGTACACCGCCGGTCGAGGCCGGACGGCGTGACACGTCGCGGCGCGGCCGGCTGTACTGGCTCGCGGGACGCCGATTGGCGACGGAGAATTGGGACGCGTTCGAGGCGCCGAGGGGCGAGCCATTCCTGACCGCGCCGCCGACGTCCGATTGGCGTCAGGTGCATGGTGCGCTCTCGAGCCTGGCGACCGAGCTCGATGCTTCCGCTCACGAAGACGGGGACACACGGCGCAGTCTCGCCCACGTCTGGAGGCGACCGGACGGACAACTCGTGCTCCTCGATTTCGCGTGGCCCGCGCTGGTCGCGCCGGACGCCAAGCAACCTCTCCATTCCATCGAGCTGCTGGCGGCCGTCTCCACACGCGCATGTGCTCCGACCAAGGAACTGGCCGCGCCCCTGTCGGGCAGGACGCTGTTGCATCGACTTGCGAGCGGAGTGCCGCCAACGCTCGCTGACGTCAAGGCGGAGCTCCTGCGTCTCGCATCGATTCCCAGCCGTCCCTCGCGCATCCGTCGCGGCCTGCCGATGGCGTTAGCCGCGATGCCGATGGCCGCACTGTTTCTGATCGTCAGCGTGATGCTTCCCATGTTCGCGAGATCCCTCCAGGGAGATGCCGGCAACATGTTCCGGCAGAGAAACGATTTCATGAGGTGGATGACGTGGCTCACTGACTCAAGTGCCGATGCCGAGTTCAAGACCCGAGAGCAGCGCACCGCGGCGGAGCAGTATGTGGCTGCGCACTTTGGGTCGCAGCTCACGAGCGACGAGTTCTGGAACACTCAGGCGCCTCAGATAGAACCGTTCCTCACTATGAGACGAACGGCGGCGGAGATCGCCGCGCGCTATCCGGCGGTCTCTCCCGACGAGCTCGCGCGTGCCTCCGCCATCGTCGCGCCGCAGATTCAAGAGTTGGCAGCCGAGACCGCAAACCTGGGCGCAAATGTCCCCGCCGGTGGCGAGGCGCTCCGGGGCCTTGTCGCCAACGGGTTCGCATCCATTCCGGTGTTGGTCTCGATAGTGTGCGGTCTGATATCGGTACTGGCCGTGCCGGGCGGTCTGGTCACGCGCGCTCTCCGGCATGCGGTCGTGAGGCGTGATGGCCGCGAGATTGGCCGGGCGCGATCGGCGATCCGGTTCCTGGTCGCATGGTCGCCGGTGCTCGTGTGGATCGGTTGTGTCGGAGTCCCAATGTTCGGCGAGCCGCGTGTGTCTACGGACAGGGCATTCGTCGTCGGCAGTCTTGTGTTCCTCCTGATGGCGGCAGGCGTCGCGTGGACCATCGCGAGTCCAGGGCGCGGACCGCACGACCGCATCGCCGGCACGTGGGTTGTGCCAAGGTAGAGAACGATGCAGAGGTCGGCGTTTGGCACCGCAGTCCTGACGTGCGTGGTTGTCGGCACCAGCCGCCCGCGGTGGCACAGGTCGATCAACAGCGCGCACAGGAGTACTTCAAGGAAGCCGAGGTGCAGAGCCGCCTACAAGTCGCGCGTCGAACTGTGTAGAAACTGTGTAAGGTGTCCTCGAGACTCGCCGACAAACACAGACGTTTACGGGTCCATACGTCATCGCCCACGGTGAGCGTGAGGTCGCGAATCTCGTAACCGAGCGGACGCTGGTACAGAGCAAAGGCGTCCATCCAGTTTCTCTCTTTTGCCTTTGCTCCCACGTGCCGCAGCGGCGGAACGATGTCGAACGACACGATGTCAGGAGCGTAAAGCGACATCACACCCTCAAGGTCCATGGCGCGAAGCGCTTCCAGCCACCTGTCTATTCTCTGTCGGATGTTGGCTTCATCAGTCGGTCGTTGTACTGTCATCGATTCCCTATCAGCATCGAACAAGGCGGATGGGTCGCCCGTCATCACGTCGTCTCCTGCCTTCACTCGCCTCGATGTTTCGCCGGTCGTGCAAGGTCTCGAAACAGCAGCGGCTCCTTTTCCAGCTGCGCCACTACCGCGCCCCAGCCTTGTCGTGCATTCGAGTACGTCGGTGTCCAACCAGACGCTGAACGTAACTTGTTATTCGAGATCCTCAGCGAGCGGGACGCCAGCGCTCCGAGAGATCCAAATAGAGGGGTGATCCAGGCTGGCAGAAGCTTCGGAGCTCGAACGCCGAGCACCTCAGCCAACGAATCGACAAACGCTCTGTGTGTCATCGGTTCGTCATCGACGGCATTGTAGATACCCGCTGGGAGCGTGAGAGCGGCGGCGACGGCAGTCGCCGCGTCGTCATGTGCCAGCGAGGAGATATAGGCACCTGGTGAACCCGGGAGCAGCGCCCAGCCTTTCCTGATGTACTTGATCATCTCGGTAGTCTGAAACGCGTCGTGTCCGTAGAAGCCTCCGAATCGCAGCACGACACCTGCGCGCCCCGCCTGGGAGAACCGTTCTGCCGAAGCTTCCGCGTCGAGGATCGAGCGATTGAAACCAAGGGGACTGAGGGACACCCGCTCGTCGATCCACTCGCTGCCGTTGTCTGGATAGATCGGTGCGAAAGATTCCTGGACAAATCGGCAAACAGTCGACGCGAGGCTTGCGTCAACGAGGATCGCCGAGGCGACTCGTCGCAGACGGTCGTTTTCACGCCAGGCCCATGGCAGGAACATCCGTGACGGATCGGGAATGTGCGTCGCGAGGTTGACGACAACATCCTGGCCCGCAACGGCTCGGGATACGGCACCGGAATCGAACAGGCTGACTTCGATCGCTCGCACGCCCTTGGTTGTGAGCTCGGCGCGCGCCACAGACGAACGAACGGCTGCCGTCACCTCGTGACCGGCATTTTGCAGGAGCGGAACAAGGCGTCGGCCGACGACTCCAGTCACGCCCGTCATGAAGATCCGCATACTCACCTCTCGTTATTCCTTACGCCCTTGATGAACAGTCTCGTCATCGCGCCCGATCTCTCGGTACCACGTCGCGAGCGCTTCTCCGATCGCATCCGGAGAGTCCTCTTGAACGAAGTGACGACCAGCCACGACGACCTCCCGTTGGTTGGGCCATCGGCGGCAGTATTCGCGGCGGTCGCCCGTCAGGGTGCCTCCGGGCTCCACACTGACGAACAGCTTTGGAACATGGGATGTCGAAAGCCAGGCACCGTACGCCTTGACGATGGCCACGACGTCGCGTGGTTGACCGTCAATGGGAAGCTCGCGCGGCCAGGCGAGAGTCGGCCGCCGCGCCTCACCGGGTTCGCGATAGGGGCGCCGATACTCTTCGTGTTCCGCGGCGGTGAGCCGCCGAAGCATTCCAGTCGGCAGCAGTTGGTCAACAAAGACGTTTTGCTCCAGGGCCAGCGTCTCGCCTTTCCGTCCGCGCAGCTGTTCGAACAGTTCGCGCCGGGCCTTCGGCCACGCGTCCCAGGTCAGCGGCATCACGATCGCCTCCATGTACGCGATCCCGCGGACAGCGCCGGGATGTCGACGCGCCCAGTCGAACCCAAGAGCAGAACCCCAGTCATGCACGACGAATGTCACATCTCGTCCAACCTCGAGGTTTTCCAGAAGGGATTCCAGATACGCACGGTGCTCGAGAAAGCGATAAGAGCCCGGACCTGATCGCTCCAGTTTGTCGGAGTCGCCCATTCCAATCAGATCCGGCGCGATGCATCGACCAAGCCGCTCGACATGAGGCAGGACGTTTCGCCAGATAAACGACGATGTCGGGTTTCCATGGAGGAGGACGATCGGGCTGCCTGACCCAACGTCGACGTAAGCCATGCGGTGGCCGAAGATTTCGATCCATCGTTTCGGCCTCGCGCTCATCGATATGCCTGAACCGCGGTGGATGGCGTGGCTCGCCGGGTAAGACTCGTGGCGATCGTGACGATCGCAGCAAGAGTCAGAACGAGCAGTGATTCGCCGGCAGCTGGCTTCGCGATCATGAGAAACACAATGGCCAGGCCAAAGGCGACGCGAATGCGCAGCGACAGCCGCAGAATCGGATTGGCCGCCGCTGCCCGCAGAGCCGCGGTTCCGTCCTCCGCGCCGTCGGCCACACGTGTGAGCGCGCGCATCGACGAGCGTGACACCGGTCCGCCGACGATTGCCATCAGCAACAACGCGCCGTACGACGCGCGCATCCACTCATTCCCAAGAACGCCGATCCGCGCGCCAAGGTAGAAGCCGGACACCACGATCGCCGCTACTGCGATTCCCGACACGCGAGGAACCCTGACAACGAGCCGCAGCCACGTCAATGCCTCGGCCGGCGTGGCGGACCGCCGGATCCCGTTCAGGCCGATCCACTCGAGGCCGAGTCCCACGAACAGCGCAAGCACGCCGACCACGTGCGTAAACAACACCAGTGAACGAATCATCTCTGACCTCTCTTTCCCACCTGGGCGCGTTCTCATGCCCGCCGCCGCATCTCTTTTGCGACCTGGTCGCCCGCGGCGGCCGTTTGGAGCGCATGACTCTTGTCGAAGTAGTAGTACGAGACCGCCAGCAAACCGAAGAAGACCAGCGGATCAATCACGTACAAGACGCTGAGATTGCGTGCGTCGCCGCGGCCGAAGTGGGCAATGGCGGCCGACACGAGTGTGATCGCGAAGCCGGCGTACGCGAACTCCTTCACCTTGAATGGCACGGCCGGGATCACAAGCGCCAGCACGCCGAGGATCTTGGCGATCGTCAGTTCAACCTTGAAGTACGGCGGAAATCCAAGATGGACGAACGCGCCTTCAGGGCCGTTCGGAAAAGGAAAATGGTCGTTGAAGACGAAGTTGACGATGCTGAATAGCATCACGGTCAGTACCAGTCCCGTGGTCGTGCGGTACACCGCGCGCTCGAAGCTCGTCAATGTGCGAGTGGCTGCGAACATGAGTCATGCCCTCCAACCTGCGAGGCGAATGATCGCCCAGATGCCTGGAATCATCGGGAGTGCGGCTGTGTAAAGTCCGGGGAAGTAATAACGGCCGGTTGCGCCTATCCAGTAATTCGGCATCTCTGCAACAAGGCGTCCGTTTGACACCGTCGCCGTGATCGCCGCCGGCAGCGTCGGATCGAGTGCAGGCTTCAGCAGTGGAAAAATGAAGTGCGTGAATTCCGCAACGCCGGGGCCGATGAAGATGAACCAGGCGAGGAAACCGGCGAGCGGAATCCGGTAATAGAGGCCGATCGCGGTCAGGGCGTAGAGACAAGGCCCCACGAAGGCAAAGATCAACAGGAACGAACGCTCGGTCCATGAGATGTCGAACAGTCGACTCATGGCGGGACCGAATCTCGCCAGATATTCCTCCGCCATGTGTACGTCGAGCGCGGCGACGGTCAGCAGGAAGAGCGGAAGGATCACAGATGGATCGAGGGGGCGCCGCAAGTACGACCGTTGCCAGGTGACGAATGCCACGACACCGGAGCCTCCAACGATCACGACCGGTGGCAGGCCGATCGCGGTATAGCCACCCCACATGGCGACGACCAGGAACAGAACGGCAACCACGCTGTTCCACGCCCTCATGCGCGTTGGAGTATCGACGACCTCGGAGGTTTGCACCGGTCGCCGACCTAGCGGGCCGTGCGTGCGCTGTGAAGCGTCGATGGTTTGTTGAACGGGCATGCGGTGATCCTCGGGCAAGATCGGCGCCACGCCTGTGGACGCAAGACACCGCGGTATACAGATTGGCCTACTCTCAGCAGGTTGCGTATTCCTGCGCACTGGTTAGTTCTGCGCAGCGCAGCTGAAGAAATGCCAGATCGCAAAACGTCAGTCCAGCGTGGCTTCCGCCCTCTCAGCATGTGGCGTTCGTCTTGCGAGGCACTCGCGCTGATGCTTTACATGCGGAAGTTCCCGCCGTCGGAGTCGCTTCCCGAGGCCGGCCTTCGAATCGAGAGCGGTCCCATCTTGCGGATCACACCTTCCGAGCGAGACGCCTTGCAGTTGCTCGCGCGGGGGGCGCCGACGAGCGAGATTGGTGCGATGCTCGGCCTTTCGCATGCGGACATCGATCCGTTTCTGGGGGCATTGTTCACGAGGCTCGGCGTGACAGGCCGCGCCGGCGCGGTGCGGGTGGCTTCTGGGAGAGGCTTGTTGATGCCGTCATCGAACGGCGCTGCCACCGACGCGTTCGCCACCCAACCGGACGAAGACACGTAGTCGCTGCGCGACCGCCACTGGTACAGGCATGTCTTTGAGAACCGTTCAAGTGATTGTCGGTCGCCTGGTGACCGACGAGGAATACCGTCTGAAATTCCTGAGTGACCCGCTCCGCGCCTTGACGACGCTGCGCGAGCAGGGTGTCGAGTTGACGTCCGCCGAGGTCGACGCCCTGATTCGAACGGACCGAACGCTCTGGAGCGACGCCGCAGCACGCATCGATCCGGACCTTCAACGCTCGAGTTGGCTCGCCGATTAGCGGCGGAACATCGTGTTTACCAGCATCTCGACGAACTGCGCGTTTCGGCGGACAATGCGATCCGACCATCACGGCCCTCGTCCACCGCTATCAGGAGCCGGTATGCGCGGTATCGGGAACGAATCAGTGACCGGCGATCGTGGGAGCGCGGCGTCAATGGTCGCGCGTTATGAAGCGCTCATCCGCGTGTCGGAGGCTCTGAGGGCTTATCACGATCGCGATACGCTATTCCGCAGCTTGGCCCGCGAGCTTCGTCCCGTCGTCCAGTTCAGTTTCCTCGGTCTCGCGCTCTACGACGAACAAACCCACGCCGTCGAGCCGCACGTGCTCGAGGCCACAGGGGAACCCGTGCCGCCGCCAGAACTGTCCGCCGAGGAGCAACTGACCTACTGGGTTGTTCAGCATCAGACGCCGCTGCTGATTCCGATCGTTGAAAACGAGACTCGCTTTTCGCAAGAGATGGCGTACTTGCGGTGCCAAGGGATCGTCTCGACGTGTTCGCTGCCGTTGACGACGCCGCGGCGCCGTGTCGGCATGCTGTTGGCGGGCAGCCGTGAGCCCCACGTCTACGACGCAAAGGACGTGGCGTTTCTGTCGCTCGTCGCGAATCAGGTTGCGCTAGCCATTGAGAACGCAGAGAGCTACGAGGCGTTGCAGCACTCGCTCGCGCTCGAGCGAGACCGCATGCGGAACGTCGAGGCGTCCGACGAACTGCTGAGAGCCCTCGCAACCGTGCTCGATGTTCGGCAGGTTTTTCCCCGTATCTCGCAGATCGCAGCGACGGTGCTCCCCCACGACCGCCTGACATTGACGTTTCACGATCCGCCAGGCGAGGTCGTCTTTCAAGCCGCCTCCGATGAGTGGGCACCGCTGCCTGCCCGGCTGAAGGTTGGAGATCCTGGGCCTGAAGGCGACGCATCCCGGATCGTGGACTTGGAAAGCATTACATGGCCGGTCATTGAGCCACCTGACTTCTTGGATCAGATTCGGGCGGCGGGCTACCGCTCGATGCTGCTGGTTCGCCTGAGCGCTCGTGATCAGCGTCTCGGCCTGCAGTTCTGGTCGAAGCGTTCTCATGCGTTCGATGAGCGGCAATTGGGGATCGCCCGCCGCATCGCGGATCACGTGGCCCTCGCGGTCTCTCACGAACAACTCGCCGACCTGGCACGAGAGGCGGCCGAAGCCAAATTGCGAGCAGACCGGCTCGAAGCGCGCGTCCGGTCGTTGTCCGAGGAGCTCGCGGCAAAGGCCGGACGTATGGTCGGTCCTTCGGCAGCGTGGCAGGCGGTGCTCAAGGCGGCGGCGCAGGTCGCGTCAACGGACACGACGGTCCTGCTCGTGGGCGAATCCGGCACCGGCAAGGAAGTGGTCGCCAGGTTCATTCATCTCGCCTCGAACCGTGCGAACGGACCATTCGTTGCGCTGAATTGTGCGGCGCTCCCCGAGCAGTTGCTCGAATCCGAGCTGTTCGGCTATGAGCGTGGCGCGTTTACGGGCGCGCAGCAGGCCAAGCCCGGGCAGATCGAGCTGGCTGCGGGCGGAGTGCTTTTTCTCGACGAAGTCGCCGAGATGAGCGCATCCGCACAGGCCAAGTTCCTTCGTGTCCTGCAGGAGCGCGAGTTCCAGCGACTGGGCTCGACACGCAGGTTGAAGGCAAACGTGCGTGTGATTGCGGCGACCAATCGCGATCTGAAAAAGGCGATCGAGCGCGGCGATTTTCGCGAGGACCTCTTCTATCGGCTGCAGGTCTTCGATATCAAGCTCCCGCCACTGCGGTCACGACCGACCGACATCCTGCCCCTCAGCGAAGCATTTCTCGAACAGATCGGCCGGACGTTCGGGCGGCCCCCGTCGGGCCTGACACGCGACGCGAAAGAGGCGCTGATGCACTACGACTGGCCGGGAAACGTACGGGAGCTGCGCAATGCTCTCGAGCGCGCCGCGATTCTCTGTGAAGGCGGCCTGATCACGACGGAGCACCTGTCGCTGGACAACGGCCGGCGCGGTCCGCGGCCGCCCGCCGCCGCATCGTCAACCGACCTGAGCGCCGTCGAGCGCGACATGATCGCGCAGGTGCTCGCGGACTGCGCTGGTAACAAATCCCAGGCTGCCGCCAGGCTCGGCATCTCGCGCACGCAGTTGTACGTTCGATTGCGCCGCTATCAGCTTTCCTGACTCCCTATCGACTCAGATCAGCCGCATTACTCCCAACGCGTCCCGACACACATCGATTCCTTCATCTGTAGGTGCGTCGGGATTCTGTGTCAGAACTGTGTCATATACCCCAGAAACCCTGGGACAACATCGTCACTTAGGGGGACACGCTGAAGCAGATCGTTGTTGCGGGAAGTCGTTGAGGGGACTGCGTTGGTGGGTTTCGACGTGCGTCAGCACGCGCGAGGGGAATCAATTTCCAAGCGTGCTCCTTCAAGTGTGCGAGGCAGAGGCCGCCGAGGCCTCCGCCAGCGATGACGACCGTGTATCGTGAACGACACGAACTGTTGACCGCAGCGCTGGTCATACGGCGGCATCGCGACCACGGACATTCAGGAACGCCTCCGTCGATTGGGGAAATGCTTCGGCCAATTGGAGCCCGGCGGGACGACCACTCCTCTGCAGCTCGGTAGGCCTATGTCGTCGCGGTGAACGCGAACCGCTCTGCCGAGTACGTGCACTACGATCATTGCATCATACGAACGAGATCGTTTCACATCGGAACGGAACCGGACCATCCAGTGAAATCGACAACGCGCGCGAAACTCCCGATTCTTCACATGGAGGGGATGAAGGACTGGGAGCGATGGCTGACGGGCCATCATGAGTCCTCACCCGGCGTCTGGCTGATGATCGCGAAAAAAGGGAGCGCCCTGACATCGGTCTCGTACGCGGAGGCGCTGGAGGCGGCGCTCTGCCACGGCTGGATCGACGGACAGAAGCAGGCCCACGACTCGGAGGCGTGGCTGCAGAAATTCACGCCGCGCGGAGCCCGAAGCATTTGGTCGAAGATCAACCGGGAGAAGGCGGAACAGCTCATCGCGAGCGGGCGGATGATGCCGGCCGGGCTGAGGGCGATCGAGAACGCGAAGCGGAACGGGCGGTGGGAGAACGCCTACCATTCGGCGAAGGGTTCCACCATACCGGAAGATTTTCTGGTCGCGATGGCGAAGAACAGGAAGGCGAAGACCTTCTTCGAAACGCTGAACAGCGCCAACCGGTACGCGATCCTCTTCAGGATTCAGACCGCGAAGAAGGCGGAGACCCGCGCCCGGCGGATCGAGCAATTCATCGGGATGCTGGAGAGGCACGAGAAGATCCATCCATGAGCGGGC
>Ga0207659_10001459_pt1 | contig 14111 bp, 8 predicted proteins | sample KBSM43metaG_FD_184330 | JGI IMG/M metagenome (GOLD analysis project Ga0207659, IMG submission 184330) | Miscanthus rhizosphere microbial communities from Kellogg Biological Station, Michigan, USA - KBS M4-3 metaG (SPAdes) (version 2) | ecosystem: Host-associated > Plants > Roots > Rhizosphere >...
AGGGCGAGCAGCATGCTGTACAGACGATAACAAAAAAAGGGCTGAGGAGTTTCCTCCCCAGCCCTACCAAATGCTAAATGCCAAATGCAGAATTTCTACTTCCTACTTCCTAATTCCTAATTCCTACTTTCTACCCATTACCAGTTCACGACCGCCGCGATGCGGAGGATGCGTCCCTGCAGAACGCTCGACGGCAGCAGGTACGTCCCGCCCGATCCGTTGAGTCCTGTCGCTGACGCCGGGTTGGTAACCGGTGTGTAGGTGGTCGCACGGACGCTGTAGTAGTCGTCGGAGTTCAGCGCGTTGAAGATATCGAGCTTCGGATCGATCTTCATGCCGTGGATCATGATCCGCTTGCTGATCGAGAGATCGAGCTGCGTCACCCGCGGCGTCATCTCCGTCCCCGGCGGAATCAGCGGCACCGCCAGCGACGAGGTGAGCTGGCCTGGCACGACGAGTGCGCCGACCGTGCAGCCCTGCGACGCGGAATTGCCGGGGCAGACGGTGTAGCGGGTGGTCGGTGTGACTGTATAGGACGAGCCGACGCCGCTGTATGACGTGAAGTTCGGCGCGCCCGCGCCGCCGGCCGTCAGCGCCTGCGTGCCGAGCAGGTAGCCGGGCAGCGCCTGGAACGACGCCGCGAACTGCAGCCCCCACACAGGCAGCGGCACCGTGGCGGCGAGCTTGAACTGCGTCCTCCACGGCATCTCGCTGTTCGACTGGTCGCAGTAGTTGACGCCGCCGATCGTCACGAGGAAATTCGGGTTCGTCGCCGCGCCGGCGCAGGTGTTCGCCACCGTGCGATCGGTCGCCGACCCGCCGAACAGCCGCGCGCCGTGCGGCAGCCGCGCATTGAAGTTGAACTCGAACGCGTTGTACGACTGCTTCACCCTCGAGTCGTTGGTGTCGACGTTCTGGACCTGGGTCGCGAACGGCTGCAACACGTCGTACATCGTGACCGGGGTGCCGTCGATCGGGCTGAAAATCGTGACCGGCCGGTACGCCGCGTTGGTCACCTTCCCGTTGTCATACGTGCCCGGACGGAGCACGTTGTTGCGCTCGAAGGGATTCTTCGAATCGTTGTGGAACCACTCGCCCGACACCGACACGCCGCGCATGATTTCGCGCGTGACGCCGACGTTGAACTGATCGACGTAGGGGCGCGTCAGCCCGGCATCGGGATTGGCCAGCGAAATCACCCCGAAGTTCACGGGGATGTTCGCGAAGTTGATTTCACACGCCGGGTCGGCGAAGTTGCATCGGGAGCTGCCCTGCGCGATGTCGTCGCCGTTCTTGTCGGTCCACGGCGCAGTGTTGTTGCCCGCCGCGTTGATGACCGTGCCCGCCGCCGGATCGTACAGCGATGCGAGCGTCGTGGTCGCCGCCACTCCGAAGCGGTTGTAGCCGAACCGGACGGCGGTCTTCCCGCTGCCCGTCAAGTCGTAGACGACCGATGTGCGCGGTGAGAACATCTTCCACACCGGCATCTGCTTGTCGCTGAATGCCGGAATGTTGACGAAACGGCCCACTTGCGCGTCCTGGCCGGTCACCTGCTGGCTGATGTACTCGAAGCGGCCGCCGAGCGTGACCGTCGCGCGCTTGAACGTCAGGACGTCCTGGCCGTAGATGCCCAGGTTCGCCTTCAGCTTGTCCTGCCAGTGCGACGGGGTCGCCAGCAGCGTCACCGTCGACGGCGCAGGGATGCCCTGGGCGTTCGTCACGTAGTTCTGGTAGAGATCGGCATTGGCGCGGAGGTTCTGGTTGTACGGTCCCCAGGAATCCTGGAACCCGACCTTGAACGCCTGCGACCCGGTGACGTAAGACGCCGACGCCTGCATGTTGTAGCGGTCCGGGTAGCTGCCGTATTGCGCGGCGGACGCGGTGTTGGTCGACGCGCCGCTGTCAACGCTGTGCCGAGCCGTTCCCAGCCACGCTGCCGAGCCGTACTCCTTCTCGATGCCTTCGGCATAGAGGTTGTTGTAGCGCTCGACGTTGCTGGAGAAGCCGCCTTCGATGAGCAGCTTGCTGCTCACCGTCGACGTGTACTTCACCATGTTCGTCGTGTAGAGCGGCGAGTTCCACCGCACAGACGAGGTCGTCTGATCGTCGCCGGGCGACATCGCGGCCCCGCGTACTTTGTGGATCCGGTCGTAGTAACCGGAAATCTTCTGGCGCGGACTGATCTGCCAGGTCATGCGGGCGAGCCCGCTGTACTGATGATTCGGGTCCTCGCCTTGTGGGCAGAGCGTGCCGCCGCGTCCTGCGAGCGCGTTCGCGCAGGCGATGATGCCCGCACGCGTGCCGTCGGAGACGTAGGTGCTGCCGATCGGCTTGTTGACGGTGAACAGCCGGATCGATCCGAAGTACCAGATCTTGTCCTTCTTGATCGGACCGCCCACGGTCGCGTTCGTGTCGTTGTATTTGCCGATCTTGTCGACCGACTTCACGCCCAACTTCGCGAGGTCGTCCGTCAGGTTATTGGTCTGGAGCGAGGTGCTCTCATAACCCACGAAGAGCGACCCGCTGAAACGGTTGCCGCCCTCTTTCGGGATCATGTTGATCTTGACGCCGCCGGTCGGCGAATCGACCGTGCCGCCGCCGGTCTGGTAAACCATTTCCTGATTGCCCGCGTCGTTGGTGTAGGTCTGAATCGCGCCGTCACCCTGCAGACCGTTGATGATCATGCCGTCCATCATCAGCGAGGTTTGCGCAGCGCCAAGGCCGTGCACGGTGAAGTAGGTTTGCTGCATCGCCTGCGATCCGCCGACGTCGGGCGCCGTCAGCGTCACGCCGACGACCAGCTGACCGACGCCCTGAATCGTGTGGGCGGTCGGCACCGCGTCGAGCACTTCGCGCGGCAGTACCTGAGCCTTGCTGTTGCTCTGGACGTCGACGACCGGCGATTCGCCGGAGACCGTCACAGTTTCTTCGACCGCGCCGACCTTCAACTCGGTGTTGATGGTCGCGGTGAAGTTCGATTGGAGTTCGAGGCCTTCCTTCTTGACCGTTGAGAAACCCGGCAGCGAAAACGTCAGGACGTACACGCCGGGACGAAGGTTTTCAATCTTGTAAGCGCCGTTGGCATCGGTGTTGGCCGATCGCACTTGCTCGATCAAGGCGGGGCTCGCCGCTTCCACCGTCACGCCGGGCAACACCGCGCCAGTCGCGTCTTTCACGATCCCTGCAAAGGCGCTTTGCGCGCGCGCTGTGGTGGGCAACACCAGCAACGCCAGCACCGCCGTCACCAGGGCCATCCACGTAAAACGGGTTCTCATCATGCCCTTTCCTCCCAAAGAGTCACTAGAGTCCGGCCAAAGGTCCGAAGCTTCCGCAGAGGCTATCGCCAGAACGGAAAAAAAGCCATGCGGAAGCAACAGGAAAACGACAATCGGAGACGGCGTCTAACAATTCGTTGGATCGGAGTGCGGCCTCTTCCCGGCCGGCTACCGTGATCGCGGGACCAGCATCCGGTAGGGCCGATGCTGTCGATAAAGTGTGGCGCGTTCTAAGAATCGGGCAGCAACGTCGGCGAGCCCCATTGCCGCCGCCTGTTTGTTTGCCGATTCGGCGACTTCGACCGCGTCCGCAAAGCGTCCGACCTCGGCATACGCTGCAGCCAGCGCGTCCATAACACCCAGGTCGCGACGGTTCGTCGCCTGGGCGGCGCGTTCGGCAAATGTCACGGCTTCGTCTCCGTTTCGCAGCGAAGGCTCGGCCGAGGTGGCACGAATCCACGCCGCACCGGCCAGGGCTTTCGGATCGTCGGGCTTGATCCGAAGGGCGGCGCGGTATTGCTCGAGCGCCTCAGCGGCCGCGCCGTCAGCGGCCAGCAATGCCGCGAGGTTGGTCCGTGCCTCCAGGTTGTCGGGCCGCAGCGCAATCGCCTTCCGGAAGTGATCCGCCGCTTCGGTCCGCCGGCCGATCAAATACAGCAGCGCCCCGAAATTGTTGTGCGCTTGCGCGTATTCAGGGTCGAGCCGCAACGCCTGCTCGAAATGGGCGATGGCGTCGTTTCGTCGGCCGCGGGCCGCGAGGGCGATGCCGATGTTGTAATGCGTCGACGCCGATTCGGGATTGAGCTGCAGCGATCGGCTGTACTGCGCGATCGCTTCATCCGCGTTGCCCGACTCGAAGTACAAGGCAGCCACCGCGTCATGACGCAGGGGATTGTCCGGATCGGTTTGCAGCAATTTCGCGTACGCGGCAAGATCTTCCGAGCGCGCCTTCCGGCGGACATCCTGACTCAACGCCGCGAACTCCGAGGCCTTCTGCGGCACGATTTGCAACCAGCAGTCGCCCATCTCGTCCGTCGTGTTCTGTCCCCAGACCACGCGGGCCGGCGGCTGGTGCGGATTGCGCGGATTCGCGGTGGAGTTGTCGTAGGTGAAGGTCATCGCAATCGTCGATCCGCGCGGCAGGGCAAGCGGCTCTGTATAGCGATAGACGTCCTGCCAGCGAAAGTCCCAATCGTCGATGCCAATCAGCCGCACGAGGCGGCCGTCCGGCAATGTTGCGGTGGCGCGCATCGTGCGCGCGAGGTTGTGAGCGTGCGGCTGGATCGCGACCACGTTCACGTCGACCGGCAGGACATATTGATCCTGAACGACGAATCGAGCATCGCCCGCCGGAATGTCGATCGTCTCGCTGCCCAGCCGCAAACCGACCGGCGCGCGGGTCGGCTCGGCGTCCGTGAAAAAGAACGCGACGCTGACGATCAACTGCTCGTGCTTTCCGCTCGGCTGCAGATGCAGCTGCATCACAAGGTCGCTGCCGGGTTCCAGCCGCCACTGCATCCCGTCCGGCACCGGATGCGCCGCCTGCCCAGGCGTCCAGCCGAGCAACTGGCCTTCGGGATACCTTGCATCCTGCACCATGCCGCCGGTGTAACCGGGCGCCGGGTCGCGCGCATCAAGTGCGCGTGACGATCTTGTGCGATCAATCCCGAGAGTCGCATGATGCACGACGCGGGCATTGTCGGGACGAAACTCGAGCGCGCGAACAAACCGTGCACGGTCCGTCGGGATCGGAACGACAAAGGTTCTGAACACGTCGCCGCCGTCTGGCGGTATTGCGAACGCCGCAGGCATCGAAATGATCAGATCGGGTGTGCCCAGCTGCCAGCCGCTGGCGAACGCCGGCATCGACGGCAAAGTGGCGCGATTTCCTTCGGGCGCACCGTCCGCAACCCAGCGTTGCAGCCGCGCCAGCTCGTCGTCCGACAGGCGGCGCTCGTCGCTGAACGTGCCGTGTCCCGGCAGCGGCTTCCACGGCGGCATCAACCGCCTGGCGGTCACCGTCGCGATTAACTCGGCGCGACGCCGCACGTCGTCATAGGTGAGGAGGCTGAACGGCGCAACCTGGCCGGGGCGATGGCACGGGGCACAGCGCGACCAGATAATCGGTGCGATGTCGGTGAATGTCGTCGTTGGCTGAGCGTCCGCGGCCACAACAGCTGCCGCGGCCACAGCCCAGATGATCGGCAGCACTCTGCGCTAGCATACTCTCACTGGTGCAACCGGCCTCGTCGTCATCGAAACGCGTGGCGCTGACCGCACTCGCGCTGTTCGTGTTCGCGTTGCTGCTTCGGTTGGCGCATATCTGGCAAATCCGCAGTGCGCCGTTCTTCACGCTGATGATGGGCGATTCGCGCGCCTACGACGAGTGGGCGCGACGGATCGCGGCAGGCGACTGGATCGGCCGGGACGTGTTTTATCAGGCGCCGCTCTACCCCTATTTCCTCGCGGTCCTCTACAACACCGTCGGACGGGATCTCCTGACCGTTCGCATCGTCCAGGCCGCGATCGGTTCGGCCTCGTGTGCCCTGGTGTTTCTCGCCGGCCGGCGTTTCTTCTCGCACCGCGTCGGTCTTATCGCCGGGTTCGCGTTGGCGGTATGGGCGCCGGCAATCTTCTTCGACGCCCTGATTCAGAAATCGGTGCTCGATGTGTTCTTTGTGTGCGTCGTATTGTGGTTGCTGTCAAAAGCAGAAACCGCAGAGGACGCAAAGATCGCAGAGACAAGAGTTGCTCTGCGATCTCAGGATGCTCTGCGGTTTCGTTTTTGGCCGCTGATCGGCATGGCGCTTGGCGCCCTGGCGTTGACTCGAGAGAATGCGCTGGTTTTTGTGGCGGTGATCGGCCTGTTCGCGTTGTCGAGACCCGGACGGTTTCGCAACGCACTGCTGCTGGCTCTCGGCGTCGGCCTCGTGCTCCTACCCGTGGCGATGCGGAATGCATCCGTTCCGAACGGCGGATTCTTCGTCACCACTTCGCAATTTGGCCCCAACTTCTTTATCGGGAACCATGCCGGCGCGGACGGCACCTATTCGTCGCTGCGCTATGGTCGCGGCGCGCCAGAGTTCGAGCGTCAGGATGCGACCGAACTGGCGGAACGCGCGGTCGGCCGCCCGCTCGGACCGGGCGAGGTATCGAGCTACTGGACCGATCGGGCCATCACGTTCATTACTTCGCAGCCGGCAGCATGGATGTCTTTGATCGGTCGCAAAGTCCTACTGCTGGTGAACGCGACCGAGATGGTCGATACCGAAAGCCAGGAAACGCACGCAGAATGGTCCTGGCCGCTTCGTGCCCTCGGTCCGATCACCCATTTCGGTGTACTGCTGCCACTGGCGCTGCTCGGCATTTGGGCAACCTGGAGCCGTTCGGCCTCGATTCGCATGCTGGCCGCGCTCACCGCTTCGTATGCCGTCAGCGTTGTCATGTTCTACGTCTTCGCGCGGTATCGATATCCGCTGGTTCCGTTGCTGGTGCTCTTCGCGGCGGCTGGAGTACTCGAGCTGCGCTCGGTGGCCGCGAGCCGCAGCGTCTTTCCGCTCGCGATGGTCATCACCGCGGCGATCGTCTGCAATTGGCCACTCATCCCTCGCGACTGGTTGAAGGCGGTGAGCGAGAACAACATCGCCGTCGCGCTGCAGGCTGAAGGGCGCGCCGATGAAGCGGTCGCGCATTATCAGCGCGCCGCTCAATTACGGCCTGACTATGCGCCGGCCATGAACAATCTCGGAAGCGCACTTCGCGCCGCCGGCCGAGTGGATGAAGCGGTGGCGACCTACGAACGCGCGCTTGCGAATCATGCAGACTTTCCGGACGCCCACTACAACCTCGCTAATGCGCTGACCGATGCGGGGCGCGGTTCCGAAGCGATCAAGCACTTCGAGATAGCGCTTGCCGCAATGCCGGATTCGGCCGACGTGCACAACAACCTGGGAATAGCGCTCGTTGCGCAAGGACGAGCCGACGAAGCGATTGCGCAGTTTCGAGAGGCCGTGCGCGACGATCCGCAATCTGCCAAGGCGCATCGCAATCTCGGCGACTCGTTGCTGGCGCGCGGCGCCGTTGAGGACGGATTGCGCGAAATGCGCGCCGCCTTAGCGCTCGCGCCCGACGACGGATCGATCCATTACGACCTGGGCAGCGCGCTGCTCGAGCAAGGCCGTGCAGACGAGGCGCTGAACGAACTTGCCGAGGCGGTCGATCGGCTGCCGCACTACGCCGAGGCGCGCAACAACCTGGGCATCGCGCTTGGGATGTCGGGCCGGCTCGATGAAGCGATTAACCAATTTCGTGAGGCGCTGCGCGTAAAACCGGATTTCGCTGATGCGCGGCGGAATCTCGAGATGGCGCTCGCATCACGACGCCGGTCACCGTGATATCGTCGCCGGCGTTGACGCGATATTTCAAAACCCTTGGCGTCAGCGCGCTCGCCGCGGCGCTTGCCGCAGGCGTTACGGGGCGGCTCAATGCCCAGGCCAGCCAGCAGATCTTCCTGCAGTACGACGGATATGTCCGCATCAAGGGTGGCGGCTACGTCTTGGCGTTTGGCTACTTCAATCTGAACAACACCGACGTCGCGATCGCCGCTGGGACGGTAAATGCATTCACACCGTCGCCAGGCGATCGCAACCAGCCGGTGGTGTTTGTCAAAGGCCGCCACCGTTTCGCCTGCACCATCGTCGTCGACCAGAATTTCGACGGCAAGCTCCAATGGAGCGTGGCGTTCGCCGGGAAAATCAGTACCACAACCGCAAAGACTCTCGACCCACTGTACGAACTGGAATTGAACAGCGAGAAGCACGTCCTGCACGGGCTCGAGCTGGCCGCCGCCGCCAAAAACGTGTGCGTGAACCGTGCGCCGATGGCCGCCGTAGCAACCTCTCCGTTCGAGGCGCCAGCCACTGAGAATGTTCAACTGCAGGGCAAAGTCGCTCAGGAATTGCCCATCGCCGGACGCGTCGAAGACGACGGCCTGCCGCGCGGCAGTTCGGTTACGACTGGATGGAAGAAGATCAGCGGCCCCGGCGACGCGACGTTCTCCGACGCCGCAAGCGCCACCACGCGCGTCAAATTCAGCGCCGCCGGAACCTACGAGCTCGAACTCTCGGCAACTGATGGCGAAAAGCGGAGTGCGCTGAAAGTGACCGTACAAGTTTCGTAAACACGCGGCCTCGCTTGGAGCATCCGGACCTGCGGGGCAGACAGACTTCTGACTTCAGACTTCTGACTTCGGTACGAATGCCAGAAAACGCTTCGGATTGTCGACCAGGATCTTCTTGAGCGTCGCTTCGGGCACGCCGGCCTTCGTCAGATTGGACCGAATGCCGTCACCGTCTGGGCGATGCCCGCGCCGCCGTTCTTCTTCAGGCTCCGCGCATTGCTGAAATCCGACGACAGCAGCAGGTGATCGGTATATCCGGCATCGAGGAACGCAAGCACCATCGCCACGCGCTTGTCGTCGGGAATGATCGCGTTAATCGTGACGCGATCGAAGCCGACGAACACACCTCGTTTCGCCAGCGCCTTGGCGGTAGCCACATTGGGGTCGTCGAGACAACACACGTGGCCGATCGCGACATGCCGGACGTCGGCGCCGGCGGCCTCGAGAACGTCCAGCTGTTTCAACGCGGCATCCATCGGCACTGGTGGATCGACAACCCGCACGCCGGTGTAAGCGTTGTGGGTGAAAATTGGAATCCCGGTGCGCGCCTGGGCTTTGGCGACGGCCGTAAACACTTTCTTCTCGTCGTCCGTCAGGACGCCGCCCTGTTGGCCGATCTCGCCAAACGCGCCGAGCCGCTGTGCCCTCGCATCATGAACCAGGTCGGCGGCGATCTGGTCCGCGGACCTGGTCGCGATATCGGCGGGATAATTGCGCTGCATATAGAAACCGCCGCTGGCGACGATGTGCACGCCGGATCCGTTGGCGATCCGGGTCAGCGCGTCGAGGTCGCGATCCATGTCGGGATGACCGCCGTCGACGATTACGGCGACGCCATCTTTCCCGGCCAGCCTGGTTTCTTCCACCATCAGGTCGACATCGTCGCTGAAGCTGGCCGGAACCGCACGGCCGGCCTTCTCGGCCAGGGCCCTCGTCAGCGGAAAGCGAATCGACAGATGTTCGTGGAACAGGATCGAACCGCTCACTGAATCGGGAGCGATGTCTTTGAGCAGGGTCCGAATGATTGGTCCCTGCGCCACAAGCGGGCGCGCCCACGCCATCCCTGCGCCGATGCCAAGTATCGAAAGAGCTTTACGCCGCGTGATCGTCACGAAACCACCTCGAACAGTCCCGCCGCACCCATCCCTCCGCCGATGCACATCGTGACAACGACGTTCTTTGCGCCGCGGCGCTTGCCTTCAATCAGCGCGTGGCCAACCAGGCGCGCACCCGACATACCGTAAGGGTGCCCCACCGCAATCGCGCCGCCATTGACGTTGAGGCGATCGTCGGGAATGCCCAGCCGGTCGCGGCAGTAAATCACCTGCACCGCGAATGCTTCGTTCAGTTCCCAGAGGTCGATGTCTGCCACGTTCTTGCCGGTCTGCTTCAGCAGCTTCGGCACGGCGAACACCGGGCCGATGCCCATTTCGTTCGGTTCGCAGCCGGCGACGGCAAAGCCGCGGAAAATGCCGAGCGGCTTCGCGCCGGTTTTCGCGGCCGCCTTGTCGCTCATGACGACCGCCACCGATGCACCGTCTGAAAATTGACTGGCATTGCCGGCGGCGATCACTCCACCTTCAATAGCCGGCTTGATCTTCGCGACCCCCTGGTAGGTCGTGTCGGCGCGGATCCCTTCGTCGTGTTTGACGGTCACTTGTTGCACCGATTCGGCGCCGGTGGCCTTGTCAACGACCTTCATCGTCGTCGTGATCGGCGCGATCTCGTCGGCGAAACGTCCCGCGTCGCGTGCCGCGGCCGCACGTTGCTGGCTGCGGACGCCGTACTCGTCCTGCTGTTGACGGTTGATTTGATACTTCTGGGAGACATACTCGGCGGTCTGCAACATCGGCCAGTACAGTTCCGGCTTGTGCTCGACGATCCAGTCGTCGTTGAGCATGTATTTGTTCATCTCGTTCTGCACGCACGAGATCGATTCGACACCGCCGGCCGCGTAAATCTCGCCTTCGCCACTGAGGACGCGTTGGGCCGCCATCGCAATCGTCTGCAGGCCAGAAGAGCAGAAACGATTCACGGTCATGCCGGAAGTGGTAACCGGACAGCCGGCGCGCAGCGCAATCTGACGGGCGATGTTGCGTCCGGTGGCTCCCTCCGGATTCGCACAACCGATCAGGACGTCGTCGATCGCTGACGGGTCGATTTTGGCGCGGGCGATGGCATGCTGCAGCGCATGGCCACCCATGGTGGCGCCGTGGGTGATGTTGAACGCGCCCCGCCAGCTTTTGCAAAGCGGCGTGCGCGCGGTGGAGACGATGACAGCGTCGGGCATACCGTGAACTGTATCGCAAAATCCCGTAAACGGAGGAGACGGAGACGGAGGGGACGGAGACACGGAGACGGAGGGACGGAGGAGACGGAGGCACGGGTACAACACGGAGCAACAGAGAAACGGAGAAACGGAGAAACAAATTTTTCAGGTTGTCAGACCATCGATCTCAATCTAGCAGCCGGATTGAGAACCCGTTTCACGCCGTCAACGAGGAGCGGCACATTGAAGTTGATGATCAAACCAACCGGGCAGTCGACGAGCTTCAGGTAAGTCAGGAGTTGTGATCGGTGCACGGGCAACACTTCAACGACCGATTTCACCTCGATGACAACCGTGTTCTCGACGACGAGGTCCAGGCGATACGACGTATCTAGAGACAGACCCTTGTAGATCAATGGAACCGACCGCTGAACCTGGAACCGCAGCTTGCGAGCAGTCAGCTCGTAATGCAGACACGGTGAGTACGCCGACTCGAGAAGGCCTGGGCCAAGCTGTCGGTGTACCTCGGCACACCGTGCGGTTTTCTTAGCGAAACCTGCGATCAGAGAGTAAGTGGTCGCAATTTCTTCATCGTCTTCAAATCGTGGAGATTGAAATATTTTTCTCGTCTCCGTTTCTCCGTTGCTCCGTGTTGATCCCGTTTCTCTGTCTCCTCCGTCCCTCCGTCTCCGTCATCTCCGTCCCTCCGTCTCCGTCATCTCCGTCATCTCCGTCCCCTCCGTCCCCGTCCCCTCCGTGCCATCCACCCGTCGGTATATGCTGATGCCCGCCGATGACGCTGGCCCTCGACGACATCACCGTACTGGATCTCTCCCACGCTCTTGCCGGACCATTCGCCTCGACGCTGCTGGGCGATTACGGCGCGAACATCATCAAGATCGAACCGCTGGACGGCGAGATCGCGCGCGCCTGGGGACCGCCGTTCTACGAGCGCGCTGACGGCGACGGAGGCAGGTCGATCGAAACCGCCTACTTCGTCAATCTCAATCGCAACAAGCGCAGCGTCACGCTTGATCTGAAGCAGCCGGAAGGCCGTGAGATTTTCTTTCGTTTGCTCGACGGTGCCGATGTGGTGCTCGAGAATTTGCGCGTCGGCTCGGTCGCAAAGCTGGGTATCGACTATGCCCGTGCCAGCGCCCGGCAGCCGCGCATCATTTATTGCTCGGTGTCGGGATTTGGCCAGGACGGACCGTATCGCGATCGCGCGGCCCTCGACCTGGTGGTCCAGGCCGAAAGCGGCATGATCAGCATCACCGGTGAAGCCGGGGGCCACGGCGTACGCTGTGGCGTGTCGATCGCCGACATCACCGCCGGTATGTACGCGGCGTTCGGCATCATGACCGCCTTGCACGCACGCCAGCGGACCGGCACCGGCCAGTTCATCGATGTGTCGATGCTCGAGGGACAACTCGGTATTCTGTCCGGCATGATCGGTGCGTTTGTCGCCGACCAGGTTGTGCCGGGTCCGCTCGGTACGGCGTACGGCGCGCTGCTCCCTTATCAAACATTTCAGACCAAAAGCCGCGACATCGCGATCGGTATCGGCAGCGACAAGCTGTGGCGCACGTTCTGTCCGCTGCTCGGGCTTCCCGACGTAGCGGGGGACCCGCGCTTCGCGACCAACTCCGCGCGCAACGCGAACCGGCCGGCACTGATTGCCCTCCTGCAGCGGGCGTTTCTGACGAAAAGCTACGAAGAATGGGAAGCGATCCTGCAGCCAGCCGGCATTCCGATGGGCGCAATCAACACGATCGATGCAGTGGTTGCCCATCCGCAAGTCGCAGCGCGTGACGCGATTGTCGAGTGCACCCACCCGATCGCCGGCACCGTGAAAACCGTGGCACCACCGGTCCGGCTCTCGGCAACGCCTGGATCGATTCGGCGTCCGGCGCCATTGCTCGGCGAACATACCGAAGAAGTCCTGCGCGAACGGCTGGGCATGGGCGCGGCCGACTTCGATCGTCTGCGATCAACGAAGGTGATTTCATGAATCTGCTGACCGACCGCGTCGCCATCATTACCGGCGCCAGCAAAGGCATCGGCCGGGTGATGAGCGAACTGTTCGCGCGCGAAGGGGCGCGGGTGATCTGCGCTGCGCGATCAGCCGACCTGGTCGCCGAGACCGTGGCCGCGATCCGAGCGGCTGGCGGTCAGGCGGTCGCAGTGACCGCAGACGCCGGACTGGAAGATGGCGCCCGCGCAATCGTCGACGCGGGGCTGAAGGCATTCGGCCGCGTCGACACGCTGGTCAACAACGCCGGCGACGGCGGACCGACCAAACCGATTCAGGACTACACCGTTGAGGACTGGTTCTACACCGTCAATTCGTGCCTGACCAGCGCATACCTGTGCTCGCGTTTTGCAGTGCCGGCGATGATCGCCGCCGGCCGCGGCGCGATCGTCAACATCGCATCGATGGCCGGCCGCCGCGGCCTGATGTATCGCGTCGGTTACTGTTCGGCGAAGGCCGGCCAGATCGGTATGACCTACGGCCTCGCGCTCGAGCTCGGGCGTCACAACATCACCGTCAACGCGATCGCCCCCGGCGCAGTTGCCGGCGACCGAATCGATCGCGTGATCAAAGGTCAGGCCGATGTTCGCGGCGTGGACGTCGACAAGATGCGGCAGTCGTTCGTCGAGCGAGCGCCGCTGCGGCGGATGTCAACCGCGGAAGATATTTCTACGCTGGCGGCGTTCCTCTGCAGCGACCTGGCGAGAAATATCTCGGGACAGTGTATTCCGGTGACAGCCGGAGAACCGGCCTCCTGAATAGCGAAATTGAGAATTAGGAATTAGGAATTGAATTAGGAATTAATTCCACATTCCTAATTCTCAATTCTTAATTTCCCTCTATTTGATGGCCAGTGGATTGATCGGCGACCCAACCGCCCCCGTGATCGGCAGCGGCGGCGCGACGAAGAAAAATTCGTAGACACCGTCGCGTCCACAATCATCCGCGAGCTCGTCGAGGTTGAAGATCTCGCCGATCGTCAGACCGATGTTCGGGATGCACACCTGGTGCAACGGCTGGAACGAATCGGGGATTTCGTTCGGCCTTACTTCCATTCCCCACGTGTCGGTCGCAATGGCGGCAATCTCGTGCCGGTGCATCCAGTCGGCGGCATGAAACGACAAACCGGGCGCATTGCCACCGGCATAATCGCCCCAGCCTCCCCGTTCGCGGCACAAGGTCATGTGGCCGGTGCGGACGATGACCGCATCGCCGCGACGGACCTCGACGTGTTGGGCGGCAGCGGTCGAGTCGAGATCCTCGGCGGTGATGCCATAGCCCGGTTCGAGCCATGAAACGCCCTTCCAGCGCGGCACGTCGAACAGCACGCCGCGTGCGACGATGCCGCGGGCGACT